>Ga0207707_10000217_pt1 | contig 61755 bp, 64 predicted proteins | sample KBSC83BmetaG_FD_184336 | JGI IMG/M metagenome (GOLD analysis project Ga0207707, IMG submission 184336) | Corn rhizosphere microbial communities from Kellogg Biological Station, Michigan, USA - KBS C8-3B metaG (SPAdes) (version 2) | ecosystem: Host-associated > Plants > Roots > Rhizosphere ... | reverse complement strand
GCCGTGCAGGGTGAGGCCCTTGAAGATCACCTTGTCCCAGTCGATGCCGGAGCCGTTCGGCAGGATGCCGAGCAGCGCGACCTTGCCGCCGTGGTACATGCAATCGAGCATGTCGTTGAAGGCTTGCGGATTGCCGCTCATCTCGAGTCCGACGTCGAAGCCTTCCATCTGCAATTCGGACAACACTTCACGCAGGCGCTGGTTCTTCACGTTGACCACCCGCGTCGCGCCCATGTCGGCGGCCAGCTTCAGGCGGTAATCGTTGACGTCGGTGACCACCACGTTGCGCGCACCGACGTGGCGGGCGATGCCGGCGGCGATGATGCCGATCGGGCCCGCGCCGGTGATCAGCACGTCCTCACCGATGAGGTCGTATTCCAGCGCGCAGTGCGCGGCATTGCCGTAGGGGTCGAAGAACGCCGCCAGCGACGACGGAATCTGGTCCGGCACCGGCCACAGGTTCGACTGCGGCATCGCGATGTATTGCGCGAATGCGCCGTTGCGATTCACGCCGATGCCGACGGTGTTGGGGCAAAGATGCGGGCGTCCGGCGCGGCAATTGCGGCACATGCCGCAGGTGATGTGGCCTTCCGCCGACACGCGCTGGCCGACACGGTAACCGCGCACTTCGCTGCCGACCGCGACGATCTTGCCCACGAACTCGTGGCCGATCACGAGGCCGGGCTTGATCACGCGTTGCGCCCACTGGTCCCAGTTGTAGATGTGCAGGTCGGTGCCGCAGATCGCGGTCTTCTCGACCTCGATCAGCACGTCGTTGTGCCCGAATTCCGGCACCGGCACCTCCTCCATCCAGATGCCCTTGGCGGCATCGCGCTTGACCAGCGCCCTCATCATGTTCGGCATGTTGGTTGTCTTTCCGAGATTGAGTCGGTCCATTATAGGGCGGCCTCACAAGGTCGATGCTGCGCGAGGCCCGTACAATCCGCGCATGTCACGCCATGCCGACGTCCTCGACCCGCGCCCACCCGCTATTTTTCTGATGGGTCCGACCGCGACGGGCAAGACCGCGCTGGCGTGCGCGCTGGCCGAACACTTTCCGGTCGAACTCGTCAGCGTGGATTCCGCGCTGGTCTATCGCGGGCTGGACATCGGCGCGGCCAAGCCCGGCGCCGACACCTTGCGGCGCCATCCGCACGCATTGATCGACATTCGCGAGCCGTCCGAACCCTATTCCGCGGCGATGTTCCGCGACGATGCCCTGGCCGCGATGCGGGCGATCACCGCGCGCGGCAGCGTGCCCTTGCTGGTCGGCGGTACCGGCTTGTATTTCCGGGCGCTGGAACGCGGGCTCTCGACGATGCCGTCGGCCGATCCCGAGCTGCGCGGACGCCTGCGCGCGGAAGCCGAACGCGCGGGCTGGCCGGCGTTGCACATGCGCCTCGCGGCAGTCGATCCCGATGCTGCCGCGCGCATCCGTCCCAACGACGCCCAGCGCATCCAGCGCGCGCTGGAAGCCATCGAGCTTTCGGGCGACACACTCACTGCATTGCACGCCCGTGCGCCGGACGCAAAGCGCCTGCCGTACCGGCTGCTGAAACTGGCGCTGATTCCCGCCGATCGCGAGGCCTTGCGCGAGCGCATTGCCGTGCGTTTCGATGCGATGCTGGCGACCGGATTTATCGATGAGGTCGAACGCCTGCGCGCGCGGGGTGATTTGCGTCCCGATTTGCCCGCGATCCGCGCCGTGGGTTATCGGCAAGCCTGGGCGTATCTCGGCGGGGCCTGTTCCAGGACCGAGTTTCGCGAGCGCGCAATCCACGCGACCCGGCAATTGGCCAAGCGCCAGACCACCTGGTTGCGAAGCGAACTGGACGCCCGCGTATTCGACCCGGATCGGCCGGACTCCCGAGAGTGCGCCGGCACTGCCGTGGCGTTGTTTCTGGGCATCGGGAATGGCTAAAAACGGCCCAATCCATGGCGATTTGCGTTACCATCCGAAGGCGCGGGAGACGCCCCGGATCGCAAGGCCATAACAATGTCGAAGAGCCAATCGCTGCAGGATCCGTTTTTGAATGCATTGCGCCGGGAGCGCATTCCGGTCGCGATTTACCTGGTCAACGGCATCAAGTTGCAGGGGGTGATCGAGTCGTTCGATCAGTTCGTGGTGCTGCTGCGCAACCAGGTCAGCCAGATGGTGTACAAGCACGCCATCTCCACCGTGGTGCCGAGCCGCGCCGTCAAGGTCGGGGCGGAAGACTCAAGGACGGACGACGCCGAAAGCCCGGCGCAGGACTAGGGGCCTGTCAACGCCATGCCAAGTGGCCGCGCCGGTGGCCCTTTGCCCGCAGGGCAAGGAAGAGTGAGGAAGATGTATGTCGATACATAGACGAACGATGACGCAGCCATGTGGGCAAAGGGCCCCGGCCCGAAGGGTTGCTCCGCAGCGGCCGCCATCCATCGGCGCGCGCCTTGACCAGAGAACCACTCTGGCGCTGCGGCGCGCACCTCGTCTGGCGACCGCTGCGGAAGCAACGCGGCTCGCTTGGCATGGCGCTGACAGGCCCTGACCCTGTTCGAACGAGAGAAGCGAGGCGAGCGTGCGCTGCTGGTGTTGCCCTACACCGGCAAGGCCGAGGCTGCGCGCCGCGCGCAGGAATTCGCCGAACTCGCCAAGTCCGCCGGTGCGGAAATCCTGGGCAGCGTGCACGCCCGCGTGGATGCGCCCAATCCGAAGTTCTACATCGGCACCGGCAAGGCCGACGAAGTGCAGGCGAAGGTGCGGGAGCTCGGCGCCGATCTGGTGCTGGTCGACCACGCACTGACGCCGGTCCAGGAACGCAATCTCGAAAGACACTTCTCTGCGCGGGTGATCGATCGCGCCGCGTTGATCCTCGACATCTTCGCGCAGCGCGCGCAATCGCACGAAGGAAAACTCGAGGTCGAACTCGCGCAGTTGAAGCACATGGCCACGCGATTGGTGCGCGGCTGGACCCACCTGGAGCGCCAGCGCGGCGGTTCGATCGGCCTGCGCGGCCCGGGCGAAACCCAGCTCGAAACCGACCGCCGCCTGCTGCAGAAGCGCGTCGAGCAACTGCAGAAACGGATCGACAAGGTCGGCGTGCAGCGCGACCAGCAGCGTCGCGCGCGGCTGCGCAACACGCTGCCGCGCGTCGCGCTGGTCGGTTACACCAACGCCGGCAAGTCCACGTTGTTCAACGCGGTCACGCGCGGCGCGGTGTACGCGGCCAACCAGTTGTTCGCGACGCTCGACCCGACCGTGCGCCGGCTGGAGGATCTGGACGCCGGCCCCGCGGTGCTGGCCGACACCGTCGGCTTCATCCGCGAATTGCCGCACGACCTCGTGGCGGCGTTTCGCGCCACGTTGTCCGAGGCGCGCGACGCCGATCTGTTGTTGCACGTCACCGACGCGGCCGATCCCGAACGCGACCTGCTGATCGACGTGGTCAACGGCGTGCTCGATGAAATCGGCGCGGGCGACGTGCCGCAGTTGATGGTGTTCAACAAGATCGACCTGTTGAATGCCAATGGTCCGGCTGCCGAAGATCAAGCGCCGGTGATCCATGACCTGACTTTCCGCCAGGTCGCGCCGCGCATCGATCGCGATGCGGACGGCGTGCCGACGGCGGTTTGGCTGTCCGCAGCCAGCGGTGAAGGACTCGATTTGCTGCGGCGGGCGATCAGCGAGCGGCTTGCCGGTGCGCGCGTGCACGCGGAACTGCGGCTGCCGCCGCGCGCGGGACGCCTGCGCGCCCGCCTGATCGAACTCGGCGCAGTCAAGTCCGAACGCTACGACGAACACGGCTGGCGCCTCGACATCGATGCGCCGCGCGACCTGTTGTTGCCGCTGGCGTGCGACGTTCGCGGCGACGATGCACGGCTTTTCCGAGATTGGCTCGACGCGGCTTGATTTTTGCGATCGTCCCTGATCGCTGCTTCGTGGTGCGTTCGAGGTAATTGGATGTTGTCGATCAGCGGGGATCAGAGCGGGCTTCCTGCCCTGATTTTTCACGACAGCCGCTTCGATCCGACATTCGGGAGAAGCATCCCGTCGCTCTGCTAGAATTCACCGTTTGCGCCCGTCGCGGCGCCTCCTGTCCCGCAACCCTGAGGCTGTACCGAGATGCCCTGGAAGGAACCCGGCGAAAAACCGCGCGAACCCCGGGGCCGTGAACCATGGGGGCAGGGTGGCGGCCAGGGCGGTGGCCCCGATCTGGATGCGTGGTTCCGCAAGGCGCGACGCCGGCTCGGTCCGTTCGGGCGCGGCCCATTGGGCGCGCTGGCATTGATCGTGGTGCTGGTCCTGCTGTGGTTCGTGATCGGCGGGTGGACGTCGATCGGCGGCCAGCAGGTCGGCGTGCTGTTGCGGTTCGGGCATTTCCAGCGCGTGCTGCAGCCGGGCGTGCACCTGCACCTGCCGCCGCCCATCGACACTGTGCAGAAGGTCGACATGGATCGCGTGCGCACCGTGAATGACGAGGCGCGCGTGCTCACCAGCGACGGGCAACTGGTGCTCATCGACTACGACGTGCATTACAAGGTCGCCAACGCGCGTGCGTTCCTGTATGCCACCCGCGATACCGAGGAAGTCGTCCGCAACGCGGCGACCGCCGCCGTGCGCGCGGCGACGGGCACGCACAAGATGCAATGCCTGATCGACAGTCTCGGCCTGCCATGCGCCTCCGGATCGGTCGACCCCGACAGGCTCGGTGCAGATGTCCTTGCCCGCCTGCATGCGTTGCTGCCCGATGCACAAGACAAACTCGGCGCCGCGATCACGGGTGTCGATGTCCAGAGCATCGGCGTGCCCTCGGACGTGAAGCAGGCCTTCGATGCGATCGCGAAGGCGCACGACGACGTCAAGACCATGAAGACCAGCGCCGATGCCGACGTCGCGCGCCGCAAGGTCGATGTCAAGAACGAAGTGGCGTCCATCAAATCCGATGCCGAGGTCTACCGGCACCAGGCCGTCGCCGACGCCAACGCGGCGGTCGCCCGCTTCGATCGCATCCTGCCGCAGTATCAGGCTGCGCCGCAGGTGACACGCCATCGGCTGTGGCTGGACACCATGCAGGCGGTGTTGACCCGCAACCGCGTGGTGGTGAATACCGGTTCCGGCGACGTGATCGTGCAGTTTCCCGCGCAGCATTCCGACGTGAACGGCGCGCCCGCAAGCGCGGCCAGCGGCGCGCCGCCCGCCCCGGCTGCGCCCGCGGGATCGGCGTCGGCCCCAATGCCGGTGACGTCCGGCCCCGACGTGCAGGCGATGGACTGATGAAATACGCCATTCCCATCGTGATCATCGTGCTGGCGCTGCTCGGTGCCAACGGCATCTACGTCGTCGGCGAAGGACACGCCGCGGTGCTGTCGCGCCTCGGCGACATGCAGGCGGCAGGGATAGGCCCCGGCCTGCATTTCAAGCTGCCGTTCGTGCAGGACATCTCGGTGTACGACACCCGCGAAATCACCACGCAAGCCGAACCGGGCGATTGCAAGACGCGCGATGGCCAGCGCGTGCGGGTCGGATTCCACGTGCGCTGGCAGATCGTCGATCCAACGTTGTATTACAAGGTCACGGCCGGCGACGAACTGCAGGCCATCCAACTGATGGAACCGCTGATTCGCGATGCGTTGCGCAAGGCCGTCGCAAACACCGACCTGTCGGACCTGCTGGCCTCCAACGAGGGGATCGGCGCACGGTTGCGGGGCGAAGTCGACGCGCAGGTTCGCCAGAAGCTCGGCGTCGACGTGCTGGATGTCGCGATCGGTCGCGTGTTGCCGCCGGAGGATGCGCTCGCGTCCGTGTACAAACGCATGGCCACCGAAGCGCAGGCCGCGGCGGGCACCGTGCGCGCCGAAGGCGAAGCCGCGGCGGCCGCCATCCGTGCACGCGGCGACGCCGACGACCAGCAGGTGCTCGCGGCCGCCAACCAGTCCGCGGCGGCGGTGCGCGGCGATGGCGATGCGCAGGCGGCAAAAATCTATGCCGCCGCGTCGGCGAAAGACCCGCAGTTTTTCCGTTACTGGAGCAGCCTCGATACCTGGCGCAAGAGCTTCAGCGGCGGTGGCGCCGTGGTGGTGCTGGACAAGGGATCTTCCTTCATGCAGGCCATCGATGCGGGCGCTGCCGGCAACGGTGCGCCGACGAAGCACTGATCAGTCGTCGCTCGATCGAGCGTGGCCACCGGTCGTCGCTCTCACCGCACACAATTTCGAAACGAGAAACGAACAATGGGACAGAGCGTAGTCATTCTTGGTGCCCAATGGGGCGACGAAGGCAAAGGCAAGATCGTCGACCTGCTGACGCAGGACATCGGCGCGGTGGTGCGTTTCCAGGGCGGCCACAACGCCGGTCATACGCTGGTGATCAAGGGCAAGAAGACCGTCCTGCACCTGATCCCGTCGGGCATCCTGCGCGAAGGCGCGCTGTGCCTGATCGGCAACGGCGTGGTGCTTTCGCCCGCAGCGCTTAAAAAGGAAATAGCCGAACTCGAAGCCAGTGGCGTCGAAGTGCGCTCGCGCGTCAAGATCAGCCCGGCCACGCCGCTGATCATGCCGTACCACATCGCGCTGGACCAGGCGCGCGAGAAGGCCGCCGGTGCGGGCGCGATCGGCACCACCGGCCGCGGCATCGGCCCGGCCTACGAAGACAAGGTCGCGCGCCGCGGCGTGCGCGTGGCCGACTTGAGCTATCCGAAGGAACTCGCGGAAAAACTGCGCGAGGTGATGGACTACCACAACTTCGTGCTCACCCAATTCCTCAAGGCCGAAGCCGTGGACTTCCAGCAGACGCTGGACGAAGCGCTCGCCTTCGGCGAATACGTCGAGCCGATGAAATCCGACGTCGCCGGCATCCTGCACGACCTGCGGCGCAACGGCGAACGCGTGCTGTTCGAAGGCGCGCAGGGCGCGCTGCTCGACATCGACCACGGCACCTATCCGTACGTCACCTCATCGAACACAACGACCGGCGGCGCACTGGCCGGCGCAGGCGTCGGCGCGGATTACATCGACTACGTGCTCGGCATCGCCAAGGCCTACGCAACGCGCGTGGGCGGCGGCCCGTTCCCGACCGAGCTCGACGACGCGATCGGCGAAGGCATCCGCAAGCGCGGCGACGAATTCGGTGCATCGACGGGACGGCCGCGCCGCTGCGGCTGGATGGACATCGTCGCGCTGAAGCGCGCGGTGCTGATCAACGGCATCACCGGCCTGTGCATCACCAAGCTCGATGTGCTCGACGGCATGGAAAAGCTGAAGGTGTGCATCGCCTACGAATACCGCGGCAAGCGCACTGAATACGCACCGCTCGACGCCGAGGGCTGGAAGGAATGCACGCCCGTGTACCTGGAATTTCCCGGCTGGAGCGAATCCACCCATGGCGTCACCGAGTGGGACCAACTGCCGCCCGCCGCGCGCGCGTACCTGCGCGCACTCGAAGAACTCGCCGGCTGCCCGCTCGCGATCGTCTCCACCGGCCCCGACCGCGACGCCAACATCGTCCTGCAGGATCCGTTCGCCTGACGCTTTCCCTTCTCCCTCCGGGAGAAGGTGGCGCGAAGCGCCGGATGAGGGTTCGGGTTCGCCGCGCCGCATCAAGGTGCGAAACCCGCGCCGCGCTTTCGCCTTTTCCCTCCCACAGACACGTGAGCACCTCGCCCCGGCAATCACATTACGTGGGCGAATGTCGCACCGAATGAGATGATGCCCCGCTAGCGTTGAAGATGGCCCCGGGGATGCGCCATGACGACAAGCAAGACCGGTCTGGGCGAGAGCGATGTGGCCGAAGCCTATGCGCGGATGTGGAACCGCTGCGACTTGGCGGCTTTTACGCATCTGAAGATCGCCCGAAATGTCACGCTGACAATGCCGGTCTGGTCCGACGGCGCGCCCGCCAAATTGCGCATCCAGACCTTCCGTGGCCGCAACATGCTCGCGGCGACGCTGCTGATGATGGTGGAGCATGTATTGACCGAAGCCATGCGCCAACCGGGCCACACGGTCCGCGCCGAACTGGCCACTCTGGATTGGGAAGGCCGAAGGCGGCCTGCCGTGGTTCTGGGGTGTTGGGATGGGACCAGCAGCCGGAGGGTGGCGATCTTCGAGACCGGCGCGGCTGGTATAAGCCATGTCGAACTGTTGCTCGATGGTGGCCTCGCTCTGGAGATGTCCGGCGTGGTACCCCTGTAGCCGTATCGCTGTCGCAGCCCCTGCGACACTTCGTCACCATCCTGCGAGCTTTCAACAGGGGAAGCATCCATGATCGAAAACGACCGCTTGGCCGCTGCACTCGCGCTTGCCCACGAAGCGCACCGCATCCAGAAGCGCAAGGGCACCGACATTCCCTACATTTCACATCCAATGGCCGTGGCTTCGCTGGTGCTCGAATACGGCGGCAGCGAGGACCAGGCCATCGCTGCGTTGCTCCACGACATCATCGAGGACGGCGGCGAAGCCTACGCCGACCGCATCGCCGAGGCGTTCGGCCCCGAAGTGCTGGCCATGGTGCGCGACTGCACCGACGGCAGCTTCGAACACAAGGCCGCCGCACGCGCGCCGCACGCCAAGTACGCCGAATGGAAGGCGCGCAAACAGGCGTACATGCAGCACCTCCGCGTAATGCCCGCCGATTCGCCTTCGCTGCTGGTCTCGGCCTGCGACAAGCTGCACAACGCCCGCGCCATCCTCGCCGACCTGCGCCTGCTGGGCGACGCGCTGTTCACCCGCTTCACCGGCCGCCGCGACGGCACCCTCTGGTACTACGACGAACTCGCCGGCATCTTCGCCGACAAGGGCGCCGCGCCCGCGCGCAGCCTCAACCGCGCAGTGGCCGCCATGCATGCCGAAGCGTCACACGCCCAGGCATCGTCCCGGATGCCAAGCGACGGCATCCGCCCGTCCGCGTAGGTTGGCGCTGAGCGCAGCGAAGCCCAACGCAGCTCCCCGGTTCTTGGCCCCGCCGGCTATTTCGACCCCATCACGAACTGATTCCCATCCGTATCCTTGAAGATCGTGTACGTGCCCCACGGCTGGGTCCTCGGCTCGTGCAGGAACTCGACGCCGCGCTGCTTCAACTGCCGATATGTCGCTTCCACATCGTCGCAGGCGAACGAACCGTTGAAAAACGTCCCGACGCGATCCTCGTGGCCTTCCGGCGTGAACAGCACCAGGCGCGTTTCCGCGTTGCCGATGCGCAACTCGATCCAGCGCTGCGTCTCGCCCATCGGCTGATCGGTCACCACTCGGAATCCGAATTTTTCGGTCCAGAACTCGAGTGCGCGCGCCTGGTCGCGGGTCGGGACGCCGACGAACTTGAGATGGGTGATCATGCGGAACTCCCGGCAGGTTGGTAGCCCTACTGTGGCACGCCGGCAGTGCCTTCTATACCAGTGTCCGCTATAGTGTTCATTGTCATGGCAGACCTGCCGCTCGACCGCTACGTCGTCGACGTATTGATGCCCGACCTGGTCGGGCACGACCGCTCGGCCTCGGGCTTTCTGGTGTACCTGTACCTGTGGCGGCAAAGCCACGGCCGCGGGCGCGCCACGATCGAAGCCAGCTACCAGACCATCGCCAACGACATAGGCCTGTCGAAGACCGCCGTGCAGACCGCGATTGCGCGACTCAAGCGCCGGCGCCTCGTCAGCAGCGGCCGGCGCCACGCCACCGCAACCCCCGTCTACCGAATCCTGCGGCCGTGGATGGACAAACCGTGACGGCGACTTCGGATGATTGAGCTGGACCAGCGCACATTCGCTGACTTCCTGCGCTTTCGGCGCAGCGATCTCAGCCGCATCGTACGGCAGTCGCTCGACCGCCTCGAGATGTGCGAGGTGGAATCGGAGGCCTGGCTCGTCGCGCAGGCGCTTTCCGACCGCCGGGATCGTGCGCTGGATTTCCGGGATGCGGATGACCAAGACGCTTTGCTTGGCCGACTTTATGCCCAGCTCGTGAAATGGACGGGCGTTTCGGTGCGCAGTCATGGAAGGCGGGACCAATCACTCGATGACGAAGACCGTGGCCCCGTACTGTCCAACCTCTTGAAAGCGGCCCACGACACCGATCCGCAGATTCGCCAGATATTGAGGGAAGAGCGCAGGGAGTTCCTGGAAGTCGTGCGCGCGAGCTATTCACAGGCGACGGCGTATGTGCTGCTGCTGATTCGCGTGGAATGGGAACTGCGCGATCTCGCGGATTTGCTTTGGACCGGCGTGGAAACCCTGCGCAAACGGATTGCATACTGCTCGGATCTGGCCGGCGTGCAGCCGACCTTGTTCGATGGCATCGATCACATCGATCCTGACTTCGCGCCGACTCGGCGCATTCGGGCCGCGCGAGCATCCGGTTTGGGCCGGCCATCATCCATCGGGTACTCTAGCGCGAGTGCACAGAGGGGAATGTGTTTTGGCGTTGAGGCTTGAAGAACTCGGCTTGAATCCAACGCGACCATAAAGCAAGCCGACCTCGACGCACTCGGCAACGACTTCGAGCGAACCAGCAAGGGCTACTGGCGGCACCTTCACCGAGATTTCGAAGACGAAGTTTTGCGAGCTCCAGATTCCACTGCCGCCGCTGGACGTGCCGAGGGAGATTGTGGCGGAGGTCGAGGGCTATCAGAAAGTCATCGACGGCGCCCGCACCGTCTTCGACAGCTATCGACCTCACATCCCCATTGATCCTAACTGGCCGGTGTCGTCACTGGGTAACCTTGCGAAGAATCTGAACTCTTGCCGTGTTCCAACCACGCGTGAAGGCCCGGCCGATTGGTGGTCCGGGCGTCTTCAGGAACAAGTGCCATGTCAGACATTATCGAGATCAAGTGCATCAACAAGAGCGATCGTCCCAATCCTCATGAGCGCATCACCCACGTCGGAGGCGTCAATCCCGGCGGAGAGCGCTGGAAACTGAGTCAGACCGACGCCACCGCTGGAATCGAGAGCGGGAGATGGTCGTTCTATGTGACACGAGGTCTGCGTACCGTTCGCGTCATCGTCGCAGTCAGCCGATTCGGCTACAAATACCTCAAGACGGAGGCTGACGGCGAACAACCGGACAATCTGCTCAGCTTGCCAGAGTGTCCTTGACAGCCAAGATTCCAGCCGGGCTCACCTTCAAGGGGGGTGTCCGGCTTTTTTCGGCAGGGGAAGAAACATGTTGGATTCGATGGAAATAGAGAGCCTGTTGCTCGAGCTTGGCTTCAGCGAGGTGGAGACCAAGACCCACGCGATTGGCTTCAGCCATCCGGCGTTGGGTCGTCAGCTCGTCTATTTGAAAGATGGGCGCAGCAACCTGAGCGCCAAGCGAAAATTTGTACGCAAACAACCGTTAGTCGTGCATCCGGACGTCCAGAATCTTGCCGGCTTCGAGGGCACCCGCGTCGCCATGCTCTCTCCGAATCGGAAGTACATGAACGGCAACATGTCCACCTTTCCCATCGGGAGCGGGTCCAGCGCGACCGGCATTGCGGTGGACATCGAAGACAGGGAGGCATTGCGGGAGCTGATGGAGTTGATGGGGCTCCCGCCGGCGTCGTCTGTTTCGACTGCATTGCCACCGAAGCCGTCACACAAGACTCCAATGGTTCCGGCATCTCGATCCAGACCACTAGCGGTCGAGCCACCCGTCGTGTCATCGCCGGCGGCACCAGCCAAATTGGCTCGCGCCTACAAGACATGCGCGGCGGTCGATTTCGCGAAACACTGCTGTCAGGGTAGCGGGCATCTGGGTGCAGGCAGTTTTGGCATCGACGATTTGACTATCGCGGCCGAAGGCTCGCGCAGGTTGCGCTTTGCGCCACTCGGTAATCGGCCATCGGCTCCGCGACTTGCCTTGGTCGGCATCACGCCTGGTGGACAAATCGAACGTTTTGCTTCGCTGTTGGCCACTGAAAGCGTGGAGGTAGCCGCCAAGAGGGCGGCATTCGATGGCGCACAGCTAGCGATCAAGCAATTGTTGGCTGCACATGGTTTTGCGGAATACGTCGGCATTTCGCTGGATGGTGATCTGAACGAGAATCCGGACATTCTGACCACTTCGGTGGTCAAGTGCTGCCTTATGGTGGACGACGGTTACCGTTTCGCTGCGCCTGATATCGCCGCCAGTCCAGCGGCCACACACTGTGCCACTGAGCGGCTGGTAGGCGAACTTTGTTCCTATTCCACCCTTCGCTGGGTTGTGGTTTTCGGCAAGCCAGCCTGGGACGCACTGCACGAGTTGTGCATCGATGGAAAGCGTGTGATCGAAGTCCTGCGCGCACACGGCTTGGTGGTTGTCCAATTTCCACACTTCGCCCAGAATTTTCAACAGCGTGCATTGTTCGCCTGCGACGTTGCAGCGGAAACCGCGATGCTTGCCGAGAAACCGGATTACACCAAGTATGCGGCGGGTGCTCGCTCGATGCGGGATCAGCTGCTTGTGGAACTTGAAGCCTTTCGTCATGCGGAAAACTGTGCTTGAGCGGCGGCAAGAGACGGGTTCCGGTCTTTCGCTGGAATGACGGCAAGAGACGTTACTTGAAGGCGACTTGTGGCGTGTATACAATGTGCGCACAGAGGATCGTGCCAATGCCTGCGACAGCCATTCGCGAGAAAACCATCAACCTGCGCGCCACGCCGGCGCAAAAGGCATTGATCGAACGTGCCGCCGAATCCACGGGCAAGACGCGCACGGCGTTCGTGCTGGATGCCAGTCTGCAACGAGCGGAGGCTGTACTGGCCGATCGTACGCGTTTCGAACTATCTGCTGCACAGATGGATCGTTTCGTGAAGGCGCTGGACGTGCCCGCGCCGCACCCGGCCACGTTGCGCAAGCTGCTCTCGCGCAAACCACGCTGGGCGCGCTGAACGATGGCAGTCGCGGCGCCGGTCGCGCTCGCGTCAGTTCACGACTGCTCTTCCTTTGACTGCGGGCATCCGGAACTCGCCGACTGGTTACGACGACGCGCACGTGCCAACGAAGAGGCGCAAGGTTCACGTTGTTTCGTGGTTTGCGAAGGCAAGCGCGTGTTCGGATATTACGCGCTCGCCGCCGGCAGCGTTCAGCGCGCGCATGCGCGAGGCAGTGTCCGGCGCAATATGCCGGATCCAATTCCTGCGATTGTGCTGGGCCGGCTCGCGGTTGATCTGCGATGGCAGGGACAGGGTCTGGGTGCCGACTTGTTGCAGGATGCCGTGCTGCGGGCACTGCGTGCTTCGACGGAGATCGGTGCGCGAGTATTGCTGTGCCATGCGATCAACGCGAAGGCAAAAGCTTTCTATCTCCATCACGGTTTCGTGGAATCCACCTTTGATCCATTGACGTTGATGCTGGATCTGAAGAAGGTGGAGGCTGCGCTGCGGTCCTAGCTTGCGTTTCGACTTCACTCGCTGCGCTTGTTGCGCTCAATGCGAACGGTTCATTTCGGACGGAGGCAGGGCTTAGGGTTATGATGCGTTGAGGCTCCGTGCGGAAGCAGCGTCATGAGAACCGACGACGACAGTTGCTGGCCCGCGCTGCCTTACGAAGCGTGGAAGGACACCTACGCCACGCTGCATCTGTGGTCGCAGGTGGTCGGCAAGGTCGCGCTGGTGTTGGCCGCGCCGCTCAATCATTGCTGGGCCGTGGCGCTGCGGGTCACGCCCCGCGGGCTGATGACGCGATCGCTGCCGCACGGCGAGCGCACCTTCACCATGCAGTTCGACCTCGTCGACCACCAGCTGCGGATAAGTGCGTCGGATGGCGAGATGCGCACGTTGGAACTCGCACCGCGCAGCGTGGCGGATTTCTATCGCGAGTTGATGGCGACGCTGGAGGCGATGCGCCTGCCGGTGAAGATCCGTCCGACCTCGACGGAATTGCCCGAACCGATCCGGCTGGACCGTGACACGCAACACCACGCCTACGATCGGGAATACGTGGAGCGCCTGCGGCGCATCCTGGTGCAACTGGATCGCGTGTTCACTGACTCGCAATGCGCGTTTGTCGGCAAGAGCAGTCCGGTGAATTTCTTCTGGGGCAGTTTCGACCTGGCGGTGACGCGCTTCTCCGGGCGACGCGCGCCGCCGCGCGAGGGAGCGGCGTTCGAGCGCGACGCGTATTCGCATGAGGTGATCAGTCACGGCTTCTGGCCGGGCAGCGGGCCGGTGCCGGAACCGGCGTTCTACGCCTACGCCGTGCCGGAACCGGCCGGCCTGAAGGAAGCGCGCGTGCAACCGGACGCGGCGTATTACCACCGCGACTTGAACGAGTTCATCCTGCCTTACGAGGCGGTGCGCGAGGTCGATGACCCGGACGTGATGATCCGCGCCTTCATCGACAGCACCTACGCGCGCGCCGCGGACTTGGCGCACTGGGATCGCAAGGCGTTGGATCGCGTTGTTCTGTAGGTTGGGTTGAGCCCGGGCTTTGCCCGGGCAAAGCCCAACATCGGCGCGGGAACGTTGGGCTTCGCGGAAAGCGCTCAGCCCAACCTACATAAAATGCTCGGTTTTGTACGTTGGATTGAGCGGGCCTCGCCTGGGCGAAGCCCAACGCCAATCGAATGTTGAGGTTCGCAAAGCGCTCGCCCACGCTGCACGACATGCACGCCGATCGGATGCAGCACCCGCCGCGGTCCGTCATACTTCGCCGATGCCGTCGATCCGCCCGCTTGCCCCCGAACTCGTCAACCAGATCGCCGCAGGCGAGGTCATCGAACGCCCCGCATCGGTGGTGAAGGAACTGGCCGAGAATAGCCTCGACGCCGGCGCGCGTCGCATCGACATCGAAGTCGAGCAGGGCGGGATGCGGCTGATCCGGGTGCGCGACGATGGCGCCGGCATTGCACCCGACGAGTTGCCGCTGGCGCTGGCGTCGCACGCGACCAGCAAGATCGCGACGTTCGAGGATCTGACGCGCGTCGCCAGCATGGGCTTTCGCGGCGAAGCGCTGGCGTCGATCGCCTCCGTGTCGCGGATGAGCCTGACATCGCGCCGCACGGATGACGCGCACGGCATGCGCCTCGATGCGGCCGCGGGCTCGGCGCCGCAACCCGCCGCGCATCCGCTCGGCACCACGGTCGAAGTGCGCGACCTGTTCCACGCGGTGCCGGCGCGCCGCAAATTCCTGCGCGCCGAACGCACCGAGTTCGGGCACATCGACGAGCTGGTGCGCTCGCTGGCGCTGGCGCGTCCCGAGGTGGAATTCCGGCTGCTCCACAACGGCAAGCCGGTGCGGATGCTGAAGCCGGCCGCGGACGAATCCGCGCGACTGCAGCGTGCGGGCGAACTGCTGGGCGATGTATTCGCGCAAAACTGCTTGCGCATCGAGCATGCGGCGGCGGGGTTGCGGCTGGCGGGGTGGATCGGCCTGCCGACCGCGTCGCGCGCACAGGCCGACCAGCAGTATTTCCACGTCAACGGGCGATTGGTGCGTGACCGCAGCGTCGCGCACGCGGTGCGGCAGGCCTACGAGGACGTGCTGTACCACGGCCGGCATCCGGCGTTCGTGCTGTTTCTGGAACTTGATCCCGCCGCGGTGGATGTGAACGTGCATCCGGCCAAGCGTGAGGTGCGTTTCCGCGACGCGCGGCTGGTGCACGATTTCCTGTTCCATGCGTTGCACGAGGCGGTGGCGCAGACGCGCGCGGGCGAGCAGATCGCCGCGGCCGCGCCGTCACAAGCCCATGCATTCGCACCGGCGCGAACGGGTGGCGCATCGCTCGCGTATGCCATGCCGGCGCCGCGCCAGTTCGGATTGGGTGTGCGTGAAGCGGCGGCCGATCCTTACGCCGTGTTGCTCGGCCAGCGCGAAGCGGCGCCGATGGCACATGCGCCGTTTCCGGAAACCGAAGCGGCCGAAGCGCCGCCGCTCGGCTACGCGCTCGCGCAACTCGCAGGCATCTACATCCTTGCCGAGAACGCGCACGGACTCGTGCTGGTGGACATGCACGCCGCGCACGAGCGCGTCACCTACGAGAAATTGAAAGCCTCGCGCGATGCGCACCAGGTGCGCGCGCAGCAACTGCTGGTGCCCGAAGCAATCGCGGTCAGCGAACGCGAAGCCGCGGCCGCGGAAGAACACGCGGCCACGCTGGCCGGGTGCGGCCTGGAACTCGACCGCAGCGGCCCACGCCAGGTCACCGCGCGCCGGATTCCCGCGCTGCTGGATGGCGCAGACGTGGCGCAACTCGCGCGCGACGTGCTGGGCGAGCTGGCCGAGCACGGCAGCTCGCGCAGGTTGGAAGAACTGCAGAACGAATTGCTCTCGACGATGGCCTGCCACGGTTCGGTGCGCGCGCACCGGCGCCTGACGATTCCCGAAATGAACGCATTGCTGCGCGAGATGGAAGCCACGGAGCGTTCCGGGCAATGCAATCATGGTCGACCGACGTGGACGCAGCTTTCGGTCGCGGAACTGGACAAGTTGTTTTTGCGCGGGCGTTAACACGGCCCCGAGAGTCATATTCGTCATTCCGGAAATCCGCGAAGCGGGTGAGATCCGGAATCTGCTCCAAAGTGCCAAGCAGATTCCGGGTTCCGCCCGCGATGCGAGCGGCCCCGGAATGACGACAAGATTGGGGCTGGCGCAGGCGTTTGATCGTCCAGTCCGGTGCAATGCGAGGGATGAGGAAGATGGCAGCATCCGGTGACAAAAATTACCAGCAGGAAATCGAACGCTGGCACGCGCAGCGCATCGCGCGGCTGACTGCACCGGACGGCTGGCTGAGCCTGGTCGGCTTGGAATGGTTGAAGCCGGGCACGAACCGGATCGGCAGCGCGGGCGAGAACGACATCGTGCTCGCGAAGGCGCCGGCGCACCTCGGCACGATCACGTGGGCCGACGACAACTCACTGTCGATCACGCTCGATGCGGCCAATTGGGTGACCATCGATGGCATCGCACAAGATCGGGCGGTGTTGCGCGACGACAGCCGCGCCGATCCGACCACCGTCGCGTTCGGTTCGGTCAGTTTCATCGCGATCGACCGCAGCGGACGAAAGGGGCTGCGCGTGCGCGACAGCGAGGCCGAAACGCGCATCCACTTCAAGGGCATCGAACGTTTTCCGGTCGACCGCGACTGGCGCATCGTCGCGGAGTGGATTCCGCTGGACCCGCCGTTCCAGCTCGCGACCGGCACCGTGATCGGCACCATCGAGAATTACCCTGCGCCGGGCAGGGCGGTGTTCGAGCGCGACGGGCAGCGATTCGAGTTGTACCCGGTGCTGGAAGCGCCGGACGACAAACAACTGTTCCTGATCTTCGCCGATGCGACCTCGGGCAAGGAAACCTACGGCGCGGCGCGCTTCCTGTACGCCGACATGCCGCGCGACGGCAAGATCGTGCTGGACTTCAACAAGGCCTACAACCCGCCGTGCGCATTCACGCCCTATGCGACTTGTCCGCTGGCGCCGCCGGAAAACCGGCTGGACGTACGGGTGACCGCGGGCGAGCGCAAATACGCCAAAAAGCCTTAGTATTCGGGAACCTTTCAGGGTGGGGCGACTCAAAGCTCCGGTCATCGAGAGCAGGCGTCGAGAGACAGTGCGGGCCTGAGGCTGCGCGCAACGGACAGCGGATCTGGTATCGGCATGAACAGGGTCGTCATCGTGATGGTGTTGGTTGCAGGCGCGTTGTGGCCGCCGGGCCGCGCGCACGCGCAACCGCCGAAGTCGTCGGCCGCGCCCGCGGCGGACCACGCGGAACTTTCCTACGCGCTCGGCTACGAGGCGGGGCTCGATCTCGGCCGGCGCAATCTCGACGTGGATATCAGCACCGTGCTGCGGGGCGTGCAGGACGGTTACTCGCGCAAGAAGCCCGAGTACTCGCCACAGGTGATGCAGCAGGTCATCCTGACCATGCAACGCAAGATGGTGGCCGAGGCGCGTGCCGCGTACGAAAAACTCGCGACCGCGAATCTCAAGAAGGCACGTACTTTCTTCGCCGACAACGGCAAGAAGCAGGGTGTGGTCACGTTGCCGTCCGGCGTGCAGTACAAGGTGCTCGATGGCGGCAAGGGCGACAAGAGCCCGACGCTCGACAGCGAAGTCACGCTGCAATACCGCGGCGAATTCCTGGACGGCACGGTGTTCGACAACACCGAGGATCGCGGCAAGCCGGTGGTGTTTCCGGTGAACCAGATGATTCCCGGCTGGCGCGAAATCATCACCCGCATGCACGTGGGCGATCACTGGCAGGTGTTCATTCCCCCGGATCAGGCCTACGGCATCCGCGGCTCGCCGCCGCGCATCGGTCCCAACGAAGCGCTGGTGTTCGACATCCATCTTCTGGGTGCCACGCCGTAAAAACCCTGGGCGCCGCGGCGCGCGGTTGGATCCTCTCCCCTGGACAAACAGCGCTTGGGGAGAAGCAGGTAACCTATACGCATGCGAATCGGTGCCGCATTGCGACACCGATTCCGCAAAGCCATGCGCTTGATCATCGCGTCTGCGCTACGCTTGTCGGATGCCGAACCCATTCCCCACCCGCGAAGCAACGACACCGGCCACGCCCTGCGTGGGCATATGCCGGATGGATGCAGACGGTTTGTGCATCGGCTGCCGGCGCACGTTGGGGGAAATCGCGGCCTGGGGCACGATGACGCAGGATGACCGGCAACGCTGGATGCGCGAGGTGCAGCCGCTGCGGCCGCCGGCGCGGCCATGACGGAGTGGTCCCAGGCGGTCACACGGGCGTTGCATCCGCTGGAAACGCCACCCGCGCCGCCGGCGTGGAATCATGATCACCTGCTCGACTTGATCGGCGAGGGCCCGCGCGCGGATGCCGCGGTGCTGATGGCGATCCGTGACGTGCCCGAGCCGCGCGTGGTGTTCACGTTGCGGCGCGACGACCTGGTGCGCCATGCGGGGCAGGTCAGTTTTCCCGGCGGGCGCACGGATCACGGCGATTCAGGCGCAATCGAGACGGCGCTGCGCGAAAGCCGCGAGGAAGTCGGGCTGGATCCGGGCGCGGTCGAACCGCTCGGTTTTCTCGATTGCCTTGAAACGATCAGCGGATTTTGCGTGACGCCGGTGGTGGCGCGAATGGCGGGTGACGCCGTGTTGACGCCGCAGCCGGACGAGGTCGCGAAGATATTCGAGGTGCCGCTCGCGTTCCTGCTCGACCCCGTCAACCTGCACGAATTCGAATTCCATGCGCGCGGCGAAGCGCGGCTGGTGTATGAATATGTCGGGGTCGAGCCGCGCATCTGGGGCGCGACGGCATCGATGCTGGTGAACCTGATGCGGCGCATGGAGATCATCAAATGAACGAGCGCGAAGTATTGATCGATGCGACGACGCTGGCGGCGCTGCCGCCGCACGACGTGCTGATCGTGGATTGCCGGTTCGGCTTGGCCGATCCCGGCAAGGGCGAACGGGACTTCCTGGAGGCGCACATTCCGGGCGCGGTGTATGCGAGCCTCGATCGCGACCTTTCCGATCTGTCGAAGCAGGGCCTGGGCAGGCATCCGCTGCCGGACATTGAAGCGTTCGCGCAAACGCTGTCGCGATGGGGCTGGCGCAAGCCGCAACGCGTGGTCGCGTACGACGATGCCGGCGGTGCACTCGCCGCGGCGCGGTTGTGGTGGATGCTCGAAAGCGTCGGCGTCGCCGCCAGCGTGCTGGATGGCGGCTGGCAAGCGTGGACGGCTGCCGGGTTGCCGGTGGAACACGGTGCGGCCGCACCGCGGCAGGCGACCTCCGTCGAACTGCATTTCGATCCCGCGCGCGTGGTGTACTACGAGGAACTGCAGGCGCTGCGCGGACGACCGTCGACCTTGATGCTGGACGCGCGTGCGGCGCCGCGTTTCCGCGGCGAATCGGAACCACTCGACCGTGCCGCGGGCCACGTGCCCGGCGCGCACAACCGGCCGTTCTCGGAAAACCTCGACGCGGGAGGACGTTTCAAATCGCCGCAGGCGCTGCGCGAGGAATTCGAACGGGCGATCGCCGGTCATCGCCCGCACGATGTGGTGCACATGTGCGGCTCGGGCGTCACCGCCTGCCACAACCTGCTGGCGATGGAAGCCGCCGGCTTGCGCGGTTCGCGCCTGTTCGCGCCGTCGTGGAGCGGATGGGTCAGTGACCCGTCGCGACCCGTCGCGACAGGCAACTGAGTTTTGTAGGGCGGGAGCAGCCGCGCAGCGGCGGGCAGAAATCGGCGGGATGCGCTGCGCTCCTCCCGCCCTACGGCTTCGGCTGGAACCTGATATCCGCGAAGCTGTGCAGGTTGGCACTGAGCGCAGCGAAGCCCAACAATCGCGGCAGGCGTACTCGCGCCGCCGCATGCGCATTCATCACCATTTCACCCCCGCCAGCAACATCGTCTCGCCCAGATTCTTGCCGCCGAAAAGATGCGCGTTGGAGATGTGCCGCAGCATCACGATGAAGTGGCCGCGTTGCCATCCGGCGCTGGTCATGAATTCGAAGCGGCTGGAAAGCGCGTCGGTGCGGGTGCTGGTCGCGGCGAGCTGCTCGCTGATGAACCAACGGTGGTTGGCCGTCACGAAGCGCACGCCGCCGCCGGCCAGGAATACCTGGTGGTTCAAATCATCCGTGCGGGTGTTCCGCGCATTGATCCAACCGAGCGTGCCGATCGGCCGGATGTGCGCCTGGTTGTCATCAGGGCCTTCGCCGAACACGCTCGCAAAGATCGCGCTGGTGGTGCGTTCGGACGAGGTGATGCTGGGTCCTGCGGCCAGGTCGAAACCGGCTGCCCAGGCAGGTGTGCAGGCAATCAGGCAGGCGAGGGCGCCCAATCCGCAACGAAGGCCTTTCATGTCGTGCTCCTTTGTTGTTCGTTGGTACGGAAAGCGGACGGCGCACCGGATGGTGCATGATTGCCGCAGAAATGATTGCCTTGACAATTAAAGCCGGGACAGTATCATCCTCGGCATGAATCGCGCTGAAACTTCCTCGGATCGCTCGTTCCAGTTGTGCCGGCTGATCGGCCGGCTGCGGGCGGAGTTCGTCTATGCGGTCGAGCAGGAGATGGGGCGCCAGGGTGTCGAACTCAACTTCACGCAGTTCGTCGCGCTCAAGCTGCTCGGGCACGAGGAACCGATGACGCCGGTCGAGCTGGCGCGCGCGCTGCATTACAACCCCGGCGCACTCACGCGATTGCTGGACAAGCTGGAGCAGCGCGGTTACCTGAAGCGGGTGCCGGACCCGGACGATCGCCGCGCGCTGCGGCTCGAGTTGACGACGCAGGGCAAGGCCCTGCGCAAACGCGTCATCGGCTACTGCGATGCCGTCGCCAGTCGCATCTTCGAGGGCACCACGGCCCGCGAGCGCGAGCAGTTGTACGACGTGCTGAGCCGGGTGCTGGACGGGATACGCGCGCGGCGCGAATGAGTGCATCCGGCCAGGTCGCGTAAAAATCCGCGCCGTTCGAACGTCATCTTTTTGGAGCGCCACGGTGTGGCGAAGCTGTACCGATCCAGGAGTATCCAGCCTCATCCGTCCGGCAAGTCCTTGTCCACCCACGTGCAACGCTTGAAACACGCGCCCTAGTCCCCAACCCACGAGCAATGCCCTTGAACATTCCGACACGTCGCGGCCATTTTGCCGCCGCGGCCTTTGCCACCGTGTTATTGGCCGGCTGTGGCAGCACCGGCGGGTTGCACCCGACCGCGACACCCACGGATCCCGCTTCACTCGCCGCGCAGCATTCTTTCTCGGGCGTGAAAACGGACCATGCCGCGTGGCCGCGGCAGGGATGGTGGAAGGCGCTGGGCGACGCGCAGCTCGACAAGCTGGTCGACGAGGCGCTGGCCGACAATCCGGACATGACGCTGGTGGATGCGCGCGTCCGTGCCGCACTGGCCGCCGCGGGCGCTGCCGACGCCGCGCGCAAGCCGACGCTGAACGCCGGCGCGAGCGCCGCCGGCGCGCGTGTTCCGCCGATCCTGCCGCCGCTGGCGTCAGGCCATTTCGGCGTGATCCGCTACGGTTACCTGAGTTTCAAGTGGGATCTCGACCTGTGGGGCGGCAAGCGCGCCGCGTGGCAGGCGGCGGTCGGCAATGCGCGCGCTGCGGAAGTGGACGCGCAGGCCGCGCGCCTGAAACTTTCCGCGGACGTGGTGCAGGCGTACTTTCAACTGGCCGGCGCATGGGCGCAGCGCGATCTCGCCAACGAAGAGCTGCAGCGCGCCAACGATTTCCTGAAGCTCACCCACAAGCGTGTCGCCAGCGGCATCGACAGCAAGTTCTCGCTGGCCCGCATCGAGGCCGAAAGCGCGAGCGACCGCGCGCATCTCGAAGCCGCCGACAACGCCGTGCGCTCGGCGGGCCTCGTGCTGGCGGCGTTGCTGGGAGCGGGTCCGGATCGCGCGTTGTCGATCGAACGTCCCGCGTTGCCGGCGATTCCCGCGCTCGCGCTGCCCAGTGACTTGCCGGCCGACCTGCTCGGCCGCCGGCCCGACGTGGTGGCCGCGCGCTGGCGCGTGGAAGCGGCGGGGCACGACATCAAGGCCGCGAAGACGAAATTCCTGCCGAACATCGGCATCAGTTCGCTGGCCGGCTTGCTCGCGCCTTCGTCGATGAACCTGTTCTCGCTGCGGAACCGCTTCTACACCATTTCGCCGGCGCTGAGCCTGCCGATCTTCGAAGGCGGCGCGCTGCGCGCCAATCTCGCCGGCAAGGATGCCGCGCGCGACATCGCGGTCGCGCAATACAACCAGACGCTGGTGCACGCGATCAACCAGGTCGCGGGCCAAGTGGATGATCTGCAGTCGTTGTCGGCGCAGGTTCACGACGCAGAGGATGCGCGGGCCAGTGCCGAGGATGCCTACGCGCTGGCGATGAAGCGCTATCGCGCCGGCGTCGGCAACTATCTCGAAGCCTTGAGCGTGCGGCAGGAACTGATCGCCGCCGAACAACAACTGGCCAGCCTGCAGACCCGTCGCGTCGGCGCATGGGCCACGCTCAACGAAGCGCTCGGCGGCGGTTTCCAGCCGGCAGCCGACGCGCCGTCGCTGGCTACCGCGCCCCAATCGGCATCCGCATCCCAGGCACACCAACCCCAGGCACATCGATGACTTCTCCCATCAATCCCAACCCCGTCACCGAAGACGACGCCGCGGCACAACTGAAGGCGAAGCGATTGCGCAAGCGGCGCTTGCTGCTGCGCGGCCTGATCGCGCTGGTGGTCGTCGTCGGCATCGGCTGGGCGCTGTACCACTTCCTGGTCGGACGCTGGTACGAAGGCACCGACGATGCGTACGTCGACGGCAACGTGGTGCAGATCACCCCGCAAGTGCCGGGCACCGTGATCAGCATCGGCGCGGACGACAACGATTACGTGCGCCAGGGCCAGACGCTGGTGAAGCTCGATCCGTCGGATGCCGATGTCGCGCTGGCGCAGGCCGAAGCGGCGCTGGCGCAGGCGGTGCGCAAGGTGCGCGGCCTGTACAGCACCGTGCACACGTCGAAGGCCGACGTCGCCGCGCGCGAATCGGCGGTGCAGCAGGCCCAGGCCGACTACAAGCGCCGCAAGGGGCTGGCCGAATCGGGTGCGATCTCGACCGAGGAACTTGCGCACGCCCGCGACGCGCTGACCACCGCGCAGAGCGCGCTCGCCGCCGCGCAGGCGCAACTCGCCACCACCAATGCGCTGGTGTCCGATACCGAAATCGCCACGCACCCGGACGTGAAAGCCGCGGCCGCGCAAGTGCGCGCAGCATGGCTGAACGACCAGCGCACCACGCTGGTGGCGCCGGTTTCCGGTTATGTCGCCAAGCGCACCGTGCAGGTCGGCCAGCGCGTGCAACCCGGCACGCCGTTGATGGCGGTCGTGCCGCTGCACGAGGTGTGGGTGGACGCGAACTTCAAGGAAACCCAGTTGCAGGACATGCGCATCGGCCAGCCGGTGACGCTGACGTCCGACGTGTATGGCGGCGGCGTGACCTACCACGGTCGCGTGGACGGGCTCGGCATCGGCACCGGCAGTGCGTTCTCGCTGCTGCCGGCGCAGAACGCCTCGGGCAACTGGATCAAGATCGTGCAGCGCCTGCCGGTGCGTATCGAACTCGATGCCAAGGACCTGGACAAGTATCCGTTGCGCATCGGTTTGTCGATGAACGTTTCGGTGAACCTGCACAACCAGAAGGGCCCGATGCTGGCGAAGAACGCGCCGCAGCATCCGGTGTTCAGCACCGACGTGTACGCGCAGGATCGCGCCGAGGCGAACGCGTTGATCGCGAAGATCATCCACGCCAACAGTGGCCCGATCGCCGACAGCGACCGGGCCAAGAGCGCCGTTGCGCGACATTGATGCGACATTGATGCGATCGTCCATGATCGCTGTTCCGCCAGAGTCCATCGCAATTTTTCAAGATTCCCCGTCAGCGGGTATCAGAGCGTCCACTCCTGGACTGACTTTTCACGACAGCCGCTTCGGCTGATGCAACGTTAGGATTCCATGGCCTCCACCGCAGCCACCGCGGCAGCCGGAAGTTTCGGCGAATTCCGTCCGGCCAGCCTGCCGCTGGCGACGATCGGGCTTTCGCTCGGCACCTTCATGCAGGTGCTGGACCTCACGATCGCCAACGTCTCGCTGCCGACCATCGCCGGCAACTTGGGCGCGAGCCAGGACCAGTCGGTCTGGGTCATCACGTCGTTCACCGTGGCCAACGCGATCGCGTTGCCGTTGACCGGATTCCTCTCGCGGCGCTTCGGCGAGGTGCGGACGTTCGTGTGGGCGACGGCGCTGTTCTCGATCGCCTCGCTGTGCTGCGGCCTCTCGACCAGCCTCGCGATGCTGGTGATGTTCCGGGCGATCCAGGGTGCGGTAGCGGGGCCGATGTACCCGCTTACCCAAAGCCTGCTGGTGTCCATCTATCCGAACGAAAAACGCGGGATGGCGCTGGCGATCCTTGCGATGGTGACCGTGGTGGCGCCGATCGCGGGCCCGGTGCTGGGCGGCTGGATCACGGACAATTATTCGTGGGAATGGATCTTCTTCATCAACGTGCCGATCGGGCTCGCGGTCAGCGCGATCATCGCGGCCCAGCTCGGTGCGCGTCGCGATCCGATCGAGCGGCCGCGCATGGACTACGTGGGCCTGGTCACGCTGATCCTGGGTGTGGGAGCGCTGCAGGTGCTGCTCGACAAGGGCAATGAGCTCGACTGGTTCCACTCGGGTTTCATCGTCGTGCTCGCCGTCGTCGCCGTGATCGCGCTCGGCATCTTCCTGATATGGGAGTTGACCGACCAGGATCCGATCGTGAACCTCAGATTGTTCCGGCACCGCAATTTCGCCGCCGGCACGTTTGCCATGGTGCTCGCCTATGCGGTGTTTTTCGCGATCGGGCTGCTGGTGCCGCTGTGGCTGCAGGAAACCATCGGCTACACGCCCATCTGGTCCGGCCTGGCGACGGCGCCGATCGGCATTGCACCGGTGCTGTTGACTTTCTTCGTCGGCAAGTACGGCACGAAGTTCGACCTGCGCTGGCTCGCCTCCTTCGCCTTCGTGATCATGGGCGTGACGTGTTTCATCCGCGCCGGATTCAATACCCAGGTCGATTTCTACCACGTGGCGATGGCGCAATTCCTGCAGGGTATCGGCGTGGCGTTCTTCTTCATGCCGATCCTCACGATTGCGTTGTCGGATCTGTCGGGGCGGGAAGTGGCCGCGGGTTCTGGTCTGATGACCTTCGTACGTTCGGTGGGCGGCAGTTTTTCGGCGTCGATTACCACGTATTTCTGGGGACGCGGCGGCGTCACCAATCATGTGAGCCTGGCCGAGCACATCAATGCCTATGATCCACAGGTGCGGGAGGCCGTGGCGGCAAACGGCGGCACCCTGCAACATTTCGCCGCGATGATCAACGGCGAAATCACCCGTCAATCCGTGCAGATTTCCTTCAACAATTTGTTCTACATCTTCGGATGGATCACCATCGGCCTGGTCGCGGTCGTCTGGCTGGCCAAGCCGCCGTTCATCAAATCCGGTACCCCGGCGGCCGCGGCGGGCGGCGGGCATTGACATGCGTTCATCCTTGAACGCCGCTTCTTGCGGGCCCGTCGCGAGCTTCGCGGCTGGCGCACCACGGACGCCAGAACGTCCATCCATGGACTGACTTTTCACCACAGCCACTTCGATTCAGTTCATCGCGAACACCATGGCCTCCAGCGCGAGCGCAGCAGCATCCAAGGTCGGCGAATTCCGCCCGTCCAGTCTCGCGCTTGCGACCATCGGCCTGTCGCTCGGCACCTTCATGCAGGTGCTGGACATGACGATCGCGAACGTGTCGCTGCCGACGATCGCGGGCAACCTCGGCGCGAGCCAGGACCAATCGACCTGGGTGATCACCTCGTTCACGGTGTGTCAGGCGATCACGCTGCCGATGACGGGCTTCCTGTCGCGCCGCTTCGGCGAGGTGAAGGTGTTCGTGTGGGCGGTGCTGCTGTTCTCGCTGTTTTCGCTGGCCTGCGGTTTTGCGACGAGCCTGTCGATGCTGGTGATGTTCCGCGCGCTGCAGGGCGCGGTGTGCGGGCCGATGTATCCGATCACGCAAAGCCTGATGGTGTCGATCTACCCTCGCGAGAAGCGCGGCATGGCGCTGGCGATCATTTCGATGATCACGGTGGTCGCGCCAATCGTCGGGCCAGTGGCGGGCGGCTGGATCACCGATTCGTATTCGTGGCGCTGGATCTTTTTCATCAACGTGCCGCTGGGGCTGTTCGCTGCCGGCGTGGTCGCGGCGCAGATGGCCGGGCGCGTCGAACAGCTGCGCAAGGTCCGGATCGACTGGGTGGGCGTGGCGACCTTGATTCTCGGCGTGGGGGCGTTGCAGATCCTGTTGGACAAGGGCAACGAACTCGACTGGTTCCATTCCTCGACCATCGTGACGCTGGCGATCGTTGCGGCGATCTCGCTGACGATCTGGGTGATCTGGGAATTGACCGACGACGAACCGCTGGTCGACCTGCGCCTGTTCCGGCATCGCAATTTCGCCGCCGGCACGCTGGCGCTGATCCTGGGCTTCGCGCTGTTCTTTTCGATCGCGCTGATGCTGCCGCTGTGGCTGCAGAACACGCTGGGCTACACGGCGATGTGGTCGGGCTTGGCGGCGGCGCCGATCGGGGTGATTCCAGTGCTGACGACGTTCTGGGTGGGCAAGTATGCCAACCGGGTCGACCTGCGCTGGCTGGCTGCATTCGCGTTCGCGGTGATGGGGTTCGTGTGCTTCCGGTTCGGCACTTTCACCACCGACGTCAGTTTCGCGGCGGTGGCGATCACCGAATTGATCATGGGCGCGGGCGTCGCATTTTTCTTCATGCCCATCCTGACGATCCTGCTGTCGGATCTCGAAGGGCCGGAAGTGGCGGAAGGCTCGGGTTCCGCAACCTTCCTGCGCACGGTGGGCGCGAGTTTCGCGGTGTCGATCGTCACCTACCTGTGGACGCGCGGCGGCGTGGCCAGCCATGCAAATCTCGTCGAACACATCAATCCCTTCAGCCCGGAGGTGCGCAACCACATCGAGGCAATGGGTGGGCAGGTGCAGCATTACGCGGCCGGCATCAACCGCGTGATCACCCAGCAGGCGACGCAGATTTCGTTCAACCAGATCATGGACGGACTCGGCTTCGGGTTTATGATTCTGATCGCCGTCGTATGGCTGGCCAAACCGCCATTCATCGCCAGGTCGCGCGGGCCGAGCGCGGGACATTGACGGGCGGTCGGGGCTGTCCTCGGGTTTTCTCGACCCTGCGGGAGAAGCAGCAATGAACACCGCGTCAACGACTGCATTGACCCCGATCTTGCAGCATCTCGATGCGTTGCTGCCGAAGCTGGAAGCGCTTTACAAGGACGTGCACGCACATCCCGAATTGTCCATGCAGGAGACGCGCACCGCGGGTTTGGCCGCGGAGCGGCTGCGCACGTCCGGGTTCGAAGTCACCACGGGCGTCGGCAGGACCGGCGTGGTGGGCTTGTTGCGCAACGGCGATGGTCCGACGGTGATGCTGCGCGCCGACATGGATGCACTGCCGGTCGAGGAAGCGACCGGCGTGCCTTACGCGAGCAAGGTCAAGGCCGCCGATCCGGAAGGCAAGACGGTGCCGGTGATGCATGCCTGCGGCCACGACATGCATGTCACCTGGCTGGCCGGCGCCACCACGCTGATGGCGCAGTCGCGCGAGGCCTGGCGCGGCACGTTGATGGCGGTGTTCCAGCCCGCGGAAGAAACCGCCGCGGGCGCACAGGCGATGATCGACGACGGCTTGTTCAAGCGTTTCCCGAAGCCGGATGTGGTGCTCGGCCAGCATGTGATGGTCGGTCCGGCTGGCGTGCTGGGTGGGCGCACCGGCGCCATCACGTCCGCCGCGGACAGCCTGCAGATCCGGCTGTTCGGGCGCGGCGCGCACGGATCGATGCCGCAGGCGAGCATCGACCCGGTGGTGATGGCCGCGGCAGTGGTGCTGCGGCTGCAGACGATCGTTTCGCGCGAGATCGCGGCTGCCGAATCCGCGGTGGTCACCGTTGGTGCGCTGCAGGCCGGCACCAAGGAAAACGTGATCCCCGACGAGGCGATCATCAAGCTCAACGTGCGCACCTTCGACGAGGGCGTCCGCAAGCGCGTGCTCGCCGCGATCGAGCGCATCGTCAATGCCGAGGCGGCAGCCTCGGGCGCACCGAAACCGCCGGAGATCACGCCGCTGGACCGTTATCCGCTCGCGATCAACGATGGCGCCGCGAGCAAGCGCGTTGCGGAAGCATTTCGCCGATATTTCTCGCCCGATCGTGTGCACCAGACCGGACCTGCATCGGCGAGCGAGGATTTCGGATCGTTTGGCGCCGAATGGGGCGTCCCTTCGGTGTTCTGGTTCGTGGGCGGCACCGACCCGGATGTCTACGCCAGGGCCAAGGCGGCGAACCGCATCAACGAGATCCCCACCAACCACAATCCGCGCTTCCTGCCCGTGATCCATCCGACGCTGGAAACCGGCGTCGAGGCGCTGGTGGTGGCCGCGCAGGCGTGGTTGGCGACTTGAAGCGATTCGATATCCGGCGCCCGGGTGCGTGGGCGTATAGTTCCATGTTGTCTGCACGGGACGCGGAAGCATGACCCACATCCTCGTGACGGTCCTGGACCTCGGCGGCACGTTCGTGTTCGCACTCAGCGGCGCGGTGGCCGCGGTGAAATACCGCCTGGACATCTTCGGCGTGATGGTGCTGGCGTTCGCGGCCGGAAACGTCGGCGGCATCACCCGCGACCTGCTGATCGGCGCGGTCCCGCCCGCCGCCATTTCCAGTTTGAATTATCTCGGCGTGTCGATCCTCGCCGGACTGATCGTGTTTTTCTGGGACCCGTTGGTGACGCGTCACAGCAATACGGTGCTGTGGTTCGACGCGATCGGCTTGGCGTTTTTTGCAGTGGCGGGCGCGGAGAAAGCGCTGGTGCACGGACTGAATCCGGTGATGGCCGCGCTGCTCGGCATGCTCACCGGCATTGGCGGTGGCATGCTGCGCGACGTACTGGTGATGCAGATTCCGACCGTGCTGCGTTCCGATCTCTACGCGCTGGCGGCACTGGTTGGTGCCGCGATCGTGGTCGGTGGCCACGCATTGAACATCCACGCCGTGGCCACCACGGTGGTCGGCGGATTGGCGTGTTTCGCCTTGCGCTACATGGCGATTCGCCATGGCTGGCACCTTCCTTCGGCGCGCGCGCCGGGAGGGGAAAAGTGAACCTGTCTGTTTGCCACCAGTCGTCGCACGCACGGGGGTCGGCCCCATGACCGGTCGCATGCCGGTGCTGTTCGTCGGACACGGCAATCCAATGAATGCTGTGCAGGACACGGAGTGGTCGCGCGCGTGGGCCGCATTGGGACGGCGCTTGCCGAAGCCGCGCGCGGTGCTCGCGATTTCCGCGCATTGGTACCTCCCCGGCAGCGCGGCCACCGCGATGGCGCAGCCGCGCACGATCCACGATTTCGGCGGCTTCCCGCGCGAGCTGTTCGAAGTGCAGTACCGCGCGCCCGGTGACCCGGAACTCGCCGGGCGGCTGCAGGAACTGCTTGCTCCCGTACCGGTCCGCGCCGATCTTTCATGGGGGCTGGACCATGGCACGTGGTCCGTGCTGCGCCGCATCTTTCCCGGCGCCGACGTTCCCGTGGTGCAGCTCGGTATCGACGAGACGCAAGCGCCCGCGTTTCACCACGAGATGGGGCAGCGGCTTGCGCCGTTGCGGGACGAGGGCGTCCTGCTGCTCGGCAGCGGCAACATCGTGCACAACCTGCATACCTATGCCTGGGGGCGGCATCCGGTGGAGCCGTTCGACTGGGCCGCGCGTTTCGAAGCATTGGTGCGCGACCGAATCCTGCGCGGCGACACCGAGGCGCTGGTGGACTATGCCTTGCTCGGCCGGGATGCCGAGCTCTCGGTGCCGACGCCGGAACACTATCTGCCCCTGCTTTACGTGCTGGGCGCGCGCGGAAAAGACGACGCGGTGAGCTTCCCGGCCGAAGGCATGGACGGCGGTTCCATCTCGATGCTGTCGGTGCAATGGGGCTGAGCGGGACCGGCGGTCAGCCCGCGCCCTGCGATTCACCGGATTTTTTGCCGCGCAGCCGTTCGACCAGTACGTGCAGCGTCGCCTGCGCTTCGGGCGCAAACCAGCCATCGAGAAACGCTTCGACGGGGAGCGACGCGGGATCTTCGAACAGGCGCGCAAGCTCGGCGCGCGCCATCGCGCGGGTGCCGAGCATCGCCTGTCGGGGCAACTGCAGCAACGTCTCCAGCCAGGCCAGCGTGCGGGTGACGACGTGGTCGACGTCCGTCAGTTCGTCGACCAGCCCGACGGCGAGTGCATCGTCCGCATCCAGCATCGCGCCGGCCACCAACAGGCGTTCGGCACGATACGGTCCGACCAATCGGCGCAGCGCCGCCTGGATGCAATCGGGCACCGTCAGCCCGACCTGCACTTCGTTGAGGCCGATCTTGTATTCACCGCGCGCCATCACCCGGAAATCACAGAACAGCGCGAGCACCGCGCCGCCGGCCGGGCTGTGGCCGGTCACGGCGGCCGCGACCGGGATCGGTGAACGTGCCAGCGCCGCGCACAGGCCGAAGAAATCGTTCCAGAAGGCGCGCATCGCGCCGCGGTCGAGTTGCAGCAGCGCGGGAATGTCGAGGCCGGCCGAGAACAATCCCGGCGACCCCGAAAGCACCAGTGCCGCCGCGCCGTCTCCTGGCGCCTGCACGATCGCGCGCCGCAGTGCCGCGACCAAGTCGGGATTCAGCGCATTGACGGGCGGCCGCGCGAGTTTCAGTTCGCGGATGCCGTGGTCGTGTTCAATGATGTCCAGCATGATGCCTCCATCTTTGCCCGCCATCCCGGCTTGCGCCGGGATGATGCCGGATGGGATTTACGCTCGTCCCGAATCCCGATTCTCACAAATCCTGCGCGGACCAGGTGTACTTCACGGAATAGGTGAGCGTGACATCGCCATGGGCTGGCACCGGCACGTGGAATTCGAGCAATTGCGGTGTCTGCTTCGAAGGCTTGATGCTGGACGAGGTCACGCGCCATTCGCGCCAGCGATTGGGATGTTCGCGCACCGTGACCGTGCGCGCCGCATCGCCGCCGTTCGTCAGCGTGATCTTGTATGACTCGGTCATCGTGTGCGCCTTGGCATCGACGTGGAACGCGGTGCGTTCGCGGCTCGCGCGCAGGTCGAAGCTTTCGCCGAGTTGCACCGCAACGCGCTGGCCCTTCGGCGTATCCGCGACGCTGCCTTCGCCGAGCAGCGCGGGCGCGCCGTCGCGATCGGCGATCCACGCGCGCAGCGTGCCGGCCGGCAGCGCATCGGGCGCGGTGAAGGCGAGCGTGCTGGTGATCGCGCGGTCCTTGTAATCCTGCGCGCCGTAATCGTTGGTGTTCGGCTTGGGCGGAAAATATGCGCCGCCGTCTTCGATCACGTATTCGCGCTGGCAATCGAGCGTCTGCACCGGATAGAGCGGCGTCAACGTCACCGTGCCATCCGGCAGGCTGACCGCACCCGGCAACGTGAAGCTGCGATAGTCGCCCAGCGAGGCCTGCTGGGGCATGGCCTCGGCCGCCATCGGCACCGGCGCCTTGGCCATGCTGTACATGCGCACGCGATTGCCCAGATTGGGTTGCCCGGCGACAAGCTTGATGCTGGCCTCGTCGTAATCGCGGCCGCTGCGGTTGGCGATGCTGGCCTCGGGCTTGAACTGCATCCGGCACGCGCTGCCGTCCGCAAGCGTCGCGCTGTAAGCAGCGCGCCAGCCGAGACCGGAGGTGGTGTAGGTCAGGCGTGCATCGCGATTGCCCGCGGATTTCGCATTGACGTCCAGCAGCAGCGCGCTGCCGCCTGAAACCGCGTCGCTCGGCAACGTCACCGAGGTGTAATCGTGCACCAGATGCACCGTGCCGTCGCCGGTACGGATCAGTACGCCGTTTTCCGATGCGCCCAGCAGTTCGCCCGAGAAAGCGCCGCCGCTCGACTGCACTTCGACCTGGCTGCCGATCGCGCCGTCCAGCGCCCCGTTCGCGCTGGCGTTGGCCAGCAGCACGCGCTGTCCGAGCACGCTGGCATTCGATCCGAGTGCAATCGCAACGGCCTCGGGATCGAGCGTCGCGGGCAGACCGCCGATGCGGACCTGGTGATTCCCGGACTGCAGGTTCAACGTGCGCCGTTCGTGCACCAGCGCATGACCTGCGTCCAGCGTGCCTTGCGCGCCGCCGGAAAACAACGCGTCGTTGTCGGCGTGATAGATCGTCAGGCTGGCTTGGGTTGCGGCGAAGGCAGCCGGTGTCGTCAATAGCGCGGTCAATGCGGCGCAAAGCAAGCGGCGGGGCATCGGGTGTCTCCCTGAAGGCAAGGTGCCCCGATGATAAAGGCACCGGCTGAATCCAGCCGCCGCGCGGAATCTCAAGCGGGGCGATGCACCTCGGCGATCAGCGCCGCGATTTCGCGACTGTCGCGCGCGCGCAGCAGACGCGGTGCCAGCGCCCGCAACGCCTTGCGATCGCAGTGCGCCAGCGCGTCACGCTGCGCGAGGATACGGTCGGGCAGCATGCTGAATTCTTCGAGGCCCAGCGCCACCAGCACCGGGGCGAACGCGGGGTCGCCCGCGATTTCGCCGCACAGGCACACGCACTTGCCGGCGCGGCGCGCACGCACGATCACGTGGGCGAGCAAGCGCAGAACCGCGGGGTGCGCGGGCTCGTACAGCTTGCCGAGCTGGTCGTTGTTGCGGTCGGCCGCCAGTACGTATTGCGTGAGATCGTTGCTGCCGATCGCGAGGAAGTCGGCGACTTCCAGCAGCGCGCGCACATTGAGCGCGGCGGCCGGCACTTCCACCATCGCGCCGAGTTCGAACTGATCCGGAATTTCGTGGCCGGCGGTGCGCAGGTCGCGCGCGCATTCCTCCAGCAACCGCCGCACTTCGACGAGGTCCGATGCGTTGGTGATCATCGGCACCAGGATGCGCGCCGGTCCGTAGCAGCTTGCGCGCAGGATCGCGCGCAACTGCGTGACGAAGATGTCCGGTTGTCGCAACGACAGGCGTACGCCGCGCACGCCCAGCGCGGGATTCGGTTCCGACGCCATCACCAGGCCCGCGGCATCGGCCTTGTCGGCGCCGAGATCCAGCGTGCGGATGGTGACCGGCAAGCCGCCGGCGCCGAGCACCAGATCGCGGTACGTGGCGAATTGTTCGTCCTCGCTCGGCAGTCCGCTTTGCGCGAGGAACAGGAATTCGGTGCGATACAGGCCGATGCCGGCGACGCCGAGGTTGCGCGCGCGTTCGATGTCGGTCGGACGTTCGGCGTTCGCGAAGATTCGCAGCTTGTGGCCGTCGCGGGTGCGCGTTTCCGAACCGGCCAGTTGCTCCAGCCGCTGGCCTTCCCGCAACGCATCGCGCTGCCAGTTGCGGAATTGCGCGAGGTCCTGCGCGGTCGGGTGCACCACCACTTCGCCGCGCACGCCGTCGACCAGGGCAAGGTCGCCGTCGCGCAAATCCTCCAGCACGCCGTCGGCGTTCACCAGCATCGGCAGGTGCAGGCTGCGGGCGAGGATCGCGCTGTGCGAATACGGACTGCCGGAACCGGCGACCACCGCGAGGATGCCGTGGCTGGCCATGTGCGCAAGTTCGCCGGGGGCGATGCTTTCGGTGACGAGGATTTCGCCGACGCGCGTCGCGAGTTTCTTTTCCTCGCTGCTCGCCTGGCGCGCCAGCGCACTCTGCACGCGCGCGATCACGTGATCGACGTCCTCGCCGCGGCTGCGAAGATACGGATCGTCCATCGCGTCGAACACCGCGACCAGCCGATCGCGCTGCGCTTTCAGCGCCGCGGTCGCACGGTAATGGCCCTTGCGGATCATCGCACGCAGGCCTTCGATCAGTTCCGGATCGTCCAGCAGCAGCGCGTGGGCGTCGATGAATTCGCCGACTTCACGCGCCAGCGCGCCGTGCAGCTTGCGGCGCAGCGTGGACATGTCCTCGCGCGCCACCGCGAACGCGCGTTCCAGCCGCGCGACTTCGGCTTCGACTTCGGCATCCGGCAACGGTGTGTTGTCGATGCTGAAACGCGCCGGCCGTTCCAGGCGCACGCGTCCCAGCGCCATGCCGGGCGACGCGGGATTGCCGGGGAAGACGCGCCTCATGCGCCCTCGTCGAACTTGCGGTCGAACAGCGCGATCACGGCATCGAGCGCCTGGTCCTCGTCGGGACCTTCCGCGCGCAGCGTCAGCGGCGTGCCGATACCGGCAGCGAGCATCATCACGCCCATGATGCTTTTCGCGTTGACTTCGCGGCCTTCGCCGATCAGCCAGATCGTGGATTTGAAACCTTGCACCAGTTGCACGAGCTTCGCCGATGCGCGCGCGTGCAGGCCGAGTTTGTTGCTGACCACGATTTCCCTTTCGACCATTGGAAGGTTCCGCGAGCGTGACATTCCGCTACGTTACCAAAAGCCGGGAATGGAGAATCGGGAATCGGGATTGGAGAATCGGGAATGGGGAATCGGGAACCGTTCGAGACCGCGGGGCTGATCGCTTCCGATTCCCCATTCCCCAATCCCGATTCCCGGATTTCACACCTTGTCGATGCAAATCCCGCCCCGCCCCCCGCAGGCGGCGACTTCGGCCAATTCGTCCAGCGGCTTGTCGGGATAGTTGAGCACCCGCAGCAGCATCGGCAGGTTCAGGCCGGAAACGCAGCGGGCGTGGACCCCGAGACTTGCCAGCTTGTTGGCGATATTGCAGGGCGTGGAACCGTACAGGTCCGACAGCACCAGCACGCCGCCGCCACGATCGAGCGCGCGCGCCGCACGCGCGGCGGCCGGCAGCATCGTGCCCGGGTCGTCGTTGCCGCCCACCTCCAGCGCGTCGAGTTGGCAGGGCAGGCGCGGCATCACGTGCTGGGCGGCGGCGATCAGCGCGCGGCCGATCTCCTCGTGGGTCAGCAGCAGGATGCCCGCGGCGGGGGCGGGGACGTCTTGGCGAAGGACAGAAGCCGTGGTCATGGGCGGAAAAGGAGGGTCACCGGGGCAGGCGCTGCAAGTTTCGGTCCAACCGGTGGCAGGTGGTCACTCAAGCTCGCGATGGAAGGTGAGTACCTGGTCGCGGCTGGCCCGGTAATGCTCGGCCAGCCGCTCGGCCAGGTACACCGAGCGATGCCGGCCACCGGTACAGCCGATGGCGACGGTCAGGTAGCCCTTGTCTTCACTCTCGAAGCGTGGCAGCCACGCATCCAGGAAACCTCGAATGTCAGCCAAGTATTGTACTACCGATTGCTGGCCGTCCAGGTACTCGCGGACGGGGGCGTCCTGCCCGGAAAACGGACGCAGGCGCGGGTCCCAGTGCGGGTTCGGCAGGCAGCGCGCGTCGAACACGAAGTCGGAATCGGGCGGGATGCCGCGCTTGTAGGCAAACGATTCGAACAACAGCGTGAGGCCGGGCGACACCGCGCTGTATTCGGTGGTGATCAGCCGGCGCAACTGGTGGACATTGGTGTCGCTGGTGTCGATGGAACGATTGGCGATGGCCTGCAGCGGCCGCAGGCGGCGGCGTTCCTCGGCCAGCGCGTCAATCAGCGAGAGACCGTCGTCCGACAGGGGATGGCGACGGCGGGTGAATGCGTAGCGCTTCAGCAGCACCGCGTCGCTGGAATCCAGGAACACCAGTTCGACATCGGCGCCCGCGGTCGCAAGCTTGGACAGGGCCTCGGGCATGCGGTCGAGGTCACCCTGGTTGCGCACGTCCACGCCCACCGCAATGCCCGAAAGCGTGCCGCGACCGCCATCGTTCAGGGCCCGGTACAGCGAGGGCAGCAGCCCGGTCGGCAGGTTGTCCACGCAATAAAAACCGAGATCCTCGAAGGCGCGCAGCGCGACGGTCTTGCCCGCGCCGGAAAGGCCGGTGAGCACCACCATGCGGACGTGCGCGTCGGGCGGGTTGTCAGGTGTGTTTGGCATCGGCATCAACCGGATGGCGTTGCAGGCGGGCGGCCTGGCGGTCCATGAAAATGCGGGCCTGGTCGATGCCCTGCGACTTCAACATGTGGCTGCGCACCGCAGCTTCGACCAGCACCGCGAGATTGCGGCCGGGTGCGACCGGAATCGTGATCTGCGGAACCTTCACGTCCAGCACCTCGTACACGCCGACGTCGCCGGTCAGGCGCACCATCGCGTCCTCGGGCTCGTTGCCGGCCGGGCGCAGGTGCACGATCAGGCGCAGGTATTTCGAGCGCTTGACGGCAGTGTGCCCGAACATCTCGCGCACGTTCAGGACGCCCAGTCCTCGCACTTCCAGAAGGTCGCGCAGGATGTCGGGGCAGGCACCGTCGATCACGTCGGGCGCGATCAGGGTGAATTCGGGCGCGTCGTCCGCGACCAGGCGGTGGCCGCGGGTGATCAGTTCCAGCGCCAGCTCGCTCTTGCCGCTGCCGGGCGTGCCGGTGATCAGCACGCCGATCGAATGCACTTCCATGAACACGCCGTGCAGGGTGATCTGGGGCGCCAGTGCGCGCGCGAGCTTGTATTGCAGGAAGGTCAGCACGTCGTGGCCGCGTCGGGCGCTGACCCACAACGGCGTGCCGGTCTCCTCGGCGGCGTCGCGCAGGTCCGCCGGCACCGCCTGATCCTTGGTGACGACCAGCGCGACCGGCTGCTGCGCGAAGATCTTCTGCACGGTCTCCCAGCGCTGGCGCGAATCGAGGCCGTCGAGGTAATTCAATTCCTCGCTGCCGACGATCTGCAGCTTGTTGGGGTAGATGATGTTGAGATAGCCGATTTCCGACGGCCGGCGCTGGCCGGCGCCCCCGGATTGCAGCGCGCGCTCGGCGCCATCGCGACCGGCGACCCAGCGCAGGGCCATGCGTTCCTTGACGTCTTCGAAGAGGTCACGTGCGCTGAGTCGATTCACTGCATTCCCCACCCGCCATGGTGACGGGTGGGGATCATTGTGCCAGCGTTGTCGCGCGACTGCTCTTGAAAGAGCCATCGCTGCATTCCAGACGAAGCTGCTTTTTGGTGAAAAGTCAGGGCAGGAAGCCCGTTCTGGTGCTGGTGAACCAGTGTCCGCTCAGCCTGCGGAAGGTTCGGCGAGGCCGCGATCAGGGATGATCGCAAAGCTACGCCAAGTCCCTGATATCCTCGCGCCCGTGCGTACGCCGCTTGTCCTTGTGCCGGCGCACCTGCGCATCGAGTTTGTCGAACAGCGCATCGATCGCGGCATACATGTCGGCATCCACGGCATTTGCATGCAACACGGTACCGGCGGCCGACAAGGTGCCCTCGGCGCGGTTCGCCTGCGGATTCTTTTCCACTTCCAGCACCACGTTCAACGAAGTCAGGTGATCGAAACGTCGCGCGAGGCGCTCGCGCCGGGAATCGACATAATCGCGCAGGGCCGGGGTGATCTCGATCTGGTGACCGCTGACCTGAATTTGCATGACTGGCTCCTCAAGCATCAGGGGTGATGGAAGCCCGGTTTTCGCCGGGTTTGGCGCCGGCAGCGGCGCCGGTTGTGGAATTTCGCCTGTACTCCTTGTGATCGTGGGTGACCGGGAAAGTTGCATGAACGTGCTTTCGTGGGAAGTCCGGCATGGATGCCGGGTTTGCTTTTGCGGTCCGGGGATGGCCGCTGAAATACAGCCCGTCAGGCGCAGCATCAAGCGTGCCTGAAGCGTCGTGAACTTTCTGTTGCAACGATTACTGCGCGCGCAGGCGTTCGCCCGAACTCGGGATCCGCAGTTGCTCGCGGTACTTGGCGACGGTGCGGCGCGCGACCCGGATGCCGCGCTGGTTCAGCTCCGCGGTGAGGGTCTGGTCCGACAGCGGCTTGCGCGAATCCTCCTCGTCCACGAGCTTGCGGATCATCGCCTGGATCGCGGTGGCCGAGGCGCTGCCACCGTCCTCGGTGGCGACGCTGGACGAGAAGAAATGCTTGAACTCGAAGGTGCCGCGTGGCGTGTGCAGGTACTTGCGCGTGGTGACGCGCGAGATGGTCGATTCGTGCATGCCGAGTTCCTCGGCCAGTTCGCGCATCACCAGGGGCTTCATGGCTTCCGGGCCGAAATCCAGGAACGCGCTTTGGGTGCGCACGATCGCACTGGCGACCTTGAACAAGGTATCGGCGCGCGCTTCGAGGCTTTTCATCAGCCAGCGCGCTTCCTGCAATTGACCGCGCAGCCAGGTGGCGTCGCTGCGCTGCGCGCGCGCGATCAGACTGCAATAGTGCTGGTTGATCGCGAGCCGCGGCTGGCAATCGGGCGACAACGACACCCGCCAGCGTCCGGCGGCCTTGATCGCGTAGGCATCGGGCGCGACGTATTCCGCAGGCGTTGGATCGAACGCCGAGCCAGGCCGCGGATCGAGCGCGCGGACCAAGGTGGCCGCGGCGACGGCGGCGTCTTCGCTCACGTTGAGTTTCTTCGCCAGCTTGCCGAAGTCCCGCTTGGCGAGCAGATCGAGTTCGCTGGCCACGATGCGCCGCGCCAACTCGCGCCCTTCGATGCGCGGATCGAGTTGCTCCAGTTGCGCGGCAAGACAATCGCCGAGATCGAGGCTGGCGACGCCGGTCGGATCGAAACGCTGCACGCGCAACCGGACGGCCTCCGCTTCGTCCTTGCTGGCGGCCGGCTCCAGCGTGCGCAGCGCGGCGAGCACGGGTTCGAGGCCTTCGCGCAGGTACCCGTCGTCGTCCAGCGCGTCGATGATCGCCATCGCGATGGCGTGTTCGCGTGCGGAGAATCCGCTCAGGTTCGCCTGCCATTGCAGGTGATCGCGCAGGCCTTCGGGGGCGGCGTCCTGCGGTTCGGGCGTGTCCTCGTCGAAACCGCGGCTGGACGGCGCCCAGTCCGCGACCTGTGGCGCCTGTTCATCCCAATATTCGCCGTCGTCGCCGAGCTCGGGGGTGGATTCGTCGCTGGAAGTGTCGGTGCTGCCCTCCGACGAGTCGGAGGGCGGGGCATCGTCGCCGTCCATGCCGTCGATGTCGATCAGGGGATTGGCTTCCGCCAGTTCGCGCAGCTCGGCCTGCAATTCGATTTGGGACAACTGCAAAAGGCGGATCGCCTGCTGCAACTGCGGCGTCAGGGAGAGTTGTTGCGATTGGCGAAGCTGGATGCCTGGTTTCATGGTGACTTCGCGGGGCAGTGTCCTGCATCCTAGCTCACGGCAGCCGGCGTGGATAGTGCGCGGGCACGATTTTTGCTAATGCACGCCCCTCGCCGCTGCGAAATGCATCAAGGTTTCGTGGTCACTTGGCCCGGCCAAGGACGCAGTCCGTTCGAAAATCAGCCACAAAAGCGCTTTGAAGAGAATCCAGGTCGAAGCGGCTGTTGGTGGAGAGTCGGACCATGGATGGCCGTTTTGGCGTTCCAGGGCCCGAAAACCGTCGAGTGCGGGGCCCCACGCCGATGCCGCGATCAGGGACGATCGCACTACATCGCTCGCGCTACATCCGAAATTCGTGGCCGAGATAGACCTCGCGCACTTCCTTGTGAGCCAGGATTTCCGCCGGCGTGCCGCGCGCCAGCACCTTGCCCTCGTTCAGGATGTAGGCGTGCTCGCAAATGCCCAACGCTTCACGCACGTTGTGGTCGGTGATCAGGACGCCGATGCCGCGGTCGCGCAGGTGGCGCACGATGCGCTGTATTTCGCCCACCGAGATCGGATCGACGCCGGCGAACGGCTCGTCCAGCAGCATGAAGCGGGGATTGGCGGCCAGCGCCCGCGCGATTTCCACGCGCCGCCGTTCGCCGCCGGACAGGCTGATGCCTTTCTGGTCGGCGATATGGCCGATCTTCAGTTCGTCCAGCAGCGCTTCCAGCTCGCTGCGGCGTTGGCCAGCCGGCAGGTCGGCGCGCAATTCCAGTACCGCGAGGATGTTGTCGGCGACCGAGAGGCGGCGGAACACCGAGGCTTCCTGGGGCAGGTAACCGATTCCCTTGCGCGCGCGCTGGTGCATCGGCAAACCGGTGATGTCTTCGCCATCCAGCGTGATGCGTCCGCCGTCGGGTTCGATCAAGCCGACCACCATGTAGAAGCAGGTCGTCTTGCCCGCGCCGTTGGGGCCGAGCAGACCGACCACTTCGCCCTGGCGGATCTCGAAACCGAAATCCTGCACCACCTGCCGCGTGCGGAAACTCTTCTGCAGCCCTTGTGCGACCAGCATGGATCAATGCGTTCCGGTGGTCGACGCAGGCGCGGGAGCGGACGTCGACGCGGGCGACGCGGAGATTGCGGAAGCGGGCGGCGTCGAGCCGGCAGAAGCCGGCGTGCCGGGCGAAGCCGGTTTCGTACCGGCGGGTGCCGGCTTGCTGCGCGGCTGCAAGGTGATGTGCACGCGGCCGCCCGCTGCGGGCGTGCCCTGGATTTCGCCGCTGTCGGTGTTGTAGACGAGTCGCTCGCCGTGGAATTCGCCGCGGCCTTGCTGCACCACGCTGGCACTGCCGGTCAGGATCACGGTGTTCTCGGAAACCTTGTAGTCGATGGTCGCGGCCTGTCCGTGCACCAGCGTGCCGTTGTCCTGGGTCTGCCGGAAATGCGCAGGCGTGCCGGTCAGCACCACGCGTTGCCATTGACTGGTGTCATCGGGATCGGTGTAGCCCGTGGCTTTCGCGCCATCGGCATGAAAGGTGCCCTGGTCCATGGTGACGCTGCCGGTGAACGTGATCTTGCCGCTGTCCTGGCTGCCGGCGAACCCACTGGCGTTGATGTTGATCGGCTGGTTCTTGTCGGTCTGCTTGGCCTGAGCGACACCGCATGCGAGCAACGCAGCGATGAGCAGAGCCGACAGGTCAGTGCGTGCGCGAATGCGGCGCGAGCGTGGCATGGACATCGGAGAGCAACTCCAGTGAACGAGTGTCGAAGTCGGCCTTCATGCCGACGCCGCGCAGTATAGAGCCCGGCTCCTGAATTACGCTGGGCGCGGCCGTGGCCATGCGTTTGTCCTGGGTCCACACGGTGGCGTCGGCGGTGTGGATTTCGGCTTCGGAAATCTTCGGCGTGGGCGGCCGGCGCATCTCGACCTTGCCGATCAGCTTGACGGTGTTGTTGTCGGCGCTGACCCACGCGTACTGCGAAGTGCCGTTCCATTCGGAACCGTCGCTGGCGACGAAGTAATACTGCGGTGCGTTGACGTACAGCGAGTCGTTGCCTTCACGGCGCGCGAGGTGCGGGGCGGTCATCGTGAAGGCCAGCTTGCCGTCCTGCCCGAAGGCATGCAGCGTGAAGTGGTCGAGTTCGTAACTGGAACGGGGCGGCCCCACGATCGCGACCGGCTTGGGCGGCGGCTTCAACCACCACACCAGCAACTGGGTGATCGCGGCCGCGATCACCAGTACCACCAGCCAGAAAACGGTGCGGCGATCCCTCATCCGGCCTGCGCCGCCAGGATCATGTCGCACACTTCGCGCGCCGCGCCGCGGCCGCCCCGCGCATGCGTGCGCCAGTGCGTCACCCGCAGCACTTCGGGTTGTGCGTCGGCCACCGCGATCGCCAATCCGCAGATCGACATCGGCGCGAGATCGGGTTCGTCGTCGCCCACGTAGCAGGCTTGGTCGTTGCTCAATCCGGATGCGTGCAGCATGTCCTGGAGACAACCCAGTTTGTCGGACTTGCCCTGATAGACATGGTCGATGCCGAGTTGTTCGGCGCGCAGTTCCACGGCGTGGCTGACGCGCGAACTGATCAGCGCCACGTCGATGCCGCGCGCGCGCAGCCGCTTGATGCCGAGCCCGTCGTGCACGTGGAAGGCCTTGATCTCGCGGCCATCCTCGGTGAACCACAGGCGCCCGTCGGTCAGCGTGCCGTCGACGTCGAACGCGACCAGTCTGATCTTCGCGGCGCGGGCGAGGATGTCGGTGGGGATGTCGATGGACTCGGACACGTGGCGGGCGTTGGCTTGAAGGGGAGTCGCGGATTGTAGAAGGGGCGAGGGGCGAGCCGTGAGGGCGCTTCGCCGGCAGTTGGCGCAAGTGCGTCGGCGGGAAGCGAGCCGGATGCTGCGAGTTCACGGGCGTTCGCTCGGAACACCCTCGCTACTCGCCCCTCATCCCTCGTCAAACCACCCGCGCGCGCAGCAGGTCGTGGATGTTCAATGCCCCGACCACGCGCCGCGCATCATCGACCACCAGCAGCGCATGGATCTTGTAGGTCTCCATCAACTGCGCGGCTTCGGCGGCCAGCTTGTCCGGGCCGATCACCTTGGGGTTGTGGCTCATGGCTTCGCCGACCGACGTGGTGCGAAGATCAACTCCGTGGTCGTCCAGCATGCGGCGCAGGTCGCCGTCGGTGAACACGCCCACGAGATGCGCATCGCCTTCCACGATCGCGGTCATGCCTAGGCCCTTGCGGGACATCTCGATGAGCGCTTCGGTGAGTGTCGCGTCGGTGCGCACCATCGGGATCGCGGCGCCGGTATGCATCACGTCCGAAATCTTGAGCAGGCGGCGGCCGAGCGCGCCGGCGGGGTGCGAGCGTGCGAAATCATCGGCCGTGAACCCGCGCGCTTCCAGCAGCGCGATGGCCAGCGCGTCGCCCAGCACCAGCGCGGCGGTAGTGCTGGCAGTCGGCGCGAGGCCGAGCGGACAGGCTTCGTTGCTGACGCTGGCATCGAGGTGCGCGTCGGCATCGCGCGCCAGTGACGAGCGCGGATTGCCGGTCATCGCGATCAACGCGTTGTTCTGCCGCTTCAGGAACGGCACGATGGTCAGGACTTCTTCCGTCTCGCCGGAGTTGGAAAGCAGCAGCACCACGTCGTGCCGCGTGATCATGCCGATGTCGCCGTGGCTAGCCTCCCCCGGATGCACGAAGAACGAAGGCGTGCCGGTGGAAGCGAGCGTGGCCGCGATCTTGCGTGCGATGTGCCCGGACTTGCCCATCCCGGACACCACCACGCGTCCGGAACTGGCCAGGATCAGCCGGCAGGCCTTGCTGAAATCGCCGTCGATCCGTGCCTCGATGTCCGCAATGGCCCCTGTTCGATGCGGATGACCTTGCGCGCGCTTTCGACCAGCGCGGCGCGCTCGTCATCGTGGGAAGGCTTGGGCGAAGCTTCGACGGTACGCGCGTTCATGCGGGTGTGCTCCTGAGCCGAAACGCGATTTCCAGTAAGATCGCCGTTTCGCATTGTACAGGCGGCAGGCACGCCTTCCACGCACCCCGGCAGCGGACGCGTGGTGGCGGGCAGGCCCCGTGTTCGAGTCCGGTTCATGCAATCCAACGAATTGAAATCCCTGCTGGAAACGGCCTTTCCCGGTGCCAAGGTGCACGTCGCCAGTCCCGACGACGTGCATTTCCAGGCGCAGATCGTGACCGAAGCCTTTGTCGGCAAACCGACGCTTGCGCGCCATCGGATGGTGTACGCGGTGCTGGGCGAACGCATGGGTGGCGAGGTCCACGCGCTGTCGCTGCGCACCTTGACGCCCCAGGAAGCCGAGGCCAATTGATGGCGCGCATTGTCATTTCCGGCGGCAGGCCGCTCAACGGCGACGTGTGGATATCCGGCGCCAAGAACGCGGTGCTGCCGATCCTCGCCGCCTGCCTGCTGGCCGACGAACCTGTCACCCTCGGCAACGTGCCGCACCTGCACGACGTCACCACCACCATGGAACTGCTCGGCCAGATGGGTGCCGAACTGGCGGTAGACGAGCACATGAAGATCCGCATCGATCCGCGCCCGACCGACCGCTTCTTCGCGCCGTACGAGCTGGTCAAGACCATGCGCGCGGCGATCGTGGTGCTGGGCCCGCTGATCGCGAAATATGGACAGGCCGACGTGTCGCTGCCGGGCGGCTGCGCGATCGGTTCGCGTCCTGTCGACCAGCACATCAAGGGCCTGCGCGCACTCGGCGCGGACATTACCGTCGAGAACGGCTACATCAGGGCGCGCGCGAAGCGTTTGAAGGGTGCGCGCGTCACCATGGACATGGTCACCGTCACCGGTACCGAAAACATCATGATGGCCGCGGCGCTGGCCGAAGGCACCACCGTGATCGAGAACGCCGCCGAGGAACCGGAAGTGTGCGACCTCGCCGACTGCCTCAACGCCATGGGTGCGAAGATCGGCGGCATCGGCACTACCACGCTGGTGATCGACGGCGTTGAACGCCTGCACGGGGCGCATTACGAGGTGCTGCCCGACCGCATCGAAACCGGCACGTTCCTCGTGGCCGGCGCGATCACCGGCGGCAAGGTGCGTGCCAAGCGGACGCGTCCCGACATCCTGAAATCGGTGCTGTCGAAACTGGAAGACGCCGGCGCGCACATCAACTGCGACGTCGACTCCATCGAAATCGACATGCGCGGCAATCGCCCGCGCGCGGTCGATGTCACCACGGCGCCGTATCCCGCGTTTCCGACCGACATGCAGGCGCAGTTCACCGCGCTCAATTGCGTGGCCGAAGGTACCGGCATCATCACCGAAACCGTGTTCGAGAACCGCTTCATGCACGTACAGGAACTGCACCGCCTCGGCGCCGACATCAAGGTCGAAGGCAACACCGCGATCGTGCGCGGTGTGCCGCAGATGTCCGGCGCGCAACTGATGGCGACCGACCTGCGCGCATCCGCCTCGCTGGTCTTGGCGGGGCTGGTCGCCGAAGGCGATACCACCGTCGATCGCATTTACCACATCGATCGCGGCTACGAGAACATCGAAGAGAAACTCGGCGGGCTCGGCGCGCACATTCGGCGCCTGCCGAACTGACGCGTGCCAAATGTTCCTTCCCCCGCTTGCAGGGGAAGGTGCCTGTAGGGCGGATGGGGGATTCTTGCGAGGGCGCTGCAAGTCGGTTCGACATCCCTGTCTTTTTCCGCACGCTTCCCGGGCGCGCGGGTGACTTTCTCTTGCTTGGCCAAGAGAAAGTCACCAAGGAACTGGCCCGCATCCTGCGGGCACGCTTTGGGCATTTCCGTCGTCCGCTCGCCGTGTTCGAGGGGCCCCGTTTGGCGCAAATCTCGTGCGTCTGGCGGCGCGAGCTGATGGGTCGCTCTCGCTGCGGAGCGGAGCGCATGTAGGAGCGGCCCGTGGCCGCGACCCGGACTATCGAACATTCCGGTGACTACGGTCGCGCGCAGGGCGCGCTCCTACAGGGTTGGTCAGCCATGTAGGGCGGGGGCAGTGAAGCGCATCCCGCCGCTTCCGATCAACGTGCCGACCAGCTCTCGAGTTCGAGTGAAAACGCGTTCTTGCCGCGCTGGTCGATCTTGACGGGCACCGGCAACTTTCCGGGCGCGAACCACGCTGTGAAGCCTTGGCCATCGGTGCGGCTGACGCGGACGGCATCGAAGGTGCCGGCGGGCACGCTCACGTTCTGCTTGCCTTGCGCGGTGAAGTGCTGGGTTTCAATGCGGTCGCGCACTGCAACAGGCAGCGCGAATGTGGTTTTGCCAGCGGCCAGCCCGGCGGCAAGCGCCAGTGGCACCGTGTGGCGTTCGACCGCGCCCGGTTGGGTCGCGAAGTGGAAAGCGCCGTTGTCGTTCACTTCGATGGTGTGGCGGGCCCAGTCGAAGCGTACGCTGCGATGTTTCTGCTTGAGCGCAGACTTCATCGTGTAGTCGTAGTTGATGCCTTGCGGCGCATCGCCGACCCACTTGAATGTGGAGACTTCGCGGGTGCCGGCGGCCAGCAGGGAGGCGAGGCCCGCGGTGCCCTCGCTTTGCGTGGTGAAGGCCCAGGTGCCGTCCGCGCCGGGCGCCAGGGTGAGCGTCGCGCTGCCAATGGGCGAGCCGTTTTGCAGCACGCGGTAGTGCGCGGTGAACGCTGGCAGCGGCGGCGCCGCGGCAATGGCGGAACCGAATACCGCCGTGGCCACGACGGCGAAGAACAACCTGAAAAGATGATGGCGACGCATGGTCTTCGACGTGGTGAAAAGCAGTTGCCGCGCAGCCTGACGCGCCACGCCTGAACGCACGCTCACGCGGCGACCAGGTGCCCCGAGGCGTCCAGCCGCAGCGGCGCCGGCAGAGGTGCTTCGTTGAAGAGCACGCTGCCGGCAAGTTCGCGCACCTTGCCGCGCGCGATGGCCTCCACGCAGGCGACGAGCAGCCGATGCTCCTGCGACAGCAGCCGTTCGGCGAGCGCATCTTCGGTGTCGCCGGGCCGGATATCGATGCGCGCCTGTGCGATCACCGGGCCGCCGTCCAATTCCGCGCTCACGAAATGCACGCTGGCGCCGTGCTCGAGGTCGCCGGCCTTCAGCGCGCGCCGGTGGGTGTGCAGGCCGCGGTATTTCGGCAGCAGCGAAGGATGGATGTTGATCATCCGGCCCGGCCATCGCGCGGTGACGCCGGCATCGATGATGCGCATGTAGCCTGCCAGCACCACCAGTTGCGCGCCGCTGGCGGCGACGTTCGCGAACAATGCTTCGTCGAATTCGCGCCGCGAGCCGAACGATTTCGGGTCGAGCGCAAGTGTCGCAATGGCGTGCGCTTCCGCGTTGCGCAATGCCGGCGCATCGGCCTTGTCGCTTGCGACCAGCACGATGTCGATCGGCAACCTGCCGTTTTCGCGGGCGTCGATCAGCGCCGCGAGGTTGCTGCCGCGGCCGGAGGCGAGTACCGCGACGGGAAAGCTCATGCGATGTGGACGCGCGAGTCGCCTGCCGCCGCAACGACTTCGCCGATGACCCAGCTTTGCAGGCCGGATTGCGCAAGCGTGGCTTGCACGCCAGCCACGTCGCCCGGTGCGAGGATCAGCGTGAAACCGATCCCGCAATTGAAGGTGCGCCACATTTCCTCGCGCGCGACTTTGCCCTCGCGCTGCAGCCAGTCGAACACGGGCGGCAGTCGCCACGCCGACGAATAGATCGCGAGGCCGAGCCCGTCCGGCACCACGCGGATGATGTTTTCCTGCAGGCCGCCCCCGGTGATGTGCGCCATGCCATGGATCGTGCCCGGCCGTGCGCGCAGCAGCGCGAGCATCGGTTTCACGTAGATGGTGGTGGGTGTCATCAGCGCATCGGCGAGCGTAGCGTCGCCGAGCTTCTGGTCGAACGGCGAGCCGGCGCGCTCGACGATCTTGCGGATCAGCGAGTAACCGTTGGAGTGCGGGCCGCTGGAGGCGACGCCCAAGATCACGTCGCCCGCGCGGACGGCGCTGCCGTCGATGATTTCCGATTTTTCGACCGCGCCGACGTTGAAGCCTGCGAGGTCGTACTCGCCCGGCGGGTACATGTCCGGCATCTCGGCCGTCTCGCCGCCGATCAAGGCGCAACCGGCCAGTTCGCAGCCTTTCGCGATGCCGCCGACCACTGCGACGGTGGTGTCGACGTCGAGCTTGCCGGTCGCGAAGTAATCGAGGAAGAACAACGGTTCCGCGCCCTGCACCAGCACGTCGTTCACGCACATGCCGACGAGGTCGATCCCGATGGTGTCGTGGCGGTTCAACTGCTGCGCCAGTTTCAATTTGGTGCCGACGCCGTCGGTGCCCGAGACCAGCACCGGCTCGCGATATCGGTTCGACAAATCGAACAGCGCGCCGAAACCGCCGAGGCCGCCCATCACCTCGGGACGGAAAGTTTTCCCGACCAGCGGTTTGATGCGTTCGACCACCGCGTTGCCGGCGTCGATGTCCACGCCCGCGGCGCGGTAGGAAAGGGCGTCGTTGTCGGAAGTCACGGCAATCGGGAGCGCGTCGTTGGCTGGCCGGAATGGCTGAACGCACAATGATAGACGTTGACGCCATGATTGGGCAGACTTGCACCCAATCCGTCGGAGGTGCGTGGCCATGTTGCGAATTTCCCTGTCCCTGCTGCTGGCGCTGGGCATGGCCGCGGCTGCCTTCGCGCAAACACCGCCGCCCGCAGCCCAAGTGCCACAGGCCACGCCCGCCAATCCTTATTCGGCGACCGTTCCGGTGGCTGGTACCAGCGATGCCCAACGCAACGCCGCGATCGCCGCCGCGCTGACCGAGGTGCTGCAGCAGGTTTCGCCTGGCTTCGCCGCGAGCCCCGATGTCCTGGCGCAGGCGTCGGGCTACGTCCGCGACTTTCGTTACAGCCGCGCGGCCTCCGGCAGCGGCTTGCAGTTGCAGGTTGATTTCGATCCGGGCGCGGTCAGCCGCCTGATTGCCGCAAACCCGGGCGGCGCTGCGGTCGCGGGCACAGGGCCGGCAAATGGCTCTTCGGCCGCGGCGGCCGCGCAGGGCGGCCGCGGCACGTTGTGGGTGGACGGCATCGACAACAGCCACGCGTTCGCGAGTCTCCTGTCCACGTTGCGCGGCGACACCGCCTTGCACGACGTGGTTCCGGTGGGTGCGGAGCGCGATGGCGTGTTGTTGCAGCTCGGCTTCGACCAGCCGCTGGCAACTGTTCTGGCGGCGCTCACGGCGCCGAACGGACATCTTGCGATGGAACAGCAGCCGCATCCGGGCGCCGACGCATCATTGCGCTGGGTGCCGTGAACGCGCCGGCGTCGTGAACGGGCGATCGCCAGCGGCCGGCGATGCAGGCGACCATCCGTTGCGGCATCTGCCGAACCTGGTTTCCTGCTTGCGGATCGCGTTGGTGGTCCCGTTGATCGTGGCGATATTGGCCGGCCGTTACGAATTTGCGTTGGTGGTCGCGGGCGTCGCGGGCGTCTCCGACGGCGTCGATGGCTGGCTGGCGCGGCGGTTCCATTGGCAAAGCCGGCTGGGTTCGATCCTCGATCCGGTCGCGGACAAGTTGATGCTGGTCGGATGCATGGTGGCGCTGGGCTGGCTGCATGAGGCGCCGCGCTGGATGGTGGCGCTGGTGGTGGTGCGCGATGCGATGATCGCGTTGGGCGCGCTCGCCTGGCATCGCGTGCTGCACAATTTCGAGGCGCGCCCGAGCTGGTGGTCGAAGGCCACGACGGTGGCGCAGATCGGTTTCGTGCTGCTGGTGCTGGCCGTGCAGACATTCGGTTGGCAAGTGCCGATGGCGATTCCGGTGTGGATCGTCGCCATCCTCACCGGCGTCAGCGGCATCGATTACGTGGTGCGCTGGGGCCTGCTCGCCCGGCGCGAACTGAAGGGCAGGGGAGCGTCAACATGAGCAACGCGCAACGCTGGCAGTGGTTGCTGATCGTGGCGGTGATCGGCTGGCTGATCTGGCTGCTGTCGCCGATCCTGATGCCGTTCATGCTGGCGGGGGTGTTCGCCTACCTCGGCGATCCGCTGGTCGACCGGCTGGAGCGGCTGCGGATCGGGCGCGGGCTGGCCGCCAGCATCGTGTTCCTGGTGATGCTGCTGATCGTGGCGCTGGCGCTGGTGTTGCTGGTGCCGCTGGTCCAGCGGCAGATCGCGCGCTTCATCGCTGCGCTGCCCGCGTACGCGGCATGGTTCACCCACGATGCCGTGCCGTGGCTGGAGCACAAGCTCAACATCCCGCCGAGCGAGTTCGACCCTTCCACCCTGATCGCGCGCGTACGCGAACATCTCGGCACGGTCGGCGGCGTTGCCGCGGCCGCGCTGGGTTATGCCACGCGCTCGGGCCTGGCGCTGATCGGCTTCGGCGTCGCGGTGGTGCTGGTGCCGGTGGTGACGTTCTATCTCCTGCGCGATTGGGACAAGCTGGTCGCGCACATCGACGCCTTGCTGCCGCGCGAAGCGCAGCCGACGATCCGCCAGCTCGCGCGCGAAACCGACAGCGTGCTCGGCGCGTTCGTGCGCGGGCAGTTGCTGGTGATGCTGGGCCTCGCGATCTACTACGCGATCGCGTTGAAGCTGGTCGGGCTCGATGTCGGGCCGCTGATCGGCATGATCGCGGGGCTGGTGAGCTTCGTGCCGTACCTAGGTTTCATCATCGGCATCGTCGCGAGTCTGATCGCGGTGCTGGTGCAGTTTCACGATGCCTTTCACCTGATCCTGGTACTGGTGGTGTTCGGCGTCGGCAACCTGCTGGAGAGCTACGTGCTGGTGCCGAAGCTGGTCGGCGATCGCATCGGCCTGCATCCGGTGGCGGTGATCTTCGCGGTGCTGGCGTTCGGCGAATTGTTCGGGTTCATCGGGGTGCTGCTGGCGTTGCCGATGGCGTCGATCGCGATGGTGTTGCTGCGGTTCCTGCGCGGCCGTTACGAGGCAAGCAGGCTATTCGGGGGACACGAGCCGCCGAAGATCGTGTCGGCATCGGGCGCGCCCGTCGAAGAGGCGCGCGAAGTGCCGCCCGTGCCTCCGGAAGCGCCGCCGCCCGCATGATCCGGCAGTTCCCGCTCGACCTGCGCTGGCCACCGCACCAGCGGCTCGATGCGTTCTGGCCCGGCGCCAACGTGCCCGCGCTGCGGGGCGTCACCGACGTCGCGAACGGTGGTGACGCGTGGCTGTACCTGCATGGTCCCTCTGGCACCGGCAAGAGCCATCTGCTGATCGGGGCGTGTCGTGCGGCGATCGAAGCGAATCGCCCGGCGCGCTACGTGTCGCTGTCGCAGTTGCCGCCACCGCGCGTCCCCGCGATCGCGGCCATCGTTCCGGAAGGTTTGCTCGCGATCGACGATGTGCAGGCGATCGCCGGCGATCGCGAGGCCGAACGCGCGCTGTTCGATCTTTACAATCGTGCGAAAGTCGCGGGTGCGCGGATGCTGTTTGCGGCCGGTGCCTCGCCCGCGGAACTTGGCGTCACGTTGCCAGACCTGGTTTCGCGTCTCGCGATGTGTACGCAGTACGCGCTGCGGCCCCTGGACGACGCCGGTCGCCGCGCGATGCTGCGCGTGCTGGCCGGCCGTCTGGGGTTGCGCCTCGACGACGAAGTGCTGGACTGGTGGTTTGCGCGCCAGCCGCGCGATCCTGCTTCGCTGGTCGCCTTGTTGCAGCGCGCGGATCGCGCGTCGCTCGCGGCGCAGCGGCGGATCACGATTCCCTTCCTGCGGGAACTGCTGGGCCAGCAATGAGGGGCGTGCTGCAAGGAGGGCGGCATGGGCGCCACGCATGTGCTGATGGTGACGGCGTTCCTTCGCTTCAGGTCCCATCAGCTATGCTTGTACAATTTCGCCAGCCACGAATCCGCGGATCACAAGGACATGAACGTCGCCCGCCTGCATACCCACCTTGATCGGCTCGAAGCCGATTCCATGCGCATCCTGCGCGAGACGGTGGCGGAATGCAGGAAGCCGGTGCTGTTGTATTCGATCGGCAAGGATTCCTCGGTCCTGCTGCACCTGCTGCTGAAGGCGTTCCATCCGGCCAAGCCGCCGTTGCCGATCCTGCACGTCAACACGACGTGGAAATTCCGCGAGATGATCGAGTTTCGCGACCGCATCGCCCGCGAGAAGAACGTCCACCTGATCGAGTACATCAATCAGGAAGGCATCGGCCATACCGACCCGGTCGGCGATCCCTCCCGTCACACCTACGTCATGAAGACGCAGGCATTGCGCGCGGCGCTGGCCGAACACGGTTTCGACGCCGCGATCGGCGGCGCGCGCCGCGACGAAGATCCCGCGCGTGCCAAGGAGCGCGTGTTCTCGCTGCGCGGCGCCGGGCAGCGCTGGGAGCCGCGCAAGCAGCGCCCGGAGCCGTGGGGCTTGTACAACACCCGGCTCGCGACCGACGAAACGCTGCGCGTATTCCCGTTGTCGGACTGGACCGAACTCGACGTGTGGCTGTACATCCGCCGCGAGAACATCGAAGTGGTGCCGCTGTATTTCGCCAAGGAACGTCCGACCTTCGTGCGCAACGGCGCGCTGCTGGTGCGCGACGACGACCGCGTGCCGCTGGAACCCGGCGAGAAACTGGTGTCGAAGCGGGTGCGTTTCCGCACGCTCGGTTGCTGGCCGTTGACCGCCGCGGTCGAATCCGACGCCGCCGACCTCGACGGCATCATCGCCGAGATGCTGGATACCCGCGAGTCCGAACGCGCGGGCCGCATCATCGATCTCGATCCTTCCGATTCCATGGAGCGCAAGAAGCGTGAAGGCTATTTCTGACGACGCCGCGAGCGTGGCCGTCGCGGCACCCGCGCTGGCGATGCGCCTGGCCGCGCTGGAAAGCCGCGACACGCTGCGCCTCGCGATGTGCGGCAGCGTGGACGATGGCAAGAGCACGCTGCTCGGTCGCCTGCTGGCCGAGGCCGGGATGGTGCCCGATGATCGTCTGGCGCAGATGATCCGCGACAGCAAGACCCACGGCACCCAGGGCGGCAAACCCGACTATTCGTTGCTGCTCGACGGCCTGGAAGCCGAGCGCGAGCAGGGCATCACCATCGACGTCGCGTGGCGTTACTTCGGCACCGACAAGCGCGCCTTCATTGTCGCCGATTGCCCCGGCCACGCGCAGTACACCCGCAACATGGCCAGCGGCGCGTCGAACGCGGAACTCGGGATCGTGCTGGTGGATGCGCGCGCGGGCGTGCAGACGCAAACCCGCAGGCACACCGCGATCCTCGCGATGTTCGGGGTGCAGCACGTGCTGTTCGCGGTCAACAAGCTGGACCTCATCGAATACAACCACGCGCGGTATCACGCGATCGAGCAGGAATGCGTGAAGCTTGCGCACGACCTCGGCATCGAGCACGCGCATGCGATTCCGGTTTCGGCAATCAATGCGGACAACCTCGTTGCCCCCTCGCCCAAGACGCCGTGGTACACCGGCAAGCCATTGCTGGAATATCTGGAAACCGTGCAGGTGGAACGTCAGACGGACGCCGCGTTCGCGTTGCCGGTGCAATGGGTGAACCGCCCCGACCACAGCTTCCGTGGTTACGTCGGCACGGTGGTGGGTGGCCGCGTCACGCCCGGCGACGAAGTGGTGGTGCTGCCGTCGGGTCGCCTTTCGCGCGTGCAGCGCGTGGTCGGTGGCGATGGCGACCTCGATATGGCCGAAGCGGGGCAGGCCGTCACCCTCACGTTGACCGACCAGATCGACGTCTCGCGCGGCGACGTGATCGCCGACCCCACGCTGCCGCCCGAAGTCGCGGCGCAGTTCGCGTGCCATCTCCTGTGGCTGGATGATGCAGCGCTGCTGCCTGGCCGGCGTTATCTGATGAAGCGCGCGAGCGGCACCATCGGCGCGCAGGTCACCGAGATCAAGCATCGCGTCGATCCGGATACCCAGGCACATCTTGCGGCGACGCGTCTCACCGCGAACGAGATCGGCGTGTGCAATCTGTCGCTCGATTCCGACATTGCCTATCGTCCGTACAAGGACGACCGCCGCCTCGGCGGCTTCATCCTGATCGACCGGGAAACCAACGCGACGGTCGGCTGCGGCACGCTGGACTTCGGCCTGCGCCGCGACCGCAACGTGCACTGGCAGCAACTGGATGTCGATCGCGCCGCGCGCGCGCGGATCAAGGGCCAGACGCCGCGCTGCCTGTGGTTCACGGGCCTCTCGGGCGCGGGCAAATCCACCATCGCGAACCTGGTGGAACGGCGACTGCTGGCCGATGGTTTCCACACCATCCTGCTGGATGGCGACAACGTGCGCCACGGTTTGAACCGCGACCTCGGTTTCACCGACGCCGACCGTGTCGAGAACATCCGGCGCGTCGCGGAAGTGGCCAAATTGATGATGGACGCCGGCCTGATCGTGCTGGTGTCATTCATCAGCCCGTTCCGCGCCGAGCGGCAACTGGCACGCGAACTGATCGGCGAGACCGGGTTCATGGAAGTGTTCGTGGACGCGCCGCTGGCCGTCTGCGAAGAGCGCGATGTCAAGGGCCTGTACGCGAAGGCGCGCGCCGGCAAGATCGAAAACTTCACCGGCATCGGTTCGCCCTACGAAGCGCCGGCGTCACCGGAAATACATCTGCGCTCGGACCAGGAGTCCGCCGCGGATTCCGCAGCGCGAGTCGTGAAGTTTCTGGCCTCGTAGGGCGGGTCTCGACCCGCCGCCAGGGAACCGAGCCTACGGGTCAAGACTGGTCCTGCGGGCCGCGTCAATCGCGCACACGGAAATCTTTCGCGCGGCGCGCGACCAGCCCGAGCGCGACGCGGTCCGGCAGCACGTCCATCAAAACCTTGATGGCGCGATTGACGCCACCGGGCACGCACACCACCCGGCCGCGTTCGACCGCATCCAGTCCTTGCCGCACCACGTCGTCCGCGTCGGACCACATCCAGCCCGGCAGTTTCGACACCAGTTTTCGCGCGCGGCTGACGTCATGGAATTCCGAGTGCGTGAAGCCGGGGCAGAGCGCGCAGACGTGGATCCCGTGCGCGCGGTTTTCCGTCGCCAGCGCCTGCGAGACGCGCATCAGGAATGCCTTGGCCGGCCCGTAAAGCGTATTGCCGGGCGTCGAAGGCACCAGCCCCGCCAGCGAAGCCACATTGACGATGCGCCCATAGCCGCGTTCGCGCATCGTGGGCAGCAGCAGATGGCAAAGTTGCAGCGGCGCCGTCACCAACACCTGCATGAAGCGCGCGTGGGTTTCCCAATCCACCTTGTCGTAGCGGCCCGGCACGCCATAGCCAGCATCGTTGATCAAGATGTCGATGGTGTGGGCGTTGCGCGTGGCGGCCGCCACGATGCGGTCCGGCGCGGACGGATCGGTGAGGTCGTCGGCGACCACATCCACGTCGATGCCGTGCGCGTCGCGCAGTTCGGTTGCCAGCTCCCGCAAACGATCTTCGCGTCGCGCGGTCAGCACGAGATCGCAGCCGCGCGCGGCGAGTTGCCGGGCGAATTCGGCGCCGATGCCGGCGGAGGCGCCGGTGATCAGCGCGCGCTGGCGGTGCGGTTTGATCATCGAGATTTTTCCGGAAGGGTGAAAGAAGCGATTCGAAATTACCGTGCGTCCCCGCGTCAAGTCCGGGGCAGGCTCCGAGCGCAGGCGCACAGCGCCGACACGGCGAGCGTCAAGGATGGCCGCATTTTGAGGAGTGGGGAAGCCGAAGGACAGCAGGGCAGCGCTTGGCCTTCGTGGCTGCCAGCCGCTGCGCCCGCCGCAAATGGTGGATTGAAACATGACTTGCGAAAGCCAAGGTTTGATTCCATGCCGCGGCCTTGGCTATCCTCGCGGGCCTCAATGAAAAGGAGCACGCCATGCGCCGCAAATGGGTGGGTGGCAACTGGAAGATGCACGGCTCGCGCGCAATGGCCTCGGCCCTGGTGGGTGCGCTTGCGGAAGCCGACACCGGTGCCGTCGACGTCGCGGTGTTTCCACCGTTTCCCTACCTGCGCGAAGCCTGCGCGGCCGCCGCCGGGTCGCGCATCGCGGTGGGCGGGCAGGATGTCAGCGAACACGAATCCGGTGCGTTCACCGGCGAGGTCTCGGCGGCGATGCTGCGCGACATCGGCTGCACGCTCGCGCTGGCCGGCCATTCCGAGCGCCGGCAGTACCACCGCGAGAGCGACGAACAGGTCGCGGCGAAGGTCGCCAAGGCACTCGAACACGACCTCGTGCCGGTGCTGTGCGTGGGGGAAACGCTCGACCAACGCGAAGCAGGCCAGACCGCCGACGTGGTGTCGCGCCAGCTTGGTGCGGCGATCGCCCATTGCGGCATCGAGGCGTTCGAGCGCATCGTCGTGGCTTACGAACCGGTCTGGGCGATCGGCACCGGACGCACCGCCAGCCCGGCCCAGGCCCAGGCGGTCCATGCACTGCTGCGTAGCCAGCTTGCCAGGGACGATGCTAGAATTGCCGGTTCGACCCGCATCGTTTATGGCGGCAGCGTCAAACCCGGCAATGCCGCCGAGTTGTTCGCCCAAGCCGATATCGATGGCGGCCTGATCGGTGGCGCGGCCTTGCAGGCCACCGACTTTCTTTCGATTTGTGCGGCGGCGGGCTGAAGCCGGCCCCCGCACGGGAACATCCAGATGCTGTTCACGATTTTCAGCGTGTTCTATGTGCTCATCGCGGCGGCGATGATCGTGCTGATCCTGATGCAGCGCGGCGATGGCGCCAATGCCGGCGCGAGCTTCGGCGGCGGCGCCTCCGGCACGGTGTTCGGCGCGCGCGGTTCGGCGAGCTTCCTGACCCGCACCACCGCGGTGCTGGCGGGACTGTTTTTCGTGCTGAGCCTCGGCATGGGCATTTATCTGAGCCACAACGGCGTCCGGCCCAATGCGCAGCAGGCGCTCGGGGTGATGGCGGGCTCAGGCAATCCGGCGGCGCCCGCAGCTTCCTCGTCGGCGGCGGCGCGCACCTCGCCGAACATCAATCCGCTGGCCGCGCCACCGCTCGGCAGCGCGCCCGCGAGCAGCGCCGCACAGCCCGCCGTGCCGGCCCGGCAGTCGGAAGTCCCGGCGGCGCCGACGTCCGGCAACGCGGCAGGTTCCGAAGTACCGACGGCACCCGCCAAGACCTCGGCACCGGCCCCGGCCAGCAGCCCGCCCGCCGGCTCGCATTGATTCGAAGAGTTTTGCTTTGGTGAAAAGTCGCGCATATGGATGTGAGCGGTGGTTCTCAGGGATGAGCACACGGCCCAGGTGGCGGAATTGGTAGACGCACTACCTTGAGGTGGTAGCGCCGAGAGGCGTAGGGGTTCGAGTCCCCTCTTGGGCACCAATCGACGAACGCGCGATCGCGAAAGTTTCGCATCGCGCGTTTTTTGTTTGTGGATCGCGACGCTCGTCGCGCGCTGCGCGATGCGATCCATTCGCGATTGCCGGTTTGCGATTGCGACATGCGCCGGTGCATGAGAAAATCCCATAGCTAACGCGGACGGAATCGAATGCTCAACGGCTACTGGCCCATCCTGCTGTTCCTGATCGTCGCCGGCGGCATCGGCGTCGCGTTGATCGTGGTCGGCTGGCTGGCCGGGCCGCGTCGCCCGAGTGCCGAGAAGTACTCGCCCTACGAGTGCGGCTTCGAGGCGTTCGAGGGCACGCGCATGAAGTTCGACGTGCGCTACTACCTCATCGCGATCCTGTTCATCCTGTTCGATCTCGAAATCGCGTTCCTGTTTCCGTGGGCGACGGTGTTCTCGAAGATCGGCATCGTCGCGCTGGTCGAAATGTTCACGTTCCTGCTGTTGCTGGTCGTGGGTTACGTTTACGTGTGGAAGAAGGGTGCACTCGAATGGGACTGATTTCCGCCATCGACAAGTCGATGCACAACCCGGTCCCGATCGGGAAGGTGGACGATATCCTGCGGCCCGAGGCCGACAACCCCATCGTGCAGCGCGGCTTCGGCGTCACCACGGTGGACGCGTTGTTCAACTGGGCGCGCACGGGTTCGATGTGGCCGATGACCTTCGGGCTTGCCTGTTGCGCGGTCGAGATGATGCACGCGGGCATGTCGCGGCTGGACCTCGATCGCTACGGCGTGATCTTTCGTCCCTCGCCGCGCCAGAGCGACGTGATGATCGTGGCCGGCACGCTGGTCAACAAGATGGCGCCGGCGCTGCGCAGGGTCTACGACCAGATGCCCGACCCGAAATGGGTGATCTCGATGGGCAGTTGCGCCAACGGCGGCGGCTATTACCACTATTCGTATTCGGTGGTGCGCGGCTGCGACCGCATCGTGCCGGTGGACGTGTACGTGCCGGGCTGTCCGCCCACGGCCGAAGCATTGATTTACGGGATTCTGCAGCTGCAGAAGAAGATTCGTCGCACCAACACCATCGCGCGCTGACCGCCCATGGCCCAGACCACACCCGAACAACTGGTTGAGCGCCTGCGTGCGCGCTTCGGCGATCGCATCGACAACGTTGCGGTTTCGGTTGGGCAGGCCACGATCGAGGTGCCGCCCGCGCACCTGGTCGAAGTCTGCACCGGGCTGCGCGACGAGGCGGATTTCCGCTTCGTGCAGTTGACCGACTTGTGCGGCGTCGATTTCCTGCTGTTCGGCGAAGACGAATGGGCGGGCTCGCAGACCGCGACCGCCACCGGCTTTTCGCGCGGCGTGACCGGCGCCGCGGAACCGGGCCGATTCGACTGGTCGAACCACCCGGAACGCCCACAGTTCCTGCGCCGCTTTGCGTCGGTGGTGCACCTGCTGTCGTACGAATACAACATCCGCCTGCGGGTGCGCAGCTTCGCGTCCGAGGACACTTTGCCGGTGGTGCCGACGCTCACCGGTATCTGGCCGTCCGCCAATTGGTACGAACGCGAAGCGTTCGACCTGTACGGGATCGTCTACGAAGGCCATCCGGATCTTCGCCGCATCCTCACCGACTACGGTTTCGTCGGCCATCCCTTCCGCAAGGATTTCCCGCTGATCGGCAACGTCGAAGTGCGTTATGACCCCGAGTCACGGCGCGTGGTGTACGAACCCGTCACCTCGGTGACGCCGCGCGTGACCGTGGCGCGCGTGGTGCGCGAGGACTCGCGCTGGCCGACATCGCGCGGTGAAGCCGCCGACGACTGGAAGGACAACTGAGATGGCCGACACCATCGGCGACGAAGCCGGCGAAATCCGCAGCTACACGATGAACTTCGGCCCGCAGCATCCGGCCGCGCACGGCGTGCTGCGCCTGGTGATGGAGATGGAAGGCGAAACCATCATCCGTATCGATCCGCACATCGGGCTGCTGCATCGCGCCACCGAGAAGTTGGCCGAATCCAAGCCGTTCAACCACTCGATCGGTTACATGGATCGCCTCGACTACGTGTCGATGATGTGCAACGAGCACGCCTACGTGCGCGCGATCGAACAGCTGCTGGGCGTCCAGCCGCCCGAGCGCGCGCTGTGGATCCGCACGATGTTCGACGAGGTCACCCGAATCCTCAATCACCTGATGTGGATCGGCTCGAACGCGCTCGACTTGGGCGCGATGGCGGTGATGCTCTACGCGTTCCGCGAACGCGAGGAGCTGATGGACGTGTACGAGGCGGTGTCGGGCACCCGCATGCATGCCACGTACTACCGTCCCGGCGGCGTCTACCGCGACTTGCCCGGCAAGATGATCCAGTACAAGGAATCGCCGTGGCACAAGGGCAAGGACCTGAAGCGCATGAACGCGTGGCGCGAAGGTTCGCTGCTGGATTTCCTGGACGCGTTCAGCGCCGACTTCCCGCACAAGGTCGATGAGTACGAAGAACTCCTGACCGACAACCGCATCTGGAAGCAGCGCACCGTCGACATCGGCATCGTCAGCCCCGAGCAGGCCTATGCGCTCGGCATGACCGGACCGATGTTGCGCGCTTCGGGCATCGAGTGGGACCTGCGCAAGAAGCAGCCCTACGCGAAATACGCCGAGGTCGATTTCGACATCCCGGTCGGCACGCACGGCGATTGCTACGACCGCTATCTCGTGCGCGTGGCCGAGATGCGCCAGTCGGCTTCGATCATACGCCAGTGCGTGGACTGGCTGAAGAAAAACCCCGGCCCGGTGATCATCGAGAACTACAAGGTCGCGCCGCCCAAGCGCGAGGACATGAAGGAATCGATGGAAGCGCTGATCCACTGGTTCAAGCTGTTCACCGAGGGTTACAGCGTGCCGGCCGGCGAGACCTATGCAGCGGTCGAAGCGCCCAAGGGCGAGTTCGGTTGCTATCTCGTTTCCGACGGCGCCAACAAGCCGTTCCGCGTGCATCTGCGCGCGCCCGGTTTCGCGCACCTGTCGTCGATCAACGAAATCACCGCCGGGCACATGCTGCCGGACGTGGTGGCGATGATCGGCACCTACGACCTGGTGTTCGGGGAGATCGATCGATGAAAGCCACCGGCAATTTCGACAAGGTGAAGGATGTCGACCCGATGCAGGCGCTGACCGCCGAAACGCGCGCGCACATCGATCACTGGGCCGCGAAATTCCCGCCGGATCGCAAGCGCTCGGCCCTGATCCAGGGTCTGATGGCGGCGCAGGAACAGAACCACGGCCACCTCACCGACGAATTGATCGCGGCGACCGCGAAGTACCTCGACCTTCAGCCGGTGTGGGCGTATGAAGTCGCGACGTTCTACTCGATGTTCGAGACCAAACCGGTCGGGCGCCACAACGTCGCGGTGTGCACCAACATTTCGTGCTGGCTCAATGGCGCCGAAGGCATCGTCGAGCACTGCGAAAGGAAGCTTGGCGTGAAACTCGGCGAGAGCACCGCCGACGGGCGCGTCTACCTCAAGAAGGAAGAGGAATGCCTCGCGGCCTGCTGCGGCGCGCCCATGATGGTGGTCGATGGCCGCTACCACGAGAACCTCACGCCCGCGAAAGTCGATGAAATTCTGGATGGGTTGAAATGATGTTGTAGGAGCGCGCCGTGCGCGCGACAGATCGCGGGCGCGGCCCGCTCCTACCAAAAGCGAATAGATATGGCATACGGTCCCGAACCCGCTGAACACCAGGTCGTCTACACCACGCTGCATTTCGACACGCCGTGGTCGATCGACAGCTACCGCCAGGTGGGCGGCTGGCAGGCGTGGGAGAAGATCCTGGCCGAGAAGACCGACCCGGCCGCGATCGTGGACGAGCTGAAGAAAAGCTCGTTGCGCGGGCGCGGCGGCGCGGGCTTTCCGACCGGCATGAAATGGTCGTTCATGCCGCGCACGGCGCCAGGCCAGAAATACATCCTCTGCAACTCGGACGAATCCGAGCCCGGCACCTGCAAGGATCGCGACATCCTGCGCTTCAATCCGCACGCGGTGCTGGAAGGCATGGCGATTGCCTGCTACGCGACGGGTTCGACCGTGGCGTACAACTATTTGCGCGGCGAGTTCCACCACGAACCGTTCGAGCACATCGAGCAGGCGCTGCACGAAGCGGAAGCAGCCGGCTTGCTGGGGACGAACATCCGCGGCACCGGCATCGACGTGACCATCCACAACGCGCTCGGCGCCGGCGCCTACATCTGCGGCGAGGAAACCGCGTTGATGGAATCGCTGGAAGGCAAGAAGGGCTGGCCGCGTTACAAGCCGCCGTTTCCCGCGAACTTCGGTTTGTACGGCCGGCCCAGCACCATCAACAACACCGAAACGTACGCGTCGGTGCCGGCGATCCTGCGCCACGGCGCCGACTGGTTCCTCAACCTCGGCAAGCCCAACAACGGCGGCCCCAAGATTTTTTCCGTGTCCGGCCACGTCAACAAGCCGGGCAATTACGAAATCCGCCTCGGCACGCCGTTCCCGGAATTGCTGGAAATGGCCGGCGGCGTGCGCAACGGCCACAAGCTGAAGGCCGTGATTCCGGGCGGCTCGTCGATGAAGGTGTTGAAGGCCGACAAGATGATGGAGTGCACCATGGACTACGACTCGATCCGCAACGCGGGTTCGGGCCTGGGTTCGGGCGCCGTGATCGTGATGGACGAGACCACCTGCATGGTGCGCGCCTGCGAGCGCATCTCGCGTTTCTACCACATGGAATCGTGCGGCCAGTGCACGCCATGCCGCGAAGGCACGGGCTGGATGCACCGCGTGCTGACCCGCATCGTCGCGGGCGGCGGTACGCCGGAAGACCTGCATCGCCTGAAGGCCATCGCGGGCCAGATCGAAGGCCACACCATCTGCGCGTTCGGCGAAGCCGCCGCGTGGCCCGTGCAAGCCTTCCTCGCGAATTTCTGGGAT
>Ga0207707_10000216_pt1 | contig 61797 bp, 61 predicted proteins | sample KBSC83BmetaG_FD_184336 | JGI IMG/M metagenome (GOLD analysis project Ga0207707, IMG submission 184336) | Corn rhizosphere microbial communities from Kellogg Biological Station, Michigan, USA - KBS C8-3B metaG (SPAdes) (version 2) | ecosystem: Host-associated > Plants > Roots > Rhizosphere ... | reverse complement strand
CGTCGGGCTGCGCCTTGGCTATACCGGTGAACAGGGCCAGCACGAGCGCGCTGGCAGCCTGATGCTGCAGGGAATGCTCGCGTTCTGATTCGAAAGACCTCTCGCCGTTTCCAAGGCGCCGCCGTCACGGCTCGCGCTGTCTCCGGTACTCGACGGACGCTAGGGCGCCTTGCGCACCGGCAACGGCACGTTGCAGACGTCGATCTTGCCGACCTTGTAGAGGTACCATGCGTCAGAACGATTGCGGCGTGATTCCACCAGCGCAGTGAAAGTCGGCGTGTCGGTGCGCAGCACTTCGAGGTGCAGGCGTTCGGATTGCGGGAGGTCGGAAGCCAGCTGCACGCGCACGATCTTCGTCTGGTGCGCCGGATTCTCGTAAAAGCCCATCGGGCCGTTGCCACGCGGCAGGTCAGCGAGATATTGCATGCCTTGCACCACGCGTCCGACCAGCGCGATGTTGCGATCAAGCTGGCGCGGGGCTTGGCCGATCACCGCATAAAGTTCGGTGCCGGGACCGGAATCGGGTGTGTTGTCGCGGCCGGCGCCGACCATGCCGTAGCAGTGCACCAGCCAAGTCTTTCCGGTTTTTGGATCGCGCCCGACCGGAAGGCCCTTGCTGAAACCCACTTCCGGCGCATACACGTCGCCGTCCGGCAACTTGGTGAAGGGGAGGTCGGGCGCAACATCACGCTCGAATTCCGCCGCGATGGTCGCCTTCGCCTTGCCGAGTGGACGCGGCGGGTGCGCGGGATGCTTGGCTTCGGCTGCCGGATCGCCCCATTGCGTGACGAACCCATCCTGCACGCGGAGGATCGCCAGGCCGTCCCAGTAATGTTCGTGCGCCAGCGTGCGGATATTGTCGGCATGCAACGGCGCGTAGTCGGGCGCGAGTTCGATCACCACGCGGCCCCGCGGCAGATCCATGTACAGCGTGTCGTTCGGATCCAGCAGCCGCCAGTCCGATGGTTTGGATGCATCCAGCACCTGCTGCATGGTGGGTGCCGCTTTCGACGAAGGCTCGGCGGAGCGACCGGATGCCGGCCAAGCCAGTGCAAGCGTCAGCGTCGCGATCGAGGCGAACCGGATCGGGTGATTCACGGCTGGGCTCCTTGTGCGGTGGTGTCGTGGTTGAACACATCGGCGCCAAACGCACGCAGTCCTGGCTGATCGGCGTAACCGAGATGCGGCAAGCCGAACCAGTCCTCGATGCTGCGCAGCAGGCCGTAATGGTTGTAGGGCGTGTTGGACACGGTGCCGGGCTTGACGAACGGCGACAGCACCACCGCGCCGATGCGTCCGCCGCCTGGGCCGAACTTGCCGGGTTGCGGCGCACCGTTCGGCTTGGTTTCGCCGCAGCACGCTGTGCCGTCGGTGCCTTCGTCGAAAGTGATAATCAGCAGGCCATCCTGTTTGAATGCAGGTGACGAAAGAATTTGCGGTATCCACTCGCGCAGGAACTTGTCGGCCGAAATCAGTCCACCTGGTTCGCCGTTCTTGCACGGCGCGTCGTGACCATCGTGGCAGAGGCCGGGCGTGATGAAGGAAAAGTTCGGCGTGGTCGCGATGGATTGCAGGTCGCTCGGCAGCTCGTCGAGGTTCACGACGTGTGCGGCGCAACTCGCCTGATCGTCTATGATGGAATGGAAATACACGAATGGATTGTGCTTGTCGGCGTACTGGTCGGCTGCCGTCGCCGTGTTGGTGCGATCCACGCCACCGATCTTCGCGTGCCCGCAGGCCGCGGCTTCGCGCGATGGGTCGGCGCCCATGCTTTCCATGTAGCCCTTCCACGTGAAGCCCGCATTCTGCAACTGGTTCGCCACCGTTTTCACGTCGGCGGGATAGACGCATCCGGTGCCGCGGATTTGTCCATTCGCATCGAAGCCCGGCGCGCCGCGCTGGAATTCGCGGAATACGTGACAGTCTTCTTGGGTTTCTGGGTTGGGCGCCTGTCCGCTGATCATCGCGATGTAGTTGTCGAGGCTGTCGTGCCCGGTTGCGAAATACTGAGTCAGCAGCGCCCCCTGTTGCGGCAGTTCGTGCGCGAGGTACGGCGCAGGCGGATGTTCGCCGAATGTGACTTGGAATGGCTCGTTTTCCAACACGATCACGAACACATGCCGCGGCGCATGGGCGGGCGGCGCACCAAGCGAGGGGTTGCGCGCGTACACGTGGCAGGCGGTCAGGCTCGCACAAAGCAGCAACGCCGCGGCGGTGCGCGATGAATGGCGCCACAAACCCCTGGACATCCGGCATTCCCCGTGCGGCAAATCGCAAAGGGCGCACGATAACACTTGCGTGGCCGGCGTGCTGCGGGTTTCAGTTCGTCGTCATCCGTTCCGGTTCGATGATGCGTTCGATGGCCACCGGCAAGTAGCGGCGCGCATAGGTCGGTCGGTGCCGCGCGAAAATGGTGCGTGCCTTCGCAACGTGGCGATCATGCGGCGCGAACAGGAACAGGAAGGCGCCGCCCCTATGGGCGAGGTCCGCATCGTCCTGCAGAAATCCGGCCTCGGTGCCGGCGAATTCGGCCACGTGCGCCTGCGCTCGCTGCAACCAATTGGCTTCGTGATGCGCTTCCAACTGGTTGATCACGAAATCGCCCGAGGCGGCGCGCACGTCGTCGGCGTCGATGCCGGACTCGGTGAAGGCATGCTCCGCCGCTTGGGCAGCCCTGAGGCTGGTATAGCCGGCGACGATGTAGTGCTTCGGATAGAACGTTCCGAATGACGTGTCGCCATGCCTGAAGAACGCCCAGTGCCTGATCATGCTCATCACCCCGCGCATTCGTCGTGATGGCCAGGCGATGCGGTTCTCCTGTCCTCACCGCGCAGCCCGCGGGTCCAAGGGTGCGCCCTTGAACGGGAAGAAAGCGTTGGGAGAGCGTGATGCCCTATTTCACGAGCGCGCCAGGAGGTGCGCCCTGATCGGCGTCCAGCAAAAACAAATTGTTACCGCCCGTTCCTGCCGAAAGAATCATGCCCTCGCTGATCCCGAAACGCATCTTGCGGGGCGCCAGGTTGGCGATGAACACCACGTTGCGGCCGACCAGTTTTGCGGGTTCAGGATACGCGGCCTTGATGCCCGAAAAGATTTGTCGCGTGCCGAGATCGCCGGCATCCAGCTCGAAGCGCAGCAGCTTGTCCGAACCCTCCACCGCTTCGCAGGCCGAGACCTTGCCGACCCGCAGGTCGAGCCGCGCGAAATCGTCGATGGAAATTCCAGGTGGCGCGGAAGGCGTGGTCTGGTTGGCAGCAGCGCCAGCGCTGGCGGACGGCTGCAACGACTCCTTCGAAGTTTCGATCATGGCGGCAATCTCTTTGGGGTCGACGCGCGTCGCGAGCATCTTGAACGGCTTGATGGTGGTGCCGAGCAACGGCGCGTGCGCGGCGGTGAAGCGATCCGGTGCATCGTCCAGGAAATCGAAAGCGCGCGCGGCGGTCGCCGGCACCGCGGGCGCAAGCCAGATCGTCAGCAGCCGGAAATAATTCAGCGCGAGCGTGCACACGACATGCAGGTCTTCGCGCCGGCTTTCATCCTTGGCCATCACCCATGGCGCGTGGTCTGCGACATAGGCATTGGCTTCATCCGCGACTTCGATGACCAGCCGCATGGCGGCGGCGTAGTCGCGCAACTCGTACAGCGCGGCGCAGGCTTCCAGCTTGGCCGCGGCTGCGTCGTAACGCGCGCGTGCGGTTTCGGGAAGTGCTTCGGCGAGTTTGCCCGCGAAGTATTTGTGCACGAAGCCGGCGCAGCGACTGGCGATGTTCACCCATTTTCCGACGAGGTGCGAATTGACGCGTTCCTCGAAGGCTTTCAGGTCAAGATCGATGTCGGCGAGTGTCGGACCCAGCATCGAAGCCAGGTAATAACGCAACCAGTCCGCGTCGAGGTGTTCCAGATAGGTGCGTGCATTGAGGAAGGTGCCGCGCGACTTCGACATCTTGGCGCCGTCCACGGTAAGGAATCCGTGCACGTTCACCGCCGTCGGCATGCGCAGGCCCGCCCCGTGCAGCATCGCCGGCCAGAACAGGGTGTGGAAGTAGATGATGTCCTTGCCGATGAAGTGCACCATTTCGGTGTCGCTGCCGGCGCGGATGAAGCGATCGAAATCCTCCGGCTTCAAGTCGGGTTTGGAACCGCTTTCGCACAATTCCTTGAACGCGGCGAGATAACCCACCGGCGCGTCCACCCACACGTAGAAGTACTTGCCAGGCTGATCGGGAATCTCGAAGCCGAAGTAGGGCGCGTCGCGCGACACGTCCCAACTGCGCAGGCCATCGGCGAACCATTCCTTCAACTTGTTGACGACTTCCGATTGGAGCCCGCCGGCAGCGCGACGTTCTTGCAGCCACATCTTCAGCAGCGCTTCGAAATCGGCCAGCGTCACGAAGAAGTGCAGCGATTCCTTTTCGACGGGCTTGGCGCCCGACACCACCGAGTACGGATTGATGAGGTCGATGGGGTTGTAGGTGCTGCCGCATACCTCGCAGGCGTCGCCGTACTGGTCCTTCGAATGGCAGACCGGGCATTCGCCTTTGATGAAACGGTCGGGCAGGAACATCTGCCGCTCGGGATCGAACAACTGCTTGACTGGCTTCGATTCGACGTGGCCGTTTTTCTCCAGCGCTTGCCAGATGCGGTAGGTCAACTCGCGATTGGCTTCGGTGTGGGTGCTGGAGTAGTGATCGTAGGCGACGCCGAAGTCGCGCAGGTCCGTGGTGTGCTCTTTCCATACGCCGTCGATAAGCGCTTCCGGCGCGATGCCTTCCTTTTCCGCACGCAGCATGATCGAGGTGCCGTGCGCATCGTCCGCGCAGACATAGTGCACCGTGTGCCCGCCCATCCGCATCGCACGTACCCAGATGTCCGATTGCACGTGTTCGACGATGTGGCCAAGGTGGATGCGTCCGTTGGCATAGGGCAGGGCGCTGGTGGCCAGGATTTCTCGGGGCATTGCTCGGCTTCGCAATCGGAAAACGATCGCGGATTATCGCATGACGCATGAATCTTCCCCGCGCGGCGTGATGATCGCGCGTCCCACAACGATGCAGGCCAAGGATGGCCGTCGCGACGCAGAGCTTTCCCCGTGCTTGCACGAGGCCGATCAAATCGACAGGGGCCGCCGTTTTGAACACCAAAGGCGGGACGCGCGGAATCAAGACGGGGATGTCGCGTGCATTCGCCCGAAAGCGAACCCTCACCCGGCCTTCGGGAAGCGCGCTACGTGTTCGGCCTAGGGCTGCCTCTCCCGGTGAGAGGGTGGAGCATCGGCGCGGATCAGGCGCCCATCTCCAATCCCGCCATACCGAGCGTGTTGTAGCCGGCATCGACGTGCACGACTTCGCCGGTGATTCCGGCTGCAAGGTCCGAGCACAGGAATGCCGCGGCGTTGCCGACGTCGCCGATGCTGACGTTGCGGCGCAGCGGCGAGACCTGTTCGACGTGTTCCAGCATCTTGCGCAGGCCGGCGACGCCGGAGGCGGCGAGGGTCTTGATCGGACCGGCCGAAATCGCGTTGACGCGCGTGCCTTCGGGCCCGAGATTGAGCGCGAGGTAGCGGACATTGGCTTCGAGGCTTGCCTTGGCCAAGCCCATCACGTTGTACGAAGCCAGCGCACGCTGTGAACCGAGATAGGTAAGCGTAAGGATGGCGCCCTGGCGGCCCTTCATCATTGGGCGCGCGGCCTTGGCCAGTGCGGCCAGGCTATAGCTGGAGATGTCGTGCGCGATCCTGAAGCTCTCGCGTGTCAGTCCGTCCAGGAATTCGCCCTGCAACGCCTGACGCGGGGCGAAGCCAATGGAGTGGATCAAAATATCCAATCCGTCCCAGTGCCTGCCGAGGCCTTCGAACAGCGTTTCGATGTCGCTGTCGCGACCCACGTCGCATGGCAGCACGATGTCCGAGCCGAGCTGGCTGGCCGCTTCATCGACCCGGCTGCGCAGTTTTTCATCGACGTAGGTGAAGGCGAGCTTCGCGCCTTCGCGATGCAGGGCCTGCGCGATGCCCCACGCGATCGAACGGTTGCTCAGGATGCCGGTGACGAGTGCGCGCTTGCCTTCGAGGAAACCCATGGCGGCTTGTGCTCCGATTCGGGATCAGGAAAGTCGCCCATTGTATGCGGCTTTCGTGGAAGCACGGTCCGTTGGCGATGCAGCGATCAGGAAGCCCGCACAACAATGCATCAACCTTGGATGCGCAACGTCTCGCCCGGCTGCACGGTGTCTTCGCTGAGATCGTTCCAATGCTTCAAGTCGCGTACGCTGACGTGGTAGCGGTTCGCAATCGACCACAGGGTTTCGCCTTTGCGCACGCGGTGGCGCTTCGCGGGCAATGGAGCGGTGGCAGTCGCCGGGGTGGGTGCATCGACGGCGAGTGGCGCGGGTTCGGCGGGCAGCGGCACGCTGTTGCCCGGGTCGGCGTTCCGTTCACGCGTACTCACCTGCGCGACGGTCTCGGAAGTGTCGACCGTCAACGCCGCCATCAGCGATTGCGCGGCCGCCATTGGCAACAGCAGGGTACGCGGGCTGTCGGCCGGCACGCTGGCGCCGTGGTAGCCAGGGTTCAACGCGCGCAATTCCGATTCGGAAACTTCGGCCATTTCCGCGGCGCTGCGCAGTCGCGTTTCCGCCGGCACCTGTATGGCTTGAAGTTGATCATCTGGTGACGGTTGCGGCAGCTTGACGTGGAAGCGTTGCGGATCACGCAGGATGCAGCTCAACGCCATCAGCTTCGCGAGGTGGATGCGGGTGGAGCGGCTGACGGGAATATCGGGAATCGCGCCATCGCCGAGATCGGAATGGTGCCGCAGTGCACCCAGCACGGCGTAACGACCGGCGTTGTAGGCCATGTCGACCAGCCGCCAGTCACCGAATTCCTGATCGAGCGACTTCAGCATCTTGATGGCCGCGCGCGTGGAGGCGACCGGATCCTGCACGCCGTCGTAGTGATCGTTGGTCACGAGTCCGTGCACGCGTCCCGTGCGCGGCAACATCTGCCACATGCCGCCAGGATCCCCATGGCGGCTGGGTTCGGCCGGGTTGTACGAACTTTCGAGCATCGGCAGCATTGCGAATTCGCCGGGAACGCCGGCGGCCTGCAACTGCTTCTGCACGTACATCATCAGCGGCAGGGCGCTTTTCAATCGCTGTTCGAAATGTGCCGGCGAGCGGGTATACATCGCGGCGTTCGTACGAATCAACGGCGAATCCGCGCAGTCGGGCATCGCGAAGCTGGCGGTCAGGCTGTTCCACGGCTCGCCTTTCGCGATGGCGGGTGCGATCGGTGCCCATGTGGTCGGCGGCGATTCAGGACGCGCAATCACCACCGCGGGTTTGGGCGGTGGCTTCACGGGCTCGGCCGCGCAGGCGGCGAGCAGCGCACAGACGGCAAGCGTCGACAAGCGGGTGCCTGTGCGTGCAGTGCTCATGCTGGGAAGTGATCCTTGGCCAGCCTGAGCGCGGCGAAGCGGTCGACGCGTCGTTGCGAGGGCTTGGCCCCCTGGGGCCAGGGGATGCGGTCGTCGGCGATGGCCTCGACGCGCAGGAACGGATTGGCCGCGCGTTCGTCGGCCAGCCGCGCGGGCAAGGTCGGCTTGCCGCGCGCGCGCTGCGCGCGCGCATCATCCATGCGGGACTGCAACACGGCGTTGCCGGGTTCCACGCTGGTTGCGAAATCGGCATTCGCCAGCGTGTATTCATGTCCGCAGCACACCCGGGTATCAGCCGGCAGGCCGGCGAGTCGATCGAGCGAGGCGAGCATTTCGTCCGGCGTGCCTTCGAACATTCGGCCGCAGCCAAGGCTGAACAAGGTGTCGCCGCAGAACAACAGGCCTTCGCCGTGGTAGGCGATGTGACTGCGGGTGTGGCCGTGCACTTCGAGGACCTCGAAATGCGCGGCAGGCGCGGGAATCTCGACCACATCACCGTCGCCGACGCGGGTTGCGGAAAGTTGAATGCGATCATCCACCGGCGCAAAGATGGTCGCGTCTGGAAACAGCGCCTTGAGTTCCGCGGTGCCGCCGATATGGTCAGCGTGATGATGGGTCAGCAGAATGGCTGTCAGTGTGAGTCCGTCGCGCTCGAGCGCGCGCAACACGGGTGCAGCCTCGCCGGGATCCACCGCCAGCGCCGTGCCGGATGCCGCCTCGGCCAGCATCCAGATGTAATTGTCACGCAAGGCTGGCAGGGCGCGCAGAGGCGGCATTCAGGAGTCTGGCCCGGGGAAAGGAAAGGCCAACCCTAACAGCCGCCTTCCCTCCAGTTCGTTAGCGGCGCGTTAAACGACGGCTTCCGCTTATCGTTCACTCATGAATCCGTCACAATGGTCACACTGCGTTCGTGATGCATCACCAAAGGTTTCGCGTGCAACCCACGATGTCGAAACGCCCATTTGACAAGGATGATCCTGCGGTCGACGCGATCGGCGCCGATGCGATGGCCGTGTGCGAAGCCCGTCTGGCGCGGGTGGCCGGCACCCATGCATTGATGCTGGATGGGATCCCGATGGCGATCCCCCCGGCCGTGACCGGGATCGGTTGCTGGACCGCATTGCGCTCGGGCTCGGAGGGCCAGCCCTGGAACGGGTCGCTGCGCGCGGCGGTCGATGCGTTGCCGTTCGCGGACCAATCGTTCTGTGCGGTGCTGGTGCGCTTCACCCAGCTCACCTGCATCCGGCCCGAAACCGTCGCCGCCGAATTGGCTCGCGTGCTGGCGCCGCATGGCGTGTTGCTGGTCGCGGATCTCCATCCACGCTCGCTGTGGCACGCCGGTACCGCGCCTGGCCGTTGGGAGCGCGCCTTGCGCGCCAACGGGCTGAACATTTCACGCGTCGTGCGTTGCGGTTCGCCGTGGCCGCGGGTGCGGGGCGAGGCAGGCGTACCGCATTGGCTGGTGCGCGGGATGGGCGGCGCCTGGGTGATCGAGGCGCAGCAACGCACGCTGGCTGCGATTCCGCTTCGCAAGGCACCCACGCGGCGGGTAGTCGAGCACAAACCCGTATTGCCCGGCGCGCACCGACAATGCGCATGAGCGGGGGCGACGCGGTCGAAATCTTCACCGACGGCGCGTGCCTGGGCAATCCTGGACCCGGTGGCTGGGCCGCGCTGTTGCGCTGGCGGGGCAAGGAGAAATTGCTGGCCGGCGGTGAGGTGTCGACCACCAACAACCGAATGGAGTTGATGGCTGCGATCGTGGCGCTGGAATCGCTGAAGCGCGGCTGCGAGGTGGTGCTCACCACCGACTCCCAGTATGTCCGCCAAGGCATCGAGCAGTGGATTGCCACATGGCGCGCGAACGGTTGGCGGACCGCGGGCAAGCAGCCGGTCAAAAACCAGGATTTATGGGAGCGTTTGGCTACAGCGCGCGAAAACCATCGGGTAAGCTGGGCGTGGGTGCGCGGGCACTCGGGACATCCGGAAAACGAGCGCGTGGATCAAGCCGCGCGTGCCGAAGCCGAACGGATGAAAAATCCACCGATCCCGCGCGTGCGAGATGTTTCAGGCCGCCAGCCCCTTTGAGTCAAGGGGCTGCCATGTCGTTGCAAAGACTGGCGGGGGTTGTGGAGAAATGAGCTTTGAGTGGACGAAGCGAAAACGCACAGGCTGAACAAGACTTGTCGAGGGGGACGCCATGACGCGCAAAGTGGTGCTCGATACCGAAACGACCGGACTCGAAGTCGAGCGTGGTCATCGGGTGATCGAAATCGGCTGCGTGGAGCTGGTCGATCGCCGCCCGAGCGGGCGCATATTCCATCAATACCTGAACCCCGAGCGCGCGATCGACGCCGGCGCGGTGGCGGTTCACGGCATCACCGATGATTTCCTGCGCGACAAGCCCCGCTTCGCCGACATCGCCGCCGATTTCGTGGCATTCATCGACGGCGCGGAGTTGTTGATCCACAACGCCGCGTTCGATACGTCATTCCTGGACGATGAACTGAAGCGGGCGGGCGTCGCGTTCGGCTGCGTGGTCGATCACGCGGTGGTGATCGATACGTTGGCGCTGGCGCGGCAGAAGTACCCGGGCCAGAAGAATACGCTCGACGCACTCTGCAAACGCCTCGGCATCGACAACAGTCATCGCGAAGTGCATGGCGCGCTGCTGGATGCGCACCTGTTGGCCGATGTATGGGTGGCGATGACGGCTGGACAGGGCGCGCTGGCGCTGGGCGTCGAAGCACCTTCCACACACGCGGCGGCGGCGGGGGCTGGGTTGATGTTGGCGGCGCGTCCGCGTGTCCTGTTCGCCACCCCAGAAGAATCTGCGGCCCACGATGCGCGCATGGATGCCCTGGACGAGGCCAGCGGCGGCAGTTTGTGGCGACGCGAAGAAGTCGTGGCCGAACCGGCCTAGGGTGTATCGGGTTCAGCTCACGCGGACCAGCACGATGCTGATGTTGTCGCGGCCGCCTGCGCCCAGCGCAGCCAGCAGCAGGTGATCGACGCATTCCTGGGCCGCGAGATCGGTGCGCGCGAGCACCGCGGCGATGCGCGCGTCGTCCAGTTCCTCGCTCAAGCCATCGCTGCACAGCAAGAACTGCATCCCGCGCTCCAGCGTGCCGCATGCAGGTTCCGCATACAACTCGTGCATGGGCGTGATACCCAGTGCCTGGGTGATGCGGTTGCGCTTGGGCGTGGGCGAACCGGATTCGACAACGTCCCCCGCGGTCGTGTTTGGATCCGGCACTGCGTCAGGGTTCCCGCGGCAAAGCGATTGCTGGATGCCGTGATGCCGCAGATACACGCGGGCATCGCCGATACGCGCCACGGCGTACTGATCGCGTTCGATTCTCAGCAATGCCAGCGACGCGCCGGCGGGGGTGTTGCCCGCTGTCGCCGAGGCGAAAGTAGCGATCGCGTCGCCTGCATTGCGGATGGCTGCCACCAGATCGCCGCCCGCGCGGGCGGCATCCACCAGCGCGTCGCGTGCGATGGCGGCCGCCACCTCGCCGCGCCCGTATCCGCCCATTCCGTCGACGACGAGAAACAGTCCGAGATCCGCATCGGCCCAGTAGGTGTCTTCGTTCAATTCACGGCGCAGGCCGGTATGGCTGGCGTGTCCGACTTCGATCATGACCTGAGGATCCGGGCGCGATCCGTGCGCGGGTCACCGGCGCCCCGGAGAAGAATGCCGCGCACCGTCAAGCGCTGGTCCCGCCGGATTCCAGTCGCGATGAAAACACCTTGAGTTCGCGCATGATGCGCAGGACTTGGCGATGCAGATCTTCGCTTTCCGCTGCGCTGGAGCCGCGGGTCTCGTGGTACACCAGCGCGATCCACAACGCGAGGCCGCGCATGCGTACCTGCACATTGTCCGAGCGGGCACGCTCGTAGCCCACGTCGAGGCCGCTGGAAGTGACGCCGCCTTCGGTCTGGAGGCCATACTGCGAGGGATCGGCGCACTGCGCCACGTTGTCGCATTCGCGCCCGATCAACTCGGCCAACTGCTCGCGATACGAACGCGGAAGCTCGAGTGCGCGGTGCTCGATATCGCCGAGCTGCCGCCGCAGGCGCGCATTGCGACCCATCGCCGTGACGCGTGTGACAAGCCGCCGGAGGTAGTTGTCCCCGGGTTTCTGGTATTGCGAGGTCAAAGACGGATTCCTCACACGGGTTCGCCGTTTCCCCTGTGTCCAGCGATTGTGCCTTGATCGGGGTCCGGCGACAAATGCCCCAGGCGCTGGCCCACCCGCACGACCGATTCGGGTCCGAGCGCCGGATCGAGCTGCCCCGATGGCGCCAGAACGATCACGGTCGAGCCCATTTCGAAGCGGGCCATTTCCGCGCCACGCGTCATCCGGACGCCCCAGCCGCGCCAGTCATGCCGCACCATGTCGCGCGCATACGGCGGCACCACCCGGCCGCCCCAGACCGTGGTGATCCCGGAAACCAGGATGGCGCCCACCATGGCCACCACGAAGGGTCCGTGCGGGCCTTCGAAATGGCAGACCAGCCGTTCATTGCGGGCGAACAGGTTCGGTATTTCGGCCACCGGATCGGGCGCGACGCTGAACAGGCGTCCGGGCACCTGCACGGTCTCGACGAGTTCGCCATCCAGCGGCACGTGCACGCGGTGGTAGTCGCGCGGCGAAAGGTAAATCGTCGCGAAGCAGCCGTCGCGATATTTTTCGGCGGCGTCGGGGTCCGCCAACAGCTCGGCGATCGTGTAGCTGCGACCCTTGGCCTGCAGGATGCGGCCGCCTTCGGCGCGGCCGATCTGGCTGATGCGCCCGTCAGCGGGACTGACGATGGTGTCGGCGTCCCCTTCGGCTCGCCGCGCATTCGTGCGCAGTCCGCGGGTGAAGAAGTCATTGAAGCTCAGGAACGCGTAGGGATCGGGTTGCGCGGCTTCGCTCATGTCGACGTGGTACGCACGCATCACGCGACCAATCAGGAAGTTCTTCCACGGCCGCCAGGTCCAGCGGGTGGCGGCGCGCACGATGCGGCTGAGGGTTTTCTGCGGGGCGAGATATTGAAGGACGATCGAGAAGTGCATCGGGGAAGTTTAGCCGCAGAGCCACGTCTATACTGCCCGTTTTGCGCGCGCCACCATGACAAACGAACTGCAGACGATCGTGGACCTGATCCGCTACGCAGCCAGCCGCTTCAACGCGGCCGGACTGACGTTCGGACACAGCCACGACAACGCGATCGACGAGGCGACGCACCTGGTGCTGTCTTGCCTGCACCTGCCGCCGGATCTGCCGCCGGCCTATGGCGGTGCCCGGGTGACGGCGATCGAGAAGACGCGCGTCTTGTCGCTGATCGATCGCCGCATCGAAACGCGCGAGCCGGTCGCGTATCTGGTCGGCGAGGCCTGGTTCGCGGGCATGCCGTTCAAATCGGACCCGCGCGCGTTGGTGCCGCGTTCGCCCATCGCGGAGTTGATCGACGAGGGTTTTTCGCCTTGGCTGGATGGTCGCCAGGTCGAGCGCGCACTGGACCTGTGCACGGGTTCGGGCTGCATCGGCGTTGCGATGGCCGCGCACAACCCGCACTGGCACGTGGACATTGCCGACATCAGCGACGATGCATTGTCGCTGGCGCGCGAGAACATCGCGCTGCATCGGCTCGACAAGCAGGTGCACGCGATCCGGTCCGACCTGTTTTCCGGTTTGTCGGGCGAGCGCTACGACCTGATCGTTTCGAATCCGCCGTACGTCACCGATGCCGAATACGCCGCGCTGCCGGGCGAATACGCGCACGAACCGAAGCTGGGATTGGCCGCAGGTGCCGACGGGCTGGACGTCGCATTGCGCATTTTGCGCGATGCGCTCCATCATCTGGCGGATGACGGCTTGCTGATCGTCGAGGTTGGCGAAAGTGAGCGGGCGCTCGCGGCGTTGCTGCCCGAGGTTCCGTTCGTGTGGATCGAGTTCAAGGTCGGGCCCATGGGTGTGTTCGTGCTGGAACGTCAGGATCTGGTCGCCCACGCCGAGGCTATCCGCGCGGCCGCGGATGCGCGCTGATCGTGGAGATCGTCACCGCGCGCCTGCGGCTGGATGCCTTGCGCGAGGAAGATGCGGCAGCATTGTTCGGCTATCGTGGTGATCCCGCGGTGAGTCGCTATCAGGGCTGGAAACCCACCTCGATCACCGACGCTGCGCGGTTCATCGAGGCGCATCACGGTCGCGCACCGGACAGGCTCGGCGCCTGGTGGCAGCGCGCGATCCGCCTGCGTGATTCGGGCGAATTGATCGGCGACCTGGGATTGCATTTCGTGGATGAGGCCACCGTGGAACTGGGTATCAGCCTCGCGCCCGCGCAGCAGCGGCAGGGGTATGCGCGCGAGGCCGTCGAAGTGATGTTCGATTTCGTCTTCGGCGGCTTGCACAAGAAGCGTGTGATCGCGCTGGTCGACCCGCGGAACTTCATGTGCATGCGGCTGTTGGAAGGGCTGGGCATGCATCGCCGCGATTCGCAGGCGGGCGACGTCCTGTTCGAGCTGCCGGCGGGCGAATGGCTGGCCGCGGCGGACGTCGCCGGCGACCGCTAAGCTTGCCTGGCTTGTTTTCAAGGGATCGCGTGCCGTGTCTTCCAACACCTTCGGCAAACTCCTGAGCGTCACCACCTTCGGCGAGTCGCACGGGCCGGCGATCGGTTGCGTCGTCGATGGTTGCCCGCCCGGCATCGCGATTTCGCCGGAAGATTTCGTGCATGATCTTGCGCGGCGCGCCACCGGCAAGTCGCGCTACACCTCGCAGCGCCATGAAGCCGATGAAGTCGAAATCCTGTCTGGCGTCCACGAAGGCAGGACCACCGGCACGCCGATCGCGCTGCTGATCCGCAATACCGACGCGCGGCCGAAGGATTATGCCGATATTGCGCAAGGCTTCCGCCCCGGCCACGCCGACTACACCTATTGGCAAAAATACGGCATTCGTGATCCACGTGGTGGTGGGCGCGCCTCCGCGCGCGAAACCACGATGCGGGTGGCGGCGGCGGTAATCGCGAAGAAGTGGCTCAAGGAAAAATACGGCGTCGAAGTACACGCTTGGCTGGCGCAGATGGATGACATCTTGCCGGACCTGCCCAGGGGCGCGGCCATCGATTTCAACGTGGTGGAAGGCAACCCCTTTTTCTGGCCCGTCACGGCGCAGGTGGCGGAACTGGAAGCCCGCATCAACGTGTTGCGCAAGGCAGGTGATTCCTGTGGCGCGCGGGTCAACGTGGCCGCGACTGGTGTGCCACCGGGGTGGGGCGAGCCGGTGTATGGCAAGCTGGATGCGGAGCTGGCGTCGGCGCTGATGTCGATCAACGCGGTCAAGGGCGTGGAGATCGGTGCAGGCTTCGCCAGTGTCGCGCAGAAGGGCAGCGAGCATCGCGACGAAATGCGTCTGGACGGCTTTACGTCCAATCATGCGGGCGGCATACTCGGCGGCATTTCGTCAGGGCAGGATGTTGTGGCTTCGATCGCGCTGAAGCCGACTTCCAGCATCCTGCTGCCGGGCCGCAGTGTGAACACGGCGGGTGAGGAAGCGGAGGTTCGCACCAAGGGTCGCCACGATCCCTGCGTGGGCATTCGCGCCGCGCCGATCGCCGAGGCGATGGTGGCGCTGGTGTTGATGGATCAGGCGCTCAGGCATCGGGCGCAGTGCGGCGACGTGGGCGATGTGAAACCAAGGATTCCGCCCGGCGCGGGTTGATGCGTGGGCAGGAAGGCTTGAACCGAGGAGCAATGAGAACGTGAGCAGGAAGGAGCGTTACAACGTTGCGATGGTCGGCGCCACCGGCGTGGTGGGCGAGACCTTGTCGTCCATTCTGGAGGAGCGCGAGTTCCCGGTCGGCGAGTTCGTGCCGCTTGCCAGCGAGCGTTCCGCGGGCAGTACGGTGAGGTTCGCCGGCAAGCAGGTGGCGGTGCGCGAGCTTGCGAAATACGATTTCGCCGGCATCGACATCGCATTCTTCTCGGCCGGCGGTTCGGTGAGCCGCGAGCATGCAGGGCGTGCCGCCGCGGCCGGCGCGGTGGTCATCGACAACACCTCCGAATTCCGTTACGTGGGCGACGTGCCGCTGGTGGTCAGCGAGGTGAATCCTCACGCCATCGCGGAATACACCAGCCGCAACATCATCGCCAATCCCAACTGCTCGACCATGCAGATGCTGGTGGCGCTGGCGCCGATCCACCGCGCCGTGGGCATCGAACGCATCAACGTGGCGACGTATCAATCCGTGTCGGGCGCCGGACGTTCGGGCATGGAAGAACTCGGACGCCAGACCGCGGAATTGTTGAACTTCCACGACGTGGAGCCCGACAAATTCCCCGCGCGAATTGCGTTCAACGTGATCCCGCATATCGACGTGTTCCTGGACAACGGCTACACCAGGGAAGAAATGAAGATGGTGTGGGAGACCCGCAAGATCCTCGAGGACGATTCGATCCAGGTGAACCCCACTTGCGTGCGGGTGCCGGTGTTCTACGGCCATTCCGAGGCGGTGCACATCGAGACCCGCGAAAGGATCGACGCCGCCGCTGCGCGCGCGCTGCTGGAATCCGCGCCAGGCGTGGTGGTCGTGGATGAACGCAGGCCCGGTGGCTATCCGACGCCGGTGGGCCACGCTGCGGGCAAGGATCCGGTTTACGTCGGACGCATTCGCGAAGACATCTCGCACCCGAACGGGCTGGACCTGTGGGTTGTCTCTGACAATATTCGCAAGGGTGCGGCGTTGAATACCGTTCAGATCGCGGAGATACTTGTCCGCGACTTTCTTTGAAACGGGTTTGGCCTGCACCCGAGAAACGACAATGAAACAGCTTCTCATTGCTTCCATGGTTGGGATGGCCCTGGTCGGCGCCTCGGGTGCCTTGATGGCCGTGCCACCGGCGTCCGGCCACGCGGACAACACGACCCCCTTGCAGGCACAGGTGAAGGACACCGATGCGAAGATCGCGGCGGCGCGCTCGCGCAACGCGGCATTGCAGGCGCAAGTGGCGCAAAGGGAGCAGCAGAACGCCGCTCGGCAGAAACAGTTGCAGCAGCGCGATGCCGAAATCGCAGCGCTGCAGCAGAAGCTTCAGGCGGCGGGTGTGCCGGCTTCCGCAACTTCTGCCGGGCATTGAGTGTGGCCGCCCGACGGGCTTGGTGATTGGCAGTTTCTGCAATACCCTTGCGTTCGCGCGGGGCACGGCTGGATGGGCAGGCCCTGCGCGTCGTACGTTCGCTGGGGACCTCGGTTCATGAACTTGAAACTCCGCATCGCATGTGCCGCGTTGCTGGCCGCCTCCGCCACGCCGGCATGGGCGCTGCAATTGGGCCAGATCCAGGTCAAGTCGGCGTTGAACCAGCCGCTGGTGGCCGCGATCCCGCTGCATCCGAAGAATCTCACCGAGTTGGAAGGGCTGACCGTCGCACTGGCGCCCGCTGAGGACTTCACGCGCGCCGGACTGCAGGTCACGCCGACCGACCAGACGCTGCAGTTCCACGTGGTCACCGACAACAACGGGCAGAAGCTGATTCTCGTCACCAGCACCCAGCCCATCACGGACCCGTACCTCGATTTCCTGCTGCAGGTGAACACGCGCGAGGGCAAGCAGGTGCGCGAGTTCGTGGTGTTGTTGAACCCCGTGATCGCCGCGCCCGCGCCGGGCGTCCAGGCCGCGCCTGTCGCGAGCGCGCCGGGCAGCGCGGTGCAATCGTCCCAGCCGGAGGAATTGCCGCCATCTTCGGCGTTTGTCCCTCCTCCGGTACAGGCTGCGCCGCAACCCTCTGCGCCCAGCCAGCCGCCGGCCGCATCGGCGCCTGCAGCGCCACCGGCACCGGCACCGCCGCCGCGTGCCGTCCCTCAGCCGACGCCCTCCGCGCAGCCGGGCAACCTGACCGCGAGCATCAACGTGCATCGCGGTGACACCCTGTACGGCATCGCGAAAGACGCTACCCGCGGCTCCGACGTCACCGTCAACCAATTGATGGTGGCGATCAAGGCCGCCAATCCCGAGGCGTTCTTCAAGAACAACATCAACGATCTCAAGGCCGGGGCGATCCTCCGCATTCCGACTCGCGAGGTGATCGACCAGACGACCGTTGCCGAAGCCAACGCCGAAGTGCACCGCCAATACGAAAGCTGGCGGGCATCGCGCCCGCATCCGGCGACGGTGGTCGAGGGCACGGCGGCACAGGCCGCCGCCAATGCCGCGCCCAAACCGGGTAATGCGGCGCCGGCCTCCGACCACCTTTCGCTGGTTCCACCGACGGGCGAGGGCCGCGGCGCCAGCAGCCGCTCTGGCGTTGCGGGGGGCACCGGCAGCGAAACCGTCATGGGGTTGCAGCAGAAACTGCAGAATGATCGCAGCGCGCTGGTCAGCCTCGATCAATCCAACGCCGATCTCGAATCGCGCGTACGCAGCCTCAAGGACATCTCGGACAAGTCCGACAAGTTGTTGAGCCTGAAAGACGCGACGGTCGCGGAATTGCAGCGCAAGCTCGCGGAGGTGCAGTCCGGAAAGGCCGGTGCCGGGGGTGCATCGTCGGTGGCAACAGCCGCGGGCGCCAGCGCGGCCCAGCCGACTGCAAAAGCACCCGCCGCAGCGGCATCGGTTGCGCACCCAGGCGCCTCCGCCAAGCCGACCACGGCAAAGCCACAGCCTTCGGCCCCGCAGTGGTACGAACGCCCGCTGACGTGGGCGGCCGCCGGACTGATCGTATTGGCATTGGTCCTGATCGGACTGCTGCGCAAGCGGCGCGGCGGCGATGCCCCGGTCGTCGCGCACGGACCCCTGACGGATCCCGATGACGTCACGCCGCCACCCGTCGCGGCGGACGATAAGGCGACGTTGCAGGCGCAGGTGGCAGAGCATCCGGAAGATCTCCCGGCGCACCTTGCGCTGTGCCGGTGGTATTACGAACATGGCGACGAAACCGGTTTTGTCGCGGCGGCCACAGCCATGCGCGCGCATGTCGCGGACCTGCACGGCGCCGAATGGCGAGAAGCCTCGACCATGGGCGAGGAACTGGCGCCCCACTTGCCGCTGTTCGAATTGCCGTCCGAAACACACGACGATCCCTATGGCATGGCTGCGTTGCACCAGCCACTCGAAGCTCAGGAGACGTCAGAATTGATGCCGCCGGCGGATGAACCGGACACATCCGGGGAGCACGAAGCCGCGCTCACCCCCGGGTTGGCACTGAAGGCCGAGGATCACGCGCCGGAGCCGAGCCGCACGTTCTCAGCGGACACGGAGGCCGAATTCGCGGATGATCCCGTGGACACCAAGCTCGATCTTGCGCGCGCCTATCTCGACATGGGCGATCCGGTCGGCGCGCGCGCGATGCTGGAAGAAGTGGTCGAGGAAGGTTCGCAGGCCCAGCAGGATGAAGCCAGGCGCCTGCTGGCCGACGTCGCGGGCTGACATGAGGCAATGCGGGTCGCGCTGGGCATCGAATACGACGGCACCGATTTCTTCGGCTGGCAGCGGCTGAGTCACGGGCCGAGCGTGCAGGCTGAGGTGGAAGCGGCGCTGTCGTTCGTCGCCGACCATCCTGTCGAAGTGACCTGCGCGGGCCGCACCGATGCCGGCGTGCACGCGCGCTGCCAGGTGGTGCATTTCGATGCCCATGTGGAGCGCGACCCGCGCGCCTGGATGCTGGGTGCCACCACGCGGCTGCCGCGCCCGGTCGCCGTGCTGTGGGCCAAAGCCATGCCGGAGGATTTCCATGCCCGATTTTCCGCGCGGGCGCGGCGTTATCGCTATGCAATCCTCAATCGCGCGATCCGTCCCGCGCTGGACGCGCGGTTTCTCTCGTGGGAGCGTGGGCCGCTGGATGCCGAGGCGATGCACGCAGCGGCGCAGGCGCTGGTGGGTGAGCATGATTTTTCCTCGTTCCGCGCGGTGTCGTGCCAAGCCCGCCACGCGCGCCGCAACGTCATCGCCGTCGGTGTGCATCGCGAAGGCGAGCAGGTGATCGTCGAGATCGAAGCCAATGCATTCCTGCACCACATGGTGCGCAACATCGTGGGCTCGCTGCTGGAAGTCGGGCGCGGCGAGCGGCCGGTCGATTGGATCGCGGAACTGCTGGGCGCCCGCAACCGCGAAGTCGGGGGCGTCACCGCGCCACCGCAGGGGCTCACCTTCATCGGGCCGCGGTATCCGGCAGAATGGAGACTTCCACCCGAAGTCACGCTGCCACCATGTTCCGCACCCGCGTAAAAATCTGCGGTGTCACCCGCGTCGAGGACGCGTTGCTCGCCTGCGAACTGGGCGCGGATGCGATCGGCATCGTGATGACACCGACCAGTCCGCGCCGCGTGGCCATTGAACGAGCCCGCGCGATCCGGGACGCGCTGCCGGCGTTCGTGGACGCGGTGGTGTTGACACATGACCTACCCGCCGAACGCGTGCGCGCGATCGTCGATGAGGTGCAGCCGGATCGCGTGCAATTCCATGGCAGCGAAGACGCGGCGTTCTGCGAGGGTTTCGGCGTGCGTTACATCAAGGCCATCGGCATGGATGGCGAGGTGGACGTTCGGGCAACGGCGGCGCAACACGCGCGCGCGGTCGGTTTCGTGCTGGACGGCCACCCACCCGGCCAGCAGGGCGGGCGCGGCAGGACCTTCGACTGGTCGCGCGTGCCGCGGGATCTGGATCGCCCGATCGTGCTGGCCGGTGGTTTGAACCCTTCGAACGTGGGCGAGGCGATCCGTGCGGTGCGGCCTTGGGCGGTTGACCTGGCCAGTGGCGTGGAATTCGCACCCGGCATCAAGGACGCCGGCAAGCTGCGCGCGTTTTTCGCGGCGGTGCGCGCCGCAGATGCGGAGATCGCATGAGCGCGGCAACGGTGATGGTGCCGGACGCGGCGGCGATCGAGGAGTACGCGGGCGATCCGCGGGATTTCGACCTAGCCGCCGCAGTCGCCCGCGGCAAGCCGCTGGTGATCCGCGAGTTGGTGCGCGACTGGCCGATCGTGAAGCTGGCCTTGCAGTCGGACACCGCCTTTGCGCAACGGCTGGCGGAGCTGGACAGCGGCGCCGACGTCACGACGTTGCTGATCGCGCCGGAAGCCGAAGGCCTCATCGGCTACACGCCGGACTTCTCCGCTTTCAATTACCAGCATTTCAAGGTGCCGCTGACGCTGGGTTTGCAGCGGCTCGCGAACTACAGCCAGCGCGCGCACGCGCCGGGGTTGGTGATCCAGAGCGTGCCGCTGCGCGAATGCCTGCCTGGGCTGCTGGCCGATCACACGCTGCCGTTCCTCGATCCGCGCATCGAACCGCGGCTGTGGCTGGGCAATCGCACCGTCACGCCCACGCATTTCGATTCGCAGCAGAACATCGCGTGCGTGGTGTGCGGCACGCGCCGCTTCACGCTGTTCCCGCCCGAACAGTTGCCGAACCTGTATGTCGGCCCGCTCGATTACGCGCCCACCGGCGCCGCGATCAGCCTGGCGCGCCTCGATCGCCCGGGCGATCCGCGCTACCCGCGCCTCAAGGATGCGCTTGCCACCGCACAGGCCGCCGACTTGGACGAAGGCGATGCGATCTACATTCCACCCTTGTGGTGGCACCATGTCGAATCGCTGGAGCAATTGAACGCGCTGGTGAACTACTGGTGGAACCCGGTGGACGTGCCGGGTTACGTCAGCGGCCACGCGCGCGCGGCGCTGTTCCATTGCCTGCTGGCTTTCCGCGCGCTGCCCGCCGACCAGCGCGCCGCATGGCGCAGCCTGCTCGACTACTACGTATTCGGGAATGCGGATGCGTTCGCCCACATTCCCGAGCCACGCCGCGGCGTACTTGGTCCGCTCACGCCAGAGCTCGTGGAGCAGTTGAAGCAGGGTGCCCGCCAGAATTTGTGATGGACTTCGTTCGAACTCACGTTGCGGGCGCCGCCGAACAGATGATGCTCGCCCGGTACCCAGGATGCTGCCAGAATGCCGGTTTGCCTTGATGCGACCGCCACTGCTCCGCGCGAGCGCTGCAATGACCCATGAAAGAAATCGATTACCATACGCTTCCCGACGAACATGGCCGTTTCGGTCCCTATGGCGGCACCTTCGTCGCGGAAACCCTGATCGCGCCGCTGGAGGAACTGACTGCGGCCTATACGCGCCTGCGCGATGACCCCGCATTTCAAGAAGAATTCGCCGACGATCTGAAGTATTACGTCGGCCGGCCATCGCCGATCTATCACGCGAAGCGCTTGTCCGAACGCATCGGTGGCGCGCAGATCCTATTGAAGCGCGAGGACCTCAACCACACCGGCGCGCACAAGATCAACAATACGGTCGGACAGGCGCTGGTGGCGCGCGCCATGGGCAAGCGGCGGATCATCGCCGAGACCGGGGCGGGACAGCACGGCGTCGCCACCGCCACGGTGTGCGCGCGCTTCGGGATGAAATGCGTGGTGTACATGGGCGCGGTCGACATCGAGCGCCAGAAAATCAACGTGTACCGGATGAAACTGCTGGGCGCCGAAGTGGTGCCGGTGATGTCCGGTTCGCAGACGCTGAAGGACGCATTGAACGAAGCGTTGCGCGACTGGGTCACCAATGTCGCGGATACGTTCTACATCATCGGCACCGTGGCGGGCCCGCATCCGTATCCGATGATGGTGCGCGACTTCAATGCGGTGGTCGGACGCGAGGCGCGCGCGCAGATGGTGGAACAGTTCGGCCGGCTTCCCGACGTGCTGACCGCGTGCGTCGGGGGCGGCTCCAACGCGCTCGGGTTGTTTCACGCGTTCTTGAACGACAGCAGCGTGCGCATCGTGGGTGCCGAAGCCGCGGGCGAGGGCATCGCCACGGGGCGCCATGCGGCGTCGCTCGCCGCCGGCCGTCCCGGGGTGCTGCACGGCAACCGCACCTACGTGCTGTGCGATGACGATGGCCAGATCACCGAAACGCACTCGGTTTCCGCAGGCCTCGACTATCCGGGCGTCGGGCCGGAGCACGCGTTTCTCAAGGATACCGGTCGCGCGGAATACGTCGGGGTAACCGACGACGAGGCATTGGAGGCGTTTCATCTCCTGTGCGAAACCGAAGGCATCCTGCCCGCGCTGGAATCCAGCCACGCGGTCGCGCAGGCGATCAAGCTGGCGCGTGAATTGCCGGAAAACAAGTTGATTCTTTGCAACCTCTCCGGGCGCGGTGACAAGGACGTGCACACGATTGCCAAGCGGGAGCACATCGAGCTATGAGCGCCCGCATCGAAGCGCGGTTTGCGGCGCTGCGCGCACAAAAGCGATCCGCGTTGATCCCCTTCATCACCGCGGGCGAGCCGATTCCGGACGCGACCGTCGCGGTGATGCACGCGCTGGTCGAAGGCGGTGCCGACCTGATAGAACTGGGCATGCCTTTTTCCGATCCCATGGCGGATGGGCCCGTGATCCAGCACGCCGACGAGCGGGCATTGCGCAACCAGGTCGGTATTGCGGACATCCTGTGCTGGGTGCGCGAATTCCGCGAACGCGATTCGGAAACACCCATCGTGCTGATGGGTTATTTGAACCCCATCGAGATCCATGGGATGCAGCGTTTCGCGCGCGAAGCGGCGGACTCCGGCGTGGATGGCGTTCTGATCGTCGATTGCCCGATCGAGGAAGATGCCACCCTGCAGCCGCTTCGCACCGCCGGTTTGCAGCGCATTCTGCTGGTCGCGCCGACCACTTCGGAGGCGCGGCTTGCGCGCGCCGTCGAAATGGCCGAGGGCTATCTCTACTACGTGTCGTTCGCGGGCATCACCGGCGCGGCGAAGCTGTCCGCGCAGGACATCGCGCCACGCGTGGGGGATCTTCGCAAGCGAACCAAAATCCCGGTCGCAGTCGGCTTCGGGATCAAGGATGCGGCCGGCGCAAAATCCGTCGCCGGCTTCTCGGACGCGGTGGTGATCGGCTCGGCATTGGTTGGCACGCTCGCTGGTGCCGCGAGCGCCGACGATGCCCGCAGGCGTGCGTGTCTGTTTATCCGACCGATACGCGCCGCACTGGATGCCGCCAACCCTTGAGGGCTCCCGCGATCGCTATTCAGGGACATGAATGGCCCCGGTATGCCTCGTGGCTTGATCTAGATCAATGATGAGTTGCAATCATCGGAGTAGACACCTCAGATCGCACCGGTAGAGGGGATCTGCCGTGGATATCCAGGACGTCGTTTGGACCATCGCCCTGGTGGGGATGGGGCTGGTTGCGCTCGGTTTCGTCCACGTGATCGTTCAGGCGGGCAAGCCGGCGGATGCAGCGGCGACGCGCAAGTCGGCCCACTCGGCGCACGTGCTGCAGGCGTGGCTGTTCGTGGTGTTGTTCGTCGGGTTCGTGGCCGGAAGCTGGGCCACGCTTCGTCATTTTCCGATCCCGCCCCAGCAAGGCACGCTCGACGCGCAGCAGGTCGTGGATGTGGTCGGACGCCAGTGGTCGTGGCAGATGAAGCCTGACACCGTCAGGGCCGGGAGCGTGGTCGAGTTCCGGGTCACCAGCGACGACGTCAACCACGGCTTCGCCCTCTATGCGCCGGATGGGCGCATCGTGGCCCAGACCCAGGCGATGCCGGGTTACACCAACAAGTTGCTGCACACCTTCCAGCAGCCCGGAACCTACACGGTGCAATGCCTCGAGTATTGCGGGCTCGGGCACGCGCCAATGAAGACCACCCTCAAGGTGGTCGCGGCCAAGGGGGGATGACCATGGCATCGCTCACCATGTATCCGGAGGACGAGGGACTCGCGGGCCGCGATCGAGTGGCGTTCAACTTGTACGTCATCACGGCCGTGGCGTTGTTCGTGCTGATGATGCTGGTGGGCCTGACGATGCGAATGTCCCAGGCCAAGTGGCTGGACGTGCCCCCGAACCTTTTCTACGAACTGCTCTCGATGCATGGCGCCGGCATGGTCGGGACCATATCGCTTGCGACCACGGCGGTCATGTGGTTTTTCCTGCGCAAGTACGTGCGATTGCACCTGTGGGCGTTCGTTGCGAACTACGTGCTTTTCCTGCTCGGTGCGCTTTGCATCATCGTGTCGATTTTCGTGTACGGCTATGGGGCGCTGTGGACGTTCCTGTACCCGCTCCCGGTGCACGGGGTGGGGATGTGGACGGCGGATTCTTCCGCTTTGTTCATGCTGGGCTACCTGCTGATCGGGGTCGGCTCGCTGCTGTTCTACCTCGACGCGGCGGCGGCGATCATCAAGGTGCACGGCAATTTGGGCCGCGCCCTGGGCCTGCAGTGGCTGTTCGGCGGGAAAATCGATCCCGACCACCCCAAGGCGGTCGTCGCCAGCACCATGGTGATCATCGCGAACTCCCTGGGAATCCTCGCCGGCGCCGTCGTGCTGGTGATGAGCCTGGTCAACATCTTTTATCCGCAGGTGGTGCTGAATGCGTTGGTCGCCAAGAACCTGATCTACTGGTTCGGGCACATGTACATCAACGCCACGATCTACATGGGCGTGATCGCGATATACGAACTGCTGCCGCGCTACACCGGCAAGCCGTATCCCATCTCGCGCCCGTTCCTGTGGTCGTGGGCGGTGAGCACCGTATTCGTGGTCATCGTGTTCCCGCACCACCTGCTGATGGACTTCGCGCAGCCGCGCTGGCTGGCGATCATGGGCCAAGTGGTTTCGTGGGGCGCCGGGTTCCCGGTATTCCTGGTGACCGCCTACGGGGCGCTCACCAACATCTACCGCTCCAATATCCGCTGGACGATGCCGTCCCGGCTCATGATCCTGTCGGTGTTCGGCTGGGCAGCGGGGATCGTGCCGGCCATCCTCGATGGCACGATCCGCATCAATTCGGTGATGCACAACACCCAGTGGGTGCCCGGGCATTTCCACTTCTACATCCTGCTCGGCGTGCTGGCGATGGCCTTGTCGCTGATGTTCCACGAGATCGGCAGTCGCGCCCACGCGGCGCCGAATTCGGCCGCGGACAGGATGGGTTTCCCCGTCTACCTGATTGGCGGTCTGATCTTCGTGTTCGGGTTCCTGGACGGTGGCCGCATGAGCGTGCCGCGGCGGATGGCCCAGCACCTCGAGGCCTGGACCTACACCGACAAGATCGGCTCGGTGGGGGCGATACTCGTGGTGCTGGCGATGCTCTACTTCGCGATCCGGATCACGGTCGGATTGTTGAAACCGCCATCGCCGTCGCCGGTGCCGGCGCCGGAATCGGTGCCAGAGCCAGAGCGAATGCCGTCGCCGTCACCCGGAGTCGTCGGTGTCGCTTCTACGAACGCTGCTGGCTAGCCTGCTGATCGTCGTGGGCGGGATTGCGGTCCTTGCCGCCGCCACCGACGGATTCCGCGCATTCACTTCCGAAACCGCGCGTCGCATCGACGTGCGCGAGCATCCGCGCGCGCTGCCGCCGGTGCCGTTGCAGACCGCCGGCGGACGGATGACCAACTTCGCCCGCCTTCGCGGCCGCTGGGTCCTGGTGGACTTCATCTACACCCGCTGCATGACGTACTGCTCCGTGCAGGGCAGCGAATTCGCGCGGTTGCAGGATCGGCTGGCGCAGCCGATCGCCGCCGGCAAGGTGTTGCTCGTCAGCGTCAGCTTCGACCCGGCGCACGATGGTCCGGCGCAACTGGCCGGCTACCAGCGTCGCTCGGGCGATCGCGAGGCAGGGTGGCTCGCGGTGCGCCCGGCCAATGCTTCAGGCCTCGACGCCTTGACGCACGTGTTCGGTGTGACCGCGATCCCCGATGGTCTCGGTGGATACGTGCACAATGCCGCGATCGCGGTGGTCGATCCGCGCGGACGCCTGATCGCGATCACCGATTGGGATGCGCCGCACGAGGCGGAACGCTACGTCCGCCACGGGCTGGCGCAATGATCGTGCCGTCGCGCTGGCATCCATGGCTCGGGTTGGCGCTGTGGCTGGCGCTCGCACTGCCACCGGTACGGCACGTGCTCGAAGCGACGATGACGCTGCAGATGCTGGTCCAGATTCCGCTGCTCGCAGCGGCGGGGTGGTGGCTGGCGCCATTCCTGACGCACCGTGTCGTCCATGCACTGTCCGGGTGGAACCGCGGCGGGATCAGCGGAATGTTGCTGGCGTCGTTCGGGGCCGTGGTCTGGATGCTGCCGCGGATGCTGGATGCGGCGCTGGAAAACCCTTGGGTGGCGCTGGCGAAATTCGCCAGTGTGCCGCTCCTGATCGGCGTGCCTCTGGCGTTCAGTTGGCCGCGGGCGGGGTTCGTCGTACGCGGCGTGTGGCTGGTCGAAATCCTCGCGATGACATTCCGTTTGGGCTGGCTGTACATGGTGTCCCCGGTACGGCTGTGCAGCAACTACCTTTTGTCCGATCAGCAGACCCTCGGCAAGGCGCTGCTGGCGGTGGGTTTCACAGTCTTGATCGCGCTTGCCTGGGAGTTGCTTTGGGGCCGCATCCAAGTCGAAAGCCGGCCTCACTGAGGCGTCAGGCTGAGGGGACGTTGGGCGTGAGCCGGTTCTGGTGCGCCCGTTGTATCCTGTGAGGCTGAACCACATGGGGATCTGCCTTGTCCTGGTTGCAGAAATTGACCACCCCGAAGATCCGCACCGAAGGCGCGCCCATACGCGGCAAGGTGCCCGAAGGCGTATGGGAAAAGTGTTCCGGTTGCGGGATTGGGCTGTACCGCCCCGAATTGGAACGCAATCTGATGGTGTGCCCGAAGTGCGGGCATCACCACACCATCGGTGCGCGTGCGCGGCTTGCCGCGTTTCTCGACGAAGGCGGCGACGAGCTCGACGTGGGCCTGGCCCCGGTCGACTCACTGAAGTTCAAGGATTCCAAAAAGTACCGTGATCGCATCCTCGCCGCGCAAAAAGCCACCGGCGAGAAGGACGCGCTGGTGACGGTGAAGGGCACGCTGAAAACCATGCCGCTCGTCGCCTGCGCATTCGAGTTCGGCTACATGGGCGGCTCGATGGGTTCGGTGGTGGGCGAGAAGTTCACCCGCGCGGCCGAAGCGGCGTTGCGTGACAAAACGTCGCTGATTTGCTTCACCGCCACCGGCGGCGCGCGCATGCAGGAAGGCTTGCAATCGCTGCTGCAGATGGCCAAGACCTCGGCTGCACTCGCGCGCCTGCGCAACGCCGGCCTGCCGTACATCGTGGTGCTGACGCACCCGACCACTGGCGGCGTCTCGGCCAGTTTGGCGATGCTGGGCGATGTCCATATTGCAGAACCGAAGGCGTTGATCGGATTCGCCGGTCCGCGTGTGATCGAGCAAACCGTACGCGAAACGTTGCCGGAAGGTTTCCAGCGTTCCGAATTCCTGCTGGAGCACGGCGCGATCGACATGATCTGCGACAGGCGCCAGTTGCGCGATCGCGTCGCGGATCTCCTCGCGATCCTGACGCGCCGTCCCAAGGCGGCATAACTGTCCAGGACGTTGGGCGCCTTGCGGCCGGGCGCTTCAAACAGTACCATATTGGTACTTATTTGAAACCGCCCGCCCGCATGATCCGCGTCAGTCGACTTGCTGATTACGCTTCCGTGGTGATGGCCTGTTTGGGGCGTCATCCGGGCGAAGTGTTGCCGGCGGCGCAGGTCGGCGAGGAAACCCATCTGGAATTGCCGACCGTCAGCAAGCTGCTGAAGCAACTCGCCCGCGCAGGACTGGTGAAATCGTTTCGCGGCGCGGCCGGGGGGTATCGCCTTGCCAAACCCGCGCAGAACATCTCGCTGGCGGAAATCGTGGAAGCCCTGGACGGTCCGATCGGCCTGACCGAGTGCAGTCTCGGTCACGCGGGTTGCGAGCGCCAGTCGTATTGCTCGGTGGCCCGCGACTGGCAGGGCGTGGGCGCCGCAATCAACAACGCACTGCGCGGTGTGAGCCTGGCCGACATGTTGCAGCGCCAGCCCGCACGCGCGCACGGCGCGAGGGTGTGAAGGAGAACCTGATGGCAACCCAACCGGGCGAAGTCCAGGCCGCGTTGTCGCGTCGTTACGGCGCCGGCTTCGTGACCGATATCGAGTCGCACAGCCTGCCGCCGGGGCTCGACGAGGATACGATCCGCGCGCTGTCCGCGATCAAGGAAGAACCGGAGTGGATGACCGAATGGCGGCTGGCCGCCTATCGCCGCTGGCTGAAGATGACGCCGCCGAACTGGGCGCACCTGAAGCTAGGTCCCATTGATTTCCAGGCGATCAGCTACTACTCGGCGCCCAAGAACAAGCCGAAGTCGCTGGACGAGGTCGATCCCAAGTTGCTGGAAACCTACGACAAGCTTGGCGTGCCGCTGCACGAGCGCGCGAAGCTGGCGGGCGTCGCCGTGGACGCGGTGTTCGATTCGGTGTCGGTGGCCAACACCGCGCGCGAACAGCTTGCGAAAGTCGGCGTGATCTTCTGCTCGATGTCCGAAGCCATTCGCGAACACTCCGACCGGGTGCGTCAGTACCTCGGCACGGTGGTGCCGCAGGGCGACAACTTCTTCGCGGCGTTGAACTCGGCAGTGTTTTCCGACGGCTCGTTCGTGTTCATCCCGAAGGGGGTGCGCTGCCCGATGGAGCTGTCCACGTATTTCCGCATCAACGCCGGTCACACGGGCCAGTTCGAGCGCACGCTGATCATCGCGGAAGAAGGTTCCGTGGTGTCTTACCTCGAAGGCTGCACCGCGCCGATGCGCGACGAAAACCAGTTGCATGCGGCGGTGGTGGAACTGGTGGCGCTGGAAAAAGCCAACATCAAGTATTCGACGGTACAGAACTGGTATCCGGGCGACGAGAATGGGAAGGGCGGCATCTACAACTTCGTCACCAAGCGCGGTGAGTGCCGGGGCGATGATTCGCGGATCACCTGGACCCAGGTCGAAACCGGTTCGGCGATTACCTGGAAATATCCGAGTTGCGTCTTGCGCGGCGACCGCTCGGTCGGTGAGTTCCATTCGGTGGCGTTGACCCACAATTTCCAGCAGGCCGACACCGGCACCAAGATGATCCACATCGGCCGGGACACCAAATCCAAGATCGTGTCCAAGGGCATCAGCGCCGGCCGCAGCCAGAACAGCTATCGCGGGCTGGTGAAGGTGGAGAAGGGCGCGGTGAACGCGCGCAACCACACCCGCTGTGACTCCATCCTGATCGGCAAGCAGTGCGGGTCGCACACCTTCCCGTACATGGAGGTGAAGAATCCCACCGCGATCGTCGAACACGAGGCGACCACGTCCAAGATTTCCGATGACCAGTTGTTCTACTGCCGCTCGCGCGGCATCGGTGAGGAAGACGCGGTGTCGATGATCGTCGACGGCTTCTGCAAGCAGGTTTTCCGCGAATTGCCGATGGAATTTGCGGTGGAAGCCAAGAAGCTGCTGGAAGTCTCTCTCGAAGGCGCCATTGGCTAGTGTTGTTTCCTTCTCCCGTCGGGAGAAGGTGCCCGAAGGGCGGATGAGGGTACGGTTCGCTGGTAGATCGCAGCCGTGCCGAGCCCTCACCCCAACCCCTCTCCCAGCGGGAGAGGGGCTCAAAGCGAAGGAACGAAATGCTGAAAATCGAAAACCTCCACGCCCGCGTCGCCGGCAAGGAAATCCTCAAGGGCCTTTCGCTGGAAGCGAAATCTGGCGAGGTGCACGCCATCATGGGTCCCAACGGCGCGGGTAAATCCACGTTGGGGAACGTGCTGGCAGGCCGCCCGGGTTACGAAGTGACGCAAGGCACGGTCACGTTCGACGGCAAGAATTTGCTGGAGATGGAACCCGAAGCGCGCGCCGCCGCCGGCGTGTTCCTCGCGTTCCAGTACCCGGTCGAAATCCCGGGCGTCAACAACACCTATTTCCTGCGTGCGGCGTTGAATGCCCAGCGCAAGGCGCGTGGCGGGCAGGAATTGGATTCCATGCAATTCCTGAAGCTGGTGCGCGAGCGCGTCAAGGAAATGGGCATGACGCCCGAGCTTTTGAACCGCGCGGTGAACGAAGGCTTTTCGGGCGGCGAGAAGAAGCGCAACGAGGTATTCCAGATGGCGGTGCTGGAGCCGCGTCTCGCGATCCTCGACGAAACCGATTCCGGGCTCGACATCGACGCGCTGAAGCAGGTCGCCGAGGGCGTGAATCGCCTGCGCTCGACGGAACGTAGCTTCCTCGTGATCACGCACTACCAGCGGCTGCTGGATTACATCGTGCCGGGCTTTGTGCACGTGCTGGCCGATGGCCGCATCGTCGAGAGCGGCGATGCGACGCTGGCGAAGGAGCTGGAAGCCCACGGCTATGCCTGGGTGCGCGATCGCACGCCGGCGGAAGCGCACGCGTGAACGCCGTGGCAACGCCATTCGTCGAATCCATGCAGGCTGCCGCGGCGGCACATTTTCCGGACAGTGGCCCTGCCTGGCTGGACAACGCGCGTCACCAAGCTCTGCGCGCTTTCATGGAACGTGGCCTGCCCGACACGCGCAACGAGTTGTGGAAATACACCGCGCTGCGTGCGCTGCAGCAGCGCGCCTATGCAGCACGTGACGAGGACGCTGCAAGCCGATCCGTCGCAGATGACCTGTTGCGGCTGGATGGTTGCGAGGGTCCGCGCGCCGTGTTCGTGAATGGCGTCTTTCGTGCAGACTTGTCGCTGCTGGATGACGTGCCGGAAGGCCTCACCCTCCAGCCCTTGTCGGAGGCCCTGCAACATAAATCCGAACCGCTGCGCTTCCTGCTCGCTGCGCGCGCAGACGAGGACGAGGATGGATTGACCCTGCTGAATCGCGCGCTCGCCGCAAACGGCTTGATCGTGCGGGTGGCCGATGGCGTGCGCGTTCTGGAACCATTGCACGTGGTGCATGTCGGCACGAGCGCCGGCAGCGCAGTCGCCTGGCATTTGCGGGACTTGATCGAATTGGGCGAAGGCGCCTCGCTGTTGGTGGTCGAGCATCACGCCGGTGATGACGCATCGGGACATTTCGCGAACCTGGTGCGCAATGTCACATTGCGCGAGCGCGCCAGCCTGGACTGGACCGTTGTCCAGCGGGCGTCGTCCGAAGCGACACTGCTGCGGCGCACCGACTGCGTGCTGCACGAACATGCACATCTCGACTTCCACGCGCTCGAACTCGGCGGCAAGCTGGCGCGCCACGAATTACGCGTGGATCTTGCCGGCGATCGTGCGCGTTTCGATAGCCGCGGCGCGTTCGTGCTGGACGGTCGCCAGCATTGCGATACCGAAGTGCTGGTGACCCATCGCGGGCGCGACACGGTGAGCGATTCGCTGTGGCGCGGCGTGGCCGGTGATCGCGCGCGTGGCGTAGTGCACGGCCGCATCCTGGTGCAGCCGGGCGCAGACGGTTCCGACGGAAGTTTCTACAACAAGAACCTGCTGCTTTCCCCCACCGCGGAAATCGACACCCGTCCGGCGCTGGAGATCTACGCCGACGAGGTCAAGGCCAACCATGGTGCGACCGTGGGGCAGCTCGACGAGAATGTATTGTTCTATCTGCGCTCGCGCGGGATTCCGCTGGACACGGCGCGGCGCATGCTGGTGCGGGCGTTCTGCGCGGTGGCGCTGGATGGCATCCGGCCTGCGCCGCTGCGTGAATTCTGCGAAACATTGCTGGCCGAACAACTGCCCGAGGCCGAAGCGTGAGTGCTACTGCGAAGTCGACGGTTGCCGTGACACCGGTCGACTGGACCAGGGTGCGGGCAGATTTTCCAATCCTGCGGCGCAAGGTGCACGGCAAGCCGCTGGTCTATCTCGACAGTGCCAATACCTCGCAGAAGCCACGCCAGGTGATCGAGGTGGTGGATGCGTTCTACCGCGAGCACAACGCCAACGTGTCACGCGCGGTGCATCAACTGGGTGAAGAGGCGACCGCGCTTTACGAGGGTGCGCGCGACAAGCTGGCGGCGTTCATCGGCGCCAACCATCGCGACGAGATCGTGCTGACTTCCGGCACCACCATGGCCACCAACCTGGTCGCCTACAGTTTCCTGTTGCCGCGGCTCAAGCCCGGTGACGCGGTGCTGGTGACCGCGATGGAGCACCATGCCGACATCGTGCCGTGGCAACTGGTGTGCAAGCTCACGGGTGCCCACCTGAAAGTTGCGCCGATCACCGAATCGGGCGAGCTTATCATCGAGAAGTTCGTCGAGGCATTGACGCCCGAGGTGAAATTCGCCGGCGTCGTGCACGTGTCCAACGTGCTGGGCACCGTCAATCCTGTGAAGGAGCTGGCGCGCGAATGCCGCAGGCGCGGCATCCCGTTGCTGGTGGATGGCTCGCAGGCTGCGCCTCACCTGCCGATCGACGTGAAATCCATCGGCTGCGATTTCTATTGCATCACCGGCCACAAGATGTGTGGCCCCACCGGCACCGGCGCGTTGTGGGCACGGCGGGAATGGCTGGAAGCGATGCCGCCGTTCTTCGGTGGCGGCGAAATGATCCGCACCGTTTCGTTCGACGGAACCACGTTCGCCGATTCGCCGCACAAGTTCGAAGCCGGCACCCCGAACACCGCAGGGTTTGCCGGGCTCGGCGCTGCAATCGATTATCTCCAGGCCATCGGCATGGCCAACATCGCCGCGCGCGAACGTGAATTGCTGGAATACGCGACGCCACGACTTGAAGCGATTCCGGGCATGCGCATCATCGGAAGCGCGCCGGGCAAGGCCGCCGTCATTTCGTTCCTGATCGAGGGGACGCATGCGCATGACTTGGCGACCCTGTTGGACCAGGAGGGCGTGGCCGTGCGTTCCGGTCACCACTGCGCGCATCCGCTGATGCAGTTCTACGGCGTCGCCGCCACCTGCCGCGCGTCACTGGCATTCTGGAACACCGAAGCCGAAATCGATGCGTTCGTCGATGCGATCGCCCGGGTGCGGAAGCTGCTCGCATGAGTACGGGGGACTTGCGTTTCCGCGCCGCGACCCCGGCAGACATCGATGCGGTCGTGGCCCTCACCGAGTCCGCCTATCGGGGCGATGCCAGCCGCGTTGGCTGGACCACGGAAGCCGATTTGCTGGACGGACAGCGCACCGACATCGGCGAGGTCGCGGCGTTGATCGCGAATCCGCGCGCGATGCTGCTGTTGGCCGAACGCGACGGGCAATTGTTGGCAAGTTGCGTGGTGGAGCGGTTGTCCGGTGAACATGCCGGCGACGGCTACTTCGGAATGTTCTCGGTACGACCGGAAGCGCAGGGCAACGGTGCCGGCAGCGCGTTGCTGGCCGAAGCCGAGCGCGTGGCGCGCGACCAATGGCACGCCCGCGCGATGCGCATGACGGTGATCGATGTGCGCTTGGAATTGATCGCGTGGTACGAGCGGCGCGGTTATCGCCCCACCGGCGAATATCGGCCGTTTCCGTACGGCGATCCGCACTTTGGCATTCCTAAACGGGATGACCTGCGCTTTGAATGGCTCGTCAAGCCATTGTGAAGTTGACCGCGACGTTCGTGATCGCATCGGGCCGGAATCGCGGAGACGGGACATGTCGGATGAATGGGTGAAAGTTTGCCAGCGCGACGAAATGTTGCCGGGCGAATTCAAGGTTGTTTGGGACGGTGACACCGCAATCGCGGTGTACAACCTCGAAGGTGATCTGTACGCCGTCGAGGATACTTGCACCCATGACGGCGGCGAACTGGCGGGTGGCGAAGTGTGCGGCTTCGAGGTGGAATGTCCGCGGCACGGCGCGCGCTTCGACGTGCGCACCGGCGAGGTGAAGGAAGCGCCGGCGACGGAACCGATCGCGACCTTTCCGGTGCGGGTGGAAGACGGGGTGATATACACCCGCGACGATCGCTGACGAAGAAGGGGGTCAGGTTCACTTTCGGGTGAGACGACTGAGGGTGCCGTCGATCCGTCATCCGGAAAATGAACCTGACCCCCTTCTTTTAGCTCACCGCCGGAAACCGCACCTCGACACGCAAGCCGTGTGGATGGTCGTGATTCGAGAACACCAGTTCGGCACCGTGGCGTTCGGCGATTTCGCGCACGATGGCCAGGCCCAGGCCCGTGCCTTCGTGGTTGTTGCCGACAACGCGGAAGAAGCGTTCGCCAAGGCGCGGCATCAGTTCCGGTGCGACGCCCGAGCCGTTGTCCTGCACGCTCAGTACGACGCTGCCGCCTTCGCCGTCGGTTTGCACGCCAACGGTGACGACGGCATTGCCGCGGCTGCCATAACGCGAGGCGTTGTCGATCAGGTTGCCGAGCAGTTCGCGCAGCAGCACGGCATCGCCGACCACGGTCACGCCGCGTTCCGGACCGCGGTAGCCGAGATCGATGCCGTGCGCGATGGCTTCCGGCACGCGCGCTGCGACTTCATCGCGCACCACTTCGGCAAGGTCCAATGGCGCTGCTGCGCCCAATGATTCGTCGGGCGCCTGCGCGCGAGCCAGCGCCAGCAACTGGCCGGCCGCTCGCGCGGTGCCGGCTGAAAGACGTTCCACGTGTACCAGCGCTTCGCGCACCGTATCGGGACGCGGGTCGGCCAGTGCGCGCTCGGCTTGCAGGCGCAGGCCCGCCAGTGGCGTGCGCAACTGGTGTGCGGCGTCGGCGATGAAGCGCTGCTGCTGACGCAGCATGCGATCGAGACGCGACAGCAGCGCGTCGATGGTCGCGACCAGCGGCTGCACTTCCAGCGGCGCATCGATGGTCCGCAATGGCGACAGGTCGCCCGCTTCGCGCATCCGGATTTCGTGCGCCAGCGGCTCCAGTACGCGCAGGCCGCGATTGATGCCCAGCCATACCAGCGCCATCGCGACGCAGATCAGCAGCAGTTCAATCGGAACGGTGGAAATCAAGAGTTCGCGTGCCAGCGCCTGGCGTTTGCGTACCGTCTCCGCAGTCGAGATCACCAAGATGTCGCCGGGATCGGCCTTGTTGGCCATGAACACCGACACCATCCGCATCGATTGACCCTGGTCGCTGAAGTTCGTGAATACAGGCGGCCCGCCCAGGGACGCGCGGGTGGGGCGCGGCTGGGGCAGGTCCTCGTCACCGGCCAGTACGCCATAGCGCAGGCTGCGCACCGCAAACTCGTTGCGATCCTTTGCCGAGAATTGCAGCAGGATGCGCGCCTGCTCGCTCAACTCATTGCGTCCCGCATCGCTGTTGACCAGGTCGCCCATCGCGTTGGCGCTGTCCAGCAGCCAGCGGTTGTAGACCTTGTTGGCGTAGTGCAGGCCGATCACGTAATTGATGATGCCGCCGCACACCAGCACCGCCAGCAATGGCATCGACACGAACAGCAGCAAGCGGCGACGCAGGCTGGGGTTACGAACCATCTTCGGCCTCGAGCAGATAGCCGAGTCCGCGCACGGTACGCAGGTTCACGCCGCTGCCTTCCAGCTTGCGGCGCAGGCGGTGGACGGCGATATCCAGGCCGTTGTCGGTGAGCGCGTCGTTCCACGTGCACAGCGCTTCGATCACGTGTTCACGCGAGGTGACGCGATTGTGACGCGAGGCGAGTACTTCCAGCAGCGCGAATTCGCGCGCGGTCAGGTCCAGCGGATGATCGTCCAGCAACACCCGACGGCCGGCGAGGTCGATCGACAGCTTGCCAAGTTGCAGGATCGGCACGCCGCTGTTGCCCTGGCGGCGCAGCAGTGCGCGCACCCGCGCGTCGAATTCGGAGAGGCTGAAAGGCTTGACCAGGTAATCGTCGGCGCCGAGATCGAGCGTGCGCACGCGGAGGTCCAGCTCCTCGCGCGCGGTGATCACCAGCACCGGGATGCCGTCATGGGCGGCGCGCAGCCGGCGCAGCACTTCGCTGCCGTCCTCGCCTGGCAGGCCGAGGTCCAATACCACCAGCGCGAACGCGTGTTCCTGCAGCGCCGTGATCGCGGCCTTGCCGTTGGCGAGATGGTCGACCGCATGGCCGGCGCGTTCCAGCGAGCCGCATACCGCATCCGCGATTGCCGCATCGTCCTCGACTACCAGCATCCGCATGTCGGCGCCCCGCCCGAAGGGAGTGAAGAGAATATCAAGCGTACAGCTTGACGAGCACGATTTCGCCGGCGCCCTCGATCCGGGCGGGTTCGACCGTGTCGCTGGGTATGACCAGTACCGCGTCGCAAGGGTTCAATGCGAGGCTTTCGCCCGCGCCTGCGTGCACTTGGACGCGGCCGGAATGCAGGTACACCAGCCAGCGCAGCCTGGGCTCGGCAGGCAGGATCATCGAGTCAACCAGCGTGCGGGGCAGTGCCTCGCCACGGGCACCCTCGCGCAGCATCAGGTTGAAATCGCGGGTAGGGCCATCCGGAAGAACGCCAAGAGGCGCGGGCGAGCCGTCGAACCGCAGTGCCTGGAAACGTGCGCCAGCGAGTTGGCGACCGTCAGGAAAACGCAGCGTCATCGGGCCGTCCAGCGGCACCAGCGTGCGGCGGGTTCCGGGCAATTCGGAAAACGGGCCGTCCTGCTCGACGTTCGCGACGCTGACGCGGAGGGTCCAGTTGGCGTCATCGGGTTCGCGCAGGACCACCGTGGTGCTGCCCACGCCATTGGCCCAGGCTTCCTCGCGCTGGACGTTGCGGGGGATGGCTTGCAGCGAAGACATCGCGCAATGATAGCGAGGACCGTCGCTGGCTCAGGCGATCAACTTGCGCAGCGCGTCCAGCCCAAGGCGAAGGCTCTCTTCCCACGCGTAGCCGACAATCGGCTGGCCGGTGTGCGCGTCGCGGAATGCCTCTTCCTGCCCCGGCGCGAGCAGGTGGCGATAATCCACCGTCAATTCTTCGGCCGCATCCAAGTCCCGCGCGGCGAAGATGAAACCCAGCAGCCACAGGCCTGTCGGCTCGAAGCTATGGTTCACATAGCACTCATCCGGCCAGTCCGGCGAGAGCGTATAGCGATCCTCGAACCAGCGCACCGATGTGTGCAGCAGTTTCGCGCGCTCGGGGTCGGACAGGATTTCCACGAATGACCACGTCTGGTCGATGCGGTCCGGTGCCACGGCGATACGTCCACGTGGCAATGGCTGCTCCAGGAAAACGCCCTTGCCGGCGCCGGGAATGGTGGACGGACCGATGCGGTAAAGGGGCAGGATCACACGAACACTCGCGCGGCGAAAGCGCGCGAGTGTAATGCGTGTCGTGGCGCGCGGCACACCGATGGTGCGGGCGGAGGCCCGCACCATCGGCATTGCCTCACTGCTTGTGCGGACGCTTCGTGTGCCTTGGCTTGGCCGTGGTGCCGGCATCCGCCTTCGCGGCCGCGGTGGCGCCGCTCAACCGGATTGCATCGCGGTTGCGTGCGAGAGTCTTCGCACCGATGCCCTTGACGTTGCCGACGTCATCCACGCTCTTGAACGGGCCGTGAGCCTTGCGATAGGTGACGATCGCCTGGGCCTTGGCCAAGCCGACGCCATCCAGTGAAGCGGCAATCGTTTGCGCGTCGGCCGTGTTGACGTTGACTGGCGTGGCGGCAATGGCCGGCAACGCCATGGCCAGGCAGAGTGCAAGCGCGCAGAGTGTCTTCTTGAACATGGATTTTCCCTCTTCGGTGATCGCCGCGAGCTGCGGCGTGTGGAACCAGCTTGCCGCGCGGCGCACACCGATACAGGCGGTGCACGGTACGAGGTTGCGTCGGCTTGCGCAGCGGCGACGTGTCGGAATCGTCCGACGTCGCGCCGCTGTTACACTGGCGCACTGCATTTCAAGGAGTGTGCCCGATGGATGCCGGCAAGGCTCGATCGTTCATCAGCAAGCTGTGGGACGACGAAGTGGTCCCGCAGATCACCGAATACATCAGGATTCCCAACAAGTCGCCGATGTTCGACAGGAACTGGGCCGCGCACGGTTACATGGACGCGGCGGTCGCGCTGATGGAGAAGTGGGCGCGCGCGAAGCTGGAATCACTGCCGGGCGCGACGCTCGAAGTGGTGCACCTGCCGAATCGCACGCCGCTGATTTTCATCGACGTGCCGGCGTCCGGCAACGAAGCGCGCGCCGACGATTGCGTGCTGTTGTATGGGCACCTCGACAAGCAACCAGAGATGACCGGGTGGGGCGAAGGCCTCGGTCCATGGACGCCGGTGTTGAAGGGCGACCGCCTGTACGGACGCGGCGGCGCCGATGATGGCTATGCGATTTTCGGCTCGCTGTCGGCGCTGCTGGCGCTGCATGAGCAGGGCCTGCCGCATGCGCGCTGCGTGGTGATGATCGAGGCTTGCGAGGAATCGGGCAGCTACGACCTGCCGCATTACGTCGATCACCTGGCGCCGCGCATCGGCTCGCCTTCGCTGGTGGTGTGCCTGGATTCCGGTTGTGCCAACTACGACCAGTTGTGGCTGACCACATCGTTGCGTGGCATGACCGGCGGCGAATTGACCGTCGAGGTTTTGACCGAAGGCGTGCACTCGGGCGATGCCTCGGGCGTGGTGCCGGACAGCTTCCGGGTCGTGCGGGACCTTCTGTCGCGCCTGGAAGACCCCGCCACCGGCACGATCGTTCCGAAGGAACTGTACGTCGACATTCCTGCCGAACGCGTCGAGCAGGCAAAGCAGTGCGCGGAGATCCTCGGCGACGAGGTCTTTTCGAAATTTCCGTGGACCGATGGGATTCGTCCCGTCAGCCATGATCGCGTTGAGCTGATCTTGAACCGTACCTGGCGACCGCAACTGGCGGTGACCGGCGCTGGCGGACTGCCGCCACTCGAGAGCGCGGGCAACGTGTTGCGGCCGTCCACGTCGCTGAAACTGAGTCTGCGCGTGCCGCCGACCGCCAACGGCGGCAAGGCCGGCGAGTTCGTCAAACGCCTTCTGGAAAAAGATCCGCCGTACGGCGCGAAAGTGACCTTCAAGCTGGAGAAGGACGGCAGCGGCTGGAACGCGCCGCAGCTTTCCGACTGGTTGAACGGCGCGGTGACGCAGGCGTCGCAGGACGCCTTCGGCGCGCCGGCGGCCTACATGGGCGAAGGGGGCAGCATTCCGTTCATGGGCATGTTGGGCGAAAAATTTCCGAAGGCGCAGTTCCTCATCACCGGCGTGCTGGGTCCGCACTCCAACGCGCACGGCCCCAACGAGTTCCTGCACATCCCGACAGGCAAGAAGGTGTCGCAAGTGGTGGCGGGCGTGGTCGCCGCGCATGCCAAGGCCAGCGCAGGCAATTTGACCTGATCGGAAACCAGCGTCGTGACCAGCGTTCGCGTTGCAACATCCGCCGACGCCGAAGCGTTGGCCTTGCTCTCCGGCCAGCTCGGCTACCCCGCGGATGCCGCCGCGATCCTGCGGCGCATGGGCGGTTTGATCGATCATGGCGTCGTGCTGGTCGCGGTCGATCCGCAGGGCGCGATATGCGGCTTTGCGCACGCGGAGCCGCGGTGCTTGCTGATCGCGGAACCCTTCGTCGAGCTTGCCGCACTGGTCGTGTCGGAAAACGCACGCGGGTCTGGTGCCGGCGCGACATTGCTCGCCGCGGTGGAGGCGTGGACGCGTGAACACGGCATCGCGAGCGTCCGCGTGCGGTCGAACGTGCTGCGCGAACGTGCGCATCGCTTTTACCTGCGCGAAGGCTATGCCGAGAAGAAGCGTCAGGCGGTTTTCCTCAAGCGGCTGCAGGCGACGAACGCGCGAACCTGACTGCGGACCCGTGCGCGGTTACCCTTGACCGCTCGCAAGGACAATCGATGCTCTACGACCTGCCTCCCGTAACCCGTGCGCTGCTGATCGCGAACGTCGCGATCTTCCTGCTCGAACTGGTGCCGTCGCTGCACCCGCTGCTGATCGCCTACGGCGCGTTGTGGCCGATCGGGTCCTCGCAGTTGGCGGCCTTGCCGAATGGAGGCGCGACTCAGGTCGGCTTCCATTTCTGGCAGATCATCACCTACGCCTTCCTGCACGGCGGCTGGACCCACATCCTGTTCAACATGTTCGCGCTGTGGATGTTCGGCGGCCCCATCGAACACCTGTTGGGTGCGAGACACTATACGTTTTACTACTTCTTCTGCGCTGTGACCGCGGCGGTCGCACATCTGCTGGTCGGCCACTTCTTCATCCACAAGTTCTACCCGACCATCGGCGCGTCCGGAGCGATCTTCGGGCTGCTGGTCGCGTTCGGGGTGATGTACCCGCGCATGAAGATGTTCCTGATCTTTTTCCCCGTGCCGATGCCGGCGTGGGTGTTCGTGATCGGCTACATCCTGCTGGAGCTGTTCTTCGGCGTCAGCGGGTATGAATCCGGAGTGGCGCATTTCGCGCATCTGGGCGGGGCCGTGGGCGGTTTCATCTTGTTGCAGTACTGGCGCGGCAAATTGCCGATCCGGCCGAAACGCGTCCTCACGCGTTGACGCTCCGCACGCGGTCGTCGCCCTTGGCCAGCTACCTGCGGCCGATGGACAGGGACCGCACGTACACGAGCTCGCACGCGCCGTCGCCGGTATCGTCGCGCGTCATGGAGCTGCGCCATTTCCAACCATTCGGCCTGTCGACTTCCACGAGCAGACCTTCGAGCGAGATCACGTCGCCGCTGTGCACGCGTCTGAGTTCATGGGCGACGCGTGCATCGGCGGGAATCATGTGCATGTTGGCGCTGTGCGTTTCAATCTCCCGCCGCGGAATCGGAAATGCCTTTGTGCGCCAGTAATAGAAGCGCCCGCTCTGGCGGATGTCTATTTCCCGCAGCACGGCGCCATCGGACATCCGGCCCCAGCCAAGCGCGAGGTCGGTGGGCGAGAGCTCGGACTCCGGGTCGAAGTGGTGGTCGTCGCGTGCCAAGACCCGCGCGGTCAGCGAGAACGACGCCAGCGGATGCAGTACTGCGTCCTTGAACGGAATCGGTGGTTGCGGGGAGGCAAGGTCGCTTTGGGCTGGTGCATCAGGCGCAATGACGCCCTCTGCGTGTGCAACCGGTCGGCCGTTCCACCACAGCCAACCGAGCGCCAGCGCCAGTGCGCACAACAACCATGTCGAGCCACGCCGCATCGGACCCCCTTCCGCCCAGCGGCAGGATACTTCAATCGAAATCCGACGCCAGTGCCTTGCGCTGGGCGTTCGAGAGAATGGCTTCGGCGCGGCAGTGCGGGTGCTCGATGCGGAACATCGCGTTCGCGCCGCGCTTGAAATCGGCAACGGCCCCTGCATCCAGTTCGAAGCGCAGGAAGTGCACCGCGGCGGTCTTCTCGTCGTTGCTGCGCGGCAGGTCCTCGTCGGCGACCGCCTTGATCGGCGCGCGGTCTCCAACGAGAAGCTGCACCTCGTGCTCGATGTTGCGCAGGCGCAGCAGTTCGCGCTTGCGCACCTCCACGTCGTCGTATTCGATCAGCATCGTGCACTTCAAATTGCCGCCGTCCGGGATCAGCGGATTGTAGGAATCCAGTTCCTCGGCGATGCCTTCCGCTTCGAAAATCTTCTCCGCGCGCAGCATTTCCTGGATCTGATACTGGATGGTCAAGCGATCCTCGAACAGCAGCGTGACGTGCTCGCCGATGCGAATCTTGCGGTCGCGCTTGTGGGCGAGCACGCGCGTGCGGAACGCCGCGCGCTCGCGCGCGTATTGTTCGAGGGGCAGCAGGTCGGTCTGGGTCAGTGGCTTCATGGTTGCAAAACTCCTGTTTCCCTCCACCGGCGGGGAAGAGGGTGGTGCGCAGCGCCGGGTGAGGGTTCGGGCAGCGCAACAACTTCAATCAATGGACATACGTACCCACCCAATCCCTTTCCCGACGGGAGAGGGATTAGATGCCGTAGGCCTTGCGCAACAGCGACAACGGATGCTGCTGCCCGGGTTGCTGGTTCAGACCATGCGCGAGATGCGCGCCGGCCATCGGGCAGTCGCTGGTGAGCGTCGCCGCGCCCGAGTCCCTGACGCGCGTTTCGACCGGCTTCGCGATCTTGCGGGACAGCGCATAGGTTTGCGTTTTGACCCCGTAGGTGCCGTCGTGACCCGAGCAACGCTCGATCGTGACGATTTCGGTGTCGGGCACCAGCGAAAGGATGTCGCGAGTCTTTGGCCCGATCTTCTGCACGCGTTGATGGCAGGCCACGTGCCAGGCGAGCTTGCCCAGCGATTGCTTGAAGTCGGTCTTCAACAGTCCCGCCGCATGACGTTCGGCCAGATATTCGAACGGGTCGAAGAAGGCGCGCTGCACCAGCTTGACGTCTTCGTCGTCCGGAAACATCAAGGGCAGTTCCTGCTTGAACATCAGCACGCAGGACGGAATCGCGGCGGTGAGATCGAAGCCGTCGCGCGCGGCTTGCGCGAGCACCGGGATGTTTTCGTTCTTGTATTTCGTGACCGAAGCCAAGTCGCCGAGTTCCAGCTTCGGCATCCCGCAGCAGACTTCCTTCGACACCAGCTTCACCGGAATGTCGTTGTGCGCGAGCACGGCGGCAAGATCATCGACGACTTGCGGGAGCACGCTGTCGCAATAGCAGGTCGCGAAAATCGCGAGCTTGCCGCGGGTGCGGCCCGCGGGCGTGGCGTCACCACGGGCGTCCAGTTTGCGCAGCTTCTTGCGTGCGCGGGGGTGCTTGTACGCGGGAACCTCCGCGTCGGGATGCACGTGCAGGGTTTTGTCCAGCAGCGTGCGCGCGGGCTTATTGCGGTTCAGGGCATTGACGGTTTCCGCGATCACCGGGCGCGCGGCGATCCGGCCGACCGTGGTGGTGTCCGACAGAAACCGGTTGCCGAGCGAGGTGCCCTTGCGTTCGAACCCGAACGCCTTGGCGCGCAGCATCAGGTGCGGGAAGTCCACATTCCACGGATGCGGCGGCACATACGGACACTTGGTCTGGTAGCACAGGTCGCACAGGTAGCACTGTTCGACGACCTTGCCGTAATCGGCCTTGTCGACGCCATCGATCTCCATCGTTTCCGATTCGTCGATCAGGTCGAACAGGGTGGGAAACGCGTGGCACAGGCTGACGCAGCGGCGGCAGCCGTGGCATATGTTGAAGATGCGCTCCATCTCCTTTTCGAGCGCGGCCTGGTCGAAGAAGTCAGGGCCACCCTGGCCCAGCGGATGGCGAGTCGGGGCTTCGAGGTTGCCTTCGCGGTTGCCGCTGACGTCACTGCCCATTCGCTCTGTCCTCTCGGTGCGCCCGCGGGTCGTTCGGCCCGGTGCCTTCCGTAACGGCATCCGTGTCCGATGTTCACCTGGAGCTCGGCCCAACCCGCCTTGTGCGCCGCGATGCCGCACCGGGGCAAAAGCGCCGCCTCGCTGCGTCCCGTGGCCTATTGCCGTAGGTCGGGTAATCCGCGCATTTTTGCAGATGAACCCCAACGTGATGGTTCGGTGTCGTGGGGCTTCGCGAGAAGCCGCTCAGCCCCAACTACATCACGGGAATCCCGACGGCGCTCCCGATGCAGGACTTCGCGTACCGCTTGGCGCAACCCGCAACTTCGCGCGGAGGCATTACCCCAACTCGTTGAGCGCCTTGGTGAAGCGGTTCGCGTGCGAACGTTCGGCCTTGGCGAGCGTCTCGAACCAGTCGGCGATTTCCTCGAAGCCTTCGTCGCGCGCGGACTTGGCCATGCCCGGATACATGTCGGTGTACTCGTGCGTTTCGCCCGCGATCGCGCTCTTCAGGTTGGCGTGGGTTTCGCCGAACGGCAGGCCAGTGGCGGGATCACCGACGTTTTCCAGATATTCGAGGTGTCCGTGTGCGTGGCCGGTTTCGCCTTCCGCGGTGGAACGGAACACCGCGGACACGTCGTTGTAGCCTTCGACGTCGGCCTTGGAGGCGAAGTACAGGTAACGGCGGTTGGCCATCGATTCACCGGCGAAGGCGTCTTTGAGGTTCTGCTCGGTCTTGGAGCCCTTCAGGTTTGCCATGGTGTTACCTCTCATGTGGTGAGTGCGCGGCCTGATGCCGGTCAGGTGACGATAATCCGAACCGGATACCAAATGAAATTGATTGATCCGATCGAAACAATAGGCAGTGGCTATGGTCGGCGCGATCCTCCTACACACGGAGCGGCTATTGTGGAAAGTCAGGCCAGGGAAGGCCGTCCTGGTCTTTCCGGACTCGGAGTTTCGCCGTGAGCCGATCCATTCAACAAAGCAGCGGTCATGGGCGACCGCACTAGCGATGCAGGTCGCCCGCGGCTTCCGGCTGGTAATGGATTGCCGTGACCTTGAGCCGGTGCGTCTTGCCGGCGTGGCCTGGCCAGTCGATGCTCTGGCCCACCCGCAAACCCAGCAGTGCACTGCCGACTGGCGCCAGCACGGAAATTTTTCCCGCGTCGGCATCGGCGTCCTTGGGATACACCAGCGTCAGCGTGTGATGCTTGTCGTTGGATTCGTCCACGCAGTCGGCCGAAGAGTTCATGCTGACCACGTCGTGCGGCATCGTGGTCGGCTCGACGATGTCGGCACGGTCGAATTCGGCGCGCAGGCGCGCGGCCACGGGCGATTCCCGCAACGCCGGCGTATCGAGCAGGCTTTCGATGCGTTCCACATCCAGTCGTGAAAGGGTGATCGACATATGCTTTTCCGTGTCAGTTTTTTGCCCGGGTCTTGACTGCAACATACCGACGGCGCGCCGGTTTCTCAATGGCTGGCGCTTCGGCGGCGGGCAGGGTGGCAGGATCGAGCAGGGCAGGTGGGAGCTGCTTGAAGATCGCCGAGAGCGCCAGCAGGAACTCATGCATGGCCGAACTCTTGCGCCAGAACATCGCGATGCGCCGGCTTGGCGCATGACCGCGGAACGGCGTCAGATGCACGTTGCCGGTTTGCGCAATAGGCGGCTGCACGGCCAGTACCGGCAGCAGCGTGACGCCGACGTTGGCCGCGACCATCTGCCGCAGCGTTTCCAGGCTGGTTGCACGAAAACCGTGCTTCTCGTCGGCGCCTGACATCCGACAAACTTCGAGCGCCTGGTCGCGGAGGCAATGGCCATCTTCCAGCAGCAACAGGTGCTGGTCCTCCAGATCGGAAAGCTTCAGCAGGCGGCGCCCGGCCAGCGGGTGCGCGTCGGGCGCGGCCAGCAGGAAGGGTTCCTCGAACAGGAATTCCGCGTGCAGTGTGTCGTCGTGCACCGGCAGCGCGAGGATCGCGGCATCCAGTTTCCCTTCGCGCAACCGCTGCACCAGTTCGGGGGTCTTTTCCTCGACCAGCAGTAGTTCCAGACGCGGGAAACGTTCGCGGATCGCGCCCATCACGTGCGGCAACAGGTAGGGGCCCAATGTCGGGAAAATGCCCAGCGTGATCGTGCCGGCTTCGGGATCGCGGTCGCGATGCGCGATGCGCTTGATCTGCTCGACTTCGTTCAGCACCTGGCGGGCACGCGCGACGATTTGCCGGCCGGCTTCAGTCAGCAACACCTTGCGTGGCGTGCGCTCCACCAGTGTCACGCTCAGCTCGTCTTCCAGTTTCTTGATTTGCGTGGAAAGCGTCGGCTGGCTGACGAAGCTGGCCGCGGCGGCACGGCCGAAATGCTTGTGATCGGCGAGGGCGACCAGATAGTGGAGATCACGGAGATTCATTTTTTTGCGATCGTCCCTGATCGCCCCATAGCTGAGAACAATTCGAGATTGGACCAGTCCGCCGAGCACCAGAACGGCCATCCTTGGCCTGACTTTCCACAACAGCCGCTACGTCTCACGTGCAATATATAATACCTATCGTATAGATTGCAACAATCAATTTGATTTATTGGTGAGTCGAACCTATCTTGGAGGTTGAACGGCGGCGGACGTCGCCTGTCCAACCTTTGCAACCAAGGAGCTTTCCATGCTTACCGTCGGCAACAACTTCCCGCACTTCAACCTCAAGGCCACAGTGTCCATCGAGAGCCTCGACAAGGCTTTCACCGACATCGACAACACCACCTACAAGGGCAAGTGGACGTGCGTGTTTTTCTACCCGAAGGATTTCACCTTCGTGTGTCCCACCGAGATCAAGGGCTTCGCCGATCTCGACGCGCAGTTCAAGGATCGTGATTGCCAGATCCTCGCCGCCAGCACCGACTCCGAGTTCGTGCACATGGCATGGCGCAAGGACCACAAGGATCTGCGTGACTTGCCTTTCCCGATGCTGGCCGACATCAACAAGGATCTGGCCCGTGCGCTCGGCATCCTGGACGATGAGGGCGTGGCCAAGCGCGCCGCGTTCCTGGTCGATCCGGAGGGCGTGATCCGCTTCGTGTACGTCACGGAAGGGTCGGTCGGCCGCAATCCGTCGGAAGTGCTGCGCGTGCTGGATGCGCTGCAGACCGACGAACTTTGCCCCTGCAACTGGCACAAGGGCGAAGAAACCCTGAAGGCCGCGTAAGCGTTCCCGTGCAGCCGCGCCGATTCCCCTCCATCGGCGCGGCGCCCAAGGCGGCGGGAGCAATCCCGCCGCCGCTTTTACCGGATACTGGAGAACATCATGAGTATGGACCGCATCAAGTCTGGCCTGCCCGACTATGCCAAGGACTTTCGCCTCAACCTCGAATCGGTATTGAGCGAAGGTGGGGCGCCGGGGTTGAGCCAGAAACAGATCGCGATTGTCGCCTTGGCGGCTGCGGTGGCATCGCGCCACGCGCCGCTGACCGAAGCGATCGCGCAATTCGCCTCGCAACATGCCGACGAGAAGGAACTCGATGGCGCGCGCACCGCTGCCGCACTGATGGGCATGACCAACATCTATTACCGCTTCCTGCATCTCGTCGAGAACGACGAGTACGGCAGGTTGCGCGCCGGCCTGCGGATGAACGCGATGGCCAATCCCGGCTGCGACAAGATCGATTTCGATCTCGCCTCGGTGGCCGTGTCCGCCATCAACGGCTGCGGCAGTTGCGTGGCTTCGCACGAGCGCACCCTGCGCAAGCACGATGTTTCCGCGCAGGCGGTACAAAGCGCCGCGCGCATCGCGGCGGTGATCCATGCGGTGGCAGTGGTGCTGGAGCAGCAGCAGGCCGCTGCCAGCGCCCCGGCCGCCCAAGCCGCTTGAGCGCCGTCAGGGAATTTCTGGTCAACCTCCCCGTCGTCATTCCCACAAGTGTCTTTCTGCCAACGCGTTCAATGTAAGGACGCAGAATCCCGGATATCTCTTCGCGACTGCGTTTGCAGGACTGCAAATGCGAACGCCGAAGGCGGCGCGAAGCGCGAGCGCCATTGATGGCGCGAGTATTCCGGGATGACGAGCAAACCGGAGTTCCCTAGGCGCGATGACGCTTGCGGGCCCGGCGCGAAGGCGCCGCGGCCACCGGCTCAGGCGAAGGCGAGGGTCCGCTGAATCCGATGAACTGCTGGCGCATCGCGGTGATCTGTTCGATGCGCTCGTAGACCGCGTCGCTGCCGCGCGCGCGGATCACCGCACCCAGCAGCACGTTGAACAGCGTGCCGAATGCGGTGAAGCTGTGCCACGCACGTTCCGGCTGGATGGGCAGCATCAATACGTGCGGCGTCAACTGGCGCGCCCAATAGCATTCGGAATCAGTGAGGATCACGAGCGGAATGCCGCGCGCCGCCACTTCGCGGGCGAGAATCCGGAAATGCCGCGAGTAGCGGCGCTCGTCGATCAGCACCACGCAGCTCTTTTCGGTGGAGTCGATCAGCACGTCGGTGTAGGCGCCATCCACGCCAGTGGCATACGCGACGTGCGGCCGGATCTGTTGCAGCAAGGTCGCGAACATCAGGCCGAGGAAGCGGCCGAGCTGGAAGCTCGCCACCGACACTCTGTCCGCGGTCGCCAGCAAGCGCACGATGGCTTGCCATTCCTCGCCGCGGGCCAGCGCATGGATCGCGGACAACGCGCGGATTTCGGCTTCGAGGTTTTCGTTGCGGGCGCCCGGCCCTTCCGCAGGCGCCGGGCTGTGGTAGAGCTTCAGCCATCCCGTGCCGCCGCGCAGTTCTTCCTTCATTTCGGCGACGCCCGCATAGCCGAGCTTGCGGAGGAAACGTCCGACCGTCATCGCGCTGACGCCGACGCGCTGGCCCAGTGACGCCGCGGTTTCAAAGGGAAGGCCGCCGAGGTTCTGCACGAGATAATTCGCGATGCGCTGCTCCGATGCCGTGAACGTATGCCAGCGGCTCTTGATTTTTTTCTTGAGGTCCTGGGTCATCGTCGTGCGATTATCGGGCAATACCGGAATGGCCGTGCGCGCTCAGGCCGCGACGGGCAGCCCGCCGCCCCAGAGTTCACCGGGACACCAGATCGTGCCGTCTTGGTAACGCGCGCCCGGTGAACAGTCTTCGCGCAGGTACAACGGCCCGTCCAGATCGACCACCGCGCATTGCTGACCCAGCACGAACGCGGGCGCCATCGCCAGCGACGAGCCGGACATGTTGCCCACCATCAGGTCGAAACCCATCGCACGCGCCCGGCTCGCCATCGCCAGCGCTTCGGTGAGGCCGCCGCATTTGTCCAGCTTGATGTTGATGGTATCGACGCGCCCGGCCATCTTTGCGAGGTCGGTGTGGTCCTGCACGCTCTCATCCACGGCGATGTGGATCGGGCAATCCAGATCGTCCAGCCAGCTCTCCTTGCCGACCGGAAAGGGTTGCTCGATCAAGGAAACCTGGCATTGCTGCAGCGTCGGCAGCAGGTGCGCCAGCGAATCGAGGGTGAGTCCCTGGTTGGCGTCGACCATCATCCAGACGTCCGGCCGCGCTGCGCGCACGGCGCGTACACGTTCGGCGTTGCGGTCGTCGTCGGTCAGCTTGAGTTTCAGCGCGCGTGCGTGGGAAAAAGCGCGGGCGTGACCGGCCATGTTGGCAGGCTCGTCGGCACCGATGGTGAAGGTGGTCCGCAGTGCGCGGGGTGCAGCGACGCCCGCGAGTTGCCACGCCGGTTGTCCGCTGCGGCTGGCTTCAAGATCCCACAGCGCAGCGTCCAGTGCGTTGCGTGCGCCGCCGGGCGGCAGACAATCCAGCAATTCGATGCGGGTGATGCCGCGCTCGATGCGATCACGCAACGCTTCGACCTGTGCCAGCATTTCGGGTGGATTGTCATGCTTGTAATACACACCCTGCGCTTCGCCGCGGCCGATATGGCTGCCTTCACGCAGCGTCACCACCAGCGCGTCGAATCCCGTGAAGGTATAGCCGGTGATGTGCAAGGGCGCGGTCATCGGCCGTCTTTCGATCGCAGCGTGCAATTTCATGGATCGGGGTACGCTCATGTTGTCTCCTTGTTGTTTGCGAGCGAGCGTTCCATCGACGGCTGTCAGAACCGGACGTTGAAGCTGGCCAGCCCAAAGGCCACGACGAACCACGCCAGATAAATCATTGCGAGCGTCAGGACGATTTCGCCCACGCGCACCCAGCGGCTGCGGCGCGGCGCGAACCATGCGATCGCGGCATTCGCAAGCATCGCGAGCACGCCGAACAGAGCGAGCACGCCCAACGCGTAAAGCAGGTACATCCAGGCCGCGAGGCCGCCGCGCACCAACAGCAACTGGTTGGCCGAAACGGCGACCAACAGCAGGAACCAGCCGAACAGCCCCGCGACGGCGGATAGCACGCCGAGGCGCGACAACAGGCGCGTCACGAATTGGGCACGTGTCAGCACCAGCGTGCCGCCGTAGCGACGGCGAATGCACCCGCCGCCGAACCAGACCAGCAGTGCCGCGAGCGTGATCGCGATGGCGCTCGCAAGCAGCGGCCCGATCGCTCCCATTCCCAGCTGTCCTGGCAGGCGCTGATACACCAGCACCGGGATTTCGCCAGCGGCCCAGTACAGGATGCGGCCGTGCGCGTCGGTCACGAAATCCAGCAGCGACTGGCCATGGACTTCCTGGTAGTGCAGCGGGCCGATCTCGCGCCACTGCAGCGGGTTGCCCGCGGAATCGACCAGCGTCGATACGGTGATGGTGCCGTCCGGCTGCGCCGCAACGTGTGACTGGCTCAAGAGATACAGGAGGCGCAGCGCGCTCTGGTTGCGACGGCTGGTCTCGTACCAGCCCGCCACGCGCGCGGCGTCGGCTTTCGCGCTTGCCAGCGTGGGTGTCGATGGCGGTTGCCACGGGAAATAGCGATCCAGGAACGCGCGGAAGATGTCGTTGCGGACGTCGTTGACCGCGCCGTGGTTGCCCGCACTGTTGAAGGCCATGAAGATGCCGACATTCGCGTCCAGCAGCAGGTGCAGGTCGCTGTGGAACACGATGGTGTCGCCGCCATGGCCGATGATGCGCTGGCCGTTGCGATTCTCCTCGTAGAAGCCGAGGTCCATGCCGTTCAAGCCCGGTGCCGCGGCATATTGATGGCTGTGCATCAGCGCGGCGGATTGTGGCTGCAGGATTTGCGCACCGCCGAAGCGCCCGCCCTGCAACTGCGCGATCATGAAGTTCGCCATGTCCAGCGCCGAGGCCGTCATCGCGCCGGCCGGCGCCGGGTTCACCAGCTCGAACGGTTTCGGCTTGCCGTCCGACACGGAGACATAACCTTTCGCCAGCAGCGGCGCCAGCGTTGCCGGCAGCGGTTGCGTGAAGGTGGAATGGCGCATGTCCAGCGGCGCGAGGATGTGGCGCTGGATGTAGGTGTCCAGCGGCTCGCCCGACACGCGCTGCACGATGTAACCGGCGAGTCCCGCGCTGTAATTCGAATACGCGACGATCTTGCCCGGTGCAAAGATGCGCGCGGGCATGTGGGCCTTCAGGTAGCGGCCGAGGTTCACGCCATGGGGCGTGGCGGGCAGCAGGTCGCGCGTGGTGTCTTCGAAGCCTGCAGTGTGCGTCATCAGCTCGCGCAGGGTGATCGGCTTGCCGAACCGCGGCGGAATCCTGAAGTCGAGGTACGTGTTGATGTCGCGGTCGAGGTCGAGCTTGTGTTGTTCGACCAGTTGCATCACCGCGGTCCAGGTGAACAGCTTGGACACCGAGCCGACCCGAAAAAGTGTGGTGGCCGGCGACACCGGTGTCCGGCTTCCGAGGTCGGCATAACCGTACCCGTGGGCGAACAACACGGTGCCATCCTTTACCACGATGATCGCGCCACCCGCGATGTCGCCTCGCGCAAGCATGTACGGCAACATCCCGCCGAAGAACGTCGAAAGATCGTCCGCGCTGAGGACATGCGGCGATGTGGAGGGCGCTGCACTCCCGGTAGGCGTGCGTGGCGCGGGTTGCGGAACTTGCGCGAGGGCGACGCTGCACGCGCACGCGAGCGCGAATGCTGTCAAAAATTTCAGCGCGTGCGTCATGGTGAGGCTCCGAGCGGCAGCGAGCTTTGCCGCCTGAAAGTAGCCATCAGCAGTCCCGCCACGAGCCATGCGCCGCCGAAGAGGAACGTCGTTCGATCGAAACCCGTAAAGATGAATCCGACGATCGCGAATCCGCACAGTGGCATCACGATGTGGCGCAATAGGCGAGCGCGTTCACCGCGATGCAGCCAGAAATACAGCGGCACCGAAAGATTCAGCAGCAGGAAGGAGGCCAGCGCACCGAAATTGACCAGGTGCAACAACACCACGATGGGTACGCTCAGCGAGAGCACCAGCGACAGCACGGCGACGAACGCAATCGCGTTGGCCGGCGTCTTGAAACGCGCGTCCACCTTCGCGAGGAAGCCGCTGAAGGGCAGGGCACGGTCGCGCCCCATCGCGAACAGGATGCGCGAAATCGCCGATTGCGAAGCCAGCGCGCTGGCCACCCCGGTCGCAAGCGCCTTCACCACGATGAACAGCACGAACAGCGCGGTGCCCCCGACGTCCCGCGCGATCTGGAAGAACCCGAGGTTGTCGTCGAGGTTCGCGTAATCCGGGTGCGCCAGCGCGGCCAGCCAGGTTTGCAGCACGAACAGTGCGCCCAGCACCAGCAGCGTCAGCACCGTGGCCGTGCCGATGTCGCGCCGCGGGTTTTGCGATTCCTCGGCCAGCGTGCTGATCGCGTCGAAACCGAGAAAGCTCAACGCCGCGATCGTGGTGGCCGTAGCGATGAAGCTCCAGCTCAGGTGTCCGGGCTGGTACAACGGCGCCCAGGAAAACCCACCGGTGCCGTGGCCGAGCACGAACACGAAGCGGATGGCCAGCACCACGAAGATCGCAAGCGCAACCAGTTCGAGCGCCAGCAGCACGAAATGCGCGCGGGACTGCAGGCGCACGCCCAGCACGTTGATCGCGGTGTTGATCGCCAGCAGCGCGACGATCCACACCCAGTGCGGCACGCCCGGCACCAGCCCGCCGATCCAGTTCGACACGAAGATGTAGATCACCGCCGGCACCAGCAGGTAATCCGCGAGGATCATCCAGCCCGCGATGAAGCCGAGGAATGGATTGATGCCGCGCCGCACGTACGCGTACACCGAACCCGCGAACGGGAACTCCGCACTCAACTGCTTGTAGCTCAGTGCGGTGAAAAACATCGCGACCATGCCAACCAGATACACCAGTGGAACCATGCCTTGGCTGGCGTGCGCGACGAAGCCGTACACCGCGACCGGCGCGATCGGCACGATGAACACCATGCCGTACACCAGCAGGTGCCGCAGTTTCAGTCGGCGATCGAGCTGCTGCGTGTAACCGGCCGCGCCGAGCTCGGCGCTGGCGGCTTCGTTCGGGGATCCGTGCATCGGTCAGTTCAGTAATGCAGGTTGAAGTTGACCAGGCCATACGCGACGATCGCCCAGATGCCGTACAGCGCGCATAGTCCCAGGACAAGCTCGCCGACGCGCACCAGCCAGCCGCCCGGTCCGCGCGCGATCCGCGAAATCGCCTCCAGCATGATCGCGACGCCGCCAATGATCGCCAGCGCACCCAGCACGTACAACACGACCAGCCAGCTCGTGAAGTTGCTGTACATCAGCGCCATCGGTTTCGAAAATGCAGTCAGCAACAGCAGCCAACCGATCACGACCGCCAGCATCAGGCACACGCCGATCCGCGAAGCAAGATTCAGCGCAAATCGATCCGTGGTCGCCATCAGCGGCCTGCTGCCAAAACGCCGCCGCGCAATCGCGCCGCCGATCCAGACCAGCAGCGTCAGCACGAACACGGCGATCGCGATTTCGGTCAGCAAGACGAACCAGCCGTGTTGTTGCAGGCCGCGGACCGGCTGGAACAACTCCACCGGCGGGAAATCATCGGTGGTCCACCACTTGATCGAGCCGTCGGCATTCGTGACGAAGCGCAGCCGTGATTGCCCGTTCACTTCCTGGTACAGCAGCGGGCCGATCTCACGCCAGTGTTTCACGGCGCCGGAAGGATCCTTCAGCATGCTGACACTGATCTCGCCATTCGGCAGCGCCGCGACCTTCGCCTGGCCCAGGCTGAAGATCAGCCGCAGCGCGCTGTCCTCGCGGCGGCTGGCCCAATACCAGCCGACCACGCGCGCGGCATCCTGTTTGGCGGTCGCGACAGTGGGTTGTGCCGGCGCCGTGTAAGGGAAATAACGATCGAGGAAGGCGCGGAACAGTTCGGTGCGCACGCCCTCGGCCGTACCGTTCGGCGCCTTGCCGGCGCTGTTGAACGACATGAAGATGCCGATGTCCTTGTCCAGCAGCAGGTGCAGGTCGGAATGGAAGGCGAGGGTGTCGCCACCATGGCCGATGATGCTCAGGTCGTTGCGGTTTTCGCGATAGAAGCCGAAGTCGTAACCGTTCATGTCCGGCGCCGCGTTGTAATGCGGGCTGTGCATCAGTTGCACGGTGGCCGCAGGCAGGACGGCGTTGCCGTCGAACTGGCCGCCCTGCAACTGCATGATCATGAAGTTCGCCATGTCGGTCGCGCTGGATGTGAACGAACCGGCCGGGTACGGCTCGATTACCTCGAACGGCACGGTGGTCTTGTTGGTGGCGGTGATGTAGCCGGTCGCCATGTCGCCCTGCAGCGCTGCGGGCAACGGCTGCACGAAAGTCGAATGCGACATCGCCAGCGGTTTCAGGATGTGGGCCTCGACATAGTTGTCGAACGGCTCCCCCGACACGCGTTGCACGATGTAGCCGGCCAGCGTGGCGCCGTAGTTCGAATACGCGACGACTTTCCCGGGCGGGAAGATCCTCGGGGGCATCCGCTCGACCAGGTATTGGCGCAGCGGATACGGTTGCCGCGGCGAGGCGAAGATCAGATCGCGGATCACCTCGGCGAAACCGGGCGTCATCGTCATCAGGTCGCGCATCGTGATCGGCTCGCCGAATTTCTCCGGAATCTTGAAGTCGAGATACTTGTTGACGTCCGCATCGAGATCGATCTTGCCGGCGGCGACGAGCTGCATCACCGCCGTCCACGTGAATAGCTTGGATACCGAGCCGATCCGGAACAGCGTCTGGCCGGGGATCACCGGCGTGCGCTTGGCGACGTCGGCGTAGCCATAGCCCTGCGCGAAAATCGGCTTGCCATCCTTGACCACCACGAGGACGGCGCCGGCGATGTCGTTGCGCTTCAGCATGTACGGCACCAGGCCGTCGAAGAACGTGTGCAGGTCGGCTGCGTCGAGGGTGGGCGCCGCACCAGTCGCCGTCGAACCAGCCGCTTCCGCCGGCGGCGCCGAAGTCGCGGGCTGCGCCGTCGATGCGGCCGTCGCCGGCTTGGTGGCGATCGCGGACGGGACTTGCGCAAGACACGGCGCGCATACGCCGGCGAGCAACAGCAGTGAGGCGAGGCGCTTCAACATGACATGTCTCCTGTGGCGTATGGGGCGTGATATGGACCCGGCGTTGCGGCAACGACATTCGAGATGACCTGCGCACAACTGCGGCGCGCTGCATTCGCGATGCGCCATCGCTTGCAACCACGCGCCGCTTCCCTGGCTCAGAAAGTCCTGCTGATCGAGATGCCGAACAGGCGCGGCGTGATGATCGTGGCGTTGTCTTCCACCTTCCCCGTGACCGGATTGAGCTGCCCGGCGACGGGCACGAAGTTGGCGAAGGTGCTCGCCTCCACGATGCCGCGCTGGTTGGTCACGTTCTTGACGTAGAAGTCGATGTCCCACTGGTCGCGGTTCAGCCCCGCACGCAGGTTGATGGTGTTGTAACCCGGAATCGTGGGGCTCGACGGCAGCGGAGGCATTACGCCGGGAATCGGAAAGCTGAACGCATAATTGGTGGAGCGCTCACCGATGTACTGGTAGCTGGCGCCGACGTAGCCGTGCCAGCCTCCGCCCAGCGCGAAGTCGTAATCGCCGTTGAGGCTGAGGGTGAATTTCGGCGCGTAGGGCAGTGGATCGCCGCGCTTACCATTGGACGGGAACGGGGCATCCTTGGTCAGATCGGCGTTGTTGTAGGCGGCGTTGACCGACAGCTTCAGGCCGGGCGCCACGATGGTCACGACGGTGGCTTCCAACCCCTTGCTCTTGGCCTGACCGGCGCTGGTCAGGTAAGTGTAGGGATATATGTAGGTGAGCAAGGGAATCTTGGTCCAGTCGATGTAGTACACGGAGAGATCCGCGCTCCACCGGCCATCGTCCGAGTTCGATTTCAAGCCCAACTCGTAATTGGTCAGCTTGGTCGGGCTGAAGGTGGGCGGTATAACGCCAACAGCACTGGGCGCGACCACATTGGGGCCGCCTGGCAGGAAGCCGGAAGCCACCCGCAGGTACAGCATGTTGTTGTCGTTGATGTGGAATTGCGGGGAGAACGAATACGTGGTGCTGCTGTCCGACGTACGCGAGTCTTGTTGCAATTCCGGTGTGGCCCCCAGACCGACGATCGCCCCGTATGCGTATTCGGTGTAGTGCTGCTTGTCGTGGCTGTAGCGCAGGCCGGCTTCCACGTCGAAGCGGTCGGTAATGTGCCAGGTGAGGCTGCCGAAAACGGCATAGGCTTCATAGGTGCTCGGCTGACTGGTGCCCCCAACGGGAATGCCCAACGGCGAGGGCTGTGGGGCCCCGGTGTAGTAATCGGTGGGGTAGATGTTCTGCGTGTTGCTGGCGGTTTCCCTGGTCCAGAACACGCCACCCAGCCACGAAACGCGATCCGAGTCCGGCGATGCCAGACGGAATTCCTGGGTTGTCTTTTTCTGCTGGATCGGCTGGGCCTCGAGGAGGCCGTAGGGATCGCCGTTGGGCAAGTAACCGAGGAACAGCAGTGGCGTCACATCACCGAGGATATCGCCACCGAGGGTGCTGTAGCTGGTTGACGAAGTGAACTTCGCCCAGCCGAAATCGTGGTCGAAGGTCGCGTTGTAGAGCCGATAGCGTCCATCGAAAGCATCACTGCCGAGATTGGCAGCGCGCTGCTGCAGGTCCCCGTAGATGGGTTGCAACGTGCTGGGGTCGAGAGCGACGGTCGAGGGACCCTCGGAGGCGAGGTTTTGCGCCAGCGCGGTGACGCGCAGCGAGGTCGTGGCCGTCGGCGTCCACAGCAGCGAGACACGGCCGCCCTTGGCTTTGCTTTCGTTGACGTCGGTCTTGCCCTGGCCGGCATCATCGATGAAACCGGCTGTGGTGGTGTCGTAGACGTTGGCCCGGATCGCCAGTTTGTCCTTGGCCAGCGGCAGGTTGACCATGCCGTGCACATCGAAACCGTTGCCGCCGCCATCCACGCTGGTGCCGCCGACTTGCACGCGCCCGGAGTAGTTTTCGGTGTCGGGGGGAATGGTGATAAAGCGGAGCACGCCGCCCAGCGCACCGGCGCCGTACAGCGTGCCCTGCGGACCTTTCAACACTTCGATGCGCTCCACGTCGGCAGGATCGAGATCAGGTGTCAATTCCGCGCCCGCAGCGAATATGCTGCTGGACCCGAACGGCGTGTCGTCGATGTAGACGCCGATCGAGGCGCTGGGTTGTTGGGAACCCGAAGCGATGCCGCGGATGCTCAGTGCCGTTTCGCCGGGTGTGTCACCGATAGCCATGAGGCCCGGTGTCGCGGCGGCATAGTCCACAAAGTCCTGCAGATGCTCACGCTGGATATCGTGGTAGGTCAGCACCGAAATCGCCATGGGCACTTTCTGCAGCGTCTCGCTGCGCTTGGTCGCGGTCACCACGATCGTGCCAAGCGTGGTGGCAGTGCCGGAGCTCTTCGTCGATTTCGTGGTGTTCTGGTCCGGCGGCGCGTTCTGCGCATGTGCCAGCGGCACCGAGAGGAGTGCCGCGGTGATCGCGGCCGAAAGATGAAGCGATAGCCCACCGCGCCTGCTGTTCATGGACCACTCTCCCGGAGACATGGCATCGAATCGGCGGCTGGATTGTTACTACGATCACATAGCGCTGTCAATGTTAGTTGAATATCAAAATCGCGAGCCCTCTCGCGACCGAAAGCGCTCCGGCGCGGTGACCAAGACTTCCGTCACTTGCGATGCAGGGGCTGGCGTGCTTCAGTCCTCGGTTATCCCTCGGCACAGGAGTGAAGCCCGATGCGCGCGTTCCCCGTTTTCATGATGGCGGGTCTGCTGGCGATGGCCGGCACGGCCCTGGCGCGACCGCCCCATGCGGCGGCGAACCATGCGACGACGAAAACTGCTGAGGCGTCGCCGCTCACGCGTTTGCCCGATTGGGCGGCGCCGGAATCGTACGATTTGTCGATCAAGAGCGATCCGGACAAGTCGGATTACAGCGGCACGGTCACGATCGCGGTGGATCTGAAGAAGGCATCGAACCATCTTTGGCTGCACGGCAAGGATCTGAAGGTTTCCAGCGTCACGATCACGGACGCGCACGGCAAGCGCCATGCCGGCAAGTACGACGGCGCGGTCACCAGCGAGGCCGAAAAGGCCGGCGTGGCGCGCGTCGATTTCGGCGACACCCTGCAACCGCAGAAGATCAAACTGAAGCTTGACTTCACCGCGGCCTACAACGGCACCTTGCAGGGCTATTACAAGGTGGTATTTGCGGGCAACGCGTACCTTCAAACCCAGATGGAGCCGATCAGCGCGCGGCTCGCGTTTCCTTGTTTCGATGAGCCGGGCTTCAAGGCGCCGCTGACCTTGTCGCTGACGATTCCGGACGCCGACAAGGCGGTCGCGAACGCTCCCCAAACCAGCGCCAAGCCAGCCGGTGCAGGTTGGAAGACCATCACGTTCGCCCAGACCAAGCCGCTGCCGACCTATCTGTATGCATGGCTGGTGGGTCCATGGGACATCGTGGACGGCCCGACGATTCCGCCGAACCAGTGGCGTTCCGAGCCGGTGCCGGTGCGCGGCATCGCGACCAAGGGCAATGGCCCGAAGATGGAGCGCGCGCTGGCGATGGCGCCGGCCATCATCGAACACGAAGAGGCTTACTATGGCTTCGGCTATCCGTTCGGCAAGCTCGACCTCGCCGCGCTCCCGGATTTCTCGGCCGGCGCAATGGAGAATGCGGGACTCATCACCTATCGCGACTGGCTGTTGCTGCTGGACAAGGATTCCGCGCCCAGCGCGGTGCGCAGCACCTTCAACGTCGAAGCGCACGAGATGGCGCACCAGTGGACCGGCGACACCGTGACCCTGGATTGGTGGAACGACATCTGGCTCAACGAGGCGTTCGCGACCTGGATGCAGCAGAAGATCGAGGGTGAAATCCATCCCGACTGGCACGCGCACCTCAACCGCATCAGCGGCGGCCAATACGCGATGCAGAACGACAGCCTCACCAGCGCGCGCATGATCCGGCAACCGATTACTGGCAACGGCGACATCGAAACCGCGTTCGACGGCATCACCTATCAGAAGGGTGCGGCGGTCATCGGCATGTTCGAGAATTTCGTGAGCCCGAAGGTTTTCCAGAAGGGCATGCAGGCGTACATCAAGTCGCATGCGTTCGGCAATGCCACCGCCGATGGCCTGGTCGACGCGATCGCGACTGCGGCCTTCAAGGGGGAGGCGTTCAAGAAAGCGTTCAAGAGCTTCCTCGACCAGAACGGGGTGCCTCTGGTCGCCACCAAGCTCGATTGCAATACCAAGGGCGGTGCGACGCTGGATCTTGCGCAGAGCCGCTACCTGCCGCTGGGCTCGACGGGTGATCCCAATCGTCTGTGGGGCATCCCCGTATGCGTGCGTTTCCCGAACGGTGTGCAGTGCCAGATGCTCGACGGGAAATCCGCCGACATGAAGATCAACGGCGGCCAGTGTCCGGCGTGGTACATGCCCAACGCCAACGGGGACGGTTACTACCGTTTTGAAATGGCCAAGGCCGATCGCGCCGCGCTCACCAAGGTCATCGCGCAGCGCACCGACGGCGAACAGTTGTCCTACGCCGATGCGGTCGGTGCGTCCTTCCAGCGCGGCCACATGGACACGGGCGAAGTGCTGGCGGCAATGCGCGAACTGGCGCCGTCCAAGGTCCGGCAGATCGCACTGGCGCCCCTCGGTACCGTCGGCTGGATCTACGACCACGAAGCGCAGACCGACGCGCAGAAGGCGGCGATCCGCAAAGCTGTCGCCAAGGCCTATCTGCCTCGCCTGCAGGCACTGGGCTATCAGCGCCGCGCCGGCGAATCGGCCGACAACGTATTGATGCGCAGCTCACTGGCAGACTCGCTGGGCCTGGGATTCCAGGTGCCGGAAGTTCGCGCGGCATTGTTGAAGCAGGGCGAGGCCGCGTTGAAGACCGGCAAGGACGGCTTGCCGAATTTGATGGCGGCCAACCCCGACCTGCTGCGCACCGCGTTGTCGGTAGCTGTGGAAGAGAAGGGCAAGCCCGCGGTCGATGAACTGATCGCCGCGATCCCGAAGACCACCGATCCGGTCAAGCGCAACGCCATGCTGGGCGGTCTCAGCCACGCCAAGGGCGCCGAGGCCGACGTGGTGCGCGACTTCGCGTTGTCGCCGCAGGTGAAGGTCGGCGAAATGAGCATGCTGTTGCGCGGCGACCGCGATACCGTCACAGAGCGCAACGGCTTGTGGAACTGGTTCACCGCGCATTACGACAAGATCGTCGCGCGCACGGGCGTGTTTTCCGGGGGCTATCTGCCGATGATCGCGGCGGGCGGCGGTTGCTCGGATGCCGAGGCGCAACGCGTGCAGGGTTACTTCCAGCCGCGACTCGGACAGGTGCCGGGCCTGAGGCGCGGACTTGCGCAAACGCACGAGTCCATAGTGCTGTGCAGCGCATTGAAGACGCATCAGAACGCTGCATCGATCACGAAATGAAATAAAACCAACCCCTCTCCCTCCGGGAGAGGGGCAGGGGTGAGGGTTCGGGCCTTGCGCGGACTTCAATCAGGTGATCGTCATGTCATGTGTGCGTGATCTGCTCGACGAGGGCGCGCGCGCATTGCCCGGCGACGAAGCGCGGCGCGAAGCCTCGCTTCTGTTGCGACATGCATTGGGCGCATCCGACGCATGGCTGGTGGCGCATGCAACCGATCCCGTCGAGCCGGTGCATGAGGACGTTTTTCATGACATCGTCGCGCGTCGAGCGAGAGGCGAACCCATTGCCTATCTCATCGGCACACGCGGGTTCCATACGCTGGACTTGCAGGTCACGCCCGCTGTCCTGATCCCGCGCCCGGAAACCGAATTGCTGGCCGATAGCGCGTTGCGACGCATTCCGGCGGACGCCGATTGCGCAGTGGCCGATCTTGGCACCGGTTCCGGCGCGATTGCGCTGGCGATCGCGAGAACGCGTCCACGGGCGCGCGTCGTTGCCACCGATGCGAGCGAAGCGGCGTTGCAGGTTGCGCGCGCGAACGCCGGACGACTGGAATTGCGCGAGGTCGAGTTCGCGCAGGGCGACTGGTGCGCGGCACTGGGAGAGAGGCGTTTCGACCTGATCGTCTCCAATCCGCCGTACATCGCCGACGGCGATCCGCACCTGCGCGAAGGCGATTTGCGGTTCGAACCGCGCGGCGCGCTTGCTTCCGGCCCTGACGGCCTCGACGCAATCCGCAGCATCATTCCCGATGCTCGTGCGCATCTGCATCCCGGCGGCTGGCTGCTGTTCGAACATGGTTTCGATCAAGGTCCCGCCGTCCGCGCACTGCTGGCGGCGCATAGGTACATCCAGGTTTTCACCGAACGCGATATCGAAGGACGCGAGCGCGTCAGCGGCGCGCAGCTACAAGGTATCTGAGGGCTGGCCTGTCGTCGCCGCTGGACCGCCGCAGTGCATGCTTGACAGATAGAACGACAGGTGTAGTCTATATAGAACTACATCTGTCGTTGATAACTGCGACCATGCCCAAACGTATCAAGCCCGTGATCAGCGAAGCCGAAAGCCGCGTGATGGAGATCCTGTGGCAGAACGCGCCACAGGGTTCCGAAGGCCTGGCTGCGGCCTTGCAACCTGATACCGGCTGGCATGAGAACACGGTGCGGACGCTATTGAATCGTCTCGTTCGCAAGGGCGCCGTGCGTGCCGAACGCGAAGGGCGTCGCTATCTCTACTCGTCCGTGCTGACGCGCGAACAATGGCAATCGCACGAAAGTCGCAGTCTGCTCGACCGCGTGTTCGGCGGCAAAGTCGCACCGCTGCTGGTGCACTTCAGTCGCAGCGAGAAGCTGAGCGCGAAGGACGTGGCCGAACTCCGCAAGCTGGTCGACCAACTCGAAAAGAAGGGGCGCCGCCATGACTGAGACCCTGCTGCGGATGTTGTGCGAGGCAACGCTGGGATTGGCACTGGTGTTGCTGCTGCGCCGTCCCGCGCGCCGCGTGTTCGGCGCCGGACCGGCATTCACGCTTTGGCTTCTGCCGATCATGTTGATGTTGGCGCCGCTGTTGCCTCAGGAGCTTGTGCCCGGGGCCATCGTGGTCCTGCCGGGAT
>Ga0207707_10000215_pt1 | contig 61846 bp, 61 predicted proteins | sample KBSC83BmetaG_FD_184336 | JGI IMG/M metagenome (GOLD analysis project Ga0207707, IMG submission 184336) | Corn rhizosphere microbial communities from Kellogg Biological Station, Michigan, USA - KBS C8-3B metaG (SPAdes) (version 2) | ecosystem: Host-associated > Plants > Roots > Rhizosphere ... | reverse complement strand
GGTGCCGACGATCGCGCGGAAATGCACGAACACGTCTTCACCGTTTTCGCGGCTGATGAAACCGAAGCCCTTGGCATCGTTGAACCATTTCACGGTGCCGGTCTGACGCTCCGACATAACTGACTCCTTACTACTCGATTGGTTGAGAAACAGTGCACTTGCGTGCACAACTTGAAGCACTGACTAGCGAGAGTGAAGACAGCGATGCGATCGTCGAACGGTCAGCAACCGGCCCCAACAAACCGCCCCCCCGCGGTTTGGCTAACTCAGCGGGCGCGATCCTACAGCACTCTTGCACCAAAATGCCAGTGCATCCGCCTTGAATTACCCGCCATTGCTCACCCGGGAATCAATCCCGGTCGACTTGGCGCCTCTGGCTGTCCTCGATGCCCAGCAACGCCGCCAGCCCGCCACTCAGCACCAGCGCCGCAAGGCCGTATCCTATCAACCCGATCACCATTCCCAACGCCGTCGGCACGGAAGCCCCACGTGAAACGGCGGCGGCAATCCCGTAGGCAATACCGGCAACGACCAGCAGCATGCCGATCCATGCAATCACCCGCGCAGTAGCCAAGGCAAGGCCGAGATGGCGGCTTTGCAGGTTTCGATACGGCAGCCAGCGGCGTGGTTCCATGTTTGGTTCCCAAAGGACGCCGCGACCGGAGCGGCTTTTGTAAGAAGTCAGGCCAGGGACGACCGTTCTGGTGCTTGCAACTCTGAAACCGTTTCGAATACGAGCAGTTCGAAGGTGCTGCGATCAGGAGTGATCGCAAAGCTTCGTGAAAAGTCAGGCCAAGGATGGCTATTCTGGTGCTCGTGATCTCCACACTATTGTTCGCATCAAACGAACCGGCGATGCGGCGACCAAGGATGATCGCACTATAGCGAATCGTAGTGGGTGACTGCATTGAAAAACATCCGATAGCTGCCGATGGTTTCACCGCGCCAGATCGGATTGTTGGCGAACAGTAGCACGTGGCCCTTGCCGTAGCGTGCATCGACCACCGCGGCGTGCCCTGCCATGGCTTCGCCGTTTTCCAGCAACCCCGAAATCAGCAGATTGTTCGCATCGGCCCAACGCGCGATCACGGTCGGCCGCGCGTTCTTTGGAATCATGAAGGGATTGTTGCGGGCCTGCTCGGCGTTGATCGGCACCGCCTGCCACGGTTTCACGTCGGGCAACGCGGGAGGCGCCTGATACGGGCGACCTTCCGGTACATCGGCATCATCGGGACCGCCGCGTCCGGTCGGGCGCTGGTAGTCCTTGGCCGTCACCAAGCCACGGTTGCCGATGGTCTGATCCGCGACGCTGAACGACATGCCTTGGGAACTGTAGAGCGCGAAGGAATTTCGGTAGCCGGAGGCGGCCGGACTGCTCTTGTCGACCAGGTTCGCGCGCAACACACTGCCGACTACGCGCACGTTGTCGGCCTTGGCCACCGAAACGCCCGGCGCAATACCGATATCGATCGCGAACCGCGCGGTGTCTTCCGACGTGATCAACAGCCCGCCTTCGGCCACGAAGCGCTTCAAGTTGGCCACGCCCGACTCGCCCAGACCCGGCCGGACATCCGGCGTCGAGTCGATGCGGCCCAAGTTGGGCGTCAGTTCCGTTTTCTGCCACGGCATCGGATTGCCGTACATCGGCAGGCCATCGATGATCAGCTTGGTGCTGGCATAGCCCACCGGCCCGAACAGGATCACGTCGTACTTGCTGCGCAGGGCCGGATCGCGCGAAACATCCTGCGTGCTGATGTAGGTGTACGGCACGTGCAGCTTGTCGAGCGCCATCCGCCACCAGCCTTCGGTTTGCGTGGAAAGCCAGGTGTGCATCAATGCGATGCGTGGTACGCGGCCATTGACGCCAAGGGATGCCAGCGAAAACGCGGACTTGTCGAAATCACCCTGAACTTCCGTCATCGGCACCTTCAACACCGAGGTATCGACCACGCGCGCGACATCCACGCCGAACAGGTCGCCGAACGACCAGCCGGTATCGTCGTAGGGATGTTTCTGCGGATCGTCGGGCGACCAGTACTGGCGATCGAGCAAGGTATCGGCGATGCGCGAATACGGCTGGTCCATGCGGATGATCCAGCTTCCCGCGGGGAAGGTGCGTTTGACCGTCGCGACTTTCGGCGGCTCGATCGACGGGGATGTCTTGCCTTTGGACTTGTCGTCGTTGGTACCTTCCGTATTGTCCGCCACCTCGACGGTGAACGGCGCACTCGCGCGGCTGATCTCGACATGTTGCCGGTGCAGCGCGCGCAACAAGTGCGTCTGAGCGCCCTTGTCCTTTTCGTCGGCGCTGAGTACGTAGGCGGCGGGTCCCGCAAGCTGCGGTTTCTCGATCGAGCGCTTGGACTTCTGCCAGAAGTTGTCGAGGAAGTGCTGGCCATGCTGCGCGAAGTAATACAGCGCCGTCAGCAGACCGGATTGCTCGTAGTTGTTGTTGTCGCGCTGCGACCACAGCACCTTGGGCAGCGGCGGATTCGGCTTGTACCAGGTACGGGCGTAGTCGTCCGGGTCGAGAATGCGTTCCTCGGTATCCGCGCCGCCATTGCCGAAGGTTTCGTACAGGCGGCTGATGCCGTTGTGCATCGCCGCGATGAACATCAAATAGCCCGGACTCCAGGTATCGAAGTTGCCGTGGGTGAACACGCCCGGCAGTCCCAATTTCGTCAACTGCTCGACGTTGTTCCAGCCGACCTGCTGCCATTCGCTGGTGAGGATCGGATCGATCCACGCGTTGTACGGCCCATCGCCCACCGTGTTGTCGTAGAGGAACGGCACCGACTCGTGCAGGTCATGCAGCACCTGCGCATGCCAGTCGACATACGTGTTCAGCACGTTCTTCGTGAGGTCCAGCGTCACGCCCATCGCGTCACGGTTGTTGTCGTGCGCGATGTAATGGCCCCAATAGATCAGGTGCGGGTAATTCTCGCCGAGATGCGCGCGGTGCCACTTGTACAGGTCGACCATCCGGTCGCGGCCGTCCACTTCGACCACCGGCGTGATGAGGGTGATCATGTGCGAACGGATGTATTGAATATAGGGCGCGTTGTCGACGGCCAACCGGTAGCCCAGTTCCATCAGTGCGGTGGGCGCGCCGGTTTCGGTGGAATGGATGGTGCCGGTAATGTAGTACACGGGGACCGTCTGCTTGATGATTGCGCCCGCTTTCGCATTATCCATTTTGAGCTTGCGCGGATCGGCCAACTGCGCGAGGCGCGCCTTGTTGGCGTCCAGATCCTTCATCAATGATTCGTCGGCGATTGCGACCGCGATCATCTCGCGGCCTTCTTCGGTCTTGCCGATCGTGAACACGCGAACGCGTGGCGTGGCCTTGGCCAGCATGTGGAAATAACGGTACACGTCTTCCGCGTACGGAAGCATGTTGGGGGCGCCGGCGACGTCGCCGAGCACGGCCTCGGGCGTCGGCACCGTTTGCGACGCAGGAAGGTAATCGGTCAGCGGCGTGTTGAAGTCGGCCTGGGTGGTGTACTTGGCGATCTTCGCGGTGTAAGCCTGGTCCACCGGCTGATGAGGATCGCGGGCGTACGGATTGTTGGCGGCGGCAAATGCCGGACCGCCTATTGCCAACATCAGCCACGCCAACCCCAAACGTGTGCAACGCATGTTTCCACTCCCGCCTCGAGTCAATTTCCAAGCGTAGCCAAATTCAATGCGCAGCGGGGGTGTCAAAAGGCATGGCGGGACCCAGCAGTGACAATCGTCTCAGTCACAGCCCAGCCACTGCACGCTGAACTGGCGATGCGGATCAGTCCAGACCTCCGCAACCCGCAAGCCCGCGCGAGCCGCGAACCGGGCAAACCCTTCCAGCGTGTATTTGCAACTGTATTCGACCAGCATCGCCTCGTTTTCGGCGAAGTGAAAGGTTCGGCCGTCGATGTGCGCATCCTGTTCGCGTCGGCTGACGATGTGGGTCTCGATCCGTTCCGCCAAAGGATGCCATCGGGCACGGTGCCGAAAAGCGCACAAGTCGAAATCCGCACCCAGTTCACGGTTCATCCGCACCAACAGATTCAGCGTGAATTCGGCCGTGACGCCGGCTGCATCGTTGTAGGCGGCTTCAAGGGTCGTCGTGTCCTTGACCAGATCGATCCCGATCAGCACGCCGCCATCCAGCACACCACCGCCCTGCCCGGCCTCGTTGCGCATCTGCCGCAACAGGCGCAGTGCGTCATCCGGTGCGAAATTGCCGAGCGTCGAACCCGGGAAATACACGATCGTCTGCCTCGGCGCGCGCGCCGCGCGCGGCAACTTGATCGGCCGCGTGAAGTCCGCGCATACCGGCAGCATTTCTATGCGCGGGAACTCCCGTTCGAGTTGGCCGACGCTTTCCGCCAATGCATTGCGCGAAATCTCCACCGGCACATAGGCCACCGGCGATTCGAGGTTTCGCAGCAGCAAGCGCGTCTTCAGCCCGCTGCCGCTGCCGTATTCGACCAGGCGAACATCCGGGCCCAACGTCGCGGCGATCGCACCGACATGGTCGCGCATGATCGCGAGCTCGGTGCGCGTCGGGTAGTATTCGGGCTGTTCGCAAATGCGTTCGAACAGTTGCGAGCCGCGCGCATCATAGAAGTATTTCGACGACAACCGTTTCGGGGATTTTGAAAGTCCCGACAGCGCATCAGCCAAAAGACCTCCGTCGGGTTGGCGGTCGACGAGTTGGTAGGCGCGCGCCCCCCGCGGATTCGGTTTCATGCATCCCCCGCCAACCGGATGCCGGTGAACTGCCAGCGCGCCGCCGGATGGAAGAAATTGCGATAGCTCGCGCGCACGTGTCCAACGGGCGTCGCGCACGAGCCGCCGCGCAATACCCATTGCCCGCACATGAACTTGCCGTTGTATTCGCCGAGCGCACCGGCGGCCGGCCGGTAGCCCGGATAGCCCACGTACGGGCTGGCTGTCCACTCCCAAACATCCCCGAACATCTGTAGCGGATCCACACGGTCGCTCTGCGCCGGCAAGGGGCGCAACATCCCGGCATCGACGAAATTGCCTTCGACCGGAAGATCCTGCGCCATGGCTTCCCATTCCCCTTCGGTCGGCAGGCGCGCGCCCATCCAGCGCGCGAACGCATCGGCTTCGAAAAAGCTGACGTGGCACACCGGCGCGGCGGGTTCGATCGGGCGGCGGCCACCAAGCGTGAAACAGGTTTCCAACGCATCGTCCCAGTACAGCGGGTGCAACCAGTTCTCGCGGCGTATGGTGTCCCAGCCTTCCGACAGCCACAACGCAGGACTGCGGTAGCCACCTGCGTCGATGAATTCGCGGAACTCGGCATTGGTCACGCAGCGGTTGCCGACCGCATGCGGGTGCAACAACTCGCGATGACGCGGCGATTCGTTGTCGTAGGCGAAGCCTTCGCCGGCATGGCCAATCTCAACGATGCCGTGGCAACCGGTGACAAAGCGCAGCGGTACGGGTTCGGCCTTTGGTGTGGGCGTCATCTCGCGGAACACCGGCTGCAACGGATTCAACGAGAACAGGTGCTGGATGTCGGTCAGCAGCAGTTCCTGGTGCTGCTGTTCGTGGTTCAGCCCCAGCGCGACGCGTTCCATCACGTCATGCTCGCCGCCGCAGTCGACCAACAGCGCGCACATCGCATCGTCGACATGGCTGCGGTAATCCGCAACTTCCTGCAACGTCGGCCGTGTCAACAGGCCCCGCTGCGGACGCGCATGCATCGGCCCCACGGTCTGGTAATAGGAGTTGAACAGGAAGTTCCAGCCCTCACCAAAGCGCCGATAGCCGGGCACGAACCGGGCGAGAAGGAATTCCTCGAAGAACCACGTGGTATGCGCGAGATGCCATTTCGCGGGGCTGGCATCGGGCATGGACTGCCCGACCGTGTCTTCGGGCACCAGTGTGGCGCACAGGGCGAGCGTTGCATCCCGCACTCGCCGATAATTCGAACCGACATCCTCTGGCTCGTGGCGATAGCCACTCGGGTTGGGCTGTGCGGACATGCGCGGATCACCTCGATACGGCGCGGCGTCAGCTACCCTACCTGCCGAAGTCTTAATTGAAACAGTCCACCCGTTCAGCCAATGTGATGACCAACCGGACGCGACACAGAGCCGAAAATGAAATCACCCCTCTCCATCGAAGATCATGATCTCGCGCCGCAAACACTGGAATGCGCGTCGGCACTGCCGGCGCACTTCTATGTAGGCGCCGAAAGCCTCGAGCGCGACCGGCGCGCGGTGTTCGCGCACGGCTGGCAATGGCTGGCGCGTGCCGACCAGCTCGGCCAATCCGGCGGCCATGTCATCGCGGAAATCGCCGGCGTGCCGCTGCTGTTGGTGCGCGGCGACGACGGCGTGCTCCGGGCACTGCACAACGTGTGCCGTCATCGCGCGGGCCCACTCGCAACCTGTGATGGCCGCGGCGCCAAACGCCTGCGCTGTCACTACCACGGCTGGACTTACGCGCTAGACGGCCGTTTGCTCAATGCAACCGAAATGGATGATGCCTGCGGTTTCGACGTGGCGTCGGTGCAGTTGCCCCAGGCGCACGTCGCCGAATGGCGCGGACTGGTGTTTGCGGCACTCGATCCCGTCGTGCCGTTCGCGGAATTGATGGATGAGATCGACACGCGGCTGGGCGAGCGGCCGCACGACGCTTACGTCTTCCATCGCCATTACGACTACGACATCGCCTGCGACTGGAAGGCCTACGTCGACAATTACCTCGAGGGCTACCATGTGCCGCACATCCATCCGGAATTGAACCGGGTGCTGGACTACCGCGATTACGTGGTCGAAACCGCGCGTTGGCATTCTTTGCAGCACAGCCCGCTCACGAGTGACGCAGCTTTGTATGGCGACGGCCACGCGCTGTACTGGTTCGTGTGGCCCAACACGCTGCTCAACGTGCTGCCCGACCGGATGCAGACCAATCGGGTGATCCCGTTGGCGCCGGGACGCTGCCGCGTCACGTTCGACTATTTCTATCCACAGGGAACGGCAGACATCGAGTCACGCCACGCCGGCGACCACGCCTTCAGCCATCTGGTCCAACGCCAGGACATCGACATGTGCGAGATCGTGCAACGCGGCCTCCAATCCGGGTCGTATCGCGCGGGACGCCTGAACCCGAAGCGCGAGAACGGCGTGCATCATTTTCACGAGTTGCTGCGCGAAGCGTACCGCGCCGCACGCTGATCGCGGCGCGGCGAGGCTTTCACAACACCGGCGAATCGTCGTGCAGCATCTCGCGGCGCACGATTGCGATCGGCGCAAATCCGTGTTGCATGAAGTCATCGTGGAATTGCTCGAGGTTGAAGTTCGCGCCCTCCTTCTTCTCCATGTCGGCACGCAACTTGAGGATCTCCAGCTTGCCCAGCGTGTAATACAAATATGTCGGGTCGGACGTGCCGCGCTTGGTCTCGACTTCGCCCACCGCCGGCGATTGGTAGCCTTCCTTGACGAAAAATTGATTCGCCTGGTCCAGCGTCATCTGGCCGGTGTGCAACTTGATGCCGACGATGAAGCGCGCGTTGCGGAGCAGCGCGTCCTGCAACTGGCCAAGCTTCAGCAGCAACTGCTGGCGGCGGTCCTTCGGGAACTCGTACTGCGCCAAACCTTCGTCCAGCATCATCTGCTCGCAGTAGTGTGCCCATCCTTCCGCGTTGGTCGCAGAACCCAGCAGCTTGCGCACGCGATCGTTCACCTTGTGCATCCAAAGGAACTGGATGTAATGGCCGGGATACGCCTCGTGCGTGGCGATGCTGGTGATCACGGGATAGCTAAATTGCGCCATGAATTGGTCGGTGCGCTGCTTCGGCCAATCCTTTTCCGGCAGCGTGACGTTGAAGTACGCGGTCGTCGCCTTTGTTTCGTAAGGGCCGGGCGTGTCCATCGAGGCGAACGTCGTCGCCCGCATGAATGGCGGCGTCTCTTCCACGGTCGGGCGCACCGTGGACGGAATCGTGATGATGTGGTGGCTCTGGATGAAGCCGGTCAGCGTGTCGAACGTCGAGCGGAAGGTGCCCAGCAGTTTGTCAGGCTGCGGATGATCGGCGGCGAGTTCCGCCAGCACCTCGCGTGGTGTCTTGTTCGGGTCGAGTTCCTTTGCCACCTTGGCGAATTCGGCCTGGTTGGCCCTCATGTTGGCTTCGTCGAGCGCGACCAGCTTGTCAAGCGGCAGTTCGACCATCTCGTCGTATTTCAACTTCTCGCGAAACGCCTTGGCGCCGATCCGGAAATCGCCGTGGGATTTCGGCAACATGTCGTCTTTCAACCAGGCCTGGTATTCGCCGAGCGCCTTGATCACGGCGCCATTCGATGCTGCGAATTCCTTTTTCAGCGTGGCGTCCGTTACGTCGGTGAAGGCCGACGTCACGTCGTGCCGGAAGAACTGGATCAACCCCGGCAACTGCTCCAGCGCAATCTCGGTGTATATCCTGGGCGGATTTTTGAGATTGGCGCGTGCGGCCAGCAACGCGGCGGGCATTTGTCGCTCGCGCGAGATCAGATCGCGCAGGCGTGTTTCGGGCGGCGCGAACTTGCGCTCCATCAGCGTGAATGCGCTGGACGTGATGCCGCTGGAATAAAAATCCGGATCCTTTTCCCACGGGCGAATCGATTGCAGCGTCAGCAACAAACTGCGGATGTTGTTCAACACCAGATCGCGGTCGCCGCGGACGAACAAGCTGAGCGAATCAGGATCGATCGCCGCGACGCGCTGCTCCCAGCGCTTCAGCGCCTTTGCTTCGGCTTCGATGCCGGCGATCGAATAGTCCTCGAGCTTGCCGTCGTACTTGTGAACGCCATAGCTGGTCGCCGCCGAGGGATTGGTCGGCAGGTAAAACGCGTCGAAGTATTGGTCGGCCAGCCCGGCGAATGCCTGATCCGCCGCAACCGTCGCCGCGGGTACCGCCGCACCCGCCAGCAAGGGCGTGAACAACAATGCCCACACTGTGAGACGCCAGCGTCTGCTCAACCCACGCCCCATGACACGCTCCTCGTCGATCGGGCCGTGCCCGAAGCCCCTCAGGCTAACAAGACCCGCATCGCGTTCCCCGTGCCAAAGGTTGGCCGAATCGATTTCTCCGCGGAAAACGAAAAGGCCCGGTTGCGAACAGCCGGGCCTTTCGGGGTACGCCGGGAAACGCGAAGGTCAGTGACCGTGGCGCGAGTAGTAATGCCCCTGACCGCCGCCATGACCACCGTAGCTGCGGCCGCCGTGGTATCCATGCGAACCACCGCCATAGCTTCGACCGTAGTACCCGCGGGAACCACCCGGGTAGCCACCGCGACTGGAATAGACCACGCCGACGTTAACGCTGCTGCCGTAGCCGTAGCTCGGATAGCCGTAGTAGCCGGAACTACCGTACGAATACGCGGGATAGCTCGGGTAACTCTCGTAGTATCCCTGGGGCGGATAGCTTTGCGCCGGGTAATAGCCGCTGTCGTAGTAGGCATGGTCGTGCTGGCTGGCGCTGGCGATCACGCCACCGATCACGGCACCTACGACCAGCGCGCCCAGCACTTTGCCGGAATCGTTCCGGTGGCCGCGATAGTAGTCGTGCGCCATCGCCGCAGGCGTGGCGAGCACGGCGGCCGCCGTCAGCGCGCAGGCGAGCATCAGTTTGTTGCGGATCGAAACGGTTTTCCTTTTCATGGCTGACTCCCCGTTGGAAGGTCGCGCCAGTATCCCATATCCAGCTAAATCTATACTGAAGAGTTTTGTTATAGGAACGCTAAGCGTTCAGCCGGTTACAGGGCATTGCTACCCAATTTTTCACGCACCTTTGGCAGCCGCCGTGTCGCCGCCGCGGTCCTTGCGCTTGCGCGATTCCAGCAGCGCCTTGAGATTTGCCACTGCCTGTTCGTGACTGATCGCCTTGGGCTTGGGCGCGCGCGGCTTCGGCGGCTTGCGGGTGGGAGTATGTGCAGCGGGAGCGGGCTGGCGCGGCAACTCGACCGGGCCACCCAGCAGCCATTCGTCACCGAAGTGCGAACGGGGGATATACGACGGCGGGCGGCGCTTGGCGGCGCTGGCACGCGCGGCTGCCACGGCTTTGGCTGCGGTTTTTACCGACGCCGGCCGGGGTGTCGGCTTCGCGGGAGCTGCAGGTCTGGCCGGCGCAGCAGGCTTGGCGGCGGGACGCGATGCGGCCTTCGTGGCAGGACGGGGCTTTTTCACCGCGGCGCGGGCTGGCTTGGCAGCGTTGCGGGCGGCAGCCGCCTTTTTCGCCTTCTGGGCGGGCTTGCGGGCGGTCTTGCCGACCGGCTTGTGATTCCGTTTTGTCACCATTGCAGCTTTCCTCGTATTGTCGCAATGCACACCCGTTGCACGGGTAGTCCGCGGGCGCGCTGAATCAATCAAGACGGAGCCCCTGTTGCCGGAACCGGCGTTTGCTACAAGCTGCGTCCGTCCACTTGCTGGATTTTCAGACCGGCCGGTTCCACACCCTGGAGACAGCGGGCATTCACCGCCGCCATCGGGTGGCCATCGTGTTCTCCATCCGCAAATGGCGCAACGCCGCAGACGGGGCAGAAATGATGTGCGATCTTGTGTTTGTTGAACCGGTACGTACTCATGTCCGCCTCCGGCGTGGTCAACCGCAACTGTTTGCGCGGCACGAACCACATCAGGTAGCCCTTGGGCCGACAATGCGAACAATTGCATTCCATCACGGTATCGAGCTCGCCATCCACTTCGAAGGCGATCCGGCCGCAATGGCATCCACCACGCCAAGTCGTCATGCGTCCAACCCCAGCGTCAGTCGTGCAATTATCGCATGAACCGGGCTCTCCCGCACGTGTATCCTGTTGATCCCCTTCCCTAAGGCGACTTGATGCGCAGCTTCGACGACGAAAACGGCGGCCACTGGCAAGCCGCGCTGCTGGAGGCTTCATTCGGCAACGTATTGCTGATTTTCAGCCGCATCGGCGGCGAAGGCGTGCTGCACAAAACGCTCGATACTGCCAATTACCGCGAGGCCGAACAATGGCTTGCCGGCTCGGACGAGGCGGCGCTGCGCGCTTCGCTGGCCGAGGCCGAACCCTGGGGATGAGTCGCAAGCCGGATGCGGCGCTCCTGAAACAAAAACGCCGGGCGGAATACTCCGCCCGGCGTTGCAACTACACGGCGTTGGTTACAGCGCCTGGACTTGTTCGGCCTGCAAGCCCTTCTGGCCCTTGGTCACCACGAAGCTGACCTTCTGGCCTTCCTGCAGCGACTTGAAACCGCTGCCTTCGATCGCGCGAAAATGCACGAACACGTCCTCGCCACCTTCCTGGCTGATGAACCCGAAGCCCTTGGCGTCATTGAACCATTTCACGGTTCCAGTTTTACGATCCGACATGGATTACTCCTTGCAACATTGAGAATGCCGTCGCCACATTGGCGGCGGCTCGAACTGATTTGCAGGGGAGCAAGCGGGACAGAACGATGGGCGGGATCGCGAGATCGAGCGCATCGGGCCACAATTTACCGTGACCCGGCAAACACAGTTCCCGTAATGATACATGCGATTCCGGAGAATAGCGAATGAATTTCGTCTCGGATTTACCCGCAGTCGAAGGCCCACCCCGGACATTGCCGGGGGGAGCTGAACGGGACCGCCGTCAGCGGTTTGTGGCGGACAGCGCCAGCCCGACCAGCGAACTTGCGAAGACCAGGCCAAGCAGGATGCGGTAACCGATCAACCAGCCACGCACCGGTCCGCGGGTCCCGAGGAGCAACAGCCCGATTCCGGTCGCGAACAGCGCAGTGCCCGTGAGTATCATCCCGAACGATCCGAGCAGGGTGCCCGCGATCACTCCCCCGTTGCCGAGGTTGAGCGCGATCCATTCGCCGGCGATCCAGTAGTTTGAAGGAGGCCGCTCCGACAACCAGGCCTGCCCCGCTCCGAACACGATCTGGGCGATGCCCACGATCAACACCAGGTAAGCCGACATCCATACCACTAGTTGCATGGGACGGTGCGCCACCGCCGCCGCCACTAGCCCACCCGCGATGATTGCAGCAACACCCAGCCATGCGAACGGACGAGCCGCGCGCCAGCGGGCCCTCGTTACCGGCGTCAGCACCGCAGGGCAGCCGTCTCGCGGATACCGTCGGCGACCGCTGGGTCAAGGCCGACATTGTTGCGTTCGAGCACTTGTTCGGCGCGATAGCTGGAACGCACCAGCGGCCCGGACACCACTTCCAGGAAGCCCATGCCCAGCGCCAGCCCGCGGTAGTGCTGGAACTGCTCGGGCGTCACGAAGCGTTCGACCGGCAAATGGTTATGGGTCGGGCGCATGTACTGGCCCATCGTGACCACGTCCACGTCGGCCGCGCGGATGTCGGCCAGCGTGCGCTCGATCTCGTCGTCCGTTTCACCCAGACCCAGCATCATGCTGGTCTTGGTGACGGTCTGTGGCGCATGACCCTTCGCGAATTTCAGGATGTCCAGCGTCTGCCGGTAACCCGCGCGCGCGTCGCGTACCGGATGGGTCAGGCGCTCGACCGTTTCGATGTTCTGCGCATAAGTCGCCAACCCGGCCTCGAGCACGGTAGCCACGTCTTGGTGGCGTCCGGCGAAATCCGGCGTCAATGCTTCCACCGCGGTCTCCGGCATGCGGCCATGGATCGCGCGGATACACGCCGCGTAATGCCCCGCGCCGCCGTCCGGCAGGTCATCACGGTCAACCGAAGTCAGCACCACGTATTTGAGGTTCATCAGCGCGACTGCATCGGCGACGCTGGCGGGTTCCATCGGATCCAGCCAGCCGTGCGGGTTGCCGGTGGACACCGAACAGAACTTGCAGGCGCGCGTGCACACCGAACCCATCAACATCAAGGTGGCGGTGCCCCGGCCCCAGCACTCGGCGATGTTGGGACATTTCGATTCCGCGCATACCGTCGACAGCTTGTGTGTCCGCACTATGTCGCGGATTTCCTCGTACTTGGCGCCGGCCGGCAGCTTCACGCGCAGCCACGGCGGCTTGCGTGCCGCATCGGGCACGCGGCTCAGCGCACTCGGACGAATGCCGTCCTTGATCGCCCGCGTGCCTTGCGGGCTGGTGAATTTGCTGCCCGGTGCCGGACGGACCTGGTTGGCTGGTTCGCTCATGATGGTTCCATGCGAAGACTCGAGCGCACGCAATGCACGCGTTGCAACCGCCTAGTGTAATGGCCGCGCACTACATCCCGAAATGCGGATCCCGCAACTGCTGCAGGAAAAACGGAATCACTCGCGGTTCCATGATCACCGTGAACGCGATGCCGTAGGCGGCGCCCAGCAAGTGCGCACTGTGGTTGATGTAGCTGCCGCCGCGACGATCCATCCAGATCGAATACGCGACGAACGCTACCGCGTACAGGATCGCGGGAACCGGAAAGAAGAACACCAGGATCATCGACCATGGCGACAGCAGGATGAAGGCGAACAACACCGCCGACACCGCGCCCGATGCGCCGAGGCTGTGGTAGTTCGGGTTGCGGCGATTCTGGATATAGCTCGGCAGGATGGATACCAGCAGGCCGCCCAGGTAGAACCACAGGAACCCGAGCGTCCCGAGATGACGCGCGTACAGCCCTTCCATCGCACGCCCGAAAAAGAACAGCGTGATCATGTTGAACAGCAGGTGCTGGAAATCCGCGTGGACCAGTCCATAGCTGAGCAAGCGCCAATATTCGTGTTTCTTCTCGATCGCGGGGGGCCACAGCACGAGGCGCTGCATCAGCTTGCCGTCCTTGAAGGCGGCCCAGGAGACGATGCAGGTGACGGCGACGATGGCGAGTGTGAGGATCATGTCGATTCGCTTCAGGCAGTCATCAAGGGGTCGATTTCACAAGTAAATCCGTATGCCACATTTGTAACTTTCGCCATTTTTGGTGGTAGGCTGCACAGGTTGTCCAGGGGCCATCGACCAACCCGGAGGACGTCACCATGCACGCTTCGCCCCGTAATGGATTGCCACGCAGAGTCGTGATACTAACGGCGGGCCTTCTGGCCGCCATCGGCGCCGCCGCCGCGATGGCACCGGAACCCATCGTGGGACCGCCGATAGCGATCGGAGAAACCGGCGCCGCCGTTGCCGATCCGCTGGTGCCAGTGCCCCCGGAAACACCTTGCGTCGTCAGGCTCTATACCGCCGGTTCGCCCACCGGCACCTTCGACGATTATTCCGCGCATGGTTTCGACTACGCGCCGCCGGCCGGCTGCACGGGGCCATGGAACAAGGTGGTGTTCAAGGCCGACTTCAACGTCAGCACGGGCCGCCAGTTCGACCGCACCGCGAGCGTGTGGATCGGCGGTGTGAACCTGTATTTCGGCACCACCCAGGAACCCTCGGCGTCACGCAGCCCGAGTTGGCAGGTGGAGCGTGACGTCACCGACCTGTCCACGTTGCTGATGGCATCGCACCCGGGCAATGCGGTCGTCTACAACATCTACAACAGCACCTACAACGGCTCGATCACCGGCAGCGCGGAACTGGACTTCTACCCCGCCACTCCGGAATTCTCCGCGCGGCGCGTGCCCGACCAGGTGTTGTCGCTGGGCAGCGATCCCGCCGGCAATACGGTTTCGATCTACACGAACCAGACGCCAATGTCGCGCACCTTCACGTTGCCAACCAATGTCGATCGCGCCTATCTGGAAGTCACGGCGGAACCGCAATCGGGTGACGAGTTCTGGTACTCGTGCGGCCCGGACGCGTACATCGACTTGACCGGCTGCGGCGGCACCGCGTTCCGCGAGGCCGAGGTCACGATCGATGACAAGCCAGCCGGGATCGTGCCGATCTCGGGCTGGGTGTACACCGGCGGGGTCGATCCTTACCTGTGGCGACCGATTCCCGGGGTGCAGACACTGAACTTCGAGCCGTATCGCATCGACATCACGCCGTTCGCCGGCCTGCTCGACAACGGCCAGCCGCACACGATTTCCGTGAGCGTGGTGACCGGCGACCCGACCTTCCAGAACAACAACCAGCGCTTCGACACCGCGGCGACGCTGCTGCTGTATCAGGATCGCCACGCCACGCGCTTGATTGGCGCACTGAGCCAGGATATCGATTCCGGCGTGCATCCTGTCCAGACCAACACCGTCAATCCCGACGGCGTGCATTACGCCTTCGGCGTGACCTCGCGGCACAGTCTGGTGACGCGCGGCTATCTGGATACGCCGAACGGCCGGGCGTTCTCCAACTTCGCGCAGGACGTCCGCTTCAGCAACCAGCAACAGGTCGTCAGCAGCGACACCCAGTACGAGCAGGACATCACCCAGACCAGCACGGTGCTGCAGCGTTCCTTTGGACGTCCGTATGGCGGTCCGGCGAATGCCACGACGAACTGGTCATTCCCGCTGGACATGGACATCAAGGTGCAGGTCGCCTCGGACGGCAGCGAAACCCAGGCCACCACGGTCGCCCAGAACTATTCGCGCCAGTACAGCGAAGCCGGCCCGGGCGGCCAATACGCGTCCACCCGCAACCAGTCGGACGACGCGGCCGACACCTTAAACTTCGACGCGAGTGGCAACTTCACTGGACCGACGGGCCAGCAAGGTTCGCAGGATTACCGATTCAACGACTCGCATGGTTCTTGCTACAGCCGCACCGTCGCCGCCGTCGCGGGCGCGGTAACGCAGGTGAAGGATGGCACCGCCTGCCGCGGACACGCGCACTGATCGACACCGGGTGCGACGGTCGCCGCGCCGCGTGCGACGATCGTCGCCACCAAGGTAGTATGCTGGAGGGCGCGATGGGGGCACCCGGCGCTGGAGTGCGTCGCGTGTCGCCATGCAAGAACGTCCCACTCAACCGTCCGAGGTTTCTTCATGTCGCCCTCCCCTGTTTGCCGCTCCCTCATCGTCGCAATCGCGATTGCCGCCACCGGTGCAGCCCTGCCGGCTTTCGCCGATTCGTCCGTCACGGTGACCTTCCAGCCCAACAACCCGTGGACGCAGGAAGTGGGCAATGTCAGCCGCATGGACGATTCACATGACTACACGGTCGCGATCGCGGCGGGCAAGACCTTGCAGATCAACCTGGTCACGCGTGATCCGAACGTGTTCTTCAAGGTGCGCAACGACAGCCAACGCAAGGATCTGATCGACACCCTCAATACCGGCGCGACCACCTGGTCGACGCCCAACACGGATGCAGCCACCTACACGATTCATGTCTACGTCCAGCCCGATGCCATGCAGCGCGGCGAAGTCGCGGACTATGCGTTGCAGATCGGCCAGTACGGGCAATCGGACATGCGCGCGCCGACCACCACGGTGACCTTCGAGGAAAACAAGCCGTGGGTGCAAACGGTGGGCACGCTCGATTCCCAGGCCGCGGCGCGCGACTACGCGGTTGCGATTGCGGCCGGCCAGACGCTGGCGGTCAATCTCGTGACGCGCAATCCCAAGGTCTACTTCAAGGTCCAGGACCAGGCCACCGGCACGACACTGATCGACAGCGCAACCAGCAGTGCCACGACATGGTCCACGCCGGTCGAAGCGGCAGCGACTTACACGGTCAGTGTTTACGCCGATCCCGCGGCGGTTCCGCCCGGCGCCAAGGCGGGCTACGCCCTGCAAATCGGCCACTACCCGCAGGGCAACGCGCAGCCCGCCACTGCTGGCACGACCGCGCCATCGCCGCCCGCAACGGCTGCTTCAGCCACAGCAGCGCCGGCTGAAGCAGGCAGCGCACACAACTGATTGCCCAAAGCCGGCGCAGGGAAAACGCTGCGCGACCGTGTCTTTCAGCACAGTCGCGCGCGCGTACCGCTCGCTAAGCTCGCAGGCTTTCCACGGGAAACCTGTCGATGCACAAGCCTTTTCTCGCGACGGTGTTCGCCGTTGCCGCCTGCTTCGCCTGCGCGGCTCCGCCGCCGGCGCACGCCGAATCCGCCAAGGGCAAGACCGACAACGGCGCGGATTTCCAGTTGCCACCGCTGCCCGCCGCTGCGAGCAAGGCGCAGAGCATCATCGTCGACGGCCGCGCCTTGAACTACACCGTCTCGGTCGGCTGGCTTCCGGTGCGCGACGACAAAGGCAAGACCATTGCGCAAGTCGTCTACACGTCTTATGTCGTGCCCGGCAAGAATCGACCGGTGACGTTCGCGTTCAATGGTGGTCCCGGCGCGGCTTCGGTATTCCTCAATCTTGGTGCGATCGGGCCGAAGACCGTCAGCTTCGGAGTCAATGGCGATTCGCCCTCGGAGCCCGCGCGACTGCACGACAATCCGAGCACCTGGCTGCCCTTCACCGACTTGGTGTTCATCGACCCGGTCGGCACCGGTTATAGCCGCTCACTGGTGGACGACAAGCGATCGACCAAGGATTTCTATTCCACCGACACCGACATCGAGTACCTGTCGCGGATTGTCTACGACTGGCTGGTGAAGAACGGCCGGATGGAATCGCCCAAGTACATCACCGGCGAAAGCTACGGCGGGTTTCGCGGCCCGCGCATCACCTATTACCTGCAGACTCGGCTCGGCGTCGCGATGAACGGCATGGTGCTGCTGTCGCCGTATCTCGATCCGATGGCGTGGAGCGACGAGTTCGTCTCGCCGATGGCCTGGATGACCACGCTGCCCTCGATCGCCGCCGCGCATCTCGAACGCGAAGGCAAGCTCACCGCCGGGAACATGGCGCCGATCATCGCCTACACCCGCGGCGACTATGCACAGGTGTTGATGAAGGGCCGCAGCGATCCCGCCGCCTACGAGGCGATGATCAAGAAGGTGACGAATCTGACGGGACTCGATCCCGTGTTCGTGAGGCGTTCCGGTGGGCGTCTCGAAACCCAGGCGTATCTTCGCGAGGTGTATCGCTCCGAAGGCAAACTCGGCAGCCGCTACGACTCCAACTTCTCCGCGTGGGATCCGTTCCCGTACTCGCCGCACCAGCGCAGCGGCGATCCGATCCTGAATGGGATCATCGCCCCGACCACCACTGCGATGGTGCAATTCGTGACGCAAACCGTCGGCTGGAAGTACGACGGGCGCTACAACACCCTGAGCTACGACGTGAACCGGTTGTGGCACGACGATGACGACGCGAACGACGGTTCGGTGAAACAGTTGCGCGAAGCCGTCGCCAACGATCCGAATCTGCGGGTGCTGATCGCGCACGGCTGGGATGACCTGTCGTGCCCGTTCATGGTGTCGGTGCTGGCGGTCGACCAGATGCCGGCGATGGGCGACCCGACCCGCGTCGAGGTCAAGGAATATCCGGGCGGGCACATGTTCTATGCGCGCGCCGCCAGCAACGCCGACTTCGTGAAGGACGTGCACGCACTGTTCGACAAGAGATAGGTTGCTGCCGTGCGTCCGGCGCGAAACATCCACGGGCCAATCCTGCGCATCGGGCTGGCCGCGATGCTGTCGGACGTAATCCCGAGCGGCAACGCGTGAGCGCGCAATGCGGCGGCGGCGCCCACGCACTTTCGCGTGGTTGGTTACACAACCGGATGGAACCCCGCGCAGGACAAGGACCTCGGCAAGATCGACACGCTGATTTTTGCATTCGCGCCGGTCAAAGATGAGCATGTCGTCTTGAGCACCAAAGCTGCGAAAAACCTGCAATCATTGATCGCACTCAAGACACGCGATCCGAAGTTGAGCGTGGAGATTTCGGTGGGTGGGCTGGGCCGCGGGAGGGTTTTCCGAAGCCGCGCGCACCGCCGCCGGCCGCAAGACATTCGCCGATAGTGCCGCGCGGGTGGTGGCGAATTACCGTGCCGACGGCCTCGATGTCGATTGGGAATATCCCGGCCACCACGAATCGGGAATCGCCTCCAGTCCCGACGACCGCGCCAACTTCATTTTGTTGCTGAGAGCGGTGCCCGAGAGCCTCGATCGCGTGGAAGGCGCACATGGCCGCCTTCGTGAAGGCGCAGCATCTGGGCGGCATCATGTATCGGGAACAGAGCCTCGACCCGACGACGAGTTGCTCGACGCCATCTGGCACGCGCTGCAATAAGCACGCCTCCGGGTTCCCGATGCGCGCGTGGCCAGCGGATCAACGTCCCGGCGCCTTGGCGACCCTGCTGGCCCTCTCACGTTCGGTGTCACGCGCGACGATTGCGTACAGCGCTTCGGTGAAGCGCACCGCATCGCCGGCCGCGAGATGCGACCATTCCGGCAGCCAGAAGCCCTGCAATTCCGGATGATCCTGGAAGTGCACGCCGGGGGCACCGGTTTTCGCCAGCAGCACGTCCCAGGTCTTCGCACGCGGGAACGCCTTGTCCTCGAACGTGAGGTATTTCTCCGCGCTCGGCGTGCGCACGAAGATTACCTCGACGTTGCGCTTGCGCAATTTGGCCACCGCTTTCGCGGCACGCACGATCTGTTCGTCGGCTCCCTTCTGCAATGCGCCCGGCGAATCGCCCGGCCGCATCGCGAAGTGCTGCGTCCAGATGCCCTGCGCGAGCGCGCGGTAGTCGGCATCCTTCTCTAGCTTGTCCCAGATATGACTCGCGCGATCCTCATCCACCACCACCATCAACTTGCGCACGTCCTTGCGGGGATGCATCCCCGGGCGCACCGGCCACCAGTCCTGCCGCTCCAGTACGGTAGGCAACGCGTAATCGGGATCGTCGAAGGCCAGGAATGGCTCGACAAAATGCATGGACAGCCATTGGCCGACGCGCTGTGACGGCGACTGCTTGTGGAAATACTTGAGGACATCCGCGCGATAGCCGAAACCGCTGAAGAAAATGTCGGGTGCCACGCCGACCAGCAGTCGGCCGTTTCTGAAATTCGGATCATCCGCCAGATCCTCCAGCGCGAACATCGGCGAGGTGCCTTCGAGCGCGAGCTGGATGGGGCGCGTACCGGAGAGCTTTTGCCATACCGGCAATTGCAGGTCGAACAGCATGCGCGACGATCCGATCAGCACCGTCGGGCCATCGCCTTCACCATTGTCGATACGGCGGCGCTGGGTCGCCCACAGACCGTCGCTGTTGGCGATGCTCGGCTCGACTCCGAATGCGCGCCAATGCCATTCCCACGTACCCAGCATCAGCAATGTCAGCACCAGTGCGGCGAGCATGATCGCGCCCCAGCGGCGATCGGGGATGTCGCGCTCGGGCACCGGTTGCGCTTGGCCCGGGCGATCCGCCGCGGTCCGGCGCAGGCCGGGACGCAGCGCGATGCGCGCCTCGGCGCTGGCGGATCGCCCGACGGACAGATCAGCACTGGCCGATTCAGAACTGGAAATAGATGAATGCATTGCCGTTGCCTTGCGTGGCGATGACGGCGAACGCCATGACCGCCCACGTGCAGGACAGCGCCGCCGCCGGTGCGCGCGCCAACACGGATTCGAGCGTGCGATCGCGCATCAGCCAGTGCGTGATCACCAACCCCGTGATGATCGCGGCCACCATGACCAGCGACTCGGTGCCGAGCAACGGCACGGCTTTTTCGTTCGCGCCGACCATGCCGCGCAGCATCGTCCACGCGCGCGAAAAGGTTTTGGCGCGGAAGAACACCCACGTCACGTTGACCAGCGCGTAGGTGATCATGCCGAACGCGAGCAGCGTCCACGCGTTCGGGCGGAACCCGGCAAAGCGCTTGCGCAACCAGCGTTCGACGGAGAGATAGATGCCGTGCAACCCGCCCCAGGCGACGAAGGTCCAGCTCGCGCCATGCCACAGCCCGCCGAGCAGCATGGTGCCCATCAACGCCGCGTAGGTTCGACGCGGACCGTGGCGATTGCCACCCAGCGGGATGTACAAGTAATCGCGCAGCCACGACGACAACGTGATGTGCCAGCGCCGCCAGAAATCCGAAAACCCGATCGCGGCGTACGGAAACCGGAAGTTGTCCGGCATCGCGAAGCCCAGGCACATCGCCACGCCAATCGCGATCGTGGAATACCCCGCGAAGTCGCAGAAGATCTGTCCGCTGAAAGCCAGCGTCCCCATCCACGCGTCCAGCGCGCCTGGAATCCTGTTGCTGTCGAAAACCTTCTCGGCCGCGCGGGCGAGAAAGCCATCGGCCAGCACCACCTTGTTGAACATGCCGATCGTCATCAATGCGAAGCCGAAAAACAGTTGCTGGCGATTCGCCCGGCGCGGCTGTTCGAACTGCGGCACCAGCTCGGTGGGCCGCATGATCGGCCCGGCGACGAGGTGCGGAAAGAACGTTACGAACAGCGCGTAGTCGAGAAAATTGCGCGCCGGCAGCGCGCGCCGCAAATACACATCCAACGTGTACGACATGGTCGCGAACGTGTAGAAAGATATGCCCACCGGAAGCACGATGTCCGGTGCGGGCGCGTGATAAGTCACGCCCATCGAAGCGAGCAGCGCGACGAAATTTGACAGCAGGAATCCGCCGTACTTGAAATAGCCGAGCATGCCGAGGTTGGCGACCACCGACAGCAGCATCCAGGCGCGCCTTGCCGCCGGCCGCTGCGCATTGACCAACCCTTGTGCTGCGTACCAGTCCACCACTGTCGAGATCCAAAGAAGGATCACGAACGGCGGATTCCACGCGGAATAAAAAAGGTAGCTCGCGATCAGCAGGTTGATCTTTCTGATCTTCCACGCAAGCGGCAGCGAATGGATCGCGAGCACGATCGCGAAGAACGCGATGAACGTCAGCGAGTTGAAGACCACGCAGGCCTCCCGGCCCGGGGCCGAACTCGGCTCCGAGGGCGGCGGGAGTATGTCACAACCGGCAGGCTGCGCCAGTGCCGGGTCAAGCCGCTCGTTTGACCCTCGGAATGGCCGGGCGCGCAGCAGCGTTGCGCGCCCGGAAAGAGAGGTCAGACGGTCACTTCGCCGGCTTGCGGAATCGATAGATGAACTGGCTGGTGTGGCCGCGGATCGACGGATCGAACACCTTGATGTTCAACGGATCCTTCGGGTTCATCAGCGCATCGCTGGAACCATCGAACACGAAGCCCGCAGATTCGACTTCCTGCTTCACCACTTCGGGGTCGATCCGGTGCAGCGTGTTGGTATCGCCCACGCCCGATCCGGCCGGCGCAACATGATCGATCACGACGAATACACCACCGGGCTTGAGCGCGTCGAAGACCTCCTTGTCGAACTTCTTCATGTCCACCGGGCCCATGAACGGATCGTGGTAATCGTGGTAGTTCTGGGAGGTGAACACGACATCCACCTTCTGCGGCGCGCTCAGCATCGCCGCCGGTTGCTTCAACAGGCTCACGTTGGCGTAAGTGCCCTTCACCAAACCTTGCCAGTCCGCGAAACTCTTGGCCGAGTACTTCGCCATCTCGTCCGGCCATACCGTGTAGACGTGGCCGCTTGGGCCGACGATCCGGCTGAATACGCGCGTCCAGTATCCTGAACCGGGATCGAGCTCCAGCACCTTGTCGCCGGGTTTGACCCCCACGAAAGTCATGACCGCCGCGATCTCGCGGCGCGCATCATCCTTCCTGTCGGCAGAGCGTGCCGGGTCGTTGATGGCCTTGGTGATGTAGGCGGGAACCTTCATGGTCTGCGCAGACGCTGCAGACGGCGCGCTGGATTGCGCGTTGGCCGCGAGCGGCAGCACCACCGCTGCAAGCAGGACGAGACAGGTCGTTCGCATGACGTTCTCCGGATGGGCGGGACCGCCATTGTGCTCCCAAATCGCGTCGCATGGCGCGATGGCGTCGATCAAGTCGACGGCGTTTCCGGCGATGGAAGCCTGCCACGTCGCCCGAGCAGCCAGTCGAGCGCCTGCGCCTCGGTTTCGAATACATTGCTGATGAAGCCTGCGTTCATGCCCGCGATGACTCCAAAGCGATCGGGATCGATGAATTCCGGCCGCACGACAATGGCAGCACGCACGCTGCTCCTGCCTGCCCTGGCCCACTCGCCCATCAGCCAAAGGCGGGCATTCACGCCCGGGGGTTCGACGCCCGTAATCCCGGTGATATCGACCAGCAGCTTGTCGATGCCGGATTGCTTGGTGCGCACGATCGCATCGGCGATCTGCTGCACGCCGTCTTCCAGCACCAGTTCACCGGTCAGCCGGAACCGGGCCACTTCCCCGATTACTTCGTACGACGCCTCACCCATGGCGCACCTGCAGGCGCATACCGGGAAAGTGCCGCGGATGGTAGCACTACGGCAGCGGCGAGATCCGGGCCAGTCGAATGCATTACCGGCGAGCCAACCGATGCCGGTGAAAGGTGTCAGCCGGCCACGACGAACTGGTTGCGTCCGCCCAGCTTCGCGCGGTACAGCGCGGCATCGGCGTCCTTCACCCAGTCGCGGGCGTGGCGCATGCCGGGCCGGGCCGGCGCAAGCCCGATGCTCAGGGTGCAGCGCAAACCGTTGGCGTATTCGAACAGCGAGCACGCCGCGCCCGAGCGGATTCGTTCCGCCACCGTCGCCGCCGCATGCATGTCGACACCGCACAGCACCACGCCGAACTCGTCGCCACCATAGCGTCCGGCAAGGTCGCCCTCGCGCAAACTGCCGCGAATGATCGCGCCCACCTTCCTGACCACTTCGTCGCCGGCGGTATGGCCGTGCTGGTCGTTGACGCGTTTGAACTGGTCGATGTCGATCAGCAGCATCACGGCATCGTCGCAGCAATGGCGGACGAGCGCGGCGTTGACAGCGGATTCCCAATGGCTGCGGTTGAGCAATCCGCTCAGGCTGTCGGTGCTGCTCAAGCGACGCAACTGGTGGTTCTGCGCCCGCACGCGCCGGGCAAGGCCGCGCGAGATGGCGCTCAGCGTCATCGGAAATACCACGAGCAACGGCAGCGACGCCAACAGTTCCACGGTATCGGTCGCCGGTGCGAAGGCGAGGTCGTTTGCCGCTGCGGCGACGCAGCACGCCACCGCCAGCGTAGCCATGCCTCGCAGCAGCAGCCAGCGGCCGCCGATCGCGATCAGGGTGATCGCGAACATCGTCGCCAGCAGCACGCTTGGCAACAGCGCGAACTGCATCAATGCGATCCAGACACCGCCCATCGCGGCGTCGCCCACGAAAAATCGCTGGTCCAGCCCAACCGAGTCGACACTGCGGCGCAGGATCAGCCAGGCGACGTGCGGCCATGCCAATGCATACACCGCCAGCAGGACCCACGCTGACGCGGGCACGCCGCGCCGATACAACACCGTGCCCACCATGATGCCGCCGAGCGCCATGCCCAGCGTGCGCAAACCATGCGAACGCCGCACGACGCTGCGCGCCGCACCTTCGGCGGCGGAGGCATCAGCGGTTGGCATTGTTTTGGGGGACATGGCACGGGAAGTTGGGTGACTTCAGGCGTCTTGGAGCAAGACCGATGCCATACCCTCGCCCATGTCGACGCGCGTCACCGATTTTGACCAATCCCGCGACCGGATCGTGACGCAATGCGCACGTGGAAACACATATTCACGCCGCCGGCGCGCAGCGCTCAGGCTTTCAAGCGCCAACCCGTCCGGAAAATCCACCACACGCCCGCGAGGCACGACGCGAGGAACGCCAGCGTCGCGACCACGCTGATGCCGACGTTCACGTCGGCGAGCCCGTAGAAGCTCCAGCGGAAACCGGAGATCAGGTACACCACCGGATTGAACAGCGTCACCTTCTGCCAGAACGGCGGCAGCATGTGGATCGAATAGAAACTGCCGCCGAGGAAGGTCAGCGGCGTGATGATCATCAAGGGCACGACCTGCAGCTTTTCGAAATTGTCGGCCCATATTCCGATGATGAAACCGAACAGGCTGAAGGTCACCGTCGTCATCACCAGGAACAACACCATCACCGCCGGATGCGCGATCGAGTACGGGACGAACAACCTTGCGGTGCCGAGGATGATCAAGCCCACCACGATGGCCTTGGTCGCGGCCGCGCCCACGTAACCCGTGATGATTTCGAGGTACGACAACGGCGCGGAGTGCACTTCGTAGATCGTACCCACGAATTTCGGGAAGTAGATGCCGAACGACGCGTTCGACACGCTTTGCATCAGCAGCGACAGCATTACGAGGCCCGGGATGATGAAGGCCGCGTAGCTGACGCCTTCGACGCTGGTGATGCGCGATCCGATCGCCGAGCCGAACACCACGAAGTACAGCGAAGTGGACACCACCGGCGACAATACGCTCTGCATCAGGGTGCGCCCGGTGCGCGCCATCTCGAACTTGTAGATCGCACGGATGCCGTGCAGGTTCATGTTCCCTCCTTCACCAGCTCGACGAAGATCTGCTCCAGCGTGTCCTGGCGCGTGCTCAGGTCCTTGAAGCCGATGCCGGCGGCGGCCAGATCGCGCAGCAGCGCGGTGATGCCGGTGCGCTCGCTTTGCGTGTCGTAGGTGTAGATGATTTCGTCGCGCTTGCCGTTGAGTTCCAGCCGATAGGCGGACAACGCTTCCGGCAAACCGGAAAGCGGCTCGTGTAGTTGCAGCCGCAATTGCTTCTTGCCGAGCTTCTGCATCAGCGCGGTCTTTTCCTCGACCACGATCAGCTCGCCCTTGCTGATCACGCCAACACGATCGGCCATGTCTTCGGCTTCTTCGATGTAGTGCGTGGTCAGGATGATCGTGACGCCCGATTCGCGCAGCCGCCGCACCATCGCCCACATGTCGCGGCGCAATTCGACGTCCACGCCTGCCGTGGGCTCGTCGAGGAACAGCACCGTCGGCTGGTGCGACAGGGCTTTCGCGATCATCACCCGACGCTTCATGCCGCCCGACAACATCAGGATCTTCGCGTCGCGCTTGTCCCACAGCGACAAGTCCTTGAGCAATTGCTCGAGATACGCATCATCCGGACCCTTGCCGAACAGGCCGCGACTGAATCGCACCGTATTCCATACCGACTCGAAGGCGTCCGTCTTCAACTCTTGGGGGACCAGCCCGATGATCGTGCGGGTCCTGCGCCAGTCGCGAATGATGTCGTGGCCATCTACCGTCACGCTGCCATTCCCGGGATTGACGATGCCGCAGATGATGCTGATCAGCGTGGTCTTGCCGGCGCCGTTCGGACCCAGCAACGCGAAGATTTCCCCGCGTCGCACCGTGAGGTCGATGCCCTTCAGTGCCTTGAAGCCGCCTTCGTACGTCTTGTCGAGCCCGCGCACCTCGATCACGGCATTGCCGTCCGCGTGCGTCACATGGGTGGTTTCGTTCATGGTGGCCGCCGCTTGGGTTTCGAGGCTAACTGAACCGCTCGGTATGGTATTTAGCGATACGGTGGATGGCAAGCGAAAAACACATCCACCACCGCGACGAAGCAGCGCTCCCGCATTCGACAAGTTCGCCCTTGCATCCATGCAACCACATGGTTGCGCTTTCATTCGAGCCCGCGTAACATGCAATTGTCAAGTTGCACTTCAATCCACCGGGACTGCCCATGAACGCGAATACCGATCGCATCCAGAAACAGGTTGTGTTGAAGGCTCCGCGAGAACGCGTCTGGGGCGCGCTCAGCGAAGCGGAACAGTTCGGCACCTGGTTCGGCGTCCGCTTTGACGGTCCATTTGTCGAAGGCGAGCGGCTGACGGGCAAGATCACGCCCACCCGGGTCGATGAAGAAGTCGCCGCGATGCAGGCACCTTACGAGGGCACGCCGTTCGAGTGGATTGTCGAACGGATCGAACCGATGCAACGCATCGTGTTCCGTTGGCATCCTTTCGGCATCGACAAAAGCATCGACTACTCGCAGGAGCCGATGACGCTGATCATGTTCGAACTGCACGATGCGGCTGATGGGATCCTGTTGACCGTCACCGAATCGGGCTTCGACAAGCTGCCGCCCGAGCGCCGCGCCAAGGCCCTGGCAGCCAATGAAGGTGGTTGGACGCACCAGATGAAACTGGTCAAGAAGTACCTTGCCCTGCGCTGACGCCGAGCGATGCCCAAATTACGTCCACCCAGTCTGCAGAAAGCCGCGCCGGTATTCGCCGCGTTGGGCGACCCGACACGATTGGACCTGATCGCCGCGTTGTGCGCGGGCGGCGCGCTGTCGATCGCGCAATTGACTGCCGGCACCGCGATCACCCGCCAGGCCGTCACCAAGCACCTGGAAACCTTGGCAGGCGCCGGACTGGTGCGCGACATTCGCCAAGGTCGCGAACGGCTGTGGGAGCTGAAACCCTCACGTATCGACGATGCCCGCCGCTCGCTGGACGCGATTGCGGCGCAATGGGATCAGGCGCTGCAACGACTGAAATCGTTCGTGGAGCGGTGATGCCGAAGGAAACTCTCTCAATTGCCCGTCATTCCGGCGCAAGCCACACTGCGTTTGCAGGATTGCGAAGGCCGAAGGCGGCGCGTGGCACGAGCGCCATGGAGGGCGCGAGTAATTCCGGGATGACGAGCAAAAATCCAAGCGACATCAGCGAAGTTGGCTATCCTTGCTGCCCCTGCGGTTATAGCCACTGAACACACCCTCTTCGCGGTCGCGTTCGGCTTGGCATTTCACGCACAGCCGCACGCCCGGCACGGCCTTGCGCCGCGCTGCGGGAATCGCGGCACCGCATTCTTCGCAATGGCTCAGGCCCGGCCCCTTGTGCTGTTTGCTGCGCGCACGCGCCACCGCGTCGGCGACCGTCGCGTCGATCTGGTCCTGAACCGCATCATCGTTGACGAAGCCTTTGGCCATGCGGAAAACGTAAGGCCGGGGATGCCGCGATGCAAGGCTTCGCGCAGGGGCCATTCAGCCGCGAAGTTCCCGTGGCCGCGCAGTCGCGGCCCCGCCGTTTGGCCGAGTGCGCGGTCCGCGGCGGCGACCGGACACGCGGTGTCGATTCCGCCCACGGCCGTTCGTCGCTCCGGCAGGCCCACCGCCCACCGCTGGAGCGCGCAATGCAACTTTATGGCCACCCCTTTTCGTCCTATACCCAGAAGGCGCTGACCGCACTGTACGAAAACGGCACCCCTTTCGAATTCCTGACCCTGTCGCCCGACCATCCCGACATCTACGCGGAATTCGCACAACGCTGGCCGATCCAGAAATTCCCGTTGCTAGTGGACGGCGGGCGTCAGGTGATGGAGGCCACCAGCATCATCGAATATCTGGATATCCATCATCCGGGACCATCGCGGCTGATCCCGGACGACGCGGACGAAGCCGTGGCTGTGCGCATGCTGGATCGCTTCTTCGACAATTACATTTCCGGTCCGCAACAGAGGATCGTGCTCAACCAGTTGCGGCCGGAAACCGACCGCGATCCGTATGGCGTCAACGAAGCGCGCCTCGCGCTGGACGTTGCCTATGCATGGCTGGACGGCTACATGGCAGGACGCAAATGGGCCGCCAGCGGCAGCTTCAGCCTCGCCGATTGCGCGGCGGCGCCGGCGCTGTTCTACGCGGACTGGACGCATAGCATCGGTGAATCATTCCTCAACGTGCACGCCTATCGTGCGCGCTTGCTGCAACGGCCCTCGTTCGCGCGCTGCGTCGAAGGCGGGCGGCCCTATCGGCCCCTGTTCCCGTTGGGCGCGCCGGATCGCGATTGAACGACGACGCAGGCACAATCGAGGCAACATGACCCATCAAATACAGGAAACCAGCCATGGCTGAGAAGAAGCCCATCAAGACCGGCAAGTCATCCGCGGGATTCACGGCCGACGAACGCGCCGCGATGAAAGAACGCGCGCGCGAATTGAAGAACGCGAAACGCGGCACGGATGGCGAGAAGGACGTGCTGTCGGCCATCGCCAAGATGCCGGAACCCGATCGGGCGATCTCCGAACGGTTGCACAAGCTCATCCGGGCCGCCGCGCCGGCGCTATTGCCCAAAACCTGGTACGGCATGCCCGCCTACGCCAACGCAGACGAAAAAGTCGTCGTCTTCTTCAAGCCCGCGTCCAAGTTCAAAGATCGCTACCTGACCCTCGGCTTCAACGACGCCGCCAGGCTCGACGACGGCGCGATGTGGGCGACGTCGTACGCGCTCATGAAGCTGACCGCTGCCGAAGAAAAGCGCATTCGCGACCTGGTGAAGAAAGCGGCCGGCTAGGAGGCCGCGCCTGCACTCTCGACTTCGCAACAAAACGTACTCTCATCATCGCGGCGAAAACTTGTCCTCGGCAAAAGTTTTTGCTCGTCATCCAGGCGAAAGCCGCTGCGCCAGTGCATTTGCAGGATTGCAAACGCGAACGCCGAAGGCGGCGCGTAGTGCGAGCGCCACGGATGGCGCGAGTAATTCCGGGATGACGAACCAAAAAACAAACTCCCTTGGGCGCTTGCCGAAACCCCTCACCCCTCGAGAGAAGTGGCCGCGGTAAAAACCGCCAACTGGGCATCAAAAGCCCGCTTGTACGCGGGCCGCGCTTCGCCGCGCGCGACATAAGCGGCCAGTGTCGGAAACTCACCCAGCATCCCCGAAGGTTTCAGCCGCAGCAGTGCGTGCACCATCATTAGGTCGCCCGCGCTGAATGCGCCGTCGAGCCAGTCGGCACCGCCAAGGCAAGCGGAAAGCTGTGTCAGTCGGTGGCGGATGCGACCCTTGACGAGCGGCAGACGCTCCCCGGCCCAAGGCTTGTCGCCTTCCACGATCCTGACGGTCACGAGTTCGAGGATCGGCGGCTCCACCGTGTTGAGCGCGGCAAACATCCAGGTAATCGCGCACGCACGGGCATTCGCGTCGTCCGGCAACAAGCCGGCATGCTGCTCCGCGATGTGGAGCACGATCGCGCCCGACTCGAACAGGACGAGATTGCCCTCTTCATAAGTCGGAATCTGCCCGAATGGATGCAGCGCAAGATGCGCGGGTTGCTTCATTGCCTCGAATGAAACCAGCCGAACATCGTAAGGCTGGCCCACTTCTTCGAGCGCCCAGCGAACGCGCATGTCACGCGCCAGTCCCCTGCCGCGGTCGGGTGATCGTTCGAATGCCGTGATGGTGGGAATCATCGGAACGCTCCGGGTGACGGCCACTTCAAGCCGCCGGCTCGCATGCCGGATCGATCTGCCGCAGCTCGCATTCGACTTCCCACTCGTCGCCGTGCACGTCCAGAAAACGCTTGGTCAGTTGCAACGCGTGCTCCATCGAGTCGGCCTTGAGCAACGCGTAACCGCCAATCACTTCCTTGGTTTCCGTGAACGGACCGTCTGAAACCGACTGCTTGCCATGGGACGAGCGCACGCGTTTGCCTTCGGAGGTCGGCCGCAACCCGGCCGTATCCAGCAGAGTGCCATCCGCGGTCATTTCGGTCATCAAATGCCCCATGTCCGCCATCAGCTTTTCGCTGGGCTTCTGGCCCGTGTTCTCCCGCACCCGGATCAGGGAAAGAAATCGCATGGTCGCGTCTCCTCGTGGATGGGCGGAGCCGCGACCGGCAAATACCGGCAGCGTCGCGCTCCTGATTGGGCGACGAACGCGGGAGGCAAAAATCGACACCAGGGGAAATTCTGATTTTGCTAGTCATTCCGGAATCGCGAAACGATATCCGGGATCCAGTGCCTGTTGTGCACATGAACCCACCGCGCAAAAGAAGGTGGACGCCGTGAAACGCCGCTCAGGGCGTAGCTTCCGGGTAACGCATCGCCAGCGCCTGCGCGACCAGCGCGCGCGTTCCGTCGTCCAATGGCGCTCCGACGTCCGCGCGACTTGTGCTCGACCAGCAACACGCCCTTCCGCAGCAGGTCGATGTAGCCGTTCTTGTCGTCGATCTTCTCGACCCTGCGCTCGAAGTTGGCGAAGCGGCGGGGCGAAACGCCGAATACGTCGAAAAAGCCGTTCCAGAAGGATTGCGCCTCGGCGTCTTCGGACGCTTTGTGGGCCCATTCGCGTGAAAACTTCAACGCGCAATCCTTGATTTCCTTTCAGCTCAGCGCCATCGGTTCCCCCCTCGTCCGCGCGTCAGGCTGCGATCCGCTGGATGTGGCCACCATCCTTGCCCAGCGTGCGACGTGCCTCTTCAAGATCGTAATCGGCCTGCAGACCGAGCCAGAACCGCTCGCTGGTGCCGAGCGCACGGGCCAGCCGGATCGCGGTATCCGCCGTCACACCGCGCTTGCCGAGCACGATTTCGTTGATGCGGCGCGGCGGCACCTTGGCCGCGCGCGCCAAGGCGTTCTGGCTGATCCCGAGTGGCAGCAGGAATTCTTCCAGCAGCACTTCACCGGGATGGATGTTGGGCAGCTTCTTCATCGTCGTTCTCGCGTGTTTCAGTGATAGTCCACGATTTCCACTTCGTGCGCAGCGCCGTCCGTCCAGCGGAAGCAATGCGCCATTGATCGTTGATCCGGATCTGTGCTGGCCCTTGCGATCGCCCTTCAAGCCCTCCAGGCGGTTGGCAGGCGGCACCCGCAGATCATCCAGGGGGCGGCGTTGCTGAGCATTCGCAGCTTGCGACGAGCGACGTCCTGGATACCGGAAGGCAAGCGCCTCGATGGCATGCCATTCCAGATCTGTTGCGCTTCCTCGTCGGTAAAGTTTCGGATCACGACGTAACCATAACGCAAAGCGTTATATGACGCAATGCGTTACGGCCAGGCATTGGGTGGGCGGCCTTGGGGGCCATAAGCCCCGCCGCCTCCTCAGGTACTACCAGAGAAGCAACGCACAATTCCGTGTGCCGACACGTTTTTCTGTTCATGTTTCCATTCCCATCCGGCCAATTTGGCGGTACGCTCGACCCTCCCCTGACCCAACCGGAGCGCTGTCATGGCCCTGTGGAAAGAACCCGTCAAATCCCCTTCGTCTTCACTGCCGAATCCGCCCGACGTGGCGCGCTTCGACATGCCCGACCCGCTTGAACAACCCACGCCCGCAGCGAAGGCGCCGGCATTCAGCCCCGAACCCGCACCCGCGCACGGGAAGTCGGGTTCCGAGTCGCATATCGCCCCCGATTTGGTGATCGAGGGCAAGATCGAGGGCGCCGGTCACGTGCGCATCGCGGGCCGCTTCAAGGGCGACATCAACGTGCGCGGCGACCTCACCATCGAGCACGGCGCCAAGGTCAACGGCAGCGTGCGCGCCGAACGCGTCACCATCGCGGGCGAGCTGACCGGCAATATCGAAACCGCGGCACACGTCGAACTGATGCAGACCGGCGCGCTGACCGGCGACGTGAAATCCACCACTTTCAGCGTCGCCAAGGGTTCGCGCATGCGCGGCCAGGCCGAGTTCGGCTGGGACGACGGCAAGGGCGGCTCGTCGGACACGCACAAGAGCAACGGGCACGTCAGCGGCAACGGCCAGAAACAATGACCACTCCGCACGCGGGTGCGGGGGGCGCCACGCGCACTTGCCCGCACTGCCGCGAGACGATCCTGGAGAGTTCGCAGGTTTGTCCCGCGTGCAACCACAAGCTGCGTTACGGCGGGCCGGCCGGTGATCTGGCCGCGCCGGCCACGCTGACGCCGTTGCGCGTCGAAGGCAGCTTCCGGAATCCTTCCGACAACGGCCCTTGGGAATACTCGATGGTGCTGACGATCCGCAACGAGCGAGGCGAGGAAATTGCGCGGCGTCTCGTGGGCGTCGGTGCAATGCAACCCGGCGAACAGCGCACGTTCGCCGTGAGCGTGGAAATGAACCCCGCCAGCGGCAAGCGCACGCGGCATTGACGAGAACCCAGACTTGATCCGCAGGCGAGCCCGCGGATGCAACGAGCCTTCCAACGTCTTTGGCAGTTTCCATCCTTGGCACTGGATCCCGGCCAATCCATGGCCGGGATGACGGCGTTACCGGGTTCCCGTTGTCACCGGTGATGACGCCAGTGGCAATTCGACGTAACTTTCGTTGCCCGGCGTGCGGTAAATCTTCTGCGTGGCCTCGATGTAATCCGCCGGCTTGGCAAAGAAGATGTTGGGCACGAACGTCTGCGGATTGCGGTCGTACAGCGGAAACCAGCTCGACTGGACCTGCACCATGATGCGGTGGCCCGGCAGGAATACGTGGTTCGCCGTGGGCAGGTACCACTGATACGGCAACGGTGTGTCGGCCTTGACCGGTTCGGCCTTGTCGAAACCTTGGCGATAGCGCCCGCGCAGGATGTCGGCGGAAATCATCAACTGGTAACCGCCGAGTTCGGGCTGCTCCGCCACCTGGTCCGGATAGACGTCGATCAGCTTCACCACCCAGTCGCTGTCGGTGCCGCTGGTGGATGCGACCAGATGCACTTGCGGACGGCCGCTGATCTTCACCGGACGGGTCAACACCGCCGACTCGTAAGTCAGCACATCCGTGCGCCCCGACATCTCGCGCTGGTCGTCCACCAGCCATTGTGACCAGGTCTGCGGTGCGACATAGCCGACCGGCTGGATCGGGCGCGCACGGAACGGCACGGGTTTCGCAGGGTCAGACACGTATTCGTCGTACCCCTCGCCACCTGCCTGCGGCGCGTCAAAGCCGAGCATGTGGTTCGCTTCCAGATACAACGGCGTCGTCTTGATGCCGCACCCGCTGGGGCATCCCGACGGCCATGCGTCGAGGCGCTCCCAGCGATCGCTGCCGGTCACAAACGCCGTCACCGGCGCCACGTCGTCCTTCGGCGCCCCGTCCTTCAGGTAATGCGCAAGGAACGGACGCAGGATGTGCTCACGGAAATAGCGGCCGGTGTCGCTGCCGAACTTGATGGGCCCAAGCGAACTGGCGTCCTCGATTTCCTGGCCGTGGTGCCACGGGCCCATCACGAGATACACCATGTCGTTGTTCTTGTCCTTCGGCTCGATCGCGCGGTACACCGCCATTGCACCATAGATGTCTTCCTGGTCCCACAGGCTGTCCACCAGCATCACCGGCACCTTGAGCGGCTGTTTGGCGAGGATCTTGTCCATCGCCTGTTCCTGCCAGAACGAATCGTAGGCAGGATGCGCGACGAGCTTGCGCCAAAAGCCAACCTGGTCCATGCCGTAAGCCTTGCCCAGCGCGCCGGCCGAAACGTAGTGCATGTACAGGTCGTAATCGTCGTAATAGTTCGACCACCACTTGACGTCGTTGCTGCGCGTGGCTTCCTGCTCGTAGATGTACGGGATGTTCTGCTGGCGGAACGCCCCGTTGTGGAACCAGTCGTCACCCATCCATCCGTCCACCATTGGATTCATCGGCACCGACACCTTGAGTGCCGCGTGCGGATTGACCAGCGCCATCAACGGTTCGAAACCGTCGTAGGAAATGCCGATGATGCCGACCTTGCCGTTGCTCTCCGGCACGTGCTTGACCAGCCAGTCGATGGTGTCGTAGCAGTCGGTGGAATCATCCACGGGCGTGGGATTCAATGAGCCGTGCAGTGGCCGGTTCATCACGTAATCGCCACCAGAACCGTACTTGCCGCGTATATCCTGGATCACGCGGATGTACTTGTCTTCCACGATCACATCGGCCGGGTTGTCGTAACCCTGCAACGTCACTTCCAGATTGCCGCTGAGCTGGCCGAGTTGCATGCGGCCGGCCTGCGCGTCCGCGCTGTACGGCGTGCGCGTCAGCAGGATGCCTGCATGCATGACGCCCTTCGGAACCAGGATGACCGTGTGCAGTTTCACTCCGTCGCGCATCGGGATGTCCACGTCGCGCCGGATGTAATCGTGATTCGTGGCCACCGGCTTGAAATGCGCCGGTGTCTCGCTCGGATAATCGGGGTATTGCGGCGGCGGCGCCGAAAGGGCCGACGCGGAAACGACCAGCAGCAGCGCAGCCAGTGTTGATGCAAGACCAAGGAACGGACGCGCGACAGGCAACGTTTTCATGGCACCCCCAGGCGCTCGACGAATCCTGCCATCCTAAACCCGTCGGGAAATCGTTGGCAAAGACATCTTCCGATCCGCAACACACATGGGGCAGCGCGACCGTCGCCGCCTGTCCACCGAGGGCAACATGCTGTATTACTACGCCGTGGTCGGACGCAAATGGCGCAACATCCACGATGCCTGCCTCGCTGGAATCCAGCACCAAGCTCCCTGATTCGGCATTCGCACTGGTTCACGCGACCCGTGCGTTCGGAACAACGCGCGCCGTCGATGATGTCAGTCTCGACTTCGCGCGCGGCCATGTCAGCACCCTGATCGGCACCAGCGGTTCCGGAAAATCCACGCTGTTGCGGATGCTGATCGGGCTGGAATGGCCGACGGGCGGCGAGGTGCGGTGCGATGGCAAGCCGCTGCGGCGCGAGGACGTGCTGGAGGTGCGTCGCCGGGTCGGTTACGTGATCCAGGATGGTGGCCTGTTCCCGCATCTGAGTGTGCTCGGCAACCTCGCTCTGTTGCCGCGAGACCTTGGCTGGAAGCCATCGCGCATACGCGAACGCGCGGGCGCGCTCGCCGCCGTCGCCCATCTCCGCGAAGAGTTGTTCGGGCGTTTTCCCGCGGAATTGTCCGGCGGCCAGCGCCAGCGCGTCGCCTTGATGCGCGCATTGATGCTGGACCCGCCCACCCTGCTGCTGGACGAACCGCTGGGCGCACTCGACCCGCTGGTGCGCCACGGTCTGCAGGATGAATTGCGCGAGATATTCCGAAGCCTCGGCAAGACGGTGATCATGGTGACCCACGACCTCGCCGAAGCCGCGTTCTTCAGCGATCGGCTGATCCTGATGCGGCGCGGCCGCGTGCTGCAGGACGGCAGCCTCGATGATTTCCGGCACCGTCCCGCCGATCCGTTCGTGCGCGAATTCCTGGCCGCGCATCGCACCCTGCCCGGAGCAGCATGAGTCGCTGCCTCGCAATGCTGGCGTTCGCCGCGCTGGCCCTGCTGGTGCCGCTGCGTGTCGCACATTCCGCGGAGACCGTCGTCATCGGTTCGAAGAACTTCACGGAATCGGTGGTGCTGGGCGAGATCGCGCGACTGTCCGCGCAGGAACACGGCATCAAGACGGAGCACCGGCGCGGCCTCGGCGGCACGCGCATCCTGTGGCAAGCGTTGCTGGGCGGCGACATCGACGCCTATCCGGAATACACCGGGACCCTCACCCATGAATTGCTGCACGACGCGCCGCCCAATGAGGGCATTCCGCTGCTGCGCGCGCGTTTGAAATCCCTCGGCATCGGCATCACCGACCCATTGGGGTTCAACAATACCTACGCGATCGGGATGCGCGAGGACGAAGCGCGCACGCTGCACATCCGCAGCATTTCCGATCTTGCCAAGCACCCGGACCTGCAACTCGCGTTCTCCAACGAATTCATGAACCGCGCCGACGGCTGGCCCGGCCTGAAGGCCGCCTACCACCTGCCGATGGCCGCACGCGGCATGGATCACGACCTGGCCTATCGCGCGCTCGCATCCGGGGCGGTCGACGCGAGCGACCTGTACAGCACCGATGCTGAAATCGCGTACTACCACTTGCGCGTGCTGGAGGACAATCTGCATTACTTCCCTCGCTACGACGCGGTTTACCTGTATCGACTCGACCTCGAGCAGCGTGCACCGAATTTCGTCGCCGCCCTGGACCGTCTCGCCGGCAGCATCGACGCGCGACAGATGCGGGCGATGAACAAGGCGGTGAAGATCGACGGCAAGAGCGAGACGAGCGTCGCCGCCAATTTCCTGGGCGTCGAGGAGGAATCCGGAAACGACGGCGGATTCTGGCACCGGATGGCGCGCTACACCGCGCAGCATCTGGCGCTGGTCGGCATTTCGCTTTCGCTGGCGATCGTGCTGGCGGTGCCGCTCGGTGTCCTCGCCGCGCGCCGTCGCAGGCTGGGACAAGTCGTGATCGGCTTGACCGGTATCCTGCAAACCGTGCCTTCGCTGGCGCTATTCGTGTTCATGATCCCGCTGTTCGGGATCGGCGCCGAACCCGCGATCGCGGCGCTGTTCCTGTACAGCCTGCTGCCGATCGTGCGCAACACGCATGCCGGACTGACCGGCATCCAGCCCTCATTGCTGGAATCGGCGGCGGCACTCGGGTTGCCGTCGCGCGTGCGGCTGTGGCGCGTGGAACTTCCGCTGGCGCTGCGCTCGATACTCGCGGGCATCAAGATCGCGGCGGTGATCAACGTCGGCACCGCGACGTTGGGCGCGCTGATCGGCGCAGGCGGCTACGGCCAGCCGATCATCACCGGCATCCGCCTCGACAGCATCCCATTGATCATGGAAGGCGCGGTCCCTGCCGCGTTGCTGGCGCTGGTCATGCAAGGCGCGTTCGAGTTGATCGAGCGCGCGCTGACGCCGCGCGGTTTGCGGCTGCGGGCAATGTCGTGAACGCAACTTGTATCAACCGACCGATTGCATTCCACGCAATTCAGCTTCCACGGCGAACACGTGCGGATCGTCCACGCCGAGTTCGCGCAGCGCCTGCGCCAACTTGAGCACGTAGTCACGGTTGCTGCCGCTCGGCCCCGACGCGTGGGCGACATGGCGTGCGATGTCGGCGTCATCCGCGGGCCCGAGCCACGCCGCATTTTCGGCATTGGCGATGTACACGATGCCCTCGGCAGATTCCCCGCCGCCGAAGTGCAATGTCATCGAGAATCGGAGGTAACCGTTCTTCTCGCGGTGATCGAGATGCTGGAACGTCGCGGGTGTCACGCGGTAGGCCATGCCCGCGCACACCGCGCCGTGGTCCGCCACCAAAGTCGCGACGCGGCCCGGATGTTCGAATGTTCCGCGATGATCGTGCGAACCCTGCCACAGCCGCCGCGACCAGCCGCGGATCGTTGCGGGCCGCCGTTCAATGTACGGGAAATCGACCTTGTAGATCAGCGAACCGTAACCGAACAGCCACACGCTTTCCACGCCGTTGAAATCGTGACGGAGCCGGTTGACCGCGGTGGTGTCATGGGTGGCCGGCGATGAATCGATAGTTGCGCTTTTCATCTGCGGCGGAAGGGCGGCATGTGGCATCAGCTTGAATGGTATCGCCGCATCGCGCCGGCGACTTGCGCACCGGAATTGCGTACCATGTCGGATTGCCATCAGGAAAGGTCATGGCCCGATACGTCGCGGAACGTGCAAAGCTCGGCGATCAGCCCATCGTGGTGCTGGCCAGTGCCAGCGGCCATTGCGCCCGGATTGCCTGTCACGGTGCTGCGCTCTTGAGCCTGGAGGTCCCGCGCCGGGGCAACGTGTTCGACATCGCGTGGGGCTATCACGATGCCGCGGAAATCAAGGCGCGTTCGGGTTCGCACTTTGCGATCCTCGCGCCGTTTGGCGGGCGCGTGGGCAATGCGCGCTATCGCTTCGATGGGCACGACTACGATCTGCAACCCGGCGTCGAAGGCCCCGCGCGGGAGTTTCGCCACGGCTTCGTGCGCGATGCGGATTTCGAGATCACGGCGCTGGATGCTGATGAAACGTCCGCCCGGTGCACGCTCAAGACCTCCGCGATCCGTCCACGCCCCGGCTATCCGTTCTCGATCAACCTCGCGCTGAGTTTTATCCTTGATGTCACTGGCCTTGCACTGGAGGCGCGGATGCGCAACGTGGGCCAAAAGGTCGCGCCGTGCTTTTTTGGCTGGCACGCGTATTTCCGCGCGGGCGAGGGCATCGCCGACGACTGGTTGCTGGAAATTCCCGCGCGCACCACCCTCCGAACCGATGAGAAGCTGATCCCGCTGTGCGGCGACGCGGCGTACCTTTCGCTGGACAACGCGCCCGCGCTGGACTTCCGCACGCCACGCCGCATCGGCAATCGGGTGCTCGACAACGGCTACACCCGTCTCGCAGCGGACAACGATGGTCGCGTCCGCACGCGGCTTTCCGATCCCGTGACCGGCTCTGCCGTCAGCGTATGGCAGGAGCACGGCGTGATGCACGCGTTCACCGGCGACATGCTGGCTGCGGGTGCGCGCAGCGCCGTCGCGCTGGAACCGATGGAGTACATGGCCGACGCGTTCAATCGCCCCGAATGCGCCGATGCGATCCGGCTGCAGCCCGGCCGGGAACGCGTATACCGCTGCGGCGTGGAATTCTCGGCCGGCTGAGCAAACCGATCGGACTGACGGTTGGTTCCCTCAACTGCGAACCGGCGGCACCAGTTTCAGCTTCGCGCCCGACGTCTGGCGCTTGGGCCGCAACATGCGCTCCAGCGCGGCTGATGGCAACGGATACGAATACAGGTAACCCTGCCCTTCGGCGCATCCGGCGTGCATCAGGAAATCGTGCTGGCCTTCGGTCTCGATGCCCTCGGCAATCGCGGTCAGGCCAAGGCTGCCGGCCATCGCGATCATCGCGCCGACGATTGCCACGTCGTTGGTGTCGTGCGGCAATCCGGTGATGAACGAGCGGTCGATCTTGAGATAGGCGACTGCCGGCAATTTCAGGTAGGCCATCGACGCGTAGCCGGTGCCGAAGTCGTCGATGGCAACGCCGATGCCAAGCGCGTGCAACGCGCGCATGGTGCGCTCGGTTTCCTCGCCCAGTCGCAACATTGCGCCTTCGGTGATTTCGAGCACGATGCGCTGGGGCGGCACCATGTTGGTTTGCAATGCGCGCCGGATGCTCTCGGCGAAGCCGGGATGCCCGAACCAGCGCGCCGACACGTTGAGCGCGACGCGGATGGGCGGTATGCCGGATTCGTCCCACGCGTGGATCTGCGCGCACGCCGCATGCATCACCCACTCGTCGATGCGATGGATCAGACCGATGCTCTCGGCGATGGGAATGAAATTGCCCGGCATGATTTCGCCGCGTTCGGGATGCTGCCAACGCAACAACGCCTCGACCGCCACGATCCGGCCCGAGCTCAGCTCGACGCTGGGTTGATAGACAAGCCGGAATTCCTCGTCCAGCAATGCCTGGCGCAGTTCCGTCGCGAGCGACATGCGCTGGCGTGCGTCGGCCTGCATCATCGGGACGTAGAAGCGCCAGGCATTGCGTTCCTCGGTCTTGGCCGAGTACATCGCGGCGTCGGCGCTGGCGATCAGGGTCTTGGCATCTTCGCCGTCCAGCGGGTAGCCGGCAATGCCGATGCTGGCACTGACCACGATTTCGTAATTGTCGACGTGGAATGGCTCCGACAATACCGACAACAATCGATCCGCCAGTTTGGCCGCGTCTTCGCGCAGGGTCAGGCGCGGCAGCAACACGGTGAATTCATCGCCACCGATGCGGCCTGCGATGTCGCCTTCGCGCAATTCGTGGCGGATGCGCTCGCCGACCAGGTTCAGGAGGCGATCGCCTATGGCATGGCTGTAGCTGTCGTTGACGAACTTGAAGGCATCGAGGTCGATGAACATCACCGCGACCGCGCTGCGGTGCTGAGCGGCGTATTCGATCGCCTGTTCGCAATGGCGCTGGAATTCCGAGCGGTTGACCAGCCCGGTCAACGCATCGTGCGCGGCCAGATGTTCCAGCCGATAACGATCGGCCTTGGCCGCCGAAATGTCGCTGAACACCGCGACGTAGTGCAGCACGCCCTGGCTGGCGTCGCGAATCGTGCTGATGCTCAGCTTTTCGGGATACGTGGTGCCATCCTTGCGGCGGCTGCGGATTTCGCCCGCCCAGTGGCGCGCAGCGGCGATCTGCTCCCACAGCATCCTCGGCAACGGCGTGCCGTCGGGCATGCTGCGCGAATCGTCGAAGCGCGTACCGACGAGACTTTCCACGGTGTGCCCGGTAATCAGCGTGGCGGCAGCATTTACCGAGACCACGCGTCGTTCGGCGTCGGCGATGATCACGCCTTCTGCAATGCTGGCCAGGGCCTCGGCGGCGATGCGACGTGCGCGATCGCTTTCCACGCGCTCGGAAATGTCGCGGATGATGGCCTGCCGGACGGTCTGGTCGCCCCATTTGGCCGTGCTGCTTTGAGCTTCGACAGGCTTGAGCTGACCGTTCACCGCGCGCAGTTCGCCATTGCCGGCCGTGCCTCTCTGCAAGGGGTTCCTCTGGAACAGGTCGGCATAGTGGTTGCCGACCAGTTCCCTCGGCGCACGTCCGGTCCATGCGCTCGCGGTGCGGTTGACGTCGAGGATGTGGCCGCTGTCTTCATCCACCATCAGGATGGCATCAGGCGCGCTGTCGAACAGCAGTCGATAACGCTCCTCGCTGCCGCGGATGCCGGCCAGTACGCGACGTGCCATCCACAACCAGAGCGCGATCGCGAGGGCCGCGGAAAACAGGATGCCGACAAACAATATCCTGCCGGTCCATACGGCGCCTTGGGCAATACTCAGCGAAAACTGGTTGGAGCGCGGCTCGATGAACGCATTGATCGCCATGACGTGGGCGCGTTGGCGTGCGACATCCGCCGGCGTCATGGCGTTGTTTGCGTACGCGCGACGAATCGTGTCGGCGATCGACTTCAGGTCCACCATCGGATCGTCCGTGGATTGCCACTGCCGCAGCGCGTCCCTCATGTAGGGCGCACCCGCAAAATGATCCAGCATGAAAATCGCGCCGGGGATCGCCACGGTCATGGCATGCGCGCGGCGCATCTCGTCCTCCACGGACTGGTAATCGAAATGCCCCGACAACACCATGTCACGCGCCGTACGCAGTGACTTCAGGACCGCGTAGTTTTTCTGAAAATCGGTGTAATCCGCGAGATCACCCGTGGCGGCGTAGTGGAGCAAGTCCACCGTCATCTGTTTCTGGGCCTTGGACCAGATGCTCTCGCCGTTGAGATAACCGGCGAGCGCGATCTGGGCCTGCACGGTGACCCACGTAAGCAGCAGGATGACCACCACCACCGCGACCAACGCGTAGGCCAGCGGCAGCAGGCGCCGGGCCAAGGGGGTGCGCAGGGGTTGGAAAGAGCCATGCTGCATGGGCAACAAGGGAGATCACATCGGCATAAGTCACTCCATTACAAGCAATTTTTGTACCAACCGCGGCCCATCAGGCTGCAGCGACCTCGTAGGCGTCCGCAACTTCCAGCGCGGCACCCGGTTGCACCGAGCGGTCACCCAGGATCCGCATCGCGACATAGGTGCGTTTGATGCACTCGCTGATGTGGGCCACTTCCATTCCCCGCGGCGAAGTTCCAAGGAGTCCGCAAACGAGTTCCAACGCTTCCCAGGGGTGCTCGTCATCGTAGGCCGCATGCAACTGCAACCAGCGCAAGCTGCCGCGACGACCCTGTTCCGGGTACTGTGCCGCGAAACTTTCGCTCTCGTACAGGATTCGGGACCACTCGCCCGTCGCGCCTTCGACGGCATAGTTGACGGCCGCCAGGCTGGCCGCCAGCGTGTCGCCGGTGCTGACTTCCTCGCACCAGGTCGCCAGCGTCTGCGTGCCCGCCGGCACCAGCGCATGCAGCACCGTCTCGCGTGGTACTCCTGCGCCTTCGGCCCAGTTCAACCAGTATTCGGCGTGGTTCTGTTCGACGCGGATATTGCGAACCAGCCAGCGGCGCGCATGATCCTCTCCCTCACTGCGACCGTAGCGCGTCTTCAGCAGGCTGCGCGCCATGTAGCAGGGAAACCGCTCAATGGCCGGCCAAGCACCCACCAGGAACCGAGGTGTGATTTCCGGATCCTCACCGGTACACATCTCACGCCACAGTTGGTGATCGACGACGGTCTTCTTGACCAGATCGCATTCGCCGACCATGTCCTGTGCCCACTGCGGATAACTGCTCAGCTCGGTCAATGGACCGGTACGCTCGAAACGAATACTCATGATGATCTCCTCGGGTCAGGTCGAGTTTTTTCGGCACAGCACATCGGGTGATGCATCGAAGACGGGGGCGACTTCGTTTTCTGTACCTTCCTTCGCAGCCAAGCGACGCGGGCTGAGGATACGCGTGAGTACGTTGGGCTGTCCGCCTTCACAAAGTCGCATGCAAAGGTATCGATAACCCGCTGACGTATCTCGCCAAGTGTTCCCCAAAACCCCCGCTAACCGACTGGCTGCGACTGCTACTTTACGCTTTGTTCATGAGAAGTCCATCACAAAATTCTCCAATTCGGATACATCCGCGAAATGACATTATGTTTGTCACATAGTCTATTATTTCTAAATACTTTTTTAGTTCATGAAAAATGTCGCGAGCCAAATCAGCAGCCCCGCTCTTGCGGGCCGACCGCAAGATGCAAGTATTCCCCGCACGCTTGGCAGCCGGAGCGTGTGTCGCTCACGACCGGCCCGAAGCGGCGCCCCGGAAGAGAGACAACCAAAAATGCTGCGCTACACGTGCGCCAGGGCGTACTCGATCGCGGCGCAAGCCGCCGCGACTTGCGCTTCGTTGCACTGTTCCGGCGTGGCGCGCGGACTGTCGGGGTACACCTCGGTCGTGGTGCGATAACGGGCGGCGGTCACGCCGGCGCACAACCCGAGCCTCACGAGCGGGTATTCGATCACGCCCGGCGCCACTACCGGCGAGCCGATGATCGTGCCATCCGGATCGGCCGGTGCGATATGGGTCACTTTCGCCACCGCAGCAATCACCGCCTGCTGGAATTCCGGCTGTGGATTCTCGCTGTCCGCGCACAAGTAGAAACCGTCCGGTATCGTACCCGGCTCGTACGACATGCCATCGCGAGCTGCCAACGCGGGACGAAACTCCGATTCGTCGGTATCGGTGGTCTCGTGCAGGTCGATGTGCATCCACACACGTTCGCGGAACGGCGCCACGAATCGCACCAGCGCCGCCGATTCGGGAGCGGGGCTGCTCGCGATGAAATTGCGGTTCGGATCGAGCGCATACGGATTCCAGCGGTGAATGCGCTCATAGCCCCACGGACTGACGCACGGCACAACCATCACGTTCGCACGACCCGCATAATCATCCGCCTGCCGCTTGGCGAACAGCAACGCGCCACGCACGCCGCTGGTTTCGTAACCATGCACGCCGCCCGTCACCAGCATGATCGGCAACGAGTCGTTCCAGCCGCGAGCCTTCAGCGCGAACAGCGGATAGCGATCGGGCGCATAGTCGAGTTCGCCATACTGCACCACATCAAAGCGTGTGCGCAGAGCGTCGATCGCACGCAACACGTCGTCCGCATAGCTGCGCTGCTTGCGTTGCCGCGAACGCCATTCGGACTTCTCCGCGTCGCCCCACGGCTGTCCCGGAATTCCGATGGAATAAAAGACTTCGATCGTCATCGCATTGCTCGCCTGGAGCCAGCCGGAGACTCTATCACTTCGCATCCGGGCACCTGTGCCGAAAAACATTTCGATGGCCTGCAAAATGAGACGCCGCAACGGCACGCGATGCCGCGGCCTGCATAGCGGCACGGGTTACCGCGGCCTCGCCGGCGCGCGCTCGAGCTTGCCCGCCCCACCGTGCGTGCAGCTCGACGTCGGCGCGCGGCACCGCGTCGCGGGCCATGCGGATGCGTGGCAAGGCGGCATGGGCGTTGCGGTGTATTTCGGCGGTTGAACTTCGGCAGTACTTCATTGACATGCGCGCAATCGCCTCCACATCCGGAGGAACGCATACGGATTGAATCGCCATGAATACTCCTGCCCGCCTCCGAATCGACTTCGTTTCCGACGTCGCTTGCCCGTGGTGCGCGATCGGGTTGGCCGGCCTGCAACAGGCACTGGCGAAACTCGATGGCAGCATCGAGGCGGACATCCACCTGCAACCGTTCGAACTGAATCCGCAAATACCGTTCGAAGGCGAGGATGCGGGCGAACACATCATGCACAAGTATGGCATCGGCGAAGCGCAACTCGAAACCAACCGGAAGGCAATCCGCGAGCGCGCCGCGCCGCTGGGCGTGGCCATCAATACCCGCGATGGCAGCCGCGTCTGGAACACCTTCGATGCGCATCGACTGCTGCACTGGGCCGAATCGCAGGATGGCGGCAAAGCCGTCGCGCTGAAACAGGCGCTATTCCGGGCCTACTTCACCGACAACGAAAACGTGGCTGACCGGGGCGTCCTCATTCGCATCGCGGGCGACGTCGGCCTGGACAGCGGCGAAGCACAACGCATGCTGAAAAGCGGTGAATACGCCGACGAGGTCCGCGCGCAGGAACTTCGCTATCAGCAGGCAGGAATCCATTCCGTGCCCGCGACCATCGTCAACGGCCAGTACTTGATTTCCGGCGGACAACCGCCGCAAGTCTTCGAAAACGCGCTGCGCGAGATCGCAGCAAAGACCGCCAACCATTGATCGCATCAGGCGCTTTCCGCGATCCGGTCCCTCACCATGGCTGCAACGCGAATAGCCGCACCACGCCCCAGATCGCCCACAACAACAGCAATCCCCAGGCGATCATCGACAGCATGAACGGACCATGGCGTGCCTCCGCGCTGCGCAAGTACGCCGGGATGTACCACGCGCGCGCCACGATCCATACCAGTCCCAGAATGCCAGCCCAAGTTGGATTGCCCCATGTCGCCGCCAACCACAGCGTCGGCAGGAACAACACCGTGTGTTCCAACGTATTCATCTGCACGCGAAACGCCCGCTCGAAATCAGGGTGACCCGTGGTCGTGGGCGCCTTGATGCCATAACGACCGCGCGCACCCGCGACGACCGTCCCGGCGGCAAACAGCAACAACACGTTGAGCAACACTACCAATACAGGCAAATGGATCACGGCAAGTTCCTTGAAAGAAATAGGCGCCATCCGGTTTTGAATGGCGGTGACGCGCGCCTCACCGGCTCAGTCGCGCGGAATATCCGCGGCAAGCGCCGCCGGGTCGTGATCCTTGTCCACCTGCACCACCACGCGGCGATAGTGTTGATGGGCGAGATCGAACGTCAGGCAACGCTGCGGATCGTGAAAGTCGTAGAAGATCATCCCCTCATCGGTGAAGAACGTGCCGGCAACCTTGACGCCCGGCACGTTGGTGCCGATGCGGATTCCGCGACACCGGGCTGGCGGCACGGGATCGGCATTCACCACTGGATAGGGCGGTAGGGCACATGCAGCGAGCCATGCAGGGAGAGGATCTCGTCCAGCGGATTCAGATTCACGCTGACGCGATCCGCTTCGAGTTCGATATGCGCCATACTTTCCTTCCTGGTGCTGGCCTTCCTGGTTTTGGTCACAAGTGCGCGCCGGCTTCGATGCGTTGCAGGAGTTCGTAGCGCGGCGCATCATGATCGACGATCGTGTGCGTCTCCACCCCGATCGATTGGCGCGGCAGGCCGACCCCTTTCGGTTTCGCGGCCGGCCAGTTCGGCAGGCCCGCTCCGTTCGGATCGTCCGTCTTGATGAAGTTGGCGAAATAACCTTCCATCGCGGCCGACGCCTTGTGGTCGTCATCGGTCCACGCATAAACCCGGTTCGTCGCCAGATTGCCCAGCGCATATTCGATTTCGCCGCTGTGCACGGCGCCGGGATCGGGGCCCGCGCTTCCATCGCGCTTGGCCGGTCGCGCCTTGGTGAAGTAGTAGTAGTAGACCGGCGCTTCACCGGTCTGGCGCTGCAGATGCATCCAGCGCCACGTCGAAAAGGCGATGAACTGATCACCGGCCAGTGCCGTGCCGGATGCCTTCACCTCGGCTTCGTCGTTGCCTGGATAGGGCTTCAACACTTCAGCCGCATGCGCGCCGTACCGCTGTTCGACCGCCGTGCGATAGTTGGCCGGCGTCGGCGACCGTTTTTTCAGCAAGTCTGCGTAGAAACCCTCCTGCGAATTCGAACCGACCAGCAACGGGATGTGCGCCTGGTCTCCGGCCGCATAGATCGCTTCGGGTGCGCGCGGCAGGAACCAGCCGTCGACGACCGGCACGAAGTCGGCCACGCCCGCGCCACCACATGCTGCAAGCAGCCCGGTCGCGGGCATGGCGCGCAACTGCTCCAGCGATCGCGCACCCACGTGCTTTTCGAATGCTTCACCCTGTTGCTCGGCCAGTGTCCGCGGCCGTGGCGTGAGATTGCCGAGCAGCGAGCCGCTTTCGCCGATCGCGCGCCGCATCAATCCCTTCGACAAAGGCGAGGCCATCAATGCCGACACTGCCATCGAACCGGCCGATTCGCCGCCGATGGTGACTTCGTTGGGGTTGCCGCCGAAGGCCGCGATGTTGCGATGGACCCACTGCAACGCGGCGACCTGGTCCAGCAGTCCATAGTTGCCGGTGGCGTGGTGCGGCGATTCGTCCGCAAGCGCCGGCAGCGCAAGGAAGCCAAAAACATCGAGGCGGTAATTCACCGTGACCGTGACGATGCCGCGCCGTGCGAGGCTGGCGCCGTCGTAGCGATATTCGGAACCATCGCCGCCGACGAATCCGCCACCATAGAAATACACCAGCACAGGAAGCTTTTTGCCTTGGCTCCCAGGCGGCATCCACACGTTGAGGTACAAGCAGTCTTCGCTCATCCCGTCCGAGCGAAACACCATGTCGCCGAACAGCGGGCGCTGCATGCAGCGCGGTCCGAAATGATCGGCTGCATGGACACCTGTCCACGCGGCGGCGGGTTGCGGCGGCTTCCATCGCAATGAGTGGACCGGCGGCGCGGCATAAGGAATGCCCAGGAATCCATCCACGTCGGCGGCGGCATCATGGATGCCTGCCAAGCTGCCGGTATCGATCCGCACTACCAGCCCCGAGTCGGCGGCCATGGCGTGCGCGGTCCCCATGGCAAGCGCAAGTCCCAGCAACAAGGCGCACGAACGGGTAGCGGCGATGGGCATCGCAATGCACTCCGGTTTTGGCAACGAGGCGTTCAATCGTACCGGCGACGGCACGCGGTCACCGCGGTCTCACTGCGAAGACATCTTCCGTGTGGCATTTTCATCCCCATATCGCATGGCGAGCCACCCGAACCGTCCAGCCCTCGAATCATGCCATGAGCGACGCCCTGCACATCGTTTGTCCGCACTGCCAGGCCGTGAACCGCGTACCCTCAGAACGCCTCGGGGCGGCGCCCACGTGTGGCAAGTGTCATCGGCCGCTGTTCGAAGCCAAGCCGGTGGAAGTGGACCAAGCCGCGTTCCAGAAGCATCTTTCGCGAAACGGCATCCCGGTGCTGGTGGACTTCTGGGCGCCGTGGTGTGGACCGTGCAAGATGATGGCCCCGCATTACGTACAGGCAGCATCGCAACTGGAACCGCGCATGCGACTGCTCAAGGTCGACACCGACGCCGAACAAAACCTCGGCGCCCGCTACAACATCCGCAGCATTCCCACGCTGGCGCTCTTCCATGGCGGCCGCGAAGTCGCGCGACAGGCTGGCGCCATGAACGCATCGGGCATCGTGCAGTGGACCCGCGCCCACGGCGTGTGACTGGCCCGAAGATGGAGCCTGATCCCGCAGTTCACGGCTGCACCGGATGCGCTGCATCTCGGGACAAAACGGGCTCCGGCGGCGGTCCACCCGGCCGCCGGCGCATGAAGCGCGCAAATCGGGGCAGTCCACCGGCTGTCAAACCATTGAACCGATAAGTCACCCATGATCCGACCGGCGGCGGATCGGCACGATTTTCATCGGAGAATCCCGAGCCGATCGAGAAACGGCGGCCATCCTGCGTACGCACTTCGATCGAGCCCATTTCCCCTTCCAGCCGGCCCTGGCCCGGCTGGATCGAAATGACCTGCGCTTCGGCATCTTCGTAAGGCTTCAACTTGAGCAGACCGACGCCGCGACCCGCCCGATAGACTGCGTCACCACGATGCAGCACCAGCCCTTCCCCGCCCTTGCCCACCACGCGCTTGAGCTCGGCATAAAGTTGCGTTTCGTTCGCGACGTGGAACTGCCGGATCGCGACCACCCAGGGATCGCCGAACGCGGCCACCGCGCTGCGGATTGCAGGCACGCGCACATCGAAATCGCCGCCATGCGCAGGCAGGTCGAACACGTGATAGGTCACTTCGTGCCACGCCGGATCGTTCGCATCCGCCGTGCGCACGATGGCGGACACCCGCGAGAACTGCCCGTAGCCGACCCACAACTCGCCATCCAGCGACGTCTTCGGCCAATTCTTGGCGAACCACGCGGGCACATGCACGACGGTGCCGCCGCGCGTCAACAACTGATGTCCATTCCAGTAGCCACGTACCCCGTCGAACTTCTCGCTGACCCAGTAGCGGGACAGATCAACACCGCCGTGATAAACATCGACCAGTTCGACCGGCGGCGGCGTGGCGGTCCGTGCCGGGCCCGCGAAAGCCGCGGCCCACGCGAGGACAATCACCGTGATCCATCGCATTGATTGCATGTTGGTCTTTCTCCTTGTTGAAAACCTGGAGTTTCGAACCTCACGCACCGACGTGCCGCCGGTCGCGACCCTCGTGTTGCACTGCCTTTCCTGAAAATCGTGTAGGCGATTCCCTACAGTGGCCACAATCAGGATGGCAATGCCACAATCGCGCCACCGAGTGAAACCATGACCCGCAACCCACCCCATCTTGAAAAAGGCGCACCGATCGACGGTCAATCGCTTCTCGAAGGCGTGAGCTTGCCCGCCGCGGTGATCTTCGAGGCGGCGCTGGCCCACAACATCGCGTGGATGCAGCGCTTCGCGGACGACCATGGCGCGAAACTCGCGCCGCACGGCAAGACCACCATGACGCCCGCGCTGTTCCGCCGCCAGCTCGATGCAGGCGCCTGGGGCATCACGCTGGCCCACGCCGTCCAGTGCGACGCCGCATTCCAACACGGCGTGACGCGCCTGCTGATGGCCAATCAGTTGGTCGGCGCGCCCAACATGGCGATCGTCGCCGGGTTGATCGAACGCGGTGCGAATTTCCACTGTCTCGTCGACAGCGTGGCCAATATGGAAGCGTTGGATCGGTTCTTCGGGGGGCGCGGCTTGACGCTGCAAGTCCTGGTCGAGCTCGGCGTCCCTGGCGGACGTTGTGGCGTGCGCAACGAATCGGAGCTGACAACGCTCGTCGATGCGATTGCCGCGGCGCCGGCCCTCACGCTCTGCGGCATCGAAGGTTACGAAGGCCTGATCGGGGGCGAACACACCGTCGATTCCATCCGCAGCTACGGCCGGCGGCTTGTTGCGACCGTTCGCCATCTACGCGATTCCGGTGCCTTCGCGGACCGCACGCCGATCATCACCGCGGCAGGCTCGCAATGGTTCGACCTGATCGCCGAGACCTTCGATCAAGCCGACCTGCGCGATCACTGCACACCCGTGCTGCGGCCCGGCTGCTACGTGGTGCACGATCACCGCTCATATCGCGACGCAATGGCCGAGGTGAAAGCGCGTCACCCGGAACTCGAAGGTCAACTCGAACCGGCGTTGGCGGTATTCGCGCACGTGCAGTCGCTGCCCGAACCGGGCGTGGCCGTGGTGGCCATGGGCAAACGCGACATCTCCATCGATCCCGACCTGCCGATGCCGCTGCAACGCCATCGCCCCGGCGCGCCCGCGCTGCCACTGGCCGGCTGCAGCGTCCGCAAGGTGATGGACCAGCACGCGATGATGGTGATTCCCGAGCCCGCGGACCTACGCATCGGCGACATCGTGTCCTTCGGCGCATCGCATCCCTGCCTCACCTTCGACAAATGGCGGCAGGTGCTGCTTGTCAATGACGATCTGCAAGTGCAGGAAGTGATGCCGACATTTTTCTAGTCGGCGGGCCGCAGGCCCCGCGCCACCGGCTCGACGCAACGATCCCGCCCACGGAATCCGGGTGACGGAATCGGTGGCGTGTTTGGGGAAGCAGGGCCGCGGCCCATTTCCCGGATCCACCGTTACGATGCCGCTAGCAGAGTCGCAGTGAGTGTCTTGTCAGCATGGAACCCGACCAGATCCTGTTCCTGGCCATCCTCGCTTCGGCACTGATCCTGCTGGTCACCGAGTGGGTCCGTATCGACCTGACCGGCGTGCTGATCGTGGTGGCGTTGGCCGCCACGGGGGTTCTCAAACCCGCCGAAGCGCTGTCGGGGTTCTCGAGCGATGCGGCGATCCTGCTCGCATCGATGTTCGTGCTGTCGTCAGGGCTCGCGCAGACGGGCCTGACCGCGCGGCTTGGTGCATGGATTGGCCGCATGGCGGGCGGGAGCATATGGCGCGCGGTGCTGGTGATCATGCCCTGCGTGGCGTTGATGGCCGCGTTCAGCCACCACTTGATGGTGACGGCAATGATGCTGCCGGTGATCCTGGAGCTCAATCGCTCGCACAACCTGCCGGCTTCGCGGCTGATGATGCCGATGGCTTTTGCCGCGTCGCTGGGAACCACCGTGACCGTGATTGCGGCGCCGGCCTTTCTGGTTGCGCGCAATTTGCTGGAACGCGACGGCCTGCACGACATCGGCATCTTTTCGATCGCCCCGATCGGCGTCGCGCTGAGCCTGATCGGCACCTTTTACGTGCTGCTGTTGGGACGTTGGTTGCTGCCGAGCCACCCGGGAAGTGACGGCGGCGCTGACCGGTTCCGGCTCGAGCGCTATTACACGGAACTGGTGGTGCTCGAGGGTTCGCCGCATGCCGGCAAAACGATGCGGGAGTTCGGCGAAGAGCACGCCAAACGTTTCCAGGTCGTGGACTGGCTGCGCCAGGGCAATTCGCGCCGGAAGCCGTGGCGGCGCAAGCAGTTGGCTGCCGGCGACCTCCTGTTGGTGCGCGCCAGCCCGGACGAACTGGCCGGACTCGAGGAACAGCAGGGCCTGGCGTTGAGCGCGGTGGTCCGTTACGGCGAAGAAATAGAGAACGACAAGCGCAAAGGCAGGGAGGATGACGAACGCCTGGTGCAGGCGATCGTCGCACCCGACTCGGAATTGGTCGGGCGCAGCATCGGCAATGTCGATTTCCTGCGCCGCTATGGCGTGGTGGTGGTGGGCCTGTGGCGAAAGCGCGGCTTCATCCGAAAGGAACTGTCCAAGATACAGCTCCAAGGCGGCGATCTGGTGGTGCTGTGCGGTGACAAGCGCGCGCTGGACCAGCTTTCACACGAACCCTCCTTCCTGCTGCTCGTCCCCTTCTCGGGGACCGCCCGACCCCGCAGGCGCGGATGGCGGGCCGCCTTGATCATGGGGTTCAGCGTGCTGGGCGCGGCATCGGGCCTCGTGCCGGTGACCGTATCGTTCATGGCCGGTGCCGTGGCCATGGTGGCCAGCCGATGCCTGACATTGAAGCAGGCCTACGAGTCGGTGGACATACGCATCTTCGTGTTCATCGCCGGTGCCATCCCGCTCGGCCTCGCCATGGAACAGACCGGCACCGCCGCCATGTTTGCCGGCTGGCTGTCGGAATTCCTGTCCGGCTGGTCGTCCATGTGGGTACTGTTGGCGTTGTTCCTGATCGCCGCGCTGTTCACGCAGATTTTGTCCGATACCGCGACCACCATCCTGCTCGGGCCGATTGCATTGGGCATGGCCGCGTTGCTCCACATTTCCGCGCCCGCCATGGTGTTCAGCGTGGCGATGGGCGCCGTTGCCGCGTTCCTGACCCCGATCGGGCACCATGGCAACCTGTTGGTGTACGAGCCGGGCAATTACCGCTTCGTGGACTTTGTGCGCGTGGGCACGCCATTGACGATTCTCCTCGGTGTGGCGGTGGCCTGGCTGGCGCCGCGCGTTTGGCCCGTGAGCTGATGCCAGGCACGCTGCGGCGATACCGCAAGTAGACTGAGGCGACCGGAGTGGGGCACGTTCCGCGCCGCCTTCCGCTTATCCTCCCGACAACGATACCAACGTGGACGCCATGACCAAGCACCTGCGAATCCTTGCTTGCCTGCTCGCCGCTCTGCCCTGCATCGCACTCGCCGCGCCGCAGTCGAGGCAGGACGAGGATCTGTCGGCGCGGGTCGAGCACGTCCTCACCGAAACGCCGGTGATCGACGGCCACAACGATTTGCCCTGGGAAATCCGCAGCCAATTCGGCGACGTGGGCAACCTCAATCTCGACGCGGACACATCCAACCTGCACGGCAAGAATGGCACCGACGTGCACCTGATGACCGACATCCCGCGTGCACGCAAGGGCCATCTCGGTGCGCAGTTCTGGTCGGTGTGGATTCCAACCTCGGTTACCGGTCCGGACGCCGTGCAGATGACGCTGGAGCAGATCGACATCGTCCGCACGATGGTCGCGAAGTATCCGAAAGACCTCGAAATGGCTTCCACGGCCCACGACATCCAGCGCATCGAGAAATCCGGGCGGATCGCCAGCCTGATCGGCGTCGAGGGTGGCCACCAGATCAACAACTCGCTGCCGGTACTACGCGATTACTTCGCACTGGGCGTGCGTTACATGACGCTGACCCACGGCAAGAATACCGACTGGGCGGATTCGGCCACCGACGCGCCCGTGCATCACGGGCTGACACCGTTCGGCCGCGCAGTGGTGCACGAAATGAATCGGCTGGGCATGCTGGTGGATCTTTCGCACGTTTCGCCCGACACCATGAAGGCCGCGCTTGAAACCACGCAGGCGCCGGTGATCTTTTCGCACTCCAGCGCGCGTGCGCTGGACGACCATCCACGCGACGTGCCGGATGACGTGCTGGGCATGGTCAAGCAGAACCACGGCATCGTGATGGCAAACTTCTACCCGGCCTTCGTTTCGCAAGCGGTAGCGAAATGGAACGCCGAGCACGCTGGCGCGTCCGCGAAGTTCGATGCGCTGTACGTCGGCCAGCCCGACCGCGCCAAGACCGCGATGGACAAATGGGAGCAGGCACATCCGCAGCCCAAGGCGACGATCGCGCAAGTCGCCGACCACATCGATCACATCCGCAAGATCGCAGGTGTCGAAAGCGTCGGCATCGGCAGCGACTTCGACGGCATCGAAATCACGCCGATGGGCTTGGACGGCGTCGACAAATACCCCGCGTTGTTCGCCGAACTCGCGCGCCGCGGCTGGACCGACGACGAGCTGGCCGACCTTGCCGGTCGCAACCTGTTGCGCGTCATGCGCGAAGCCGAACAGGTTTCCGCGCGTTTGCAGGCAAAGGAAGCGCCATCGCACGCAGCCATCGAGATGGATGCGAAAGACAAGGGCGCATGAGTGATTGCCGCTGACCCCGCCTCGTGATCATTCCGGGGTCTGCCCGTGCCATCTCCGGGCGCACTTCGGAATCCACGTTGCTGCTTCCGACCACCCCAACGGACGAACGCACAGCTTGTCCGCCACGCCTTGACGCCAATTCGACCGTCTCGCAGGTAGCGTGTGGGGCGCTTGCGGCACGGTGACCTGCTGGCGCCGCAACGCTTGCGCCCGCTGCAGGCGCGAGGAGAGGATGGCTCATGTGGCGCGAACATCCCAACCATACCGCCGATGCGATCCCGCCCGGCCTGCGCATCGGTGCGGCGTTCACCTGGCGCCTGCTGGTGATCGCCGCCGCCATCGTGGCCGTTGGCTTACTGGCGCACGTGTTGTCGGGAATCGTCATTCCGTTTCTCATCGCCATCATCCTCGCCGCGCTGCTGGTTCCGCTTTCGGCGTTCCTGCAACGCCACCGCTGGCCGAAGTGGCTCGCCATCCTGGTTTCCATGCTGGTCGGCATCGCCGTGGTCGCCGGCTTGCTGCTGCTGGTCACCAATCGCGTGCTCACCGAACTTCCGACACTGGAAAAGCAGGCCAGCGCGCTGGGCGATTCATTCAAGACCCTGCTGGACAAACATCCCTTCGGGCTGTCCGTGGAAAAGATCAACGGCTACATGACGGAGATGATGCAATGGCTGCGCAACAACGCCTCGGACGTGGCACTGCGCGCGGCCAACGCGGGCAAACGCGTGGTGCACATGCTCGAAGGCATCTTCATCATCATCTTCGCCACCTTGTTCTTCCTGATCGACGGCCCCGCGATCTGGGCCTGGGTCACGCGGCTGTTCCCCCGCCGCGCCCGCGCCCGCGTCGACTTCGCCGGCCGGGCTGGCTGGAACACCCTCACGCGTTTTTCGCACATCCAGATCTTCGTGGCCGCCATCGATGCGGTCGCGATCGGAATCGGCGCGTGGCTGCTGGGCATGCCGCTGGCCACGCCGATCGCGGTCATCGTGTTCTTCGGCGCGCTGGTGCCCATCATCGGTTCGATCGTCGCGGGCGCCGCTGCCGTGGTCATCGCGTTGCTGTTCAATGGCTTCACCCATGCATTAATCATGCTGGGGGTAGTGCTGCTGGTGAACCAGCTCGAAGGCAACGTGCTGCACCCCTTCCTCACCGGCAGCGCCGTCAAGGTGCATCCACTCGGAGTCGTGCTCGGGGTGACCGCGGGCGCGGCCCTCGCCGGAATCGCCGGCGCATTCTTCGCGGTTCCGCTGATCGCGACCGCAAACGCGATGATCAACGCCGCGGCGCATTACCGTTCCGGCGAAAGCGCAGGCGACAGGTCCGGCGGCGGATCGGTCACCCAATAGAAAGAACGGGCGCCTGGGGCGCCCGTTCCACACACGCATGTCGCAAGCGATGTCACTGGACGCTGATCGTCCCGTGCATCAGCGCGGAGTGGCCCGGGAAGCTGCAGAAGAACACGTATGGGCCGCCCGACTTGATCTTGCTGACCGGAAAACTCACCGACGCGGTTTCGCCGCCGCCGATCAACTTGGTATGCGCAATGATCCGCGAATCATCGGCCTTCACGTAGCCATTCTTCAGGCCCGCCGTCGAGCTTTCCTTGTCCACGGCCTCCATGTCAGATTGCTTGGTGATGACCACGTCATGGCCCATCGATGCAACCGGCAGGTTGCCCGTGTGTTTCAGGGTGATCTTGAAATGGGAGCATGAGGAAGGAACGGTGATGGACCCGACGCTGTACTGCATCGCGTCGGTGCCCTCGATTTCCGTGCCGCAGTTGGTGACGACCGCCGCAGGTTTGCCGGTGGCCGCCGAAGCGCCAGCCATTGACGCCGCCGTGCCCGGCGCAGCAGGGCTTGCGGTGGCGGCCGGTGCGGCCGACATCGGAGCCGCCATTGGCGCGGTGGAAGCGGGCGATGGAGCCGTGCCGGCCGGCGCCGGTTCACTCGGGGCGTTTTGGGAATTGTTGCCGCAGGCCGAGAGCGCCAGCGAACAGGCGATGAGGGGTACGAGCATCTTCAGTTTCATCATCCGGTCTCCTTTGCCAAAAGCCGGATTTTCCGTGAGCAAGGCTCCACGCGGCGTGAAGAAGGAAGCAAGGTTCCCTTATGCCACGGCCTCGCCACACTCGTGCCGCCTTGCCCAGCTTCGTCGCGTTGCGTTATCCGGGCGACTGCGCGGCGCCCCATTGAAACAGCGTGGCGTAATCCGCGCCGGTGCGACGGCACGCGCGCCATGCCAAGCCGCCTTCGGCCATCGCGTCCCGCACGCTGGGCGCGATCAACTGCAACGCGCGCGCAGCGCCCCGGTCGCGCCAACGCTGCAGGCTTGAGCGCTCGATCAAATCGAGCGCCCAGTCGGGCAGCAACGCCGCCGCGGAGCCGAGGAACAGGTCGCGGCTGAACCCTGCGAAGGGAATCGGCAATCGAATGGAACCCAGAACACGCAGCGTCTCGCGGGTGCGCGCATCGAACACGAGTTCCGGCCGCACCCGCGCGAAAAACGCGTCGAGTTCCCACGTCGATCGGGGAACCTCGCGTGCGCCGAGCGCTTCGGCAATGCGTGCCATCTCGGCGAGATAGCGATCCTGCATCGCGCGCGGAATGCGTTGGCAATAACGCTCATAGGCACGCAGGAAACACCAGCAACCGGCGCAGTGCACCCAGTTGAGCAGGTGGGGATCGTCCGCGCTGTAGGGCCGCCCGTCCTCCGCCGTGCCGCGCACGCTGCGATGGATGACGCGGACGTGTTCGATCGCCGCCTCGGCAGGTACGCGAGGCGCATAGGTCGTGCGCCCGACGAACGCGGTGGTGTTGCGCAGGCGACCGAGCGTATCGGTGCGAAAGGTGGAATGATCCCACACACCGGCCAGCGCCAGCGGGTGCAGCGCCTGCAACATCAACGATGCCAGACCGCCCGCCATCATCGATGGAAAATCCGCGTGGATCTTCCAGGTCACGCTGTCGGATCCGAACAAGCCGGGATCGCCCAGCGGCGCGTCGTAATCCGGTGCCGGCGCATCACGGCTCAACACCGCAAGCACCTGCCGTCGCAAATGCTTGCGTGCAACCGACGACAGCAGTTTCACGCCGGGCAAATGCGGGCGCGCCGTATTTTCATCGCGATGGCGCCCTCGCCCGTCCAGCGTCATGTCATCCGGATCGCGCATGCTGCAACTGTACGCCAACGACATGCAACGCGAGCAACGGCGTGCTTCAATGATGTTCTGCTTGGGAATTTCATTCCTCACCACAAGGAATCGCGGTCATGGGATTGTTGGTAGACGGCAAGTGGCAAGACCGCTGGTACGACACCGCAAGCACCGGCGGGCGCTTCGAACGCTCGGCCAGCCAGTTCCGCAACTGGATCACGCCCGACGGCAGCGCCGGCCCCTCCGGACGGGACGGCTTCAAGGCCGAAGCAGGGCGCTATCACCTGTACGTGTCCTACGCTTGCCCGTGGGCGCACCGCACCTTGGTGATGCGGGCATGGAAGGGGCTCGAAAAGTACATCGATGTCTCCGTGGTGCACCCGCTGATGCTGGAAAACGGTTGGGAATTCCGCACCAATTTCGATGGCGCGACCGGTGATCGACTGTACGGCTTCGACAAGCTCTACCAGCTTTATCTGAAAGCCGATCCGCACTACAGCGGCCGGGTCACGGTGCCGACGCTGTGGGACACGCAGCGCGAAACCATCGTCAACAACGAATCGTCCGAAATCATCCGTATGCTCGGGCACGCCTTCAATGGCATCGGCGCACGCCACGGCGATTATTGCCCCGACGATTTGCGCGCGGGCATCGACGCCATCAACGCGACCGTGTACGACAATGTCAACAATGGCGTGTACAAGGCCGGTTTCGCGACCACCCAACAAGCCTATGACGAGGCGGTCACGGCGCTGTTTGAAACGCTGGATTCGCTGGAGAAGTGCCTCGGTCGACACCGGTATCTCATCGGCAACACCCTGACCGAAGCGGACCTGCGGCTATGGACCACGCTGGCGCGCTTCGATGCGGTGTACGCGACGCACTTCAAATGCGACCGCCAGCGGATCAGCGACTACCCCAATCTCGAAGGACTGCTGCGCGACATCTACCAGATGCCGGGCGTCGCCGACACCGTGTGGATGGACTACATCCGCCAGCACTACTTTCGCAGCCACAAGACGATCAATCCGTACGGTGTCATCTCGATCGGACCGGTCCTTGCGTTCGACGCGCCGCATGATCGCGATCGGTTGGGCCCGCGCGAGATCCGCGGCGGCGGCTAAAGAAGGGGGTCAGGTTCACTTCCTCGCATAGATTAAGTGAACTTGACTCCTTTCATGGCCCGAGGAAGTGAACCTGACCCCCTTCTTTGCTGCTATTTTCCACGCATGGATGGACAGCAAACATCCGACGCGATCGCGGAGTGGAATGCACGCGGCGTGCTGGTCCTGCCGAAGTTCTACACCGACGCGGAAATCGACGCGGTACTTGCCGGCTACCGTTCGCTATGGAGCGAAGGACGCGCCCGCGTCACCGTGGACGATATGGATCTCGCCCGGCGGATGAGATTGCGCGACGTGTCCGCGGACGCTCGCGAGTCGCACCGGTTCAAGGTCAACGATCTGTATCTGGAGCAGGCACCCGTCCGCCACCTCGCGCTCAATGAGCGTCTGGTCCCATTGCTGCAGCAACTGCTGAGCGAACGTCCCGCGTTGTGCAATTCGCTCAGCTCGAATACGGCACCGAGCAGGAAGACCATGTCGATTCCCTCTTCATGACGCCGCGCACGCCCACCCATCTCGTCGCGGTGTGGGTGGCGCTGGAAGATTGTTCGCCGGAATCCGGGCTGCTGCGCTACTGCCCCGGCAGCCACAGGATCGAACCTTACGTTTTCTCCAACGGCCAGCGCCATTTCATTCCGGAAGAATTGGGCGCGTGGCAAGGCTGGATTCGCGAGCAGGTGCAGCAGCACGGGTTGCAAAGCGAACTGTTCCAGGCCAGCAAGGGCGACGTATTCATCTGGCACGCGCAACTGCTGCACGGTGGCAGCCCCATCGCCGATCGCGGACGCACCCGGCGCAGCGTCGTCTTCCACTACTTCTCGGAATCCGATTGCCGCGCGATGGGCCATCGGCTGGTGCCTGAGTCGGGCGGCTTCTGGATCCGGCGCTCCCATCAACCGATTCCCGGCAGCCTCGATGCGCGGACGCGCAACCGCGCCCGAAAAATGGTGCGCCGTGTTCGCAGGCTGTTTGCGCGCAACGACAGCGGCAATGAGTCGGCTTAGGTCCCTCTTGGGCAGCCAAGCGAGGATCCGCTCAAGCCCCGTGCGCGTGACCAGCGTCAGTGCAACATGTCACTGAACCATGCTCCGGTGTCGCTTATGCGCCCTGCTCCCGCAACGCCGCGAACGCGGCCTTGATCGTCGTCGGTGCATGCGGCCTCGCATACAGCTTTTCCACGTAGGCGCGGAGCACGGGCGCGTCTTCCAGCATGCCGGCTTCTCCGGCCCAGTCGAGCGTGTAGGCGGCATTGAGATCCGCCACACTCAGCCGGTCGCCGGCCAGGTATTCACGCCCCTGCATGTGCTTTTCCAGCACCGCCACCATCTCCTTGCACTCCCGAGTCGCCATCTCGATATCGGCCGGCATCCGCTTGTCTTTCGGATAGATCGCAGTGTTGCGCGCGATCCGCCAGAGAGGCTGCTCGATCTCCGTGACCAGGAAGAAGATCCAACGATACATCTGTGCCCGCTCCCCGATGTCCCGCGGGATCAATCCGGCTTCCGGAAATTTCTCTGCCAGGTAAAGCTGGATTGCCGACGACTCCGTCAGCACCACGTTCCCGTCAACCAGCACCGGCACCTTTCTGGCCGGATTGAGGGCCCGGAACGCCGGCGACCGGGCTTCTTCGCCGAGGGGCTCCGTCGGAATCAGCTCATACTCGATTTCCAGCTCATTCAAGAGCCAGAGCGCGCGCAACACGCGCGTCGGCGGTACACCGTACACCTTGATCTTCTCCACCATCTTTGCGCCTTCTCGTCGCGCCGCGCCCAAAAGACTTCACATCAACGCGACGAGCGACAAGCACGCGAATCGACATCCGCGATACGGGCATCAGCCCGCGATCGCGCCGCACGGGCATGCTCCTGCCGCAAAGCAAGCCGCAAACCTGCCCCGCGATCCCTCTACCCGTGCCACGCAGCGATGTCTGGGCTATGCTTGGCGCGGGGAGCCATTGGGGAATGGCCTGAATGTACTCTCGCAAGCTTGCCGCAATGGCACTGTTCGCGTGTGCCTGTACGGGCAGCGCAATGGCAGCCGCTGCCGATGCAGCCGCATCCGCTTCCGTGACGACTGCACCCGGCGCGCTACTTCCCGTCAGTGCGTTCGCCAGTCGTTCGCTGGTAAGCAACCCTCGGCTGTCGCCCGATGGCAACTACCTGTCCGTGCGCACGGACAGCCCGTCCGGCGACATGCACGCGCTGGCCATCTATCGCCTGTCGGACATGAAAGTGATCAGCCTGCTACGCCTGCCCATCTACGAGGTGCCGGTGGACACGGTCTGGGTCAGTGCGGATTGGCTGGTGGTGGAACTGGGCAAGGAATTCGGCTCGCTGGACAAGCCGCTCGCGACCGGCGAAGTCATCTCTTCCAACATCGATGGCAAGCGCCAGCATTACCTGTACGGTTACAAGCCGATCAGCCGGCACGCAGTCATGGGCCAGGACGATGAAGGTTTCGGTTCCATCGTCGGTCTTCCGCCGAAGGCCGATGGCAGCTTCTACCTTGGGGAACAACCATGGGGCCACGAGAACCGCAGCCTGGTCTACAACGTCAATGCCCAGCATGACACGCGCGACCTGATCTCCGACATGGGCGTGGCCAACATGAACTTCCTGATCGATCCCGAAGGCAAGGCTGCTTTCGCTTTTGGCGACAACTCCGACTTCGAATACGTGGCTTACCGGCATGTCGATGGACAATGGAAGCCGCTCGATGCAAAACAAGTCGGCCAGCGGTTTGCGCCGTTCGACTACGCGCCGGATGGTCAGGACATCTACGCCTGGTGGAGCAAGGATGGCGGCCCGCTGGAGTTGATCGAGGAAAACCAGAACGGCAGCAATCGCAAGATCCTCGCGCAGGACAGCTTTGCAAACATCGACGACCTGCAATGGACGGCGCCGCCGCGCCAGCCGTTCGCGGCCATCACGGAAAGCGGCATCCCCGAACCGATTTTTATCGATGCCAATCTGCCCGCCGCCCATCTCTACCAGATGCTGGCAAAAAGTTTCCCGGGCGAGTTCGTCGACTTCATCGACTTCAGCGAAGACGGCAGCAAATTGTTGTTCTTCGTTTCCAGCGACCGCGATCCCGGCGCCTACTATCTGTTCGATGCCAAGACACACAACGCGACCAAACTGCTTGCCGTCGAGCAATGGATCAAACCCGTCGACATGGCCGAACGCCGTCCGATCCGGTTCAAGGCCAGCGACGGCGTGGAACTGGATGGATTCCTGACCATTCCGCCCCACCGCGACCTGGCCAACCTGCCAATGGTGCTGGTTCCACACGGTGGCCCACACGGTGTGCAGGACACCTGGTTCTACGATGACGACGCGCAATTCCTCGCCAACCGCGGCTACCTGGTGCTGCAGGTGAACTACCGCGGTTCCGATGGTCGCGGGCCCGGTTTCGAGCAGTCCGGCTACCTCAAATGGGGCACGCGCATCCAGCAGGATCTGATCGACGGCGTGAAGTGGGCCATCAGCCAGCACTACGCCGATCCGAATCGCCTCTGCGTTTACGGCGGAAGTTTCGGCGGTTATTCGGCGCTGATGTCGGTGATCCGCGCGCCGCACTTGTTCAAGTGCGCGATCGGCTATGCCGGGATTTACGATTTGAAGATGATGTACAAGAAAGGCGATATCCGCTCCAGCCAATTCGGCCGCAGCTATCTCTCCACCGTGATCGGCAGGAATGACGCCGAACTCGACGCCAATTCGCCGGACAAACTGGCCGACAAGATCGACGTTCCGGTGTTCCTCGCCCACGGCAAGGAAGACAAGCGCGCGCCGTTCGCCCAGGCCGAAGCAATGCGCGACGCACTGGTTGCCGCGCACAAGACCTATGAATGGATGGCCGTGCCCAAGGAAGGCCACGGCTTCTACACCGAAGCCGACCGCGCCGATTTCCTGACCCGGATGCAGGCCTTCCTCGAGAAATACATCGGCCCAGGTGCACACGAGCAGCACTAGGAAGTGACCTG
>Ga0207707_10000210_pt1 | contig 62292 bp, 66 predicted proteins | sample KBSC83BmetaG_FD_184336 | JGI IMG/M metagenome (GOLD analysis project Ga0207707, IMG submission 184336) | Corn rhizosphere microbial communities from Kellogg Biological Station, Michigan, USA - KBS C8-3B metaG (SPAdes) (version 2) | ecosystem: Host-associated > Plants > Roots > Rhizosphere ... | reverse complement strand
TGAGATACTTCGTCAGCACGAAGTTGTGGTAGTCCATCACCTCGCGCAGCTTTTCGGCCAACTCCTTCGGATAACTCAGATCGGCGACGCGCACGCCGCGACGCGCGACCTTGTCTTCATACGCGGGGCCGATGCCGCGGCCGGTGGTGCCGATCGCGCCGGCGCCCGCGGCCTTCTCGCGGGCCTGGTCCAGCGCGATGTGGTACGGCATGATCAACGGCGTGGCCGGACTGATCTTGACGCGTGAGCGCACTTCGACACCGCTGGCTTCAAGCTCGGCGATTTCCTTTTTGAGCGCCGCGGGCGAAAGCACCACGCCGTTGCCAATCAGGCACAGCGCGCCTTCGCGCAGGATGCCGGACGGGATCAAGTGCAGCACCGTCTTCTTGCCCTTGATCACCAGCGTGTGGCCGGCGTTGTGGCCGCCCTGGAAACGCACCACCGCACCGATGTCCTGCGTCAGCAGGTCGACGATCTTGCCCTTGCCTTCGTCGCCCCATTGGGCGCCGAGGATTACGACTGACTGTCCCATTGTTTTCTCGCTTCGTTGTTCCGTTCGATTGAGGCGACGACTGGTGGCCAGGCTCGACAGGCCGGCGGCTGTTGATCAGGGCTTCGTCGGCGCACCGTTGCCCGAAGCGCCCGCGTCGACCGCCTGCATGAAAGAAGATCCCTTGTCCAGCACCACGATGGCGCCGCCGCCGCTGAAGCTCTTGCGCCAGGTGTCGAGGCTGCTCCAGTAACGGAAGAACTGCGGGTCTTTGGCCGAGGCGACGGCATAGATTTTCGCCGCCTGCGCGTCGCCTTCGCCGCGCACCGCCGCCGCGGACTGGTTGGCGGCCGCGAGCACCTGCTGGTCGTTGGCGTCGCCCCCGGCGCGGATGGCGGCCGCCGCGGCCTCGCCTTCGGCGCGCACGGTGCCCGCCGCGGCCTGCGCTTCGGTGGTCATGCGCTTGTATACGGACGCGAGCGCATCGTCCGGCGGCAACACGCGGCCGATCGCGACATCCAGCACGTCGATGCCGAGTTTCTGGCGAACCTGCGCGCCGACTTTGCCTCGCAACTTCGCGCCGATCGCCGCGTCGGCGGACAGCAGACCCGGCAGGTCGATGTTCGCGACGTCCTTGCGCAACGCGTCGCGGATCAGCGGTTCCATCAATTGGATGGCCTGCAGTTCGTCGCCGGACGTCGCCTTGTAATACAAGGTGGGATCGACGATCTGCCAACGCACGTAGAACCCCACGCGCACGAGCTGGCCGTCGCGCGTCTTGCAATCGCCGGGCTCGGCTTGCGTGGTGATTTCGCGGGTGTCGTACACCGAAATGTCCTGCACGAACGGCAGCTTGATATGCAACCCGGGGCCGATGCCCGCGACCTGCACGTCGCCGAAGCGCGACAGCGCCGCGGCGTGGCCTTCGCCCACGACGTAGATGCCGTTGATGCCGAGCAGCGCCAGCACGATGATCACGATGGGAATGGCGTATTTCATCAATCCACCGCCTGCACGTCGGGGCCGGATGTCACCGGTACCGCGGCCGACGCCGGCGGCGCGGGTGCAACCGGCGAAGGCGACGCGCCGCTGGCCGCGCTGGCGGGCGCACCGTTCACTTCGGAATGCTGCGCGGGGAATTGCACGATCACGTCACCGGAGCCTGTATTCACCACCACGCGGTTGCGGGTCAACACCGCCTGCATGGTGTCCAGCCACAGGCGATGCCGCATCACCTGCGGCGCCGCCTGGTACTGCGGCAGTATGCGATCGAAACGCGCGATCGCCGCGTTGGCGTCGGCGACGGCCTGGTGCCGGTATGCCTCGGCATCGGACTTGATCGACGCCGCTTCGTTCTTGACGTCGACCCTGCGGCGCGCGACGTCGGCATCGGCGCTGGTCTTCATGGTCTTGACATCGTCGTGCGCCTTCGCGATCGCATCGAAGGCCGGCTTCACGTCCGAAGGCACGCCGATGCTCTGGACATCGACGTCCGTGACCGCGGCGCCGAGCTTGTCTTTTGCGTCGGGCAGCGACGCGTGCAGGCGCGCGAGGACGTCCGCGCCGAGCTTGTCGGGGTCGACCGGTCCCGCAGCGCACGGCAGGCCGAGGTTTTCGATCAGGCATTGCATGTTGTGCGTGCCGGTCGCCGCGCGCACGGCGGAGGTCGCCGCGTTGCGGACGACTTCCTCGGCATCGCGGGTGGCGTACAGGAATGCACGCGCATTGGTGACCTTGTAATGCACGTCGTAGTCGACCAGCACCAGTTGCCCGTCGCCGGTGAGCACGCGCGCCTCGTCGTTCACGGTGCGGACGCGATCCATGTCGACCTTCTGCACGTTGTCGATGGGCGGCGGCAAATGGAAGTGCACGCCCGGCTGCAGCACGCGCTGGAAATGCCCGAACCGCAACAGCACGCCGACCTGCTGCCCGCCGATCGACGTCCACCCTCCGATCACGAACCACAGCACGACCAGCACCGCGATCAATGCCAGCGCGCCCAGGGGGCCGCGACCGAACGGCCCGAGCGAACGTCGCGCCTTGCGGAACCACGCATCCAGATCGGGGCCGCTACCGCCTTGGCCGCCACCCTGCCCCCACGGCTCACGGCCCCTCGGTTCGCGCGGTTTTTCGCCGGGTTCCTTCCAGGGCATCTCGGTGCAGCCTCGGGTTGCGGAAATGGCGCGCCACGATCAGGCGCAAACGCTGCATTCTACCAGAGCGCGAAAACGCTTCTTTCGAAGATGGCATCGGAGCCGGTGTCGTGAAAGTCAGGGCGGGATGCCCGTCCTGGTGTCTGCTGAGCATAGTATTCGATCACTCGAGCACATCACGGTGCAGCGATCGGAACGATCGCACAGCTACGCCGCATCGAGCCAATCACGGAAAAGCCGTGCGTCGTCGCCACGCACGTCGCCCGCCAGCGGCAGCAACAGGTCGCGCGGCGCGTCGATGTCGAGGCGCCAGCCGTGTTCGTCATAGCGTTCGGACTTGACTGCGCCGAGTTCGATCAGGCGCGCGCGCAGGCGCCCGGCACGCGGCGGCAACCGCAGTTCCGCGTGCACGCGCGCTCCGGCAAGCCGTTCGCCGATGGCCTGCCGAAGCAGGTCGAGGCCGTCGCCACTTGCCGCGGACAGCCAAACCGCCGTCGGCGCCCCTGCCGCATCCAGGTCGATGCGCGGTGCGACCCGGCGGAAAGGCAAGTCATGGGCCGCCGGCTCGTGATGTTCGTCCGCAGGACTGCCGGCGTTCAACAGGTCGATCTTGTTGAACACCATCAACTGCGGCACCTCGCCCGCGCCGATTTCTTCCAGCACGCCGTCGACCACATCGATCAGCAGATCGCGCTCGGGATCGGCGGCGTCGGTGACGTGCAACAACAGGTCGGCGTCGCGTGCTTCGGACAACGTGGCGCGGAACGCCGCCACGAGATCGTGCGGCAATTCGCGGATGAAGCCGACCGTATCGGCCAGCACCGCGGGACCGGCGTCCAGATCCTCCAGCCGGCGTACGGTCGGGTCGAGCGTCGCAAACAACTGGTTGGCGGCGTAGACGGAACCGCGGGTGACCGCGTTGAACAACGTGGACTTGCCGGCGTTGGTGTAACCCACCAGCGCCACGCGCGGCAGCGTGTTGCGAAGACGCGCGCGGCGCTGCTGGCCGCGCTGCACGCCGACCTTGTCGATGCGCTTCTGCAATTGCTCGACGCGCTTCTGCAACAACCGGCGGTCGGTTTCGAGCTGGGTTTCGCCGGGGCCCCGCAAGCCGATCGAACCGCCGCGCTGGCGTTCCAGGTGGGTCCAGCCGCGCACCAATCGCGTGGCCATGTGCTTCAACTGCGCGAGTTCGACTTCCAGCTTGCCTTCGTGCGATTGCGCGCGCTGCGCGAAGATGTCGAGGATCAACGCGGCGCGGTCGATCACCCGCGCGGAGAGGTGCTTTTCAAGGTTGCGTTCCTGGACGGGCGTCAACGCGTGGTCGACCAGCACCAGGTCGGCAGCGAGTTCGCGCACCTTCGCCTGCACTTCGTCGGCCTTGCCGGTGCCGATGTAGAACTTCGGATTGGGCGCATCCACGCGGGCGCGCACGCTGCCCAGGATCTCCGCACCGGCGGACCTGGCGAGTTCGGTAAATTCCTGCGCACGGCGTGCTGCCTCGGCCTTGCCGGTATACGGCAACACCAGCAGCGCACGCTCGCCTCGCTTCTCTCGTTCGAACAGGGAAATCAGTCCTGCGCCGGGCTGTCGGCGTCGTCCGTCTTCGAGTCTTCCGCCCCGACCTTGACGGCGCGGCTCGGCACCACCGTCGAGATGGCGTGTTTGTACACCATCTGGCTGACCTGGTTGCGCAGCAGCACCACGAACTGATCGAAAGACTCGATCACCCCCTGCAACTTGATGCCGTTCACCAGGTAAATCGCGACCGGAATGCGCTCCCGGCGCAATGCGTTCAAAAACGGATCCTGCAGCGATTGGCTCTTCGACATTGTTATGGCCTTTCGATCCGGTGGCTTCTCCGGCGCCTTCGGATGGTAACGCAAATCGTCGCGGATTGGGCCGTTTTTACCCCTTCCCGACACCCAGAAATACTGCCAGCGCAGTGTCGGCGCATTTCCCGCAGCCCGGTCGATCAGGGTCGACTACGCGGGCGTCCAGCTCGCTTCGCAACCAGGTGGTCTGGCGCTTGGCCAGTTGCCGGGTCGCATGGATCGCGCGCTCGCGAAACGCCGCCGCCGAACACGCGCCATCGAGGTACGCCCAGGCTTGCCGATAACCCACGGCACGGATGGCGGGCAAATCGGGATGCAAATCACCCCGCGCACGCAGGCGTTCGACTTCCTCCAGAAATCCCGCCGCCAACATGGCATCGAAACGCGCGGCAATGCGCGCGCGCAACGCCTCGCGATCAGCAGGAATCAAGGCCAGTTTCAGTAGCCGGTACGGCAGGCGCCTGGCGTCCCGCACACGCGCGTGCAACGCGGTGAGCGTGTCGCCCGAAAGCTCGATCGCTTCCAGCGCACGCTGGATGCGCTGGGCGTCATGGGAACGGATCCGCGCGGCAGCCGCGGGATCGAGTTTCGAGAGGCGCGCGTGCAACGCCGGCCAGCCTTCGCGTTCGGCTTCCGCGCGCAGGCGTTCGCGCAGCCCGGCGTCGGCCGACGGCATCGCCGAAAGCCCACGTTCCAGGGCCCGGAAATACAAGCCTGTACCACCGACCAGCAAGGGCGCGTGGCCACGCGCCGTGATCGCCTGCATCGCGGCCAGTGCGTCTTCGCGGAACATCGCCGCGGAATACGGCTCGGACGGATCGCGGATGTCGATCAAGGCGTGCGGATGGCGCCGCAGGGTTTCGGCGTCGGGCTTGGCGGCGCCGACGTCCAGCCCACGATACACCAGTGCCGAATCCACGCTGACGAGTTCGACCGGAAAGCGCGTGGCCAGCGCGCACGCCAGCGCAGTCTTGCCCGTCGCGGTCGGGCCCATCAGGAAAATCGCAGACGGGCGCGGGTCGGTGGCGTCGGCATGGCGTGACATGCCCGGATTGTACGGGCCGTCGCACAGCATCGACCTCATGGCGGCGTCTTATAATGGGCCGATTCAATCCCCGGAAAGACAACCGACATGCCGAACATGATGAGGGCGCTGGTCAAGCGCGACGCCGCGAAAGGCATCTGGATGGAGGAGGTGCCGGTGCCGGAATTCGGCCACAACGACGTGCTGATCGAAGTGGAGAAGACCGCGATCTGCGGCACCGACCTGCACATCTTCAATTGGGACCAATGGGCGCAGCGCGTAATCAAGCCCGGCCTCGTGATCGGCCACGAGTTCGTGGGCAGGATCGTCGCGGCGGGCAGCGAAGTGCGCGGCTACCGCGTGGGCCAGCGCGTGTCGGCCGAAGGCCACATCACCTGCGGCATGTGCCGCAACTGCCGGGCCGGACGTCCGCATCTTTGCCCCAACACGGTCGGCATCGGCGTGAACCGCAACGGCGCATTCGCGCAATACATCGCGATGCCGCAGTCGAACCTGTGGCCGGTGCCGGACCCGATCCCGTCGTCGCTGGCGGCGTTCTTCGACCCGTACGGCAACGCCGCGCACTGCGCGCTGGAATACGACCTGATCGGCGAGGACGTGCTGATCACCGGCGCGGGCCCGATCGGCGTGATCGCCACGGGCATCGCCCGCCACGTGGGCGCGCGCAACGTGGTGGTGACCGACGTCAACGACTACCGCTTGAAGCTCGCCGCCGACATGGGAGCAACACGCGTGGTCAATGTGAAGAACCAGCGCCTGCGCAGCGTGCTGTCCGAGTTGCAGATGGAAGGCTTCGATGTCGGCCTCGAGATGAGCGGCAACCCGCAGGCTTTCAACGACATGCTCGATTGCATGTACCACGGCGGCAAGGTCGCGCTGCTCGGCATCCTGCCGAACGGCTCCGGCATCGACTGGGACAAGGTGATCTTCAAGGGCCTCACCCTGCACGGCATCTACGGCCGCCGGATGTACGAGACCTGGTACAAGATGACGCAAATGCTTCTCACCGGCTTTCCGCTGCAGAAGGTGCTGACGCACCAGCTCGCGATCGACGACTTCCAGCAGGGCTTCGACCTGATGGCGTCGGGCGAGTGCGGCAAGGTGGTGTGTAGCTGGAACTAGCGGGACTCGGGACTCGGGACTCGGGACTCGGGACTCGGAACTCGGAACTCGGAACTCGGAACTCGGAACTCGGAACTCGGAAGCATAAAAGACGCCGTCATTCCGGACGCGGCGCAGCCGCGATCCGGAGTCCATTTTGATTTGCTCCATTGACGGGAAAGCAAAATGGATCCCGGCGTGCGCCGGGATGACGAGCACCAACATTCGTCAATCTGGACTGGCCATGACCTACGCCGCGCAAGACCGTTTCAGCCAAGAACTCGAATCCATCCACGATTCCGGCCTGTACAAGGACGAGCGCATCATCACCTCGCCACAGTCCGCCGAGATCACGCTGGCCGATGGCCGCAAGGTGCTGAACTTCTGCGCCAACAATTACCTCGGCCTCGCCAACCATCCGCGACTGATCGAAGCCGCCAGGAAGGCGTTGGATACGCACGGTTTCGGCATGGCAAGCGTGCGTTTCATCTGCGGCACGCAGGACCTGCACAAGCAACTGGAACACGACATCGCACGGTTCTTCGGCACCGACGACGCGATCCTGTACGCGGCGTGTTTCGATGCCAATGGCGGCCTGTTCGAACCGCTGCTGGGCGAAAACGACGCGATCATCTCCGACGCACTGAACCACGCGTCGATCATCGACGGCATCCGGCTGTGCAAGGCCAAGCGCTATCGCTACGCGAACGGCGACGTTGCCGATCTTGAAAAACAATTGCAGGCAGCCGACGCCGCGGGCGCGCGCACCAAGTTGATTTCATCGGACGGGGTGTTTTCGATGGACGGCGTGGTGGCACCGCTCGACAAGATCACTGCACTGGCGAAGAAATACAACGCGCTGGTGCACATCGACGAATGCCACGCGACCGGCTTTCTCGGCAAGACCGGACGCGGCTCGGCCGAAGTGCACGGCGTGATGGACAGGATCGACATCTTCACCGGCACCCTGGGCAAGGCATTGGGCGGCGCGGTCGGCGGCTTCACCACCGGCCGCAAGGAAATCATCGACATGTTGCGACAGCGTTCGCGACCGTATCTTTTTTCGAATTCATTGCCGCCGGCGCTGGTCGCGGCGTCGATCGAAGTCCTGAAGATGCTGGACGAGGCCGGAAGTCTGCGCGAAAAGCTGGCCGAGAACACGAAGTATTTCCGCGAGGCGATGACCCAAGCCGGTTTCGAGATCAAGCCCGGCAACCATCCGATCGTGCCGGTGATGACCCACGATGCCAAGCTCGCGCAGGCGTTGGCGGCTGGCCTGCTTGACGAAGGCATCTATGCGATCGGATTTTTCTATCCGGTGGTTGCGGAAGGCAAGGCACGCATCCGCACCCAGATGTGCGCGGCACACACACGCGAACATCTGGATCGCGCGATCGCGGCGTTCACCAAGGTCGGGCGCGCGACGGGGCTGTTGAACGCTTGAGCCACCGTTACACGACGCGCCATCGTGCTCCCCTCCAAGGGAAGGAGAAAAGTTCGCAGGTTGGGCTGAACGAAGTGAAGCCCGACAAGCTGTTGGGCCTCGCATCCGCTCCGCCAACCTAGTGCTCAACCCACGACCTATCCGCTTCCCTTATCTCGTCTTCTGCAGTTCGATTTTGCCGATCGCCCACATGCCGTCGCGCGGATCGCCGGTGGCAAACACGCATAGCGTGTGATTTCCGGCAGCGGCGGGAATATCTGCCGTCAGCGTGGTCCGTAGCTTCGTTCGCGCGGCCTTTGCAAGCGGCAGCGTTGCCAGCAGCGGTCCGTCGCACGAATCCCGATGCACTTGCAGTTCGCCGGCCGGCGTTTGCGTCGGTCGTGTGACGACACTCGAGTCGTCCTTCCACAACGCGAAATTCCAGGGAAGGTTGCCGACCGTCAACGCGATGCGGTTCACGCCATCCAGCGGCGCATCGTTCCATTGCCAGCACATGTTGGCGATGTCGAGGCGATAGACCGGCCGCGGCCCGTCGAGCGGACGATCGTCTTCCAGCCGCAGCACGATCAGCGGCTTGCCGCAGGCATCCAGTTGATCACTGTTGCGGGTCAGCAGTGCCGCAGCATCGACCACCTGCGTGCGCGGCGCCGCCAATTCGAACCCATCCGACGCGAACGTTGCCGCGCGCACCGTGGTGGTCGAATCCGAAGGGAACGACAGCGGCTTCGAATATGTGGGCGATGCGACATTCGGCGCAGCACCATCGGTGGTGTAGCGGATCGTGCCGAATTCGGCCTGATTCGACAGGACGACGCCGATCGTTCCGTCCGAGCCCGAGCTCAACGCGAACGCCGGCGCGAAGGCGCTGTCGGCATATTCGATGCCGAGGGCACGGTAACGCGCCAACTCCGCCGGCATGCGCTCGAGGAAACCGTGCCAGTCGTGCGCCGATGCGGGCGACCACGCGATTTCCGAAAGCGCGGCGATGCGCGGGAATATCGCGTGCTGCACGCGCGCGAATGTCGGCATGTACTCCGCCCACAGGTTCGCCTGCACGCCCAGGATGTGCTTCGATTGCTCCGTCGTGGCGCCCTTCGGCACCGGGTTGTAGTCGTACACGTCCTTCAGCGATTCCACGTCGGGCCGGCCCGGCGGCTCGTCGTTCAAATCGGATTGATAGTGGTCGAGATACAGCGTGGGCGAGGACGACATCACCACGTCGTGGCCCTGCTGCAATGCCTCCACCGCACCCGAGGGCGCGTTCCACGACATCACCACCGCCGACGCCGGCACCTTGCCGTGCAGGATTTCGTCCCAACCCACCGCGGTGCGTCCGTGCCGCCGGAGATAGTTCGCCACCTGCGTGGTGAACCAGCCCTGCAATTGCTCCATGTCAGCGAGGCCCAGCTTCTTCATGTGCGCGCGCACTTCGGGCGAAGCTTCCCACTGGTCCTTGGCCGCCTCGTCGCCTCCGATGTGGATGTACTTCGACGGAAACAGCGCCATCACGTGATCCATCACGTCCTCGACGAACTTCACGCTGCGCGCGTCGGGTTTCAGGAGCCAGGTGTTGATGCCCCAGTCGGCGGAAACCTCCGGTCGCTTGCCGCTGACGCCCAGCCACGGGTAAGACGCGATCGCGGCCTGCGAGTGGCCGGGAATGTCGATTTCCGGCACCACTTCGACGAAGCGTTCCGCTGCGTAGTGCACGATGTCGCGCACCTCCTCGTCGGTGTAAAAGCCGCAGTAAGGCTTGTCCGGCCCGCCGGTCAGCGCCGCATCCGGTCCGACCGCCTTGCGGCAGGCACCGATCTTCGTGAGTTCGGGATAGTTTGGAATCTCGATGCGCCAGCCCTGATCGTCACTGAGATGCCAGTGCAGCACGTTCAACTTGTTGAGCGACATCCAGTCGATCAATTTCTTGATGTCGGCGACGCTCTGGAAGTGCCGCGCCGAGTCCAGCATCAGCCCGCGCCACGCGAAGCGGGGACGGTCCGCGATGGTGCCACCGGCCACGCGCGCAGGCGCATCGCGCGTGCCGTCCGGGGTCAACAATTGCCAGACCGTCACGCCACCGTAAAACAGTCCACGCGCGGTGCGCGCCGTCACTTCGATTTCCCCGTCGCCGATTGCGATGCGATAGCCTGCGTCGTTTGCGGCATCCGCATTCAAATCGAGCCGGAACACGATCGCGGCCGGTGAACGCTTGTCCGCTCGCGTCTCCACGCGCAGGTGTAAACCGCGCGTCGCGGCGACCAGCGCCGCAAAACGCTTTGCGACCGCCTGTGCCTGCCCATCGTCTTCGGCTTGCACCAGCACGCGGTCGCCATCCGACACCGTGACCGCGCCGCGTGCGGCTGGATGCACCTCGGCGGGCTGCGGCAGCAGCGACCATGCCGGCGAGGCGGCGGTCGCCACGCCCGTGAGGGCCGACATGGCGGCAAGTATCAACAGGCGGCACATGCGCATGAAAATTCTCCAGGTGGTGTTGCACCGAGCGGCAGTCGTGCGACAGATAGTCCCATACATGTACCACGCCGGAACGGCTGCCGGCAGGTTCGGGTGAAAACGCGTGGCACGTCCCTTCCCCCGCCCCGTAGCCACGACGATCGACAAAGCATCCAAAAAAAATGCGGGCCGGGATGCCAACCGGCCCGCAACGCTGGAGACTCGACTCTCCTGGATCTTGAAACCTCGTTCGGGCTGGATCAGAGCTTGAAGTTCACGTTGAAGTAGTACTGGCGACCGTTCACATAGAACGCTTCCGGCGCCGTGCTGAATCCCAGGCCTGCCTGCGACCCATTGATGAAGTACTTCAGATGCGGATTGTTGAGGTTCATCGCATCGAACGTGAAGCTCAAGTGGTCATTGAGCTTGTAGCCCGCCGAAAACGACAGGTAACCCTGGCCGGATTGCCAGTACGGCAACAGCGCCATCTGGCCCGTGCTGGACATCACGCCGTCGTAGAACTTGGAACGATAGGTGTAATTGACGCGGGCGTTCCAGTGCGCGTCTTCATAGAACACCGAGGCGTTGGCGGTGTGCTTGGAAGTACCGAACAACGGGCGGTCGGCGGCGGCGGCGTTGTTGGCCAGCGTGCCGTCCGCGTTGTACAGGTAGGTGCCGCCCGACGAATGGCCCGTGGCGTAGGTGTAGTTGAACGAAACGCCGAAGTTGTTGCCGATCGGCTGGATGTAGTTCAGCGTGGCCCCTTTGAGCGTGCCGTTGACGTTGACCGGAATGCTGACCAGGTATTGGCTGTACACCGGCGTGTGCGATGGATTGTCACCGGCGCCGTTGTTGGTCAGGTAGTTGTTGAGATAGGTGCGGGTGACGGTTCCATAGTCGTAGTAATCGTTCAAGTCCATTTGATACACGCTGCCCGACAGCAGACCGCGCTCGGCGAAATACCATTCCAGCGACGCGCTGAAGTTGGTGGAAAGGATCGGCTTCAGGCGTGGGTTGGACCCGCTGCCGCCGCCGATGCCGCCGACTGCCGTTGGATCATTGAGGGTCAGGAAGCCCGCCAACTGCGTGTAATCCTGGCGAGTCAGGGTTTGTGACGCGGACCACCGCGTCAACAGGCTGCCATCCGAGTTCAAGTCGAACTTCACGTTGAAGCTCGGCAATACCTTGTTGTAGTTGTGCTTGTAGTAGTTCCAGTACCAGCCAGCCGGATAGAACGCCGACGGCGGTGAGCCGAGCGCGAAACTCGGTTCCTGGATGCCGGGGCTGGTGTAACCGATGTTTTCGTCGGTAGAGACGTAGCGCAGGCCCGCGTTCGCGGTCCAGTGTTCGCCGGTGAAGTTGGCCTGGATGTAGGCCGCGCCGTTCTTCTCCGTCATGCTGTAGACCCCGTTCGGGTAGAAACGGGAAGTGCCCGGGTCGTCCGTCACCTTGCGGTTGGCATACAGCGCATTCAGTTGCGCAAGCTGGTCGGCCGTCCAGAACCAGATGTTGGCGGGCATCTGGCCCACGCCGAGATCACTGGCGAAGTCGCCCGGGTAGTTGCCGCCCGCCGGCGGATAAATCGTCGAGTTCTGACCGAACTGCACCGCCGATGCAAAATTCGGACCCTGTGCGATATCCGTCGGGCTGTCGTGGTCGTGCTTGGCGTAGCGCACACCGAACTCGAGCGAAGACAGCGCACCGGCATCGTCGAAATCGTAAGTGCCGTCGGCTTCGAACCAGCGCTCCTTGTCCACCACATGGATGTTCTGTTCGCCGAAAATCCAGTCCAGTCCGGCGGTTGACGGATCGAACGCATCGTTGGTGCCGCTCATGCTCCAGTTGAGCGGCGTGCCAAGGCCGTTCATCGCGTAACTGGCGGTCGAACCAAAGCCGGTGTCCATTTCCATCACGTCCTGGGTCGGCGTGTTGCCGGTGCCGCGGGTGGTGCCGACCTGGAACTTGAAGCCGAGATTGTCGGTAGCCTGCCAGTCGGCATCCAACGTCACGAACTGGCTGGATTCACTCTCGCCGGGACGCGAGATCATGTCGTAGATGCCTTGCGAAATCGTCGGGTCACCCGGCAGATTCGCACTGGTAAGGATGTTGCCCTGGATGGTGCCGGTCACGGCCTGCTTGGGAAGCTGGTCACGCGTGCGCAGCATGTAATTGCGGTTGTAGTCGGTCGCGTCGAGGTGCGAATAGAACGCGTCGAGGTTGAGGGTCAGGTTGTCGGCCACGCGCCACTGCAGGTCGATCGATCCACCCTTGCGCTTGCGGGTTTGCGTGAACAGGGCCGCACCCGGCAGGTTCGGATAGAACACGCCGGTGCTGGCGCTACCGGGCGTGGCTGGCGAAAGCCCAAGTGAGACAGCCGCCGGCGTCGGAGTGACGCCGTCTGCCTGATAATACGGAATGTACGAATAGCCAAGGATCTCCTGGCCTTCGCGCTGCAGCGCACGCCGCTCGTAGAACGCCTGCACCATCACGCCGAAAGTATTGGAGTCATTCTTCCAGTTGATCAGGCCACTGAACTGTGGCTCGGTCTTGCTCGGAAGATCGGCATACACGCCACCCAGGCTCGCCTCCAGTGAGAACGGCTTGCTGAAATCCAGCGGCTTGCGGGTGATGATGTCGATGGTGCCGGCCGCGCCGCCTTCGAGCAGCTTGGCTTCCGGCGTCATGTGCACCACCACCTGGTTCACCACTTCCGACGGCAGCATCGCGAAGCTGACGCTGCGGGTGCCGCCACCGCCCAGGACGAACCAGTCGCCGGATCCGATGGAGTGGCCGTTGACGGTGGTCAAGGTGAGCGACGGCGCGCTGCCGCGGATGCTGGCGCGGTCGGATTCGTCGAAACCGCCTTCGGCACCGGCCGCGTCGGCGATGTTCACGCCCGGCAACTGGGCGATGGTATCGGCGACATTCTTGGCAGGCAGTTTGCCGATGTCGATGGCGGATACCACTTCCACCTGCGAATTGGCCGCCTTCTTGGTCTCGATCGACAGCGCCTGGGCTGCGCGCACGCCGACCACCTGGATGGTCCCGAGTTGTTGGGGCGTCTCCTTCGCCCCCGGCTGCGACGTCTGTCGCTGGTCGGATGGGGTCTGATCCTGGGGCGAGGCGTTCTGCGCCTGCGCCGCGGCCGCGAACATCAGCGCCGTGGCGATGCTCGCCGAAAGCATGCTTTTGCGAAATTTCATGACGTACCCTCTCTCGCTCACGAAGTGATGGGTGCCGCGGCACCCGCTGTTTTGTCCTACACCTTTTTATGCCGCCGTCCCGTCGCCCGACACCTTGCGACGCGCAGCGCCGTGCAACCGCCTGTCGAGATACCAGTGCGCTGCGCCCAGCACTCCGTGCCGGCCGTGTTCGATCAAACGCACCGGCACGCGCAACAGGAACTCCCGCATGCCTCCCTTGCTCAGGAACCGGTCCACGAAACGGCTGCGTTGCAGCAGCTCTCTTATTTCCGGCAGCACCCCGCCGGCCAGGTACACACCGCCCTTGGCCATGTAGGCCATGGCGAGATTGCCCACGAAACCGCCCAGCAATGCGCAGAAGACCTCAACCGTCTCGACGGCATCCGCATCGCTGCCGTCACACGCAGCCGCGGTAATGGCTTCGGGTTGCGTCAGTTCCGGTGCCTGCCCGCGCAGTGCGCGCAGGGTGGCGTACAGCGTCAACAGACCGGGGCCGGAAAGGATGCGCTCGTATGGCACGTGTCGATCGGCCGCCGCCAGGTACGCCAGCACTTCGCGTTCGCGCGCGGTGACCGGCGCAAGATCGATCTGGCCGGCTTCGGTGGTGAGCACCCGCATGGGTGAAAGCCGCACCGCCGCGCCCAGTCCGGTGCCGGGCCCGACCACCAGCGCAGCGCCCTCGTCGTGTGTTTCCGGCCCGCACAGCAGCAGGCTGTCGTTTTCGCGCACGTCGTCCAGCGCGTAGCCCAGCGCCTCGAAATCATTGAGCAATGCCACGTCTTCGAAGGCCAGCGCCTCGCGCAAGGCCGACAGGCTGACCGGCCACGCGAGGTTGTCGTTGACGATGCTGTCGCCCACCGCCTGTCCTGCGCAGGCAATCACGCAGCGTCGCACCGGCAGCGCCGCATCCTGTTCGACGAAAGCCCGCACCAGCTCCGGCAGGCCCGGGTAGTCCGCGCACGCGAACTTGCGATAGGCCAGGATCTCGATCTCGCGTCCGCCGCCCGGCGGCGCTCGCAAAAATGCGACTCGCGCATGCGTTCCGCCCACGTCCGCTGCCACGAACGGCTCGGTATGAAGGCTGGCGTGCTGGCTGGGTTGGCTAGCGGGCACGTTCATCCTGCTCTCGGGGGGCGGGAACGGGCGCCAGTTTGGTCAACAATGACAACGTTGTCAATTCGCATCGCAACAATCGAAGCGAAGTGCGAAAGACGCGTGAATTCGGCGTCGGACAGCCAATTCATGACCTTCGGCAACAACAAAACGTTTTGGGCCGCGCTGCTTTGCAGCAAATCCGCGAATGACCCGGGGCCTGTTTTTCCCGAAGCAGGTCATGCGATACTCGCGACAAGACATCCACGATGACAACGTTGGTCAATCCACGTCCCTTCGACCCGGGTACAGGAGCGAACCATGGCCCCGCATGCCACCTCGCAGCAGCAATCGCACTACCTGATGTCGATGACGATCATCGGTGTGCTGTTCTTCATATTCGGCTTCGTCACCTGGTTGAACGGTTCGCTGATCCTGTTCGTGAAGGTGGGATTCAACCTCGACAACGTCAGCGCGTTCTGGATTCCGTTCGTGTTTTACGTGTCGTATTTCGCGCTGGCGCTGCCGTCAGCCGCGGTGCTGAAGCGCACCGGCATGAAGAAGGGCATGGCCCTGGGACTGTTCGTGATGGCCGTCGGCTCGGTGGTCTTCGCGCAGTGCATGGCCATGTACTCGTACCCCGGCGCGCTGGCGGGCCTGTTCGTGATCGGCGCGGGACTCGCGCTGCTGCAGACGGCCTCCAACCCCTATGTCAGCATCCTTGGCCCTATCGAAAGCGGCGCCAAGCGGGTCGCGATCATGGGCATCTGCAACAAGGTGGCCGGCGCATTGGCGCCCATCGTGTTCGGCGCGCTGCTGCTGGGCGGTGTCGACGCGTACGTGGACAAGATCGACGCGGCCGGGTCGCCGGTCGCGAAGGCGCTGCTGCAGCACGAGTTCGTGCACCGCGCGTTCATGCCCTACGTGGTGATCGCGGTGGTGCTGGCGGTCCTCGCGATCTGCGTGGTGTTTTCGTCCCTGCCGGAAATCAAGCCCGATGACGACTCGGGCCGGCACACCGGCAAGCGCAGCATCTTCAGCTTTCCTTATCTTTGGCTGGGTGTGGTCTGCATCTTCATCTACGTCGGCATGGAGGTCCAGGCCGGCGACAGCATCGTGGTCTACGGCACGGCATCCGGACTTTCACCCGAACACGCCAAACACCTGACCACCTACACGATGATCGGCATGCTGGTCGGCTACATGCTGGGCGTGATCCTGACGCCGCGCTTCATTTCGCAGCAGCGCTACCTTGCGATTTCCGCGGTGTTCGGAGTGCTGTTCGCCTTCGCCGCGTGGGTCACCCACGGCTACATCTCGGTTGCCTTCGTCGCAGCGCTGGGCATCGCCAATGCGATGATGTGGCCGGCAATTTTCCCGCTGGCCATCAAGGGATTGGGCGACCAGACCGAATTCGGATCCGCGCTGCTGATCATGGGCATCGCGGGCGGCGCGGTGATTCCGAACATTTTCGTGCGCCTCGAGGAAGTGATCGATTTCCAGTTGGCGTTCCTGGTGGTGATGGTGCCCGGCTATCTCTATATCCTGTTCTATGGGTTGCTGGGCCACAGGGTCGGGCAAAACACACTGCCACGGGTGGCCCATTCCGCGACGGCGACGTCCTGAAAGCCATGGCTGGACGTGCGACCATGCGCGAATCCATTGCTTGAGGAGCCTGCATTGGGAACCGCCACCATCCGGGATGTCGCCAAGCAGGCCCGGGTTTCGCTGAAGACCGTGTCGCGCGTGATCAACCGCGAAGGTTCGGTGCGCGAGGAAACGCGCGAACGTGTGATGCGGGCGATCGAACAACTGGATTATCGCCCCGACCTGTCGGCGCGCAGCCTGCGCAGCGCCAAGGCCTATGCGATCGGACTGGTGTACGACAACCCCAATCCCTACTACATCATCGCGGTGCAGCAGGGTGCGTTGGCCGCATGCCGCGAAATGGGATTCGGCTTGCAAATCCATCCTTGCAATTCGCGCGCGCCGAAACTGGCCGAAGAGCTGCGCGATCTCGTGCGCCGCTCCCGGCTTGCCGGCCTGGTGCTGGCGCCGCCGATGTCCGAGCGCATGGCGTTGTTGCGCGAACTGGTGGCGTACAACATTCCGCTGGTGCGCGTGATTTCCGCCGCCGAAGATCCACGCGACGGTTTTCCTTGCGTGTTCGTGGACGACCGCGACGCGGCGTACGCGATCACGGCTTATCTGATCCAGTTGGGTCACGTCAGGATCGGCTTCCTGTGGGGCGGCAAGCAGCACCGCTCCAGCCCCGAGCGCTACAAGGGCTACGAAAAAGCGCTGCAGGACTACGGCGTCCCGCTGGACGAGGAACTCGTGCTCGAAGGCGACTACGCCTTCGACGACGGCTTCCGCGGCGCGCGCCGGCTGTTCGGCCTCCGCGAACCCCCGACCGCCATTTTCGGGTCCAACGACGAGATCGCGGCCGGCGTCTTGGCGGCAGCGCGCGCCGCCGGGCTGCACGTTCCCTACGACCTGTCCGTGGCCGGGTTCGAGGACAGTCCGTTTTCGCGCCATTCCTGGCCTTCGCTGACCACCTCGCGGCAACGCACCGAACTGATCGCCGAGCACGCGGCGCGTCTGCTGATTGCGCAAATCCACGGCAACGACGTCGAGAACGAAGGCTTCAGCCCAGAACTGGTGGTGCGCGGCTCGACCGCCCCGCCCCGGCCCCGGCAATGAAGGATCCCCGTCCCACCATGGCTTTCCCCGAAGTGCTCGACATCCAACCCGAATCCACCGCACTGCACCAGGAGGCCGCCGAAGCGGCCGACACCGTCGCACGGCAACTCGAACGCAATGACGCCGGCGTGCGTGAGCTCGCGGCTAAGCTGCGCGACGCGCCGCCGCCTTTCGTCGCCACGTGCGCGCGCGGCAGCTCCGACCATGCGGCGACCTACGCCAAATACGTCATCGAAACACAAACCGGTTGCGTGACGGCATCGGCGTCGCCGTCGGTGGAATCGATCTACGCGGTGCCATTGAAACTTCGCGGCGCGCTTTACCTCGTCATTTCGCAATCGGGGGCGAGCCCCGACCTTTTGCGCAGCGCCGAAGCCGCACGCAATGCCGGTGCGCACGTGGTCGCGCTGGTGAACGCGGAGAACTCGCCACTCGCGGCGCTCGCGAATACCGTGATCCCCTTGCAGGCAGGCCCCGAAAAGAGTGTCGCGGCCACCAAGAGTTTCATCGGATCGCTGACGGCGGTGCTGCACCTGACCGCGCATTGGCGTGAGGACAAGGCGTTGCTCGACGCGCTGCACGCCCTGCCCGAGCAGTTGCGCCGCGCCTTTGCGCTCGACTGGTCGCCTTTGGTCGAAGGCCTGCGCGACATGCATGACCTGTTCGTGCTGGGTCGCGGTTACGGCCTCGCCGCGGCGCAGGAAGCGGCGCTGAAATTGAAGGAAACCTGCGCGCTGCACGCCGAGGCTTTCAGTAGCGCGGAAGTCCGCCACGGCCCGATGGAACTGGTCGGTCCACGCTTGCCGGTGCTTCTGTTTGCGCAACAGGACCACGCGCTCGCGGGCGTACTCGCCACCGCCGAGGACTTCCGTCGTCGCGGTGCCGACGTGTGGACCGCCGCGCCATTAGCCACCGGTCGCAACGCCTTGCCCGTGGTGCCGACCGAGCACCCGGTCTGCGCGCCCATCCTTGCGGTCCAGAGTTTCTATCGCGCCGTCAACGCGCTCGCGATCGCGCGCGGCCGCGATCCCGACCATCCGCCGCATCTCGCCAAGGTCACGGAGACGGTGTGATGACGACTGCCTTGATCAATGCACGTGTCCTTGCCGCACAGGGTTGGCGCGACGATGTCGCGGTGATCGTGGAAGGCGAACGGATCCGCGAACTGGCAGCGGCGCGCGACATCCCGGTTGGCACCCGGACACACGATTTGTCGGGACGCATGCTGTTGCCGGGCTTCATCGATTGCCAGGTCAACGGTGGCGGCGGGATATTGTTCAACGATGTTGCGACCGTGGAAGGCATCCGCGCGATCGGCGCGGCGCACCGGCGATTCGGTACAACCGGCTTCCTGCCCACGCTGATCAGCGACACCATTGACACGATGCGCATCGCGATTGCAGCGGCAGACGCCGCCATCGCTGAAGCCGTCCCGGGCGTCCTGGGCATCCACCTCGAAGGACCGTTCATCAGCCGCGAACGCAAGGGCGTGCATGCGGAAAAATACCTGCACGCCCCGGATGCGGACGAACTGCGCGTGGCCGAATCCCTGCGGCGCGGAAAGACGTTGCTGACCGTGGCGCCGGAATGCGTGGCGCCGGACGCGATCCGAAGTCTCATCGCCGCCGGCGTGATCGTGGCCGCGGGACATACGAATGCCGATTACGCGACGGTGCGTGCCGCACTGGATGCGGGCGTGCGCGGCTTCACCCATCTCTTCAACGCGATGTCGCCACTGACCAGTCGCGCGCCTGGCGTGGTCGGCGCAGCACTGGACGATCCGGATTCGTGGTGCGGCGTGATCGTCGATGGCCATCACGTCGATGCCGCCAGCCTGCGCATCGCGCTGCGGGCGAAACCGCGCGGCAAGCTCTTTCTCGTCACCGACGCGATGCCCCCGGTGGGCGCGGGCAACCCTGCGTTTGTGCTGGATGGCGAAACCATCACTGCGCGTGACGGCATCTGCCAGACCGCTGCCGGCACCCTCGCCGGCTCCGCGCTCAGCATGATCGATGCGGTGCGCAACACGGTCGAGATGCTCGGCGTTCCGCTCGAGGAAGCGGCACGCATGGCTTCGACCTACCCTGCGGATTTCCTTGGACTCGGCGCAACGCACGGCCGGATCGAAGCCGGATTCCACGCGGACTTCACGGTGGTCGACCGCGACCTGCGGCTGACGGAAACGTGGATCGGCGGCGCCGTGCAGACCGCATGACTTGAGCGCCGCGATCAACGCCTGGCGCTTGACCGGGGGCTGGACAATTGCAGGATTTCAGCCTCGCTCAAACGACGCCAAGCCCCTTTGGCAAGATCGCCCAGTTGCAACGGACCGACAGCCACCCGCATCAGGCGCAGCACATCGTTGTCGCAGGCCGAGAGCATGCGGCGGATCTGCCGATTGCGGCCTTCCGCCAGCACGACCTCCAACCAGGTATTTTTCCCGCCACCACCGACCGCCCGTACGGACTTCGCCGACAGATGCTCGCCGCGATCGATGATGCCCTCGCGTAGCCGTTGCAGGGTTCCGTCATCGACAATGCCTCGGACCTGCACGCGATAGGTCTTCGAAACATGGGCATCGGGCTCGGTGATGCCAGCGGCCCATGCCGGATCGTTGCTCATCAGCAGCAGGCCTTCGCTGGCCTTGTCCAGTCTTCCGACCGGTGCGAGCCACGGCAGGCCGGCTTCGCGCAACAACCCATACACCGTGTCGCGCCCCTGCTCGTCGGAAGCGCTGACCACCAGTCCGCGCGGCTTGTTGAGCATGATGCAGACGCGCTCGGCCGCGCACAGTTCGACGCCATCCAGTTCGATGCGGTCGGCCGCCGGATCCGCGGGCGATTCGGGATCGCACACCGTCTTGCCGTTCACCCGCACGCGGCTCGCAGCGATACGCCGCACCGCTTCGCTGCGCGAACACACGCCCATGCGCGACAGTACCCGCGCAAGACCGTGCCGCGGAGAATGCACCGCATCGCCGCGCTGCACGATGGACGGTTCAACACTGCGGGTACGCATACTCACTGCGCCGGCCTCCGGATTGCTCGAAAAGAAAAGCCCGGCGCAAGGCCGGGCTTTTCATATCACATCGAAGATCGACGATGGACTGCCGACCTTCCGCGAACGGCTTACATACTGCCGTTCTGGGGCTGCTCGACCTTGAACTCGACGCGACGGTTGCGCTGACGGCCAGCCGCGGTCTCGTTGGTGTCGATCGGGTTGGTCTCGCCGAAGCCCTTCACCGAGGTGATGCGGCTCGAGTCGATGCCGTGCGAAGTCAGGTACTGATTGACGATGTTGGCACGACGCTCGGACAGACCCTGGTTGTACTGATCGGTACCGACCGAATCGGTATAACCATCGATTTCGATCTTGACCTGCGGATAGCGGTTCAAGGTATCGACTGCCTGGTCCAGGATCGCGACCGAATCGGATGCCGGTGGCTTCAGCGTCGGGCCGATGTCGCTTTCACCCTTCTTCGGACGGTCGAACTTGAAGTTCACGCCACGCAGATCGATCACGACGTTCTGCGGCGGCGGCGGCGGCGGCGGAGCAGCCGGCGGCGGCGGCGGAGCAGCCGGGGGCGGCGGCGGCGGAGCCGGATGGCCCATGTTGAACACCAAAGCGATGGTGGCCATGGAATCGAGCCACTGCTTCGGACCGTAGGTGTGCGGCAGACCCGGACCGGCAAGACCGGCCAGCTGTGCTGACGAGGTGTCGCGGTAGTAACGCGCCGCGATTTCGCCACGCACGGCGACGCGATCACTCACGTTGTACAGCACGCCCACGCCGACGGTCGCACCGGGGCCCCAGCCCGAGCCCTTCTGCGGGGCCAGGCATCCGCATTCACCACCCGCCTGGGCGAGTTCCTCGGATACCGCGGAATGACGCCACATGCCGATGCCGCCCATGACGTACGGGCGCCATTGCGATGACGGGTCCATGAAGTACCAGCGGCCCGCGACGTCGAGGCCCAGGGTTTCCCACTGCTTGCTGGGGCGGAGTGAGGAGTCCTTGAAATCCGCATTGTCGCCGGTCGCTTCGATGTCGATGGTGAAGTGGGGATTGACCCAGAAGCCCACGCCGAGGCCACCAACCGGATCCGACTGCACCTGGCGATCACTGTCGGGAATCACCACGCCGATGCGCGGCACGATGTACCAGTTGCTGTAGTTGGGGTTCGCGAAGCTACCCGTTGTCTCTTCCGCTGTGCCGGTGTCCTGGGCGTGCGCGACCGACATCACGCCAACAGTACCCAAGGCCAGCGCGATGACCGCGAACAAGCCGTTACGTTTCATCGGTAAGTCTCCTCGTTGTTGATTCTTCAGGCTCGGCCATTTCGGCGCGAGCCGTGCTCCAAAGTGCAAGACTACTGCGTGAATTGCGATCCATCCAACCCCGTCGCAATCCGCTACGGCGGCGCCAGTTTAGCAAAAAACAAACAAATTGGCCGAACGAACGCACTTTCGTTCATGCAGAACTCAGGCGCCGGGTTCGGACGCGAACAAGTCCATGAATCGGGGCACGGGCATGGCCAGCATCCGCTCTCGCTGTCTACAAATGTCAGTGATTTCAATGGCCTGTGCTTGCGGCAGGTGACCCGCAAGCGCGTTGTGGAACTTCTCGACGAGGACGGGGATTCCCTCGGCCCGGCGCCGACGATGGCCGATCGGATAATCGATCGAAATCTTGCCGGTGCTCGATCCATCGTTGAAAAATACCTGGACCGAATTTCCGATATAGCGTTTGTCCGGATCGAAATAGTCCTTGGTGAATTGCGGATTTTCCTTCACGGTCATCTTCGCACGCAGCGCGTCGATCCGTGGATCGGCGGCGACGGCATCGGTGTAATCCTCCGCGGTGAGTCGCCCGAAAATCAGCGGCACCGCCACCATGTACTGGATGCAGTGGTCGCGATCGGCGTAGTTGGCCAGCGGGCCGGTCTTGTCGATGATGCGTGCGCCCGCTTCCTGGGTTTCGATTTCAACACGCGCGATTTCAGCGATGCGATTCTTCACTTCCGGGTGCAGTTCCATCGCGCATTCCACCGCGGTCTGCGCGTGGAACTCGGCCGGGAAGCTGATCTTGAACAGTACGTTTTCCATCACGTACGACCCGAACGGGCGCTCGAACTCGAAAGCCTTGCCGCCGAACGCGACATCGTAGAAACCCCAGGTCTTCGCGCTCAGCGCCGAGGGGTAGCTCGGTTCGTCGGTGGTCACCGCATTCAAGGCGTGGATCACCGCCCGCCGGCAGGCATCGCCCGCGGCCCAGCTCTTGCGCGGGCCGGTGTTGGGCGCGTGGCGATACGTGCGCAAGCTGCCGTTGTCGATCCAGCTGTTCGACACCGCGGTGATCACCTGCTCGCGGGTGCCACCCAGCATCGCGGTCGCGACCGCGGTCGAAGCCAGGCGCACCAGAATCACGTGGTCCATTCCCACGCGGTTGAAGGAATTCTTCAATGCGTAGCAACCCTGGATTTCGTGGGCCTTGATCGCCCAATGCAGCACATCGCGGATGGTCAACGGCTGGCCACCATCACGAGTCCTTCTGCGCGACAGCCAGTCGGCCATCGCCAGCACGGTGCCCAGATTGTCCGAAGGATGGCCCCACTCGGCGGCCAGCCAGGTATCGTTGAAATCCAGCCAGCGGATTTGGGTACCGATGCAGAATGCGGCCTGCGCGGGATCGAGTTCCAGCGCCGTACCCGGCACGCGCGCCCCACCGGCGAGCGTCGCGCCCGGCACGATCGGAGCGAGGTGCTTCACGCATTGCGGAAACTTCATTGCCAGCATCGCGCAGCCCAGCGCGTCCATCAGCATGTGGCGCGCCGTATCCCATGCCTCTTCGGATTCGATGCGGTAATCGAGTACGTAATCGGCCACGTCGACCAACGGCTGGTCGGGCGCGGGGCGGGCGGCGGAACGGGTGGCAGCGTGGCTCACGGGCACTCCTCGAGCGAACGATTCAAAGTCAGCTCGCTATTTTGCCAGACGACGATTTTTCTTGACGGCCATCCAGCACCGCCCTGAAAATTGTTTGGTTACCCGAAGGGGAGTAGCACCGGATCCGGATCAAACCGGCTCCGCGCGGCGATCGTCAGCACGAACCCGAAAGGTTCCGGTCGCCGCGGCGGTTCATCCACCGCGCGCGAGACTTTCGACATCCCGTGCCGCGTTCGCGGTCACGGGGAAGTTCGATCGCCTTCGCCCGGAGAACCGCATGTACGTGATCAACGAGCTGCTGAACCACCCCCTCGACCCCGCCTTCTGGAGTGGGCTCGGCTCGATCATCGTGATCGACCTGGTGCTGGCTGGCGACAATGCCATCGTGATCGCGCTGGCCGCGCGCAGCCTGCCGCAACAGCACCATTTTCGCGTAATTTTCTGGGGCGTGGTCGGGGCGATCATCGTGCGTATCGCGATGACCGCAGCGGTGCTCTGGTTGCTGCAAATTCCCGGGCTGATGCTGGCCGGCGGCATCATCCTGATCCCCATCGCCTGGCGCCTGCTCAGGCACGAAGAACACAGCGGGCCGACACTGAAACGCCGGGTGACCGACTTCTGGACCGCCATGGGAACCATCGTCGTGGCTGATGCGTTGATGGGCCTCGACAACGTCCTGGGCATCGCCGGTGCGTCGGGCGGGCATCTCGGACTTGTCGTGCTCGGCCTGTTGTTCAGCGTGCCGCTGGTGGTGTGGGGCTCGACCTTGCTGCTGAAGCTGATCGAGCGTTATCCGATCATCATCTACGTCGGCGCCGCGGCGATCGCATGGACCGCCGCACGCATGATCACCCGCGACGATCTCGTTGCGCCGTGGTTCGACGCACCGGGACATGATTGGCTGCGCTACATGGTCGACGCGGTGCTGGTGATCGGCGTCACCGGCATCGGTTGGTGGATCCGGCACCGCAAATCTGCCGCATCGGCTTGATGTGCAGATCGCCCTCAGAACGACGAATCGGGCTGCTGCAGAAACGCTGCTTCCTCGTCCGTCGGTAGCCGTCCCAATACTGCATTGCGATGCGGATAACGGCCGAAGCGGTCGATGATCGCCTTGTGCTTCAGCTCGAACGCGTAATTGTTTTCCAGTCCGGGCTGGCGGAACAGTCGCTCCGCCTCCACGTGGATCGCGCGCGATTCGGAATGCATGAAGGGCATGTAAAGAAACGCGCGCCGGATCGCCGGCATGTCGCGGTCGGCTCCCGCACCGATCGCCTCCTGCGCCAGTACCAGCGCCATGCCGTCGCACGCGAACGCGCGGGCATCATCGCGATGGAGGTTTCGCGAAAACTGGTCCAGCAGGATGATTTCAGCCAGCCTCCCGTCGGCCGTGGCACGCCATTTGGCCAACTCGCCGGCCGCCGCCGCGCGATGCGTGGTCGCGAAACGGTCGCGAATCGTCGCATCGAATGCGTCCGCTTTCCCGAAGTGTTGCTCCGGCGTCGCTTCTTCGAACCAGAAATGCAGGATGTCCTGCGGTGTCGCGACGGCGACCGCGACGCCAACTTGTGCATCGAGCTTGCTCACAACCAGTTCCTCGACTGTTTAGGCGCGAAAGCTTCCGAAACCAACTGCTTGTCGAAACCCGGCGGCGCCTCGCCACTGGTGGCGTACACGTAGATCGCGGCCTGGTAGATCGTCTGCAAGGTGGACTGAACCAGCGCCAGCGCCACCAGCCATGGCACGAGGATCGCACCGACCACCAGCATCGCGCCCGCGCCCGCCCCGATGGCGAAGAAGAACAGGACCATCGCCGGCAGGATCCCGAACAAGCCGAAGATCAGACCGAAGCTGACGTTGCCGATGATCTGCTCGCCCCATGTTCGCTTCAGCATCTCCACCGAACGCTTGTACGACTCGACCGGCCCGGTGCCCTCGGCGACCAGCACCGGCACCACCAGAAACGAGGTCACCGACCACGCCATGCCCAGCAGCCCGACCACGATCCGCCCGATGAAACCCACCTTTTCTTCCAGGAGCCGCAACAGGATGCCGACGGTGCTGGTCATGAGTGCCCAGCCGAAAATTTGCGGCAACCGCTGCCATGCGAACGCGAGCCCGTAACCAAGGTTTGGCCGCCCCCCGTCGATCTGCCTCAACACACAGGCGATCAACGCCGAGTTGAAAAAGATGATCACGAAATAATCGAGGAAGTAGAACACGCACAGCGCCGCGTACATCGGCCCGGAGAGCTGGACGGGGCCATGAAACCGCGCGTGCCCGTGCAACTCGACGAACACCGGCATCGCGAACAACGCGATGATGATCGCCAGCGCCACGCCCGAAACCAGCGGGAACACGACCAGGCGCTTGTCCTGCATCAGCATCCGCCAGGACGCCGCCATCAGTTGCCAGGTTCTTGCAAACTTGCCCATGTCGAGAGCTCCTTTGCATGATGGGGACGCGGGCGTCGCCGCGCGCCGAAATCCTGCGCTATTTCAAATGCCGCGTCATCCAGTCCACCCAGCGACGATAGACATCCGTTTGCTGCACGATGTCGCCGGGAAAGTGCGTGTCGGCGGGATACGCCCAGAATTCCACCGGAACGCCGTTGTCGCGCAACGCGTGATACCACTCGTAGCTGTTCAAGAGCGGCACGTTGGGATCGCCGACATCGCCCATGATCAGGGTCGGCGCCTTGACGTTGCGCGCGTACGTGATCGGCGACTGTTGGCGCCAGATGTCCCAACCCTCCGCGCTCCACGGCGTCGAGCCGAAGAAATACGTGTCGCCCATCTGGTAATACGCGACCGTGTAATCCATCACCCAGTCCGTCAATGAGGCGCCAGCCACGGCGGCTTTCCAGACGTCGTAATGGCCGGTCAGCCAGGTGGTCATGTAGCCGCCGTACGACCAACCGGAAACGCCGATGCGATCCTTGTCGACGATGCCGAGTTTCTCCACCGCGGCCAACCCCGCCATCACGTCCTTGCCCGGGCCCTCGCCGGTGTCGCGATAGATCGCGTGCTGGTACCCATCGCCGAGATTGGTGCTGCCGCGATAATTCGGCTGGAACACCAGGAATCCGGCGGCCGACAAAAGCTGCGGCAACGGCGAGAAGCGCACGGTCGACCCGGCCTCCGGCCCCCCGTGTATCACCAGCACCAGCGGATACGTCTTGCCCTTGCGGTAGTCGACGGGATACGTCAGCACGCCATCCGCGTCCAGGCCGTCGTGGGTCTTCCACTGCAGCGATTCGCTGCGGCCGAGATCGAGCTTGTCCACGAATGCGTTGGCGTTGGTAAGGCGGCGCGGCTTGGCGTTCATTGACGCCATCACGTACAGCTCGTCGGGACGGGTTTGGGTGCTGCCGATGAACGCAATCGCGCCGTTTTTGGCGACGCTCAAGTCGTTGTCTGGCAGCACGCCACCAAGATCGAGCCCACGCGCCCCGCCATTCAGCGGCTGCGCCCACAACATCGAACGCGTGCCGAGCTCACCCTGCACCAACAGCGTCTTGCCACCGGGCAACCATGCATACGCGTTGAGGTTGCGCGCAAGCGCCGCGGTCGCATCGCGCGTCTTGCCGCGACTGCCCGCGTACACGGCATTGCCGTTGTTCTGGTCACCATTGCGCGCGCGCAGGAAGGCGAAGGTGTCGCTGCCCGGTGCATAGGCGAAGTCGCTGGCGCCCTCATCGGCAACGACCGTCGTTGGCTTGCCCTTGCCGTCGGCAGCGACCTCGGCAATCACCGATCGGAACGAGGGACCCCAGTAGGGACTTGGAAATTTCGTGAACACGATGGACTTGCCGTCATGGCTCCACACCAGCGGCGTCGCGCCTTCCTGGTCGGTTTGCAGCGAGTAATCACCCTGCGTCAACCGGGTTGCCGTACCGCCGGTCGCGGCGACTACCCACAAGTGCCACGGCGCCAGCGCCTTGCGCAGCAGGAAGTTGCCGTCGGTGACCTGGAATGCCTTGTTGTGCCCCTTGATCGCCTTGTCATTGATCGGCGGATCCTGCGTGATATAGGCGATGCGGCTGCCGTCCGGACTCCATGTGAATTCGTCGATGCCTTGCTTGGTGTCGGTGATGCGCTGCGCGTCGCCGCCCGCCATCGGCAGCACGTAAATCTGCGCCTGCTTGGTTTTGTCGTCCTTGGCGAGAAACGCAAGGCGGGTGCCGTCGGGCGACCAGCGCGGCGACGACACGCCCTCGCGATCACGCGTCAGGGCGCGCTTCGCGCCACTCGCCACGTCGACAAGCTCGATGCGGGTGTCGTGCTTGTCGGTTTTCCAGACCGGGGTGCTCGCAACCATCACAACGGATCTGCCGTCCGGCGAAAGCTGCGGGTCGGAAAGTTTCACGAGCCGCTGCAGGTCGTCCAGGCGGAACGGCGTCGCCGCAACCGAGGCCAAGGGCGCGCCCACGAACAGCGCGATGAACACGATCAACCAGCCGACGCGCGGATAATGCATGACGTTTCCGTTTTCCCCTGCGCCACGCCGGGCGCGACCGCGCCAGCATAGCGCGCGGTGGACTTGCCGGCACACCACGGCGGCGGCATCCTCGCCGGAATGGCCAAGACCTTCCCGCACCTTTTCACGCCACTCGATCTCGGCTTCTGCACACTGCCCAGTCGCGTGCTGATGGGCTCGATGCACACCGGCCTCGAGGACCACGCGCGCGACTTCGGAAAACTCGCCGAATACTTCGCGGCGCGCGCGCGCGGCGGCGTTGGCTTGATGGTGACGGGCGGCTTTTCGCCCAATGTCGCCGGTTGGCTGAAACCGTTTTCCAGCCGCTTGTCTTCGCGCTGGCAGGTGCCTCCACACCGGCGCATCACCGAAGCGGTACACGCGGCGGGCGCACGCATCTGCCTGCAGATCCTGCACGCGGGACGCTACGGTTTTCATCCATTTTCGGTGGCGCCGTCCGCGATCAAATCACCGATCACACCCTTCACGCCGCACGCGCTCAGCGAGCGCGGTGTCGAACGCACGATCCGCACCTTCGCGCGCTGCGCAAAGCTGGCACAGGACGCCGGCTACGACGGCGTCGAGATCATGGGCTCGGAAGGTTATTTGATCAATCAGTTCCTGGCCGAACGTTCGAACCAGCGCAGCGATCGTTGGGGCGGCTCGGCGGAAAGCCGGATGCGGTTCCCCGTCGAGATCGTGCGCCGCACGCGCGAATCGGTGGGCCGCGACTTCATCATCATCTATCGCCTGTCGATGCTCGATCTCGTCGATCGCGCGCAGGCGTGGGATGAAATCGTCGCGCTCGCGAAACAGGTCGAAGCCGCGGGCGCCACGTTGATCAACACCGGCATCGGCTGGCACGAAGCGCGCATTCCGACCATCGTCACCAGCGTGCCGCGCGCGGCGTTCACCTGGGTGACGCGGCGGATGAAGGCAAGCATCGGCATCCCGCTCATCACCACCAACCGCATCAACATGCCGGAAGTGGCCGAAGCAGTGCTGGCGCGCGGCGATGCCGACATGGTGTCGATGGCGCGCCCGATGCTGGCCGACCCCGAGTGGGTGGCGAAGGCGCGCAGCGGGCGCGCGTCGTTGATCAACCCGTGCATCGCCTGCAACCAGGCGTGCCTCGACCACGTATTCGAAAACAGGCGCGCGTCGTGCCTGATGAATCCGCGCGCGTGTTACGAAACCGAACTCGTCGATGCGCCGGTCGCGCAGAAGAAACGTTTTGCGGTAGTCGGCGCAGGCCCGGCGGGCCTTGCCTGCGTGACCACGCTCGCGCAACGCGGATACCCCGTGAGCCTGTACGAGCAGACAACCGAAATAGGCGGTCAATTCAAACTCGCCAGGCGCATTCCCGGCAAGGAGGAATACGCCGAACCGATGCGTTACTGGGGCAACCTGCTGGATGAACTCGGCGTCGAAGTGCACCTCGGGAAACGCGCCGACGCGGCGACCTTGCAAGTCGGGAACTTCGATGCCGTGGTCATCGCCACCGGCGTCACGCCGCGCGATCCGCACATTCCGGGGCAGGATCATCCGATGGTGATGGGTTACCATGAGGCTTTGATGGGCTTGCGGCCGATCGGCAAACGTGTCGCGATCATCGGCGCCGGCGGCATCGGTTTCGACGTCGCCGAATTCCTGACCCAACCGCCGCCCTCGCCCACCACCGACATCGCTCGCTGGACGCGCGAATGGGGCGTCGACACCACGCTGGAACATCGCGGCGGACTGGACAAACCCGAAGTCGAAGCGTCGCCACGCGAAGTGTGGTTATTGCAGCGCACCGCCGGCCGACCCGGCAAGCGCCTCAACAAAACCACCGGCTGGGTGCACCGTGCGTCGTTGAAAGCCAAGGGCGTGAAGATGATGGGCGGCGTCACCTACGAAAAGATCGACGACGCCGGTCTGCACATCACCCTCGACGGCGAGCCGCAAACGCTCGGCGTCGACAACGTGATCATCTGCGCGGGCCAGGTATCGAATCGTGCATTGGCCGACGAGTTGATCGCGCTCGGGATACGCGTGCATGTGATTGGCGGCGCGGACGTCGCGGCCGAACTCGACGCCAAACGTGCGATCCGGCAAGCGACGGAACTCGCCGCAACCCTCTGACGGATGCGCGCGCCGCGCAAAGGCGTTAATGATCGTAAACCGATCATGAATCTGCCTTGGCACATCCGTTCACGTCCTGGCGCGATACTTGAAATCACTCGCGGACCTTCAGACCACTACAGGAGTGGGGTCATGGCTCCCCGCATGGGTCACGTTCTGCTGATCGATGGCGAGGGCGGACTGGTGAACCTGGCCAGCGCGGCCGCCGGAGCCGCGCGCTGCCAGCTCACGTGGGCGGCGGGACTCGGGCCAGCCTTGGCATGGGTAGCAAAAAAGCAATTCGATCTGATCCTGATGGACCCATGTTCGCTTGCCGAGGATGATCTGGCGCAGTTCCTCGATGCCGACCTGACGCGACAAGGACAGGTCGTGATTGCAGGAGGTGCCGGCGCGAATCTCCGCAACCGCGGCAACGCTGATCATGTAACCGAGCCGCTCTCGCTGGAGGCGTTGCTGGGTTTGATGAATCGGTCCCTGCTGCGCACGTCCTCGCGGGAAATCCAGTTCGACGGACAGCTCGGCGGCATGGTGGGCCGCTCCCTCTGGATGCAGGCGTTGTTCGAAAGCATCCGTCGCGTTGCGCCGCTCGAAGTCGGCGTGCTGGTCCACGGTGAAAGCGGCACCGGCAAGGAAATGGTCGCGCAAGCGTTGCACAAGCTCAGTGGTCGCAGCGGGGATTTCGTGGCTGTGAACTGCGGCGCCGTCTCGCCGGACCTGTTGAGCAGCCAGTTGTTCGGGCACGAACGTGGGTCCTTCGCCGGCGCCACGCAACTGCACGCCGGCTATTTTGAGCAGGCACGCGGCGGCACGCTGTTCCTCGACGAAATCACCGAAATGCCGCTGGCATTGCAGGTGCATTTGTTGCGGGCGATCGAGACACACAGGGTGACCCGCGTCGGCGGAACGCGCGAGATTCCGATCGACGTGCGCGTGATCGCCGCTTCCAACCGCGACCTGCAGCACGCCGTCGCGACGGGCGTTTTGCGTCAGGACCTGTATTTTCGCCTGCTGGAATTTCCACTGACGGTGCCCCCTTTGCGCGAGCGGCGGGAAGACATACCTTTGCTTGCGCAACATTTCCTCGACCAGCTGAACGAGAGGTATGGCACCGAAAAATGCCTGAGCGCGGAAGCCTTGGACGCGCTGACCAAGCGGGCATGGCCGGGCAATGTGCGCGAATTGCTGCACACGATCCGGCGCCAATACATCACGTCGGGAGAAACCCGCGACCTCGAGATACAGGATGATCCCGGACGACTCCCGCACCGCCGCGCCTCCGACACCCACCATTCGCCACACAATGGCGCCATCGGATCGAATTCGGTCTTTCCTCCTGCCCCGCTGGATGGAACGATCCAGTTCAGCGTCGGTACGACGTTCGAGGAAATGGAACGCGAAGCGCTGCTGAAGACCCTCGCCCACTTCCACAACAACAAGCGGGAAGCGGCGCGGGTGTTGGGTATTTCACTCAAGACCGTCTACAACAAGCTGCTGCGCTACCGATCGCGGGGGTTGGCCCGGTGAAGACGTAATGTGAGCGTCGCAAGGCAGCAGGCCTGCGGCCTGACGCATAGACGACATTTTCGATCGCTCGCATATCGATCAGAACGTCATCGGGAGACGCACGATCAGGTGACGTCGGGTGTGTCGCGCGTGACGCCGAGGCTCAGCGCCACGTTCAAGCTGCGGTGTGGTCGTTGATCCTGTACGGGCCGCCCACCAGCAGGCTGCCCAGGACGGTACGCGTCGAACCGGCAAGCGTGCGTCCGTCCGCCCTGGTCGCGCCGACGAAACTCTGGTCGTAGCCGAAGCCGATCAGCGCCCTGTCGTTCAGCGCCAGGCCCATGCCGATGCTCGCGTCGTAGACATCGCCGACTTGCACATCCCGAGCGGTTGTTTCGCGCCGCCCGCCAGCGTAAGGCTCACGTTGTCGCGCGGGAAGTTGTGCAGGTAACTCACGATTGGTCGTGTTGTAGGACGACGCAACGGAAGACGTTGCGGTGCCGTTGCGGTTGGCAGCCGCACTGCCGTCGCCATTGGCATTGGCATCCTGTGCCTGCGCGGACAGTGAAAAGGCCATCGACATTCCCAGCCCCCGGCAAACCGCCGAGACCATCTGTGTTTTGCGCATGTGCATTTCTCCGTTGATTTGCCGGTTTTGGCAGAGCATCGGAGAGCATCGAACGTGCCATCATGGACGAGGTCGACGCACCCGCACAAAGCGCAGTGTGCTCAACGAGTTAGGCGAAAGCGCTCGGCCGGATGCTTGTCCTTGGCGTGGCATTTATTTCAAGCCCGTTGAACTTCCTGCAAAACCGGCTTGATTCGTGCGCCGGCGGTACGCATATAGGAAAGTTCATCGTTTCGAGGATTGGCGCATGAAACTGTACACATCGCCCGGCGCATGTTCGATGGCCGACCACATCGTGCTGGAATGGACGGGCAAGCCGTACACGGCGGTGATCGTCAGCCGTGAACAGCGCGCCACGCCGGACTTTCGCCTGCTCAACCCGGCGGGCGCCGTACCCGTACTGGAAGACGGCGACTGGTCGCTCACGCAGAATGCCGCGATCCTGAATTACATCGCCGACACCAACCCGGAAGCAAAGCTCGGCGGCGACGGTACGCCCAGAAGCCGCGCGGAAGTGAACCGCTGGTTGGGGTTCTTCAACTCCGACATGCACCCGGCTTTCAAACCGATGTTCGGGACCACCGATTACCTCGAAGACAAGGCAACCATCGGGAAGACCCACGACAACGCCCGCAAGCAGTTGCGCACGCTGTTCGAACGCGTCGATGCGCAGCTCGGCAAGCACGACTGGATCGCGGGAGACCGCAAGTCCATCGCCGATCCTTACCTGTTCGTGATGTTGCGTTGGGCCAAGGGCACGAAGGTGGACCTGTCCGGCCTCGACAACCTCAGGAAATTCGAGCAGCGCATGCGCGCGGATGCGGGCGTCCAGCGCGTACTGAAGGCCGAGGACGTCGATCAGGCGGCTTGACGTCGCGGCAGGGAAAAAAAGGCCGCGCAGTGCGCGGCCTTTTTCGCCGTCAATCCCGGCGCGGCGTCGCCGCGATCCGGGATCCATCTGGGATTCACGCTTGCCACGGCGAGGTGGATTCCGGCTTGCTCCGGAATCATGAAAGCGCCATGGAGCGCGTCGCCGATCCTCAGCGCTTCTCGATCGGCACGTAAACCTGGTCTTCCGGGCCGGTGTAATTCGCGCTCGGCCGGATGATCTTGCCGTCCTGGCGCTGCTCGATCACGTGCGCCGACCAACCCGAGGTGCGTGCGATCACGAACAGCGGCGTGAACATCGCGGTCGGCACGCCCAGCATGTGGTACGCGCTGGCCGAGTACCAGTCGAGGTTCGGGAACATCTTCTTGAGTTCCATCATCACGTTCTCGATGCGTTCGGACACCTCGAACAGGCGTGGATTGCCGCCGTCGGTGCACAGCTTGCGCGAGATTTCCTTGATGATCGGATTGCGCGGATCGCCGATCGTGTAGACCGGATGGCCGAAACCGATCACGATTTCCTTGTTGGCGACGCGCTGGCGGATGTCGGCTTCGGCGTCGCCCGCGGTGCGATAGCGGCTGATGATATCCATCGCCACCTCGTTGGCCCCACCGTGCTTGGGTCCGCGCAACGCGCCGATCGCGCCGGTGATCGCGGAGTAGAAGTCGCTGCCGGTGCCGGCGATCACGCGCGCGGCGAACGTGGAGGCATTGAACTCGTGCTCGGCATACAGCACCAGCGACTTGTCCAACGCGCTCGCGTGCAGATCGCTGGGTGCTTTCCCGTGCAACAGGTGCAGGAAGTGCGCGGCGGTCGTTTCGTCGGCGGTTTCGACGTCGATGCGGCGGCCGTTATGCGAGAAGTGATACCAGTACAGCAGCATCGAACCGAAGCTTGCCATCAACCGGTCGGCGATGTCGCGCGCGCCGGTGACGTTGTGATCGTGCGCTTCCGGCAACACGGTGCCGAGCACGGAACAACCTGTGCGCATCACGTCCATCGGGTGCGTCGAGGCCGGCAGCAATTCCAGTGCCGCCTTGACCGGCTGCGGCAGTCCACGCAAGCGCTGCAGCTTGGCGCGGTACGCGTTCAATTCCGCCCAGGTCGGAAGATGCTCGTGCACCAGCAGGTGCGCGACTTCCTCGAACGTGGCCTTGGTGGCGAGATCCTTGATGTCGTAGCCGCGGTAATGCAGGTCGTTGCCGCTGCGGCCGACCGTGCACAGCGCGGTATTGCCCGCGGCGACGCCGGAAAGCGCGACGGATTTCTTGGCTTTGGGCAGAACTTGTGCGTTGTCGCTCATGATTTTCTCCATCTTCGAATCATTGCAGCACCGATCGGGCCGCGCCGTCAGTTGTTGAAAATGACATTGTTGGGCAGCTTCGGACACCGGTCGACCGGTTTCACCAGCTGTGCCAGGGACTTGTAGCCGACCGCGTGCTTGTCGCTGTACATCCAGCACTCGTCGAGGGTTGAGCAGTAGCAGATGTTGACCAATGTCAGATGCGTGACCGCGACCGCCCTGAATCGCCTGTAGTCCTCCTCGTCCGCGAACTGGATCGCCGGGACTTTCTCGCCGGGGGTCAGTACGTTGGGGTTGAGTGTCGACTGCGAATACTGATGCGGGACCGTGCCCAGAGCCTTCAACACGTGTTGCCAATCCGGTTGCGGTTTGCCGTCCACGAAAACCTGCGCACTGCGCACGATCGCCGGACCGACACCCTTGTTGAGGACTTCGATGGAACGCTCGTTGTCGTTGTTGCCGGCCACCAGCCACGGCCACACCTGCGCCTGCACCTGCTTCGTCTGGATTTCGGCGATATAGCGCTCGATGTACGCGGTGTAACCAGCGACGAGCAGGGCGAGGAACCCGACCAGCGACGCAATGATCGCTGCCATCGCGTCCCATCTGATCTCGCGGCGTCGCGCTGCATGGCCTTGTCTGTCGGTTACGTCGGTCATTCCGGTTCAATCATCGAATTGTTGCGCTTCGGGCACGGCCGGGCATTTCCCGACCGCGAAGCGAGTGTTGCCGTCGTTGCGGGTGCTGTCATTCACCCAGCAGTCGCCCAGGGTCGAGCAGTAGCACACCTTCAGGGCCATGCGCGTCCTGGCCGCATCACGAAACGTCTGGAATTGATCATGGTTCTTGAACTTGAGCCACTCCAAAGTTTCGCCGGCCGAAATCACGTTGTGGTTGAACGTGCTTTGTCCGTAACCCTGCGGATCGACCTGCATGGACCGCATCACCGTCTTCCAGTCACGTTGCGGCTTGCCATCCACCAGTACCACTGTGCTTTTCACGATGGCGGGTCCGACTCCCTTGTTGATCCACAAGTAATCCATGCCATTGTCGCTGTTCGCCCACATGAGGTACGGCCACACCTGCGCGCTCACCTGCTGGCGCTGGATGTAGGCGGTGTAACCCGCGACCATCAATGCAAGCATGCCCACCAGCGCCGCAATTACCGCAGCGACGGCGTCGTAACGGATTTCGCGCCCCACCCGTTTGCCGATGGGCGTCGGTATGTTTTCGTCGCGTTGTGGCTCCGCCATGACGCCTATTTCTTCGCCGCAAACAATTCGTCGAGCTTGTCTTCGTAGGCGTGGTAGCCCAGGAAGTCGTACAGCTCCTCGCGTGTCTGCATCTGCGGCACGTAGGTTTTTTGCGTACCGTCCCGGCGCACGGTTTCGTAAAAGCCCAGTGCGGCCTTGTTCATCGCGCGATACGCGCCGCAGCAGTAGAGCGCGATGTCGACGTTGGCGAAGCGCAGTTCGTCGACGGTGAAAAACGGCGTGGACCCGAACTCCGTGAGATTGGCGAGGATCGGCACCTTCACGGCCGCCTTGAACTTGCGGTAATCCTCGAGCGTCTTCATCGCCTCGGGGAAGATCATGTCCGCGCCGGCTTCGACATAAGCCACGGCGCGCTCGATCGCGCTGTCGATGCCTTCGATCGCGGCCGCATCGGTGCGCGCCATCAACACGAAGTCGTGATCGGTCTTCGCGTCCACGGCCGCTTTCACGCGATCGACCATTTCCTCTTTCGGCACCACTTCCTTGCCGGGGCGATGACCGCAGCGTTTCTGGCCGACCTGGTCTTCCAGGTGCACGGCAGCGACGCCGATGCGCTCGAACGAACGGATCGTGCGCGCAATGTTGAAGGCGCCGCCCCAACCGGTGTCGATATCGACCAGCAGCGGCAACTGCGTGGCGTCGATGATGCGGCGTGCATCGGTCAGCACGTCTTCCATCGTCGAGATGCCAAGGTCGGGCACCCCGAGCGAATTGGCCGCGACGCCGCCGCCGGAGAGATACAACGCCTTGTAGCCGGTGCGCTTGGCCATCAGGCCGGCATAGGCGGTGATCGCGCCGACGACCTGCAACGGCGCTTCGGCGGCGAGCGCGGCGCGGAAGCGGGCGCCCGCGGAATGGGATTCGCTCATGCAGCCTCCGGCAAAGCCGCAATTCTAACGCAGCGGCCCATCGCACAGGCGCCGGCAACCTGCGCCTGACGGATCGCGCCCAAACAGGTGACGCCAGGGCCGCGCTCACGTACATTCGGGGCAATGAAACGGCGCATGCCACTCGCCACGCGCATCCTGTGGGGTCTGGTAATCGGCGTGGTTGCCGCGCTGGCGACCCTCGGTGTCGGCCAGCTTTATCCGCCATTCCTCGCGTTCATGCAGCGCGTGTCCGGTGCGATATTCGATCCGTTCGGGCAGGTCTTCCTGCGGCTGCTCTTTTTCGTCGTGATGCCGCTGGTGTTCTCCTCGCTCGCGTCCGGCGTAACCCAGCTTGGCCGGCTGGACCGGCTCGGGCCCCTGGCCGGACGCACGTTCGTGCTGTTCGTTGCCAACATGCTGATTGGGGTCGCGATCGGATTGGCCATGATGAACGTGCTGCAACCCGGCCACCACATGGGCAGCGACGCGACCACGCAACTGATGGCGGAATACGGCAGCCGCGCGCAGCAGACCCTCGCCACCGAGGCCGCGCGGCCCACCATGAGCCTGGCGCTGCTGGTCGACATGTTCATGCCGCGCAACCTCTTGGGCGCGATCGCGGGTTCCAGCCGCGGCGCATTGGGCGAGGTGCTGCCGTTGATCCTGTTCGCGATCCTGGTCGGCGCCGCGGCGACCGGGCTCGCCGAAGACCGACGGAAATCGCTGCAGCGGGGCCTCGACACCGTCACCGAGGTGATGACCAGGATCGTGGATTTCGCGCTGGAGCTGGCGCCCTATGCGGTGCCGGCGATGATCTACAGCGTGATCGTGAAGGTCGGCGTGAACGTGCTGCTGTCGTTGTCGGTATTCGTCGCGGGCTGCGTGGTGGCGCTGGCGCTGCATCTGTTCGGCACCATGTCGGTGTGGATCCGGCTGCTGGGGAAGCGCTCGCCGGGCCAGTTCTTCCGCCAGATCCGGCCGATCCTCGTGACCGGGTTCTCGACCAGTTCCAGCAATGCCACGTTGCCGACCTCGCTGGCGGTGGCCAGCGAAGACCTGAAGCTGCGCAACAGCACCGCGAGTTTCGTGCTGTCGCTCGGCGCGACCATGAACATGAGCGGCACTGCGCTGTTCGAAGGCTGCGTGGTGCTGTTCATCGCGCAGATATTCGGCATCGACCTGTCGCTGGCGCAACAACTGATCCTGATGCTGCTCGCGGTGCTGAGTGCGGTCGCGGTGGCCGGCATTCCCGGGGGTTCGCTGCCGCTGGTCGCGGCGCTGCTCGCGACGTTCGGCGTACCGCCGGAAGGCATCGGCATCATCATCGGCGTCGACCGGATCCTGGACATGGCACGCACCACCGTCAACGTGGGCGCGGACATCGTGATCGCGACCGTGGTCGATGACCAGTTGAAGCGCAGCGAAACCCGTCGCGGCACGCCGGCGTCCTGACCCTCCACGCGGCAATGACAATTGCCGGCGCCTGGCGTGGCATGCTGTCCTCATGCGGGCCAAGTGAAAAAAACGGCAGGAAGCCATGTTGTTCAGGACGATCTGGAATATATCGAAGGCCGTCGTCACCGGTTTTTTCGCGAACAAGCCGTTCCAGCTTGCCGCGGCGTTGAGCTACTACACGCTGCTATCGATGGCGCCACTGCTGCTGTTGCTGACCGGGCTTGCCGGGCTGGTATTCGGCACGGACGCGGCGCGCGAACAGGTCTTGCAATACGTCGGCTCGATGGTGGGTTCCCAGGAATCCGATGTCGTGCGGGTGCTGATGACCCAGGCCGGGAACCCCCATGCCGGCATGGTTTCCACCATCATCGGTACCGTTGTGCTGGTGGTCGGCGCCACCACCGTGTTCGCACACTTGCAGACCGCACTCAACCAGATCTGGGACGTGAAGACCGCGCCCGATCGCAACGTGATCTGGCGGCTGCTCGGTTCGCGCCTGCTGGCCCTGGCGATCGTGCTGGGCATGGCATTCGTGCTGCTGGTCTCAATGGCCATCAGCATCGCGCTCGCCGGCGCCGAGCACTACGTATCGCAACTGTTTCCAGGCGCCGGAATCGCGCTGCGGGTGATCTACGCGCTGATTTCGTTCGCGATCGTGGTGGGGGTGATCGCGCTGCTGTACAAGTATGTGCCCGATGCGGAAATCCAATGGCGCGAAGTGCTGGTCGGCGCCCTGATCACCGGCGCGCTGTTCACCATCGGCAAGTACGCGCTGGGGGTTTACCTCGCGCACCTGCGCTACAGCTCCGCGGGCGCGGCGGGTTCGCTGATCCTGATCGTGGTGTGGGTGTATTACAGCGCATTGATCCTGTTCCTCGGCGCGCAGGCAACGCAGGTGTACGCCTGCCGATTCGGCAAGGAGATCCAGCCGAAGGCGCACGCGCAACGGGTGCACGAGGCATGAACGCCGCGGATCGCTGCGGCGATCGGAACGAACCAGAATCCGGCGCCGGGGAGGCGTCCGAGCGTGATGGGGCCGGCTGCTGGCCCGCGATGTGCGCGACCAAGACTTCGAAACGGGATCGCGTGCAGCGGCATGCGCGACAGGGCATTCAGCAATTCCTCGCTGATATTGCCGAGATAACTGAGTCCGCCCGGCACAAGAAAAAGGGCGGCACGATGGCCGCCCTTTTCTTCAATCATGAAGCTTCCGCTCAGCCAAGCAGATGCGCGACGGCGGTGCGCTCCTCGCGCAGTTCCTTGTCGGTGGCATCCATGCGCGCGCGCGAAAAGTCGTTGATCTCGAGCCCCTGCACGATTTCGTACTTGCCGTTCCTGCAGGTCACCGGGTAGCCGTAGATCACCCCGGGTTTGATGCCGTAGGAACCATCGGACGGAATGCCCATCGACACCCAGTCGCCTTCGGCGGTGCCGAGTGCCCACGAATGCAAGTGGTCGATCGCGGCGGATGCGGCGGAGGCGGCCGACGACGCGCCGCGCGCCTTGATGATCGCGGCGCCGCGCTGTTGCACGGTCGGGATGAATTCCTTTTCGTACCACGCCTGATCGACCAGCGACAACGCCGGCTCGCCCTTCACCGTCGCATGGTGGATGTCGGGATATTGCGTGGACGAATGATTGCCCCAGATGATCATCTTCCGGACGTCGGTATTGTGCGCACCGGCTTTGGCGGCAAGCTGGCCCTTGGCGCGGTTATGGTCGAGACGCACCATCGCGGTGAAGCATTTCGGATCGAGATCGGGCGCGTTGGCCTGCGCGATCAGCGCGTTGGTGTTGGCCGGATTGCCGACCACAAGCACCTTCACGTCGCGCTTGGCGTGCGCATTCAGCGCCTTGCCCTGCGGGCCGAAGATCGCACCGTTCGCGGATAACAGATCCTTGCGCTCCATGCCGGGGCCGCGCGGACGCGCGCCGACCAGCAACGCGTAATCGACGTCCTTGAAGGCGACGTTGGCGTCGTCGGTCGCGACCACGCCCGCCAGCAGCGGAAACGCGCAGTCGTCGAGTTCCATCACCACGCCGTTCAACGCCGGCAGTGCGGGCGTGATTTCCAGCAGGTGCAGGATCACGGGCTGGTCGGGACCCAGCATGTCGCCGGCGGCGATGCGGAATAGCAGGGCGTAACCGATCTGGCCGGCGGCGCCGGTGACGGCAACGCGAACGGGGGTTTTCATGCGTACGACTCCATCAATGGAACAACGGACAGGAACATCCATCGCGCGGCGACGCGATGCACGGCAACGTCAACGATCGCTCAGGCGCCGGCGGCGCGGGCGCGCTCGACCTGCGCGTCGCTCAATTCGGCGAAGAACGACTGGATGCGCGCGAGCCCCTTCTGCAACTGCTCGGGCGCGCAGGTGTAGGAAATCCGCAAGGAACGCGGTTCGCCGAATGCCGAACCCGGCACCGTCGCGACGAACTTGTCTTCCAACAGCGCCTTGCAGAAATCGACGTCGTTCCCGATCGGCCTGCCGTTGTGCGATTTGCCGAACGCCACCGAGATGTCGGGGAACGCGTAGAACGCGCCTTGCGGACGCGGACACTTCACGCCCGGAATCGCGAGCAGCGCGTTGACGACTTCGTCGCGTCGCTTGGAAAACTCGTCACGCTTGGCTGAAGGAATCGCTTGCGGACCGGTCAAGGCCGTGATCGCGGCGACTTCCGTGATTTCCGGCAGGCAGGTGATGTGGTTGGAGTTCAGCGTCACCAGTCCCTTGATGCCGGCTTCGGGGCCGGCCACGAAACCCACGCGCCAGCCCGGCATGCCATAGGTCTTGGACAGCGAATCCATGATGAAGGTGCGTTCGCGCAACTCGGGCTTGAACTGCACGAAATTGTGGTAACCGATGCCGTCGAACACCAGGCGGTTGTAGATATCGTCGGTGATGATCCACGTGTCCGGGTGCTTCACCAGTACTTCGGCCAGCGCCGCGACCTCGTCGCGGCTGTACACCATGCCGGTCGGATTGGATGGATTGTTGAACAGGAACACCTTCGGTCTGGACGCCAGCGCCTTGTCGAGTTGCGCGGGCGTCAGCTTGTAGTTCTGCTCCGGCGGGCATTCCAGGATCGTGATCTTCGCGCCAAGGATCTCGGCGATGTCGACGTAGCTGGTCCAGTACGGCGACGGAAACACGATCTCGTCGCCTTCGTCCAGCAGCGCTTCGCACAGGTTGTACAGCACCTGCTTGGCGCCGATGCCGACGGTGACCTGGTTGCGCGTATAGCCATCCAGACCGCTCTGCTTGAAATGCGAGACGATGGCATCCAGCAACGCGGGCGCGCCACGGTTGCTGCCGTAGGCGCCGCTGTCGCGCGAGGTCCAATCACGAACCGCCTGGTAGACGTGATCGCCCGGCAGGAAATTCGGCACGCCAATCGAGAAATTGACGACATCCTTGCCTTCGGCCTTGAGCTGCTTCGCCTTCTCGGCGATGACCATGATCGCGCTGGGCTTGGCGCGGCCGGTGCGGGTGGCGAGTCTGGGCATGGCAACCTCCCGAAAGCGACGAGGAACAACGATCGATTTTATCACGCACCGTTGTGCACTGCCGCAATCCGGTGTGCCGTCTCCGGTCGGAGACGCCTCACGCTGCGCAAAACAAGCCGACGGCGACCTGGCCTTCCGAATCAGGGCGAACGCGCGAATTCGTGTGCGCGCTCAACGTGCGTCGAGCCTGGCATTCCACTGCTTGACGCGATCGGCTTGCGCGGCCAGCAGCGGCGCCGAATCGCCTTCGATCGTGATCTTCTCGATGGTGTCGCCCTGCCGGATCGCGTTCACCACGGCCTGATCCTGCGTGGAAACCACTTCGCCGAAGATCGTGTGCTTGCCGTCCAGCCACGGCGTCGGCACATGGGTAATGAAGAACTGGCTGCCGTTGGTGCCGGGGCCGGCATTGGCCATCGAAAGCTTGCCGGGCGCGTCGTGTTTCAGGTCGGCGCGGCACTCGTCCTCGAACTTGTAGCCGGGTCCGCCGGTGCCGGTGCCGTGCGGACAGCCGCCCTGGATCATGAAATCGCCGATCACGCGGTGGAAATTCAGCCCGTCGTAGAAGCCGCGCTGGGCGAGGTTCACGAAATTCGCGACCGTCACCGGCGCCTGGTCGGCGAACAGCCGGACGTGAATGGGTCCCCTGGATGTCTGGAAGGTTGCGGTGAGGTCGCTCATGGCCATTTCCGTGGAGGCAAACCGTTAGCTTAACAGCGCCCGGCCCGGTTCAAAGCCGCCGAGCCCGGGTCGGTATATAATTGTCAGTCTGCACGGCAGGGCGTGCCTCGTCCTCATCCCCTTTTCATTGCATCGACCGCCGGCCGCGCGGTCGTGTCGTCGTATTTATGTCCATTCAAAATCTCCGCAACATCGCGATCGTCGCGCACGTCGATCACGGCAAGACCACCTTGGTCGATCAACTGCTGAAGCAGTCCGGCACCCTGTCGGAACGCGCGGCGGTGCCCGACCGCGTGATGGACAGCAACGACCTCGAGCGCGAGCGCGGCATCACCATCCTGTCCAAGAACACGGCGATCCGCTGGACCGATCCGCGCGGCGAGGAGTGGCGCATCAACATCGTGGACACGCCTGGCCACGCCGATTTCGGCGGCGAGGTCGAGCGCGTGCTGTCGATGGTCGATTCGGTGCTGATCCTGGTCGACGCGATGGACGGCCCGATGCCGCAGACACGCTTCGTTACGCAGAAGGCGTTCCAGATGGGCTTCAGGCCCATCGTCGTGGTCAACAAGGTAGACCGTCCGGGTGCGCGCCCTGATTGGGTCGTCAACCAGACGTTCGACCTTTTCGATCGCCTCGGCGCCAACGAGGAGCAGCTCGACTTCACCGTCGTGTATGCCTCGGCGCTGCATGGTTACGCGGGCCTCGACCCGTCGGTGCGCTCGGGCGACATGACGCCGCTGTTCGAAGCGATCACCCAGCACGTGCAGCCGCCGCAAGTCGATCTAGACGGGCCGTTCCAGATGCGCGTGTCGTCGCTCGATTATTCGAATTACGTGGGCGTGATCGGCGTCGGCCGCGTGCAGCGCGGAAAGATCCGCACCAACATGCCGGTCACGATCATCGACCACGAAGGCAAGCGCCGCAACGGCAAGGTGCTGCAGGTGCTGGGCTTCATGGGCCTGGAGCGCCGCGAAGTACCGGAAGCGCAGGCCGGCGACATCATCGCGATTTCCGGCATCGAAAGTTTGAGCATTTCCGACACCATCTGCGATCCGTCGGCGGTGGAAGCGCTGCCTGCGCTGACCGTGGACGAGCCGACCATCAGCATGACCTTCCAGGTCAACAGTTCGCCGTTCGCGGGCAACAAGGACCTTTCGGGCGGCAAGTTCCTCACCAGCCGCCAGATCCGCGAACGCCTGACGCGCGAAACACTGCACAACGTCGCGCTGCGCGTCGAGGAAACCGCCGATCCGGACAAGTTCAAGGTGTCGGGCCGTGGCGAACTGCATCTCTCGATCCTGATCGAGACGATGCGTCGCGAGGGTTACGAACTCGCGGTGTCGCGCCCGGAAGTGATCGTGCGCGAAATCGATGGCGTGCTGCAGGAGCCGTACGAACAACTGGTGGTCGACCTCGAAGAGCCATACCAGGGCGGCGTGATGGAAAAGCTCGGCACCCGTCGCGCGCAACTGAAGAACATGGAACCCGACGGCAAGGGCCGCGTACGCCTTGAATACATGATCCCGGCGCGCGGATTGATCGGTTTCCAGACCGAGTTCCGCACGCTCACCGCGGGCACCGGCTTGATGTTCCACGTGTTCGACCACTATGGCCCGAAATCCGAAGGCGTGATCGGCAAGCGCGCCAATGGCGTGATGATTTCCAACGGTACCGGCCCGGCGCCGGCGTACGCGCTGTGGGGGCTGCAGGACCGCGGCCGCATGCTGATCGACGCCGGCACGCAGATCTACGAAGGCCAGTTGGTCGGCATCCATGCCAAGGACAACGATCTCACCGTCAACGCACTGCGTGGCAAGCAGCTCACCAATGTCCGCGCTTCCGGCAAGGACGACGCGCTGACGCTGACGCCATACGTCAAGCTGTCGCTGGAACAGGCGCTGGAATTCATCGACGACGATGAACTGGTCGAGGTGACGCCGAAAGAAATCCGGCTGCGCAAGCGGCACCTCACCGAAATCGACCGCAAGCGCGCGTCACGCCAGGCCGCATAAGACCCGCGATCCGGGAAACGGCGTCCCTTAGCCCGGCTCCGGCCATCACGGTTGGCAGTCCCGCGGCAGATACCGGACATCGATATCGGCACTGCTGCACCGCCAGTGCAAGCGGGCGGCATTGCCCATCGGCGAAATCACGACGTGTCCGCCGCGGATCACGGCATTGGCCTCGTTGCCATACGTCACCACCACCTTGCCGCCCGTCACGCGCACGCTGGTGACGTAGCGTGCGTGGATTGCTTCAGGCTTGGGCAGGCCAAGCACGCGATTGTTCTCGGGAAGCGCGCCGCGCTCCCCGATGTATTGGGCAACCAATGCGCGGGCGCGCTCCGTCAACTCGAGACCCTGCGCCACCTCCGTGCGCAGCGCACGGCCTTGCCATGCGGGAACCGCAAACGCGGCCAGGAAACTGGCGACCGGCAGCACAAGGAAAACACAAGCGGCGATCACCAACAGCGCGATCCCCCAGCCCGGCAAGCCGCCGGCGTGCTGCGGTGCTTCCGTCGATTCCTGCGACGTCGCCTGGCCGTCGTGCCATTCGGCGAGCCCGGCCTTGCGCACCACGCAGCAACCGGCCATGTCATCGTGCAGCGCCTGTTTTCGCCCCGTCCACGCCGCAAGTAGAAAGCCCACGCCGAGCGAAAGGACGGAAACGAATTTGCCGAAGTAGCGTCCCGTGGCTCGGGCAAATCCGATCCGCCGCCCGTATGCGTCGGTGACCCGCAATCCGAGCGCGAGTTTTCCGATCGTCGCCTGCCAGCGCGAGGATTCGCAGACCGCGAAGTAAAGCCACACCACCACGACGCCGAATGGTTGCAACGCGATGTCGACCAGTTCGGCCATCACCGGCCCGTGTCCGCCGCCCAGCAACGTCCACGGCACCATCAGCCAGATGCCGAAACACAACACCACCGTCCAATGAATCGCGGAGAAGACCACCGCGTCGATGAGCAGCGCGACGACCCGACGCCAGAAACCGGCGTACAGCCGCGGCTGGACCCGATGCGAGGGCAGCATCGGCATACCGTTTGTGGTGTCGGGTGGGTTCATCCGGGGTGATGGTGGCACAGCCGACGGGCGACGTCATCTGCAATGGTGCAAGCGCAGCCGTGCCACAATGTGCGGCATGACTCCACGTACGCGCACGATATTGCCGGACGTGCTGGCGCCCGGCTTGCGCGTCGTGTTCTGCGGCACCGCACCCGGCACGCGATCGGCGATGGAAGGCGCCTATTACGCCCATCCCGGCAATTATTTCTGGCGCACGCTGTTCACCACCGGCCTGACGCCACATCGACTTTCGCCGCGCGAGTTCCGCGAAGTGCTGCAATTCGGGATCGGCCTGACCGATGTCGCCAAACATGCTTTCGGTTCGGATGCGGAACTGCCGCGTGGCGCGTTTGACGCCGGATCGCTGCGGCGCAAGCTCGCGCGTTACAAGCCGTGCATCGTCGCCTTCACCAGCAAGAATGCGGCGCGTGCCGCGCTGGGCTCGGCGCCGGGCGCGTTCCGGTACGGCCCGCAGCCATTGCGCATCGCGCAAGCGCAAGTCTTCGTGCTGCCCTCGCCGTCCGGGCAGGCGCGCGGATTCTGGAACATCGAACCATGGCGGCAGTTGGCACGGCTCGCGGGCGAAATGTAGGCCGGGCTTTCAACCCGCCATCACGATTCGAACGGCGGGTCGACGCCGGCCCTACACGGTCGGGGCCGGGTTGCCGGATTTCCGCACGATCAGCATCGCCAACTCCAGCGACTGTTCGTAATTGAGCCGCGGATCGACGGCGGATTTGTAGGCGCGGGCCAGGTCGGCTTCGGAAAGATCCCGCGCGCCGCCCATGCATTCGGTGACGTCTTCCCCGGTCAGTTCCAGATGCACGCCGCCGAGGTGCGTGCCCGCCGCGGCATGGATGTCGAAAGCCTGCTCCAGTTCGCTGCGGATGTTGGCGAAACGACGCGTCTTGACGCCGGTGCCGAGTTTCTCGGTATTGCCATGCATGGGGTCACACACCCACAGCACCCGGCGACCGGTCGCCTGCACGGCTTCGATCAAGCGGGGAAGGTGCTGGCCGATGCCGCCCGCGCCCATCCGATGCACCAGGGTGAGGCGTCCGGGTTCGTCGTCGGGATTCAATATCTCGATCAACTGCCGCAACGGCTCCGCGTGCATAGCCGGTCCGATCTTGATAGCGATCGGGTTGCGGATGCCCCGGCAGAATTCGACATGCGCGCCGTCCAGCGCCGCGGTGCGCATGCCGATCCACGGGAAATGCGTCGACAAGTCGAACCAGCCCCACTGGCGCGGCACCTGGCGCGTCAGCGCCTGCTCGTAGTGCAGCAGCAGCGCCTCGTGCGAGGTGTAGAAATCCGCGCGCCGGAAATTCGCGATCGGCCCGGCCAGCGTTTCCATGAAATGCATCGCGCCGGAAATGCCCTCGACCATCCGCCGGTAATCGGCCGCCAATGGCGAGCGCTCGACCCACGCGAGATTCCAGTATTCGGGATGATGCAGATCGGCGAAACCGCCGTCGACCAAGGCGCGCACGAAATTCATGGTCATCGCCGAGCGCGCGTGGCCTTCCAACATGCGCTGCGGATCCGGGCGGCGAGCTTCCGGCGTGAATTCGGCGCCGTTGACCAACTCGCCGCGATACACGGGCAGGGTCACGCCGTCGATGGTTTCGGTGTCGGCCGAACGCGGCTTGGCGTATTGACCGGCGAAGCGGCCGACGCGCAGCACCGGCATCCGCAGTCCGTGCACCAGCACCAGGCTCATCTGCAACAGGACTTTCAGGCGGTTCGCGATCACCTCGTGGTTGCAGTCGGCGAAAGTTTCCGCGCAATCGCCCCCCTGCAGCAGGAAGCGCTTGCCTTGCTGGGCTTCGGCCAGCAGGGATTTCAGCGCCAGTACTTCCCAGGAGGTCACGAGTGGGGGCAATCCACCCAGCCGCTGCATGGCCGCTTGCAACTCGGCCGCATCCTCGTAATGCGGCATCTGTGCGGCCGGATGGTTTTGCCAGCTCTCGGATGTCCACGGCCGTGCTTCCCGCACGGGGCGCAAGGTCGCACGCGACGACACTTCGGAAACGGCCATGTTCAGCTCCTCGAGGCGCGCAATGTGCGCGCACCCCCCAATTTATTCCCGCGCGGCCGCGGCAGCAACGCCCAGGCGCCGAGCAGCACGTACCAGATCAGCGTCCAGCCAGCCATAGACAATCCGAGGAAGCGCCAGGTCACCTGCGCGCAATCGCCTGAACCGCGCAGCATGGTGGTGACGAACTGGCTGAGCGGAATGTAATGTCCCTTGAGCTGGGCCAGCAGCATGTCGAACCCGGCGCCGCATGCCGGAATCTGGCTGGCTGGCAGCGACTGCAGCCACAGTTGCCGTATCGCCATGGCCGCCCCGAAGGCGGCGCCGATCAGCACCAGCACGACGTACACCCAGCGGCCGCCGCCTCTCGGTGCATGCAGACCGCCAATGAGGAACCACAGCGCCATCCAGATGAAAGCCACGCGCTGCAGGATGCACAGGTTGCATGGCGTCAGCCGAAGCTGCTGCTCGGCATAGATCGCGTAACCCAGCAACGCCACGCAGATCACGAAGCCAACCAGGAAAGCAATGCGGAACGACCAGCGGAATGGATTCATCGGGGGTTCGAACGGACAGGCAGGCGGGCAACAGTAACGTTTTCGCGGTGGCGTGTCATGCCCATCAACAAAAAACCCGGCCATGGCCGGGTTTTTTTGTTTCCAGTACCTGTTCCCGGATCACGCCTCGGAGGCCTGCGCCTGCGGGCGATCCACCAACTCGACATACGCCATCGGGGCGTTGTCGCCATCGCGGAAGCCGCACTTGATGATACGCAGGTAACCGCCCTTGCGCTCGCGATAACGCGGACCGAGTTCCACGAACAGCTTGCCGACCGCCTGCTTGTCGCGCAAGCGCGCGAACGCGAGGCGGCGGTTGGCGACGCCGTCGATCTTGGCCAGCGTGATCAGCGGCTCGGCAACGCGGCGCAGATCCTTGGCCTTGGGCAACGTGGTGCGAATCAGTTCATGCTTGATCAGCGAAGCTGCCATGTTCTTGTACATGGCTTCGCGATGGGCGGACGTGCGGTTGAGCTTGCGTCCGGATTTGAGGTGTCGCATGGTTGTGATCTCTCTGTCTTATCGTTATGAAAATCCGGCACCTGCGTCCGGATTTCCGCGGAATTCCGCTATTGAGTTGAAAACAAGCTCCATCGAAGGAAGCGAGCTTCTGTGGAACGTCAGGGCAGGAAGCCCGTCCTGGTGTTGCCGGCCGAGAAATCGTTGCAGATTACTCAGCCGCCCGTGTCGCAGCGATCAGGGACGATCGCACAAATAAACACGCGGAGATATGGGCGCGAGAACGCCCCCTATCTCAGCCCAACTGCATGCCGCTGGAAATCCCCGCGGGCGGCCAGTTTTCCAGCTTGGTGCCGAGCGCGAGACCCTTGGCGCCGAGCACGTCCTTGATTTCGGTGAGCGACTTCTTGCCGAGGTTCGGGGTCTTCAGCAGCTCGACCTCGGTCTTCTGGACCAGATCGCCGATGTAGTAGATGCTTTCGGCCTTGAGGCAGTTGGCCGAACGCACGGTGAGTTCGAGATCGTCGATCGGGCGCAGCAGCAGCGGCGAGACCCCGGTCTTGTCCTTCTCGGACTCGGTGGCTTCGCGGCTCTTGAAGTCACCGAATACCGACAACTGCTCGTGCAACGTCTGCGCGGCCTGGCGCACGGCCTCGTCCACCGCCACGGTGCCGTTGGTTTCGACGTCCAGCACCAGCTTGTCGAGGTTGGTGCGCTGCTCGACGCGCGCGGCATCGACGGAATACGCCACGCGACGCACCGGGCAGAACGACGCATCGATCTGCAGGCGGCCGATCGGGCGGGATTCCTCGTCCGGATTCGCGCGGCTGACCGCAGGCTGGTAACCGATGCCGCGGCGCGCCTTCAGCCGGATGTTCAGCGCGACATCCTTGGTCAGATGGCAGATCACGTGCTCGGGATTGACGATTTCCACCGTGTGGTCGACGGTGATATCGCCCGCGGTAACCACGCCCTTGCCCTTCTTGGAAAGCGTGAGGTTGGCTTCATCGGTGCCATTCAGGCGAATCGCGACGCCCTTGAGGTTCAACAGCACCTCGATCACGTCTTCCTGCAAACCTTCGAGCGTGGTGTATTCGTGCAAAACGCCTTCGATTTCGGCCTCGACGATGGCCGCGCCGGCAATCGACGACAACAGCACGCGGCGCAGCGCATTGCCGAGCGTATGACCGTAGCCGCGTTCCAGCGGCTCGACGACGACGCGCGCGTGATTCGGTCCGACGGGTTCGACTTTCAGACCACGCGGACGCAAGACCTGAGTGGAAGAGACTGCCATGGGCTACTCCGGAAGATCACAGGTGGAGCCGCGCAGGATTCGGGCTCCGATAATCAACACCGAACGGCCCTGCCGTCCGGTTCGCGTCGGTGGCGCAGGCGGAAACCGCAAGGTCCCGCCGCGCTGGCAACAACGCGTTACTTCGAATACAACTCGACGATCAGCGCTTCGTTGATGTCGCTGGGCAGCTCGGCCCGGTCCGGCATGGCCTTGAATACGCCCGCCGCATTCTTCGCGTCGACTTCGATCCAGCCCGGCCGAAGGTCCATGCTTTCGGAAACCTTCAGTGCTTCCTGCACGCGCAACTGCTTCTGCGCGCGTTCGGTGAGCTTGATCTCGTCGCCGGGACGAAGCGACAGCGACGGCACGTTGGCCTTCTTGCCGTTGACCATGATGGACTTGTGCGCCACCAGTTGGCGGGCCTGCGCACGGGTGACCGCAAAACCCATGCGGTACACGACGTTGTCGAGGCGGGCTTCCAGGATGCGCAACAGGTTTTCGCCGGTGTTGCCCTTCAGCTGGGTAGCCTTCTTGTAGTAGTTGCCGAACTGGCGCTCGAGCACGCCGTAGATGCGCTTGACCTTCTGCTTCTCGCGCAACTGCACCGCGTAATCGGACGGGCGCGAACGCTTGGCTGCAACGCCATGCTGGCCGGGCTTGTTTTCGAACTTGCACTTGGAATCGATCGCGCGCGCCGGGCTCTTCAGCGACAGGTCGTAGCCTTCGCGACGGGCAAGCTTGCAGGTGGGACCACGATAGCGTGCCATGTCAGACCCTCCGCTTCTTCGGAGGACGGCAGCCGTTGTGCGGAATCGGCGTGACGTCGATGATGTTGGTGACCTTGTAGCCGAGCGCGTTCAGGGAACGCACCGCCGACTCGCGGCCCGGGCCGGGGCCCTTGATGCGCACTTCCAGCGATTTGACGCCGTAATCCAGCGCCACGCGTCCAGCTTTTTCCGCCGCGACCTGCGCCGCGAACGGGGTGGACTTGCGCGAACCGCGGAAACCCGCGCCACCCGCGGTTGCCCAGGACAGCGCATTGCCCTGGCGATCGGTGATGGTGACAATGGTGTTGTTGAAGGAAGCTTGGACGTGGGCGACACCGTCAACGACGATGCGCTTGGTCTTCTTCTTCGACTTGGCTGCTGGTTTGTCCATGGGTTGTCCGGTTGAAAGATGTTTCTGTGCAACGGTGCGCGCCCATCACGGCGCGCGAGGCATTACTTCTTGATGGCGCGACGCGGACCCTTGCGGGTGCGCGCATTGGTGCGGGTGCGCTGGCCACGCGCCGGCAGGCCGCGGCGGTGGCGCAGGCCGCGGTAGGTGCCGAGATCCATCAGGCGCTTGACGCTGATGCCGACCTCGCGGCGCAGGTCGCCTTCCACGGTGAACTTCGCCACCTCACGGCGCAGGTTTTCGACCTCGCCTTCGGACAGCGATTTGATCTGGGTGGTCGGGTCCACGCCGGCCGATTCGCAGATCTTGCGCGAACGGGTGCGGCCGATGCCGTAGATGCTCTGCAAGCCGACCCAGACGTGCTTGTTGACGGGCAGGTTGACGCCTGCGATACGTGCCATGTTGTGGGTACTCCACCTGAAATGCGTTGCCGATTCGGCAAACTGTTAATTATAGCCTGAAATCCGGCTTCGCGGGAACCCGTCCCGCTGGCCTGAAACCATGCCGGGCTTTCATCCGGCCGGGCCCCTCGAAACCTGTGCGCGGCAGGGTCGCGCCGCCGCACCCAACTGCCTCCGCCGCGGGCTATCCCCGCCGCAGGTTGGCCTTCTTCAGCAAACTCTCGTACTGGTGCGACACCAGGTGCGCGGACACCTGCGCCCGGAAATCCATGGCGACCACCACCACGATCAGCAACGAGGTGCCACCGAAGTAGAACGGAACGTGCCACTCGGTCTGCATGAAATCCGGTATCAGGCAGACGGCGGCGAGATAGATCGCCCCCGCACCGGTCAGGCGCGTCAGCACCGCGTCGATGTAATCCGCGGTCGCCTTGCCCGGACGCAAACCCGGGATCAGCGCGCCGGAGCGCTTCAGGTTGTCCGCGGTTTCCTGCGAGTTGAACACGATCGCGGTGTAGAAGAACGCGAAAATGATGATCATGCCGGCGTACAGGATGATGTACGGCGGTTCGCCGGGCGACAACGCCGTGGTCAGGCGCTGCAGCCACTGCATCTGGCTGGCGTTGGAGAACCACGTGGATGCCGTGGCGGGAAACAGGATCAGCGATGAGGCAAAGATCGGCGGGATCACGCCCGACATGTTGATCTTGAGCGGCAAGTGCGAACTCTGGTTCTGGTACGCCTTGGAGCCGCCCTGGCGCCGCGCATAGTTCACCGTGATCCGGCGCTGCGCGCTTTCCATGAATACGCAGAATGCGGTCACCGCCAGCACGATCACCACCACCAGCAGCACCTTGATCGCCGACAACTCGCCGTTGCTGGCCATCGTGAAGGTCTGCGTCAGCGCCTGCGGCAGCCCCGCGACGATCCCGGCGAAGATGATCAGCGAAATGCCGTTGCCGATGCCGCGCTCGGTCATCTGCTCACCCAGCCACATCAGGAACATGCTGCCGGCGGTGAGGCCGATCACCGAGGCGAAGATGAAACCGAAGCCCGGGTTGTACACGATCGGCACGCCGCCCGAGAGGCCTTCCTTCTGCAGGGCCATCGCGATGCCGAACGCCTGGAACGCCGACAGCCCGACCGTGCCCCAGCGCGTGTACTTGGTGAGGACACGCTGACCGGCCTGGCCTTCCTTCTTCAGCGCCTGCCAGCTCGGCAGCACCGAACCCATCATCTGCACCACGATGGATGCGGAGATGTACGGGATCACGCCCAGCGCGAACAGCGAAAAGCGCGCCAAGGCGCCACCCGAGAACATGTTGAACATGTTCAGGAGTCCGCCGCCCTGCTCGATCATCCGGGTCATGGCTTCGGGGTTGACGCCCGGCACCGGGATGAACGAGCCCAGCCGGAACACGATCAGCGCGCCGACCAGGAACAGCAGACGCTGGCGCAGCTCGGTCATCTTGCCGAACTGGGCCAGCGGATTGGTCGATGTGTTGCTTGCGGCCAAAATGCTTACTCCACCGAGCCGCCGGCGGCTTCGATCGCCGCCTTCGCGCCTGCGGTTGCCAGGATGCCTGACACCTTCACCGCGCGGCCGATCTCGCCCTTCTTGACGATCTTGACGCGCCTGGCGCGGCTATCGACCAGCTTGGCTTCACGCAACGCGGCCAGATCGATCGCGTCCTTCTTCAGGCCTGCGATCTGGTACAGGAACACTTGCTGCGACTCGGCCTGCTTCTTGGAGCGGAAGCCGACCTTGGGCAGTCGCCGCTGCAGCGGCATCTGGCCGCCCTCGAAGCCGGTGGTGTGGGTGTTGCCCGCGCGCGCGTGCTGGCCCTTGTGGCCGCGGCCCGCGGTCTTGCCAAGGCCGGAACCGATGCCGCGCGCGACGCGACGGCGCTCCTTGCGCGCGCCCTTGCCGGGTTTCAATGTATTCAAACGCATGACTTACTCCTCGACTCGCACGAGGTAATTGACCGTGTTGATCAGGCCGCGCACCTGCGGACTGTCCTTCAGCTCGCGCACGTCGCCGGTACGATTCAGGCCCAGCGCCTTCACGCTCAGCCGATGCCGCAACTGCACGCCGCGCAGGCCACCGACGAGCCGCACCTTGACGGTGCCGGTGGTGGTTTTCTTAGCCGCCATGACCCAGCTCCTCGACCTTCTTGCCGCGCTTGGCCGCGATGTATTCCGGGCTCGCGACCGACTGCAGGCCCTTGATGGTGGCGCGCACCAGGTTGATCGGGTTGCGCGAACCGACCGCCTTGGCCAGCACGTCCTTCACGCCGACCACCTCCAGCACCGCGCGCATCGCGCCGCCGGCGATCACGCCGGTTCCTTGCGAGGCCGGCTGCATGAACACCCGCGCCGCGCCGTGGTTGGCCTTGACCGCGTACCAGATGGTGCCGTTGTTCAGGCCCACCGAAACCATGTTGCGACGCGCACGCTCCATCGCCTTCGAGATCGCGACCGGCACCTCGCGCGCCTTGCCGTACCCGAAGCCGACCTTTCCGGCGCCGTCGCCCACCACGGTCAACGCGGTGAAGCTCATCTGCCGGCCGCCCTTGACCGTCTTGGCCACGCGGTTGACGGCGATGAGTTTTTCCAGCATCCCGTCGGAATTGTCGCGATCGTTGTTCGCCATGTTTTCACCTTGCGCCCGCGAGATGCGGGCATTTGCTTGCGGCATCAAGAATCGGCCGCTTGGAGTTGTTGTATAAAAAACTTAAAACTTCAGTCCCGCCTCGCGTGCGGCATCGGCCAATGCGGCCACGCGGCCGTGATAGCGGAACCCGGAGCGGTCGAACGCGACCGACTCGACGCCTGCGGCGCGCGCCTTTTCGGCGATCGCCTTGCCCACGGCCGCGGCGGCGGACTTGTTCTTGGTGCCCTTCAAGTCGCCACGCAACGCCTTCTGGACGGTGGAAGCGGCCGCGACCACGGTTTCGCCATCGGCGGCGATCACCTGCGCGTAGATGTGCTGTCCGCTGCGATGGACGCTCAAGCGTGGCACCGCCAATTTGCGGATGCGTGCGCGCGCCGACTTGGCGCGGCGCAGACGCGAGGATTTCTTGTCGATCATGATTTAAGCCTTCTTCGCTTCTTTCAGCGTGATGCGCTCGCCGGCGTAACGCACGCCCTTGCCCTTGTAGGGTTCCGGCGGACGGAACGCGCGAATCTTCGCGGCGGTTTCACCGACCCGCTGCTTGTCGGCGCCCTTCACCAGGATCTCGGTGGCCGACGGGGTTTCCAGCGTGATGCCCTCCGGCGCCGGAAACACCACCGGGTGCGAGAACCCGAGCGACAGGTTCAGGCTCTTGCCCTGCAATGCGGCGCGGAAACCGACGCCGACCAGTTCCAGCTTGCGCTCGTAACCCTGGCTGACGCCGTGCACCATGTTGGCCAGCAACGCACGGGTGGTCCCCGCGAACTTGGTTTCCGCGCTGCCATCGGCACAGGTCAGGTGACCATCCGCGCTCTTGATCTCGACGCCCGGGATCGCGTGCATCTTCAAGGTGCCCTTGGGGCCCTTGACGGTGATGCCGTCGGCGGCCACCTGGCACTCGACGCCCTTGGGCAACGCGATCGGTTTCTTGGCTACTCGTGACATGTCTCTTGCTCCGTCTGGGCTTACGCGACGCGGCCGATCACTTCGCCGCCCAAACCCTTGGCGCGCGCCTGCGCGTCGGTCATCAGGCCGGACGAAGTGGACACGATGGAGATGCCGAGCCCGCCCAGCACCTTCGGCAACCCGTCCTTGCCGCGATACACGCGAAGACCGGGGCGGCTGACGCGCTCGATGCGCTCGATCGCCGGCTTGCCCTCGAAATACTTCAGCTTGATTTCAAGCTGCGCCTTGCCGCCGTCTTCCGAGCGGCGGGATTCCAGCACGTAGCCTTCCGCCTTCAACAGGTCGGCCAGCGCCTGGCGCACCTTGGAAGCCGGCATGCTCACCGTCTGCTTGCCCATGGCCTGGGCGTTGCGGATGCGGGTGAACATATCGGCGATGGGATCAGTCATGCTCATGGGTTATTCCTGTTGCCTTGCATCGATATCCAGCAAAAACTCAAATGTGGGAACGGGGATATTGCGTCTTGTTCCCTGTTCCCGTTTCTCAAATCCCGCTCTTCTTTTTGCGCTTCACCAGGAAGCCTTGCGCAGGCCCGGCACGTCGCCGCGCATGGTCGCCTCGCGCAATTTGCTGCGGGCAAGACCGAACTTCGCATAGACTGCACGCGGGCGGCCGGTCATCGCGCAGCGGGTACGCAGGCGCGAAGCGCTGGAGTCGCGCGGCAGCTTCTGCAACTTGGCCGCCGCGGTCATCTTGTCTTCGTAACTCGCGTCGGTGCTGGCGATGATCTTCTTGAGATCGGCGCGCTTGCCGGCGTGCTGCTTGATCAGCTTCGCCCGCTTCAGGTCGCGGTTCACCATGGATTTCTTGGCCATGCCTAGTTTCCTTTAATTCCTGAACGGGAAGTGGAACGCTTCGAGGAGCGCCTTGGCTTCCGCGTCGGTACGCGCGGTGGTGGTGATGCAGATGTCCATGCCGCGCATCGCATCGATCTGGTCGAAATCGATTTCCGGGAAGATGATCTGTTCCTTCACACCCATGTTGTAGTTGCCGCGGCCGTCGAACGCGCGACCGGACACGCCGCGGAAGTCGCGCACGCGCGGCAGCGAGATATTGATCAGGCGGTCGAGGAACTCCCACATGTGGGCGCGGCGCAAGGTGACCTTGCAGCCGATCGGCCAGCCGTCGCGGATCTTGAACGAGGCCACCGACACGCGCGCCTTGGTCACCACCGGCTTCTGGCCCGCGATCTTCGCCATATCGGCGGTCGCGTTTTCCAGCACCTTCTTGTTGGCCGCGGCCTCACCCACACCCATGTTGAGCGTGATCTTGCTGATGCGAGGCACCTGCATCGGGTTCTGGTAGCCGAAGCGCTGCATCAGCGCCGGCATCACTTCGTCTTTGTAGATTTTTTCGAGGCGGGTCATGGCTTCGTCCTCATGCATCCACGACTTCGCCAGTCGAACGGAACACGCGCACCTTGCGCCCGTCGCCGAGCGTCTTGCGGCCCACGCGTTCGCCCTTGCCGGTGGCGAGGTCGTACAGCATGACATTGGAAATGTGGATCGGGGCCTCGCGCTCGACTATGCCGCCCGGCTGCTGTGCTTGCGGGTTCGGTTTGGTGTGGCGCTTGACCATGTTGATGTTCTGCACGAACACGCGGTCGCCGTCGACGCGGGTGACCTCGCCGTGCTGGCCCTTGTTCTTGCCCGCGATCACGAGCACCGTGTCGCCTTTGCGGATGCGATTCATGGTGAATTCCTTACAGCACTTCCGGTGCGAGCGAGACGATCTTCATGAAGCGCTCGCTGCGCAGTTCGCGGGTGACCGGCCCGAAGATGCGGGTGCCGATCGGTTCCAGCTTGTTGTTGAGCAGCACGGCGGCGTTGTCATCGAAGCGGATCAGCGACCCATCCGGACGGCGCACGCCCTTGGCAGTGCGGACCACGACGGCGTTGTAGACCTCGCCCTTCTTGACCTTGCTGCGCGGGATCGCGTCGCGGATCGAAACCTTGATGACATCGCCGACGCTGGCATAGCGGCGCTTGGAGCCGCCCAGCACCTTGATGCACATCAGTTCGCGCGCGCCACTGTTGTCCGCCGCAGCCAGCATGGATTGCATCTGGATCATGGCTTGGATCTCCTCACTCGGCCGCGCGCGCCAGCACTTCCACGACGCGGAAATGCTTGGTCTTGGACATCGGCCGGCATTCGGCGATGCGCACCAGGTCGCCTTCGTGGCACTCGCCGCTTTCGTCGTGCGCGTGCAACTTGGTCGAGCGGCGCAGCAGCTTGCCATACAGGCCGTGCTGTTCCTGGCGATCGACCAGCACGGTCACCGTCTTGGAAGCCTTGCTGCTGGTGACGCGACCCTCGAGGGTGCGCGCGCTGTCCTTGTCGGCTTGATTGTTCGTATCGTTCATCACGCGGCTCCGTGGGTCTTCTGCTTCTCGCCCAGGATCGTCGCGGCGCGCGCGATTTCGCGGCGCACCTTGGCGAACTGGTGGGTCTGCGCAGCCTGGCCCTGGGCCTTCTGCATGCGCAGGCTGAACTGCTCGCGACGCAGCTCGGCGATGTGGTCGGTAAGTTCCTGCGCGGACTTTTCGCGCATCTCGTTGGTATCCATCACAGCAGCGCCCTGGTCGCGAATTGGGTTTGGATCGACAACTTGGCCGCGGCGAGACGAAACGCCTCGCGCGCCTCGGCTTCGCTGACGCCTTCGATTTCGTACAGCATCCGGCCGGGCTGGATCGGCGCGACCCAGTACTCGACATTGCCCTTGCCGGCGCCCATGCGGACTTCGATCGGCTTCTTGGTGATCGGCTTGTCCGGGAACACGCGGATCCACAGCTTGCCGCCGCGCTTCACGTAGCGGGTGATGCAGCGACGGGCGGCCTCGATCTCGCGCGCAGTGATTGCGCCGCGGGTCGTGGCCTTCAGGCCGAACTCGCCGAAGCTGACGAGGTTGCCCGAAAGGCTCAAGCCCCGGTTGCGGCCCTTGAACTGCTTGCGGAATTTGGTTCGTTTTGGCTGAAGCATGGTTAGTTCGCTCGCTTTGCTCGCTGCAAAGGGAAAAGTCGCTCACTTCGTTCGCTGCAAACGGGAAAGCCAGCGCCGGGTTCTGCGTTTCCTCTTTACTCTTTACAGGCCGCGCCAGCGGCCCACTTCACTCTTTACTGCTCTCCAGCCCGGTCGCGTCGCCCGCGCGGGGCGCGATCGCGACGGTCGTCGTCACGCGAACCGCGTTCGCGGCGCGGCGACGGACCTTCGTTACGGTCGTCTTCCTTGGCCTGACCCACGCTGGCGAAATCGAAGATTTCACCCTTGTAGATCCACACCTTGACGCCGATGACGCCATAGGTGGTGCGCGCTTCGGCCAGGCCGTAGTCGATGTCGGCGCGCAGCGTATGCAGCGGCACGCGACCTTCGCGATACCACTCGGACCGCGCGATCTCGGCGCCGTTCAAGCGGCCTGCGACGTTGACCTTGATGCCCAGCGCGCCGAGGCGCATCGCATTCTGCACGCTGCGCTTCATGGCGCGGCGGAACATGATGCGGCGCTCCAGCTGCTGCGCGATCGATTCGGCGACGAGCTGCGCGTCGAGCTCCGGCTTGCGCACTTCGCTGACGTTGATGTGGGCATCGACGCCCATGATCTTCGATACTTCGCGGCGCAGCTTCTCGATGTCCTCGCCCTTCTTGCCGATCACGACGCCGGGACGCGCGGTGAAGATCGTGATGTCGGCGTTCTTCTGCGGGCGGTTGATCAGGATCTTCGACACGCCGGCCTGCGCAAGCTTTTCCTTCAGCAGCTCGCGCACCTTCAGGTCGGAAACCAGGTGTTCGGCGTACTGACGCTTGCCTGCGAACCACTTGGAATTCCAGTCCTTGGAGATGCCGAGGCGAATTCCGATTGGATTGACTTTGTGACCCATGATCAACCTACCTCGACCGTGATATGCGAAGTGCGCTTGAGGATGCGGGCGCCCCGGCCCTTGGCCCGCGCCCGCATGCGCTTCAGGACCGCACCTTCGTCCACGTAGATGCGCGACACCTTCAATTCATCGACGTCGGCGCCGACGTTGTTCTCGGCGTTGGCGACCGCCGACAGCAACACCTTGCGAACCAGGTGCGCCGCCTTCTTGTTGGTGTGTTCGAGCACCGCGCTGGCCGTGCCCACGGGCATGCCACGCACCATGTCGGCCACCAGCCGCGCCTTCTGCGCCGAGATGCGCACGCCGCGCAGGACGGCCTTGGCTTGAGTCGTCGTCATATCGGTACCCATCACTTCTTGCCGGCCGCGGGCGCCGCGGCCTTCTTGTCGCCGCTGTGGCCCTTGAAGGTACGGGTCACCGCGAACTCGCCGAGCTTGTGCCCGACCATGTTCTCGTTGACCAGCACCGGCACGTGCAGGCGACCGTTATGGACGGCAATGGTGAGACCCACCATCTCCGGCAGGATCATCGAGCGACGCGACCAGGTCTTGATCGGGCGCTTGCTGTTGCTCTGGTTCGCCGACTCCACCTTCTTGAGGAGGTGCAGGTCGATGAACGGGCCTTTCTTGAGTGAACGTGGCATGTCGATGAGCCCTTACTTGGTGCGGCGGCGCACGATCAGCTTCTGCGTGCGCTTGTTGTTGCGGGTCTTGTAACCCTTGGTCGGCGTGCCCCACGGGCTGACCGGGTGGCGGCCGCCGGAGGTGCGGCCTTCGCCGCCGCCGTGCGGATGATCGACCGGGTTCATCACCACGCCGCGCACGGTCGGGCGGATGCCCAGCCAGCGCTTGGCGCCGGCCTTGCCGAGCTTGCGCAGGTTGTGTTCCGAATTGCCGACTTCGCCCACGGTGGCGCGGCACTCGACCGGCACCTTGCGCATTTCGCCCGAGCGCAGGCGCAGGGTGGCGTAACCGGATTCACGCGCGACCAGCTGCGCGGACGAACCGGCGCTGCGCGCGAGCTGCGCGCCCTTGCCCGGTTTCATCTCGACGCAGTGGACGACCGTGCCGATCGGCATGTTGCGCAGCGGCAGCGTGTTGCCGTCCTTGATCGGCGCATCGGTGCCGGCCATCAGTTGCGCGCCGACCTGGATACCCTTGGGCGCAATGATGTAGCGGCGCTCGCCATCCACGTAGCACAGCAACGCGATGTGCGCGGTGCGGTTGGGGTCGTACTCGACACGCTCGACGCGGCAGGCGATGCCTTCCTTGTCGCGCTTGAAGTCGATGATCCGGTAATGCTGCTTGTGACCGCCGCCGCGATGACGCACGGTGATGCGCCCGAAGTGGTTGCGGCCACCGGTCTTGGACTGGACTTCGGTCAGCGGGGCATACGGCTCGCCCTTGTGCAAACCGGGCGGCGGCGCCACGCGCACTACCCCGCGGCGTCCCGGCGAAGTCGGCTTGGGTGTGATCAGTGCCATCGTTGGTTGACTCCTGAGCTCAGGCCTTGCCCGCGGCGACGTCGATGCTCTGGCCATCGGCCAGACGCACGTAAGCCTTGCGGACATTGGCCTTGCGACCCGGGCGGAAGCGGAAGGTCTTCAGCTTGCCCTTGATGTTGGCCATGTTCACCGACACCACGCTGACGTCGAACATCTTTTCGACGGCAGACTTGACGTCGGCCTTGGTGGCATCGGGCGCCACCGTGAAAACGTACTGGTTGTGTTCGGAAACGCGGGCACTCTTTTCCGATACGTGCGGCGCGCGCAGCGCCGACGAGATGCGATCGCCGCTCATGCCAGCCACTCCTCGATCTTCTTCACCGCGTCGACGGTAATGACGACGTGGTCGGCCGCGGCCAGCGCGACCGGATTGATGCCGTCGACATCAATGACGTCGACGATGTTGGGGTTGTTGCGCGCGGCGAGGAACAGTTTCTCGTCCACCGTCGCGCCCACGATCAGGGTGCGACCGCCGGCTTCGATCTCGCCCAGCTTGCCGACCAGCGCCTTGGTCTTCGGCGCATCCACGACGAATTCCGGGACGACCTTCAGGCGATCCTGGCGATTCAGCTCGGCCAGCATCGAGCACAGTGCACCGCGGTACATCTTGCGGTTGACCTTCTGCGCGAAGTCGCGCGGCTGCGCCGCGAACGCGCGCGCGCCACCGACGAAGATCGGCGCACGATAGTCGCCGTGGCGGGCACCGCCGCCCTTCTGCTTCTTGAACTTCTTGGTGGTGCCCGACATGCGCGTGTGGTTCAACTGCGCCTTGGTGCCGGCGCGACCCGCATTGCGGTACGCCACCACCACCTGATGCACGAGATCCTGGCGGAACGCGGCGCCGAAGATAGCTTCGGAAACCTGCACCGGGCTCGCGCCAATGACATTGAGTTCCATGACGTAAGCTCCGTTATGCCTTGGCCGCCGGGCGGACGACCACGTCGCCGCCGGTCGCACCGGGCACCGCGCCCTTGACTGCGATCAGGTGACGTTCGGTGTCGATGCTGACCACTTCGAGATTCATCGCAGAGCGATTGACGTTGCCCATCTGGCCGGCCATCTTCTTGCCGGGGAACACGCGGCCCGGCGTCTGGCGTTGGCCGATCGATCCCGGTGCGCGGTGCGACAACGAGTTGCCGTGGGTGGCGTCGCCCATCGTGAAGTGGTGGCGCTTGATCGTGCCCTGAAAGCCCTTGCCCTTGGACACGCCGGCGACGTCGACGATCTGGCCGACCTTGAACACGTCGTCCACCTTGATCTCGGCGCCGACCGCGTATTTGTCGGCGTCGGCATCAGCAAGACGGAACTCCCAGAGGCCACGACCCGGCTCGACCTTGGCCTTGGCGAAATGACCTTTCGCCGGCTTGGTCAGCAGCGACGCGCGCTTGGCGCCCGCAGTGACCTGCACCGCGGCGTAGCCGTCGTTGTCGGCGGTCTTGACCTGGGTGACGCGGTTCGGCGTCGCCTCGATCAACGTGACCGGGATCGAGCGGCCGTCTTCAGTGAAGAGCCGGCTCATGCCGCATTTTTTTCCAACCAGTCCGATGCTCATGTTCGTGTCCCTCAACCCAGCTTGATCTGCACGTCCACGCCGGCGGCGAGGTCGAGCTTCATCAGGGCATCCACGGTCTTGTCGTTCGGATCGACGATGTCCAGCACGCGCTTGTGGGTGCGGGTCTCGTACTGGTCGCGCGCATCCTTGTCGACGTGCGGCGACACCAGGATGGTGTAGCGCTCGATCTTGGTCGGCAGCGGAATCGGGCCGCGCACCTGCGCACCCGTGCGCTTGGCCGTTTCCACGATCTCGCTGGCCGACTTGTCGATCAGCCGATGGTCGTAGGCCTTCAGCCGGATGCGGATGTTCTGGGTTGCCATGTCAGTTGCTCACTAAAAGAACGTTTGTTTTGTCAGCTTTTCGCTTTTCTGCTTTCCTCGGCGTCATGCGACCGCCTTTGGTCGCATGAACGCGAGTGTTGTTGCGCCGCAACAACGTTTACTCGATGACCTTGGTCACCACGCCCGCACCCACGGTGCGGCCGCCTTCGCGGATCGCGAACCGCAAGCCTTCCTGCATCGCGATCGGGTGGATCAACGTCACCACCATT
>Ga0207707_10000209_pt1 | contig 62333 bp, 79 predicted proteins | sample KBSC83BmetaG_FD_184336 | JGI IMG/M metagenome (GOLD analysis project Ga0207707, IMG submission 184336) | Corn rhizosphere microbial communities from Kellogg Biological Station, Michigan, USA - KBS C8-3B metaG (SPAdes) (version 2) | ecosystem: Host-associated > Plants > Roots > Rhizosphere ... | reverse complement strand
GTTCGCGGAAAAGTCTCCCTACCCGGAACCAGAAGAAGCGCTTGACCATGTGTTCTCGTTCAGCATTCGGGAGCGTGAACTGGTCCGCAAAGCCTGGGAACCACAGATTCCACGACGTGGACAGGAGATTTAGAAGGAAGTCGGCATGCCGGTGATGACATATATCGATGCGATTAACACCGCCCTCCGCGACGAGATGGCACGTGATGAGCGCGTGTTCATCATCGGGGAAGATGTAGGAGCCATGGGTGGTGTGTTCAAGGCCACCAAGGGCCTGCAAGAAGAGTTTGGGAAAGAACGCGTGATTGATTCCCCGCTCGCAGAGGGAGTGATCGTGAGCTCCTCTATCGGCGCCGCCATGGCTGGAATGCGGCCCGTGGCAGAGATTCAGTTTGCGGATTTCATCGCTCCGGCAATGGATCCGATCGCGGAACAGGCGGCCAAGCTCCGCTATCGCAGTGCCGGAACCCAGACATGCCCGCTGACCATCCGGGTGTGCTACGGCGGCGGAGTGGGTGGAGGACTGTATCACTCGCAGACCAACACAAGCTGGTTCATTCACACCTCGGGACTCATCGTGGTTGCCCCTTCCTCACCCTACGATGCGAAGGGGCTCTTGAAGTCAGCTATTCGGAATGAAGACCCAGTTCTTTTCTTCGAGCACAAAAAACTCTATCGCTCGATAAAAGAAGAAGTGCCAGGCGACGACTACACTGTCCCGCTGATGAAGGCTGCGATCAAACGGAAAGGAAGCGACGTCACAGCGATTTCTCACGGCTACACGCTGCAGTTGACGCTGCAGGCGGCTGAAGATATCCGGAAGAAACGCGGCGCGGAGGTCGAGGTCGTCGATCTGCGTACCCTCGCTCCGCTCGACAAAGATACCTTTCTCGAATCGGTGGCGAGGACAAGCCGTGTAGTTGTGGTGCATGAGGCCAATCGCACGCTGGGTATCGGTGCGGAAATCTCAGCCATCATTGCAGAGGAGGCGTTCGACTGCTTGGATGCTCCTATTGCCCGGGTCACTGCTCCGGACATCCCCGCGATTCCGGCATCCCCTCCCCTGGAGCAGTTTTATATGCCATCAGTGGAGAAGATCGTCGATGCCCTGGAACGGACATTGGAGTACTGAAGGCGACCGTCGGTGGCGTTGGCCACACTGCGGTTGACAGACGGTTTCACCCGCAAGGCCGGGGCATTGCGAACCCATTTCGAAGCAGGGTACCACGTCCGGATGCAAGTGACGGCCGTCCCGGGACCAAGTACGAAAAGTCCACTGCGCAGATATGAGCAAACGACAAAAACTGGAATTCTTGGGCACTAGACAGCGCTTGATACTGCGGACTCGACCTTGACAGTTGGGAACTCGCAGTAGCGCAAACCGCTTCATCTCGAGGTGTTACGTGGCTGACCATGCCACCGATCAATTGCAAGAGGCTTTTCGGCCATCCCACGAGCTGTGCTTCTGCGGCGGAAATTATGGCTGTGCTCTTCTATTCCGTGATGCGTTACGACCCCTGCGACCCGCACAACCGAGACAGTGACGTCTTCGTGCTCTCGAAGGGCCATGCCGCGCCTATCCTCTATGCAGCGTGGGCGGAAGCGGGTGCCTTTGCGCGCGACAAACTCCTGACTTTGCGTAAGATCGACTCCGATCTCGAAGGCCACCCCACTTCTCGATTGCCCTTAGGGGCGACCCTCGAGGAAACGCCCAGACTCATCATGCTGATGAAACCTACGAGGACGCGCTTGCCGACGCGACATAGTCTCAGCATGTGAATTCATGGCTTCACAATAATCTTCCCGGTCATATGCTGCACTTCGTGGAGGGTGCAGACATAGCGATAGATACCGGGCTTTCTGAACGTATGCTGATAGTTTTGCCCGGGATTCATGTACCCAGAGTGAAACGCTTGAGCTCCCTTCGGCAGCTCAACGTTGTGTGCGTTGGTTGCCTGGCTAGGATCCGCGGTCACGGTGTGCACCTGCGCCGATGAATTTTTCCACGTAACCGTCTGGCCGACCCTGATTTCAATGACCGCAGGCTCAAACACCAGCAACTGGCCTGTCATGTCGACGACATCTGTGGATCGAATCTGCGCAGGCGCTCTAGATGCAGTTCCAGCTCTGGATTTCGACTTCTCTAATTGCTTCCGCAACTGTGCGACCGACCCCTTTATGTCACATGTTGGGGCCAACTTGTCGATGCTATTAACGATGAACACAGGAGAATGATCGGGATCGTAGATATCCGCTTCAGGTCCCAGGTGTCCGGTCACGTGGACTAGTGCCCCGAAGTTGTTCGCGAAGGTTAGCGGATTTTCCATGAGCAACCCGGCTCTGGCTTCCAGGCGATAAATCTTACTGGAGCGGAATAGGGAGAGCTTCGGCATCCGCCCGTCAGAGGTCAGGCACCCGTCCAGTTCCGACGGTCCCCGAGCTACGGGGTGCTGCTCCGATCCTGCCGTGGCACTCCGCGGCGCCACGGCAGCCTGAGCCTGACCACTCTGGGCGAGTGCGCCGCCGGGGGCTAGCAGCCCCAGCGTGCACAATACGAGCACGCAAAGTGATTCGATCCTGCATGATCTTGACATGCCATTCGCCTCGAAGGGTTCACCATGCGCCGCGGCGCAGTGAGCTGATCTATTTCATTTCGGCCTTCTCCTGGGCTGGCGTGATGAACCACTGGGTGATGTGATAGTGCGGTTCTTGCAGACCCGGATGGCCAGGGTTGTAGTCCACACTGGTGTGGTCTATTTTCAGACCCATTGCTGCAATAGCTCCGCCCAAATCGTCGAAGTTCTTGTGCGCATTGAGACCCTTGAGGGAGATCATGTAGGTCGCATTGACCAGTTGACCGGTGTGGTTGTAGCCGAGATATGGCCCGACTGGCAATGAAGCGGGATCGACATACAGCGTTCCCAGCCCGGGCAGCCAATCAGGCAGGCGTACCAGTGTGCTCACCTTTTTAAAATTTGCTGGCGGGTTTGTGTTCGACTCTGTATTTTGACCGAGTGAAGGAAGTGCTGAGAGAAATATTGTCGCTGCGATGGCCAACAACCATTTGCATTTCATGCGATGCTCCTTTTCTGTGGAGGTTTTAGCTGTACCTCCTAGATCGACGTTATCCCCTGATCGTTCAGCGGACAATGGAAGGCTTGTACCAACAGCTGGGCACAATGTCACATCTGTCTCTAAACGAGAATCGGATCTTGAGGACCCAGAAGACTTGAGACGAGTGGCCCCCGATTGATGGGCCTTAACAGTGTTTAGAGTAAAATCCGAACCAGCGCACGCCTTGAACGTCCAAGAGTCTTGACTTCGGCCACTTCATACCAAGTGGGAAGCCCGCTTATTTTCGCGGCGGATAGTGAGCACCGCGTGGCAGGGTGAGATTGTTTCGCCGTCGTACCGAATACTCACGTTCATGAGACAAGGTACCAGCCGAAAAGAATGTGACCGCGTCTACCGCTGGAATTTGGCGCGCGCCGTGCCTCTGAAGGAAGGTCAAGGAAAGATCATAAAGTGGTACGGAACCTGCACCCCCCCGCGATTGCTTCGGTCATAGGTCCCTTCCTCCTCAACCAATCTCACGCATGGCGCTTCGAGAATCCCCTGAGAGCAGCGGCATTGTTGTGCGTGTCCCATATCGAGCGGCATCACTGATCGGCTTCTATGCGTGTGAATTGGCTTCAAGTTCAGCTCCATAACGATTGCAGAACTTATCCCATTTTGCTCGATCGTGGCTGTCAATCTTGATTTCATAAAGTCATCGGCCTCCTCGAGCTGAGTAGACTTGGTGGTGCAACCCGTCGCTATCCCCTGCGGCCACAATCGCCCACGAGCAGTCTCGTTCCGTCCGAGTTGCCAGCAGGATCATATATAGGCACTTAATCTGGTTCCTCGCAATCTTTTCTGCAGACGCGGCCGATGACAGCTCGCCGGTTCATGCCTCTGCGGAAAAGTGTTGAAAGGTGATGTGGTGACGGACGTGAGTGGCACGATCCCGAATCGCCCCAGTCTTTGTTGACCCCCTCTGACCTCCATTTGGTCACTTTGCGGTGCTCTCTGAAAATGGTCCATTCGTAACCGCAATTGAAACAATCGTCATGCAGAGAAGGGGAACGGAGTTCAATACACTGCTTGTATTGGTTGCTGAAGCGGGCAACACGAGTGTGAAGCAACCACGGAAATGATCGATTCCAGCGGACCTTGAAGGTACCCTTCGAAACTGCCAAGACGGGCTCAGAGGCCTGGGTCAAAGGAGTCATCGCTATGGAACATCCAATGTACCCCGCAGCATCGCCAGAGGTGGCGCAAAAACGTGAGGAACTTGCACCGGAAATCCTCACTGCCTTCCGATCGTTCAGCCATAAAGTTTTTGCCGATGGTGCGTTGCCGTCCAAGACTAAGGAACTCATTGCGGTCGCAGTGGCGCACGTGACGCAATGCCCTTATTGCATTCGCAGCCACACCCAAAGGGCGATGCTGAAAGGCGCATCTGAACAAGAAATCATGGAAGCGATCTGGGTTGCCGCGGAGATGCGAGCTGGCGCTGCCTCTGCACACTCTACGATTGCCATTGACACAATGAAAGAGGTGGAGGCTAAGAGACACTGACATCGGTTTCCTGCTGCCAACCGTAGCGTCTCGTATCCGAAATGCCTCATTGCGGACGGTTACGGTTTCGGCGCGGAAGGGGATTATCTGCCGGCTGAGATCTCAATCGAAGACATCAATGGGGACGGACCAGAAGTGACAGGTTCTCTTCTCGACTGCTCGTGTGATTCGGAGTATCGGGGAAGCGTCATCACCCTGGTTCGCTCAGAGCCGGCAGTACGCGATCGTCACCGATGAGAGAGGGTAAGACTCGCAGACTTCTGCCAGGTACTGGCACTCGTCAGCCGACTCGTTTGCTTCTCTACGAAACAACCGTAATGCAAACGGGGACAAATGTAGGATTGCAAGACGATAGGGTTCGGCCGAACATGAAGTCATAAGAAGTTACTGGGGAAAGACGCAAGCATCATAGAAGGTAGATAAATTTGGTGAAAAGGAGAAAATGAAATGAAAAGTACCCCCGCAACAAACCGCACTACTCCCCTTACTATGCTCAGACTTGCCAAAGGCGAAACTTTTCTCGAGCGGATGGAGCAGATTTCCACTGTCATCGCCTGTCGCGCCTACGAACTGTTCGAAGCTCGAAGATCCGAGCATGGCCATGACTGGGAGGACTGGTTTCGAGCCGAATCTGAGTTACTCACTCCGGTCCTCGTGAAAGTGAGCGAGACGGATGGAGAGCTTCAGATCCGGGCCGAAGTGCCTGGTTTCACCGACAAAGACCTAGAGGTCGGGATCGAGCCAAAGCGACTGATCATCTGCGGCAAGAAGCAGCAATCTTCAGAACAAGATAATGGAAAAGCGGTCCGTAGGGTTGAAAACGTCGATGAAATGTTTCGAGTTATAAACCTGCCCCATGAGATAGATCCAGAGAAAGGAGTGGCAACTCTAGAAAACGACACTCTGAAAATCACTTTGCCGAACGTAAACATGGGCAAGAAGATTCCAGTCGGTGTCAAAGCTGCCTAGAGGCTACATATGAGGCAGGAATGGGATTGATCGTGTTAGCTACGCTCCTGCTGCCGTGCCGTTGCGCTGCGATAATTCCTGCAACGTCAGCGGCCTCAGCAAGCGTTCGCGCACGGACTGGAGGCGTGGGGTCACGTTTCACAGCTGGCGAATCGGTGACCGCAGGGTTAGTCTGTGGCAATCGGTCCGCAATAGCCCAAGAAAAAAGAACCGGTAGAGCCAGGAATCGGAGAGAGAAGTTCACTTGCGGCCCACCGTGCAACCTATCTTCGAAAAAGCGCAACAGCGCTCGGTACCCCTCTTCGAGAGGCCAGACAACCGTGCATTGATCCCCCGGGGCGTGATCTTTGCCATCGCAGAGGGATGGTGTCCACGGCATCACATCGTCAAAGCCGTCTTGATTATGTTGAGGAGAAGACCCGGGTAGATACCAAACCAGAGCAACAGAACCGTAAGGGCGATCAGGACGTAGCTGCCTGGGTGTAAGGAGGTAGGTACCGAAATCTCTTCGGGCACTGGGGCAAACATGGTGACCACAATTCGCAAGTAGTAGAACAGGCCAATCACGCTGGTGATAACCAGAATCAGGACCAGGGCCCAGTTAGCGGTCGAGGCGCCGGCGTCCACAACGTAGAATTTGGCCAAGAAGCCGGCAGTCGCTGGAATTCCGGCAAGGGATAACAGCATGACCGTGAAAATGCTGGCAAGCACAGGTCTGCGCCAGACCAACCCACTGTAGTCCTCCAACTTATCCACATCCCCCTTTTCACCAGAAAGGACCGAGACTACTCCAAAGGCGCCGATGGTAGTTATGAAGTACGCCACCAGGTAAAAGGCGATCGCTTCAGAAGCCATGCTGCCGCCCGCTTCAAATGCGACCAGCAAGTAACCCATATGCGCGATGGAGGAGTAAGCGAGGATCCGCTTGACGTTGTTCTGTAAGAGCGCCAACAGATTCCCCACGAACATCGAAGCGGTAGCAATGATGGCGAACACTATAAATACGGCGCGGATGTGTTGCGCCCCGAAACTATAAGAGTAGCGCAACAACAAGGCAAAAATGGCTCCCTTAGATACGGTAGCAATGAATGCCGTAACCGGAACGGGTGCGCCTTCGTACACATCCGGGGTCCAGAGGTGGAATGGCACAACCCCGAGTTTGAAGCCGATACCCGTAATGATAAGCGTCAAGCCAACGAGTATCAGTGGGCTATTCTGCACACCAGGCAACAACGCGGCCAGACGGAATAGGTCCATAGTGCCGAGTTGTGCATAAATAAGGGCCATCCCAAAAAGTAGGAAGGCCGAAGACGATCCGGCCAGAATCAAATACTTGATTCCGGCCTCCAGAGGACGACTGCGAGTGTGCAGGTAAGCGGATAGCGCATACAGAGCTACGCTCAGAATTTCCAGGCCAAGAAAAAAAGAAGCGAAGTGGCTGCTCGCAACTAGAACCATCGAACCGAGGGCTGCGACGAGGAGCAGGACGTAGAGTTCTTCGCGAGTCTCGGGGTGGCGCTGGAAATACCCATAACAGAGAATCGCAATGGCAAACGTCGCTGCAACAATTAATCCAATGTAGAAGAGAGCGTATCGGTCGAGAATGAGGAGTAGCGTCACCCGGTGGGGCGTCAGAGGTACGACCAGCCACAAGGACGCGAATGCTGCTGCCAGTCCAACGAGCGTTATGTACAGGCTGAGCCAATGCCTCCGCCAAAAAGCGATCTCGAGCATCACTACGACGGCGGTTCCGGCAATCAGCAAGACCGGTAGAAGAGAGAGGAGATCGGAGCTATTCATCGCTCTCTCCGTAGCGCCTGCATGGTTTGCCCTGCGTGTTGTTGCAGCATTTCCATTGCCGGATCAAAGGTGTTGAACACGGGCTGCGGATACAGACCCAGCCACAAGAGAATAACGATCATCGGAGTAACAATGATGGCTTCGCGCACTCCGAGATCAGGCAATTCCCAGTGATGGTTGTTCGGCCCGTGGAAGGCGTACTGGACAAACTTCAATGCGTAAAAAGTGGACGCCAGGATTCCGATTGCCGCTACGACAGTCAAGACTCTACTTTCTTGATAAACGCCGAGAAGAATCATGAACTCACCGACAAAATCTCCCAAGCCTGGCAGTCCCATGGAGGCGAGTGCAAAAAAGAGTCCTACCCCGCCCAATCTTGGGACGGTCTTCCACAATCCATTCATGCGCGACAGTTCTCGGGTGTGAAGCCGTTCTTGTAAGGCCCCAACGAGGATGAATAGCGCTCCAGTGCTGACGCCGTGGCAAATGATGGTAAGCACGGCACCCTGGAGCGCGAGCTTGTTCCAGGCGAAGATTCCTAACAGAACAAACCCGAGATGGCTCACGCTGGTGTATGCGACCAGCCGTTTCAAGTCCGTTTGAGCAAATGCCAATATTGCGCCGTATAGGATCCCCACTACCGCTAATACCATGGCGACAGGGGCGAAGGCGCGCGCCGCCGCCGGGAAGAGCGGCATTACAAAACGGAGCAGACCGTACGCTCCGGTTTTCAGTAGCAGTCCGGCCAGCACCACGCTGCCCGCTGTCGGTGCCTGGGTGTGAGCATCCGGCAGCCAAGTGTGCAGAGGAAACACCGGCAACTTCACCGCAAAGGCCACGAAGAACCCGAGCATGATCCACAGAGCTGCGTGGGGGGAAAGCGGTGTGCTCAACAACTCAGCAAACTCAAAAGTGTAAATGCCAGTCGCGGTGTGATGTGCGAAATAAAGAGCCAGGATCGCGATCAGCATCAGCAGCCCACTTAGCTGCGTGAAGAGGAAGAACTTTGCCGCCGCGTACACCCGGCGCTCGTGACCCCAGATCGCGATCAGGAAATACATGGGAACCAGCATCAGTTCCCATGCGAAGTAAAACAAGAACAAGTCCATCGCCAGGAACACGCCCGCGATTCCAGCCAGCACCCAGAGGAGGTTGAGGTGGAAGAACCCCACAGCATCCTGGATCTCGGTCCAGGATGCCAGCACCGAGGTTACACCGAGGAGGAACGTGAGCATGAGTAGCAGCAGGCTCAGTCCGTCCAGGGCGAGGTGGAAATGGATACCGAACTGAGGAATCCAGTTCCAGTCCAACTCTCGCAACCAGGTTTGTTGCTGAAGAACATCGACGCGACCTGCGGCACGAATCCAGACGATGAGGCCGATCACGAAGTCCGTGCTCACGGCGATCAATGAAATCCAGCGGGAAGCCAATGGGCTCCAGCGCGCGACGGTCCACGCCATCAGCCCGCCAACCAACAGAATAAGGATCAGCCAAAGCAGGATCATAGGAATAACGCAATCGCTACAAATACGACGGTTCCAGCCGCAATACTCGCGGCATACCAGCGCACTTGGCCATTTTCCGTCCGACGCAGACCGCGGTACAGGAGCTTGTTCAGGTCTGCAACCCCGTTATAGAAAGTATCTACGGCATCGCTCTTATCAACCCGCGCGAACCACATCACCGGTTGCACGAACAGCTTGTCGTAGTACCAGTCGAATCCCCAACCGGAAAACCAGAACTCATGCAACGCCTTACCCGCGCGGTTTCCGACGAGAACTTCCACCCATTGGCGACGGCGATGGTAGAGCACATAAGCAAGGCCCAGCCCAACCAGGAACGCCAGCGTTATGAATTCTTCTGAGCGCACTTCGGTGAGCAGGCCGAAATGCTCTTGCCCCACAGACGGCAAGGCGGTGTGGAGTAGCCGGGTAAACCAAGGCTCGTCTCCCAGCACTGGAGGCAAGTTTACAAATCCACCAACCACTGAGAGGACGGTTAGAACCACGAGCGGTATCTTTATTTTGTATGCGGGCCGCTTGGTCACCGGCGTTTTGGGCTCGCCAAAGAACACCAGAAAGATCACGCGGAAGATATAGAGCGCCGTCAGGAACACTCCGACCACACCCGCAAGCCACAGAATGGCGCTGCCCTGCGGAGAAGACCACGCCTCCGACAAGATCAATCCTTTGCTGTAAAAGCCTGCGGTGATGAGGGGCAAGCCGGCCAGAGAACATCCTGCCACCAGGAAAGCAACGAATGCCAATCGCAGTTCTTTGCGCAAGCCACCCATTTTGAAGATATTGTGCTCATCGTGCATGGCATCAATCACAACGCCCGCAGACAAGAAGAGTAAAGATTTAAAAAACGCGTGCGTCATGAAATGGAATATTCCAGCCGCCCAGGCTCCCACGCCTAGCGCGAGGAACATATATCCGATCTGGCTGACCGTGGAATAGGCCAACACCCGCTTGATGTCCGGCTGCGTTAAGGCGCTGCATCCTCCGAGCAACAAAGTGGCTGCTCCGATGATGGCTACGGCAAGCTGCACCGGAGGGGCCAACGTAAAGAGCACGTGAGTACGTGCAATAAGATAAACACCTGCAGTCACCATGGTTGCAGCATGGATCAAGGCGCTCGTTGGCGTGGGACCGGCCATGGCGTCTGGAAGCCAGGTCTGCAACGGAAGTTGCGCGGATTTTCCAACCGCTCCTCCCAACAACAAAGCGGCGGCCGCGATCGGAAGCGCCGAACCCGCTGGCCACTGCTCAGTGGCACGACGCATCAATTCCTGGATGTGCAACGTCCCTAGATGCTGAAAAAGCAGAAACAGGCCGACAATCATTGCCGTATCGCCAATGCGGGTCACGATAAATGCTTTGCGCGCTGCCAGTCCATTCTTGAAATCGCTGTACCAGAAGCCGATCAACAAATAACTGCACAAACCGACGCCTTCCCAACCAAGGTAGAGCAGCAACAGGTTGTCTGCCAGCAGCAGCGTCACCATCGAAGCGACGAACAGATTCATGTAAGCGAAGAAACGGGAGTAGCCTTCGCTCTCGAGCATGGATTCCGCGGAGTAGAGATGAATGAGGAAGCTGACAAAAGTGACCACCAGGATCATGACCAACGAGAGGGCATCGAGATAGAAAGCAATCCGTGGATGAAAGCCTGCAACATTAATCCATGTCCACAACACCTGGGTGTAAGAGTTTTTTGGCAGCGAAGAACCCAGGAAGCTCCAGGTGAGCAGGATGGAGATTACTGTGGAGGTGGCGATCGAGGCGACGCCAATGATCGCGGCTATCTTTTTGGAAATTCGCGCGCCAACGAGCGCCAGCACAATGGAACTGGCAAACGGGATCGCCGGGATCAGCCACAATAGTCTGAGCACACTACCCTCTCATCTGGCTGGCCGCATCGGCATCCAGGGATTTGTTTTGGTGGTGAAACTGCAGCAGCAGAGCCAAACCCACTGAGACCTCGGCCGCCGCGGTGGCCAGAATGAAAATGAATATCACCTGGCCGTCTGGTTGCCACCAGTGCGCGCCGGCCACCACAAAGGCCAACCCCGCGGCATTGAGCATTACCTCAATCGACATGAGGGTGAAAATCAAATTACGCCGCACGAGAAGGCCCGCCAACCCCAGGGCGAACAAGATCCCCGCCAGAAGCAATCCGTGTTGCATCGGAATCGACGACATCTTGAATCTCCAGTCGTTCTCGCTTTCCCAAGTGGTACGCCCCAACGAGAGCGCCCAGCAAAAGCATGGAGGCCAGTTCCACGCCGATCAGGTATGGTCCGAACAGGGTCATGCCCACCTTTTTGGGGCCGACAGAGAAGGTTCCCTTGCCGGCAACTCCAGCTCGCGATAGCAAGTAAGCCACTTCCGCGATCAAGATCGCTGATAGGATGCACGGTCCTATCCACATCCTAGGTACGAGCCACATCCGTTCCATCTCGGTTGTTTTGGGACCGAGGTTGAGCATCATGACGACAAACACAAAAAGAACCATGATCGCTCCCGCGTAGATGATCACTTCCAGGGCCGCGATGAAGGGTGCACCCAGCGTGTAAAAGATCACAGCTACTGAGAGCAACGATACAATCAGGTAAAGCAGCGCGTGTACGGCGTTCAATCGAGTAATGACCATGACCGTGGCCAGAATCGCCACCGCCGCCGCGACATAAAACATTGCATCCATAAATGCTCTCAGGGCATTAAACTATGTCGGTCCGTTACCGGGGCCTCGTGCTCGGACTCACCCTTGTTCTTCCCGCCAATCTTGACACCGGATACACGCCAGAAGTTGTAGCCGGGATATTTACCGGGACCATCGATTAACAAGTGCTCTTTCTCGTAGACCATGTTCTGCCGTTGGTACTCGCCCATTTCCACATCTGGAGTAAGCTGGATGGCGTACGTAGGACAAGCATCCTCGCAAAGGCCACAAAATATGCAGCGAGAGAAGTTGATGCGGAACCACTCCGGGAAACGCCGTCCCTGTTCGTCTTCGGTTGCCTGCAGCGCGATGCAGTCTACAGGGCATACCACGGCGCAGAGATAACAGCCCACACAGCGTTCCCCGCCATCCGGATCACGAGAGAGAATAATGCGGCCACGATATCGCGGGGCCAGGTAGGCTTTATGTTCGGGATACTGCACCGTCACTCTTGTATGAAACATATGCAGGAGCACATCCCAGATGGTTCTCAGCAGACTTAACATTTGCGGCCTTCCTTCCTGATCAATCCCCTCAGGTAACGGCTTTTAGCGATGTGCAAGCACAACTGCACCGGTCACCAATATGTTGGCCAGCGCCAAGGGCAACAACAACTTCCATCCCCAGGACATGAGCTGATCAAATCGAGGTCTCGGCAGCGATGCTCGCAGCAGAATAAAAAAACAAATGAACAGAAACATCTTGATGAAAAACCAAATGATTGGGGGCAGCCATGGACCCAGCCATCCACCAAAAAACAATACTGCGATCAAGGCCGAGATCAGCGTGACGCCAAGATACTCGCCGACGAAGAACATTCCAAACTTCATTCCCGAATATTCCGAGTGGTAACCGGCAATTAGCTCGCTCTCGGCTTCGGGAAGATCAAACGGCAACCGCCGGGTCTCCGCGAGGCCGGCGATAAGGAACAGGACAAACCCCAGGAACTGGGGAATAACGAACCACATTTTCCGCTGCGCTTCGATGATGTTGGCAAGATCGAAAGAACCCGCCAGCACGACCACTCCCATGAGCGAAAGCCCCATGAAGACTTCGTAACTCAGCATCTGGGCTGCAGCACGCACCCCACCCAACAAGGAGTACTTGTTGTCCGAAGACCAGCCGGCCAGTACCACGCTGTAGACACCGAGCGAAGACATAGCCAGGAAGAAGAGCAATCCGATGTTCAGATTGCTTACGATGATGCCGGGCGCAATCGGGAGCACCGCGAAAGTCATTAGCACGGTTACGACAATGATTGCGGGCGCGATAATGAAGACAGGCTTGTCTGCGAAAGGAGGGACCCAATCCTCCTTGGCGAATATCTTGATCATGTCCGCGAGAACTTGCAGAAGGCCAAAAGGTCCAACGCGGTTAGGCCCGTAGCGGTCCTGCCACAAAGCCAGTAACCGGCGTTCAAGCCAAATAAGCCCTGAGGCCAAGCTCAATGCCACGATGAGCACGCCGATGATGGTCGCAATGGGATAAGAGCTCGTCATGCTAGCGGCAGTTTGTCCTCGCGTTCTAAAACGCTTGTGATGGGCAGAGTGATTCCCTCCAAGCCAGACAGGCCAACCGGCAGGCCGGCAATACCCAGAGGTAACTCCACCTTAATTTTGGCGGGAAGACTGTAAGCAGTACCCGCAATCTCCATCTTGATTTGTTCACCCACCTTAACTCCAAGGCGGTCTGCCTCTTCCGCGTTGAGCGCCACGTAAGGCTTCGGAGTCAGTTCTGCAACTCCTGGGGCGAAGAAACTTAATTCTTCCGAACCGAAGATGTGATAAAGCGGGATGAGCAGCCATTGACTACTGCTGGGTACAAATAAGCTTGGCACCTTAGCGAAATACGCCCCCTGAACTTGAGGCTCTGGTTCAATCAAACGGACTCCTGGATCGCCTCCGCGTAATGGGCCGGCAATCTCCGTCTGGTAGAAATTGGTCGCTTGGATCGAATTCCAACCTGGCGACCAGAAGAAGGGAATGAGTGCTCCGGGAGGTTGGTCGGGAGTTCCCTCCATGGAGAATGAAAGCGGCGTATCAGGATCATCCGGCGGCTTGGGTTCGTGCACGCTGATGTTCGCCAGCATGGCCGTACGTCCACTGTAGCGTCCGGGCTGGCGTGGTATTTTCTCACCAGCCATGCGGAATGGCGCAGGAGGCGCGACCCGTCGGACCTGGGCTAGCGCGGAGATTTCTGTCGCCATGGCGGCGATTACGTCCTCGAGGTGTTTCCAGATGGCGCCTTCCGGCCGTCCGGCAGCGGCCATGGCATCGAGCAGCCACTGCCAGCTCGCCTGAATATCTCCTTCCGGGGCAAAGATCTGATAGGAGCGCTGCGCACGCCCCTCGCTACTCACCAGGGTGCCATCCGCCTCTGCGAATGTGCTGGCTGGAAGTGCAAGTGTGGCCTTTTCTGCGGTTTGATTCCGTAAATGATCAAGCACAATCACGTGTCGCGAGCGGCTTAAGAATGCGTCTACTAACTGCGTTGGTGCCCGCCGGTAGAGATCATTTTCCAAGATCATCGTAGTGTCCGCCGCTCCTTCGCGTACAGCTAGGAACGCTTGGCTGAGAGGAGTGGCACCCAACAGCGCCAGTCCAAAGCTGTTGCATTCCGGTACTGTGAAACATAGCCCAGCTGGCGATCCCGCCGCGTACAACGCTCGTGCAACGTTCGCTGCTGCCTGGATCACCGCTTCGTTGTTGCAACTGGGGCCTGAGATCACGAGTGGCCGTTGGGCCTTCTTCAGTGCCTGCGCAATCTCGTCGGCCAGAGCACGCAGGTTTTCGGGCAAGTCCGGAACGGTAGGAGATGCCTTATCCAGAGCATGAGCTATCGCAAATCCGAGCCGCGCTATGTCATCAGGAGCGGCATGGTACGTGCGCATCGCGACGTCATCTAAACGGGTTGCCCCCGGGCTGGCTATGAACAATGGTCCTTTTGCATCCTGCAGCGCCTCGCGCACGGCATGATCGTCCCAACGAGGAATGTGAGACTTGTCGCTGGCTTGCATGGGCTGCTGCCGCACCGACTGACGGAGATTCAATGCCATGATTGGGGCCACGTTGGTTACATCCTCGCCGAGGATGAGCACGGCATCCGAAAGTTCAACCTCGCGCAGCGACAATGAACGGCATGGACCAGTTCGCAAAATGTCGAGCATAATCAGCACCAAGCGGTATTGATGATCGTCTACGCCAGCGTAGAAACGGTCAGCTCCAACCAGCGTTCGCAAGACAAAGTTAGACTCCAGCGAAGCTCGAGGAGAACCGATCCCGATCACTTTGGATCCTCGTACAACGAGAGAGGCGAGATGTTGAACAGCTTCTGCTTTGGTTATGCTTGCCTTGTTCTTGTCACGTACGACGTGCGGTTGGCGAATCCGTTGACGGCTGTTGACGAACTCATAGCCGTAGCGTCCACGGTCGCAAAGGAAGTATCCATTTACTTCACGGTTGTAGCGAGTCACGATCTGGCGCAATTTGCCGTATCGTTCTCCCGGGGTTGTGTTGCAGCCCAATCCGCAGTGAACGCAGACTGACGGCGCCATTTGCATATCCCACTTTCGCGTGTAATGCTGCTTCAGAGTTTTGTCGGTGAAAACCCCCGTCGGGCAGACCTCCACTAAATTGCCGCTGAACTCGTTCTCCAGCACGCCGTCGGTTTGGCGACCGAAATAGACCTGGTCGCGCAAGCCGAACACATCAAAGTCCCTGCCTCCGGCATATTCACGATAAAAACGCACGCAACGGTAGCACTGGATGCAGCGGTTCATTTCGTGATTGACCAGCGGCCCCAGATATTGATTGCGGAAAGTGCGCTTGAGGAAGGAGTACCGGCGATAGTCATGACCAGTCATCACCGTCATGTCTTGAAGATGACAGTGTCCACCCTCGTCGCAGACCGGACAATCGTGCGGGTGGTTGATCATCATTCCCTCAATGATTCCAGCTCGGAAGGCGACCGCTTCGGGATCCTGAATGGAGATCCTCGTCCCCTCGGCAGCCGCCGTCATGCAAGCCATCACAATCCTTCCGCGTGTATCTTTCTCGTCCTTGAACTGCTTGATGGCGCACTGCCGACAGGCACCCACTGAGCCCATGGCCGGATGCCAGCAGAAGTAGGGCAGGTTGAGTCCGAGCGAGAGACAGGCATGCAGCAGGTTCTGCTTGGGATCCGCTTGGTGGGCCCGATCTTCAATATGAATCGTCGCCATGCTATCTCCAGGGGCAACGGTGCTCGCGGATATGCTGCTCAAAGTCCGCGTGGAAATACTTGAGGGCACTCTGCAGCGGCTCCATGGCTCCCGGCGCGAGCGCACAAAATGTGTGTCCAGGAGCATTAAACTTAGTCTGAAACTCCAACTTCTCCAGGTCTCCTGCCTGTCCTCGGCCCTCCTCCATTGCGCGCAGAATCCGTTCTGCCCAGTTGAGCCCGCTCCAGCAGGGAGTGCACCAGCCGCAAGACTCTTGTGCGAAGAAGCGCTCCAGGTTCCAGACCATCCCGACAGGACATGTCTGATCATCCAGTACAATCATGGTCCCTGTACCCAGCCGGCTGCCCGCTTTCTGCACTTCCTGGAAATCCATGCGCACATCCAGATGTTGCTCGGTGAGGAAGTCCGTCGAAGCGCCACCGGGAAGCAAACCGCGAAGCTTCACACCATCGCGCATCCCTCCCGCATGTTCTTCCAGGATTTCGCGGATCGTTGTACCCATGGGCAGCTCCCATAGGCCTGGGCGTTTGACCTTACCACTTGCACCATAGAGCTTCGTTCCACCATCGGCAGTGTGGCTGAGGTTCTGGAACCAGTTGGGACCGTTATTCACGATGTGAGGCAGGTTGCACAGCGTTTCTACGTTCTGCACGATCGTAGGTTTTCCCCATAGTCCCGAAACTTGAGGAAACGGCGGCTTGGAGCGAGGATTTGCACGTTTGCCTTCGAGGGCATTCAGTAGTCCAGTTTCTTCACCGCACATGTAGCGGCCCGCACTGATGTGGAGATAGATCTCGAGGCTGTAGCCGGAACCGAGAATATTCCTGCCCAGATAATGTTTTTCGTAAGCCTCAGCAATAGCTCTGCTCAGTCGTTTCGCAGCCAGTGTGTATTCCGCTCGGAGGAAAATGTAGGCGATGTCCGCCTGGATGGCATACGCCGCTACGATCATGCCTTCAATCAGCTGGTGTGGGTCTCCTTCCAACAGCAACCGGTCTTTGAAGGTGCCCGGCTCCATCTCATCTGCATTGGCGAGCAGGTATTTGGGACGGGGCGCATCCTTACCCATGGGGACGAAGCTCCACTTCATGCCGGTCGAAAATCCAGCACCCCCGCGGCCCCTCAACTTGGCCTTCGTAACCAGATCCGTGATCGTGGCCGGAGTCGTTTGCAGAGCCCTGCGCACACTTTCGTACCCGCCTGCGCTCTCGTACGCTGCCAGGAGCAGCGGCCCATCGCCGTTGGACGGAATGTTTTTGGTAAGGGGCTTTTCCACTTTTCTGCCTTACTTATAGCGTTCAAGCAATTCGTCGAGTTTTTCAGGCTGAACATCGCCGTGCAGGTCGTTATCCACCATCAGTGTTGGAGCATGATCACAGGCTCCCAGGCAAACAATAGGCAGGACGGTAAATCGTCCGTCGGAGGTGGTCCCGCCCAGACTCACTCCAAGTTGCATGGCAAGGCGTTTGCACAGGCTCTCGCAGCCCATGATCCAGCAGCTCACGCTGTCACACACCAACACGACATGGCGTCCTACCGGTTTGCGAAACACCAGGTTGTAGAACGTCGCCACCCCGTCAAGTTCATCCGGCGTCATCTCGAGCAACTTGCCGAGATCGCGCAGACTCTCGTCTGACACCCATCCGCGATGCCGTTGAATGATCTTCAGCGCGTCAATTGAGACCGCCCGCTTGTTGGGATACCGGGAAAACTCGGCCTCGATCTCTTGTCGTTCTTCCACTGTCAACATGGTTCAACTTCCTTCATCTGTCTATGTCGGCCAGGACGAAATCAATGCTGCCAAGAATCGCGAGCAAGTCGGGAATCATCAGACCCCGGCACATCAGGGGAAGCATTTGCATATGAGGAAAAGATGGGGTACGGATTCGAGTGCGATACGAAACCGTATTGCCATCACTCACCAAGTAATAGCCGTTATTTCCCTTAGTCGCCTCAATCGCTCCGAGAGATTCGCCCGGCGGCACGACCGGTCCCCAACTCACACCCAGAAAGTGTGTGATCAAGGTCTCGATGTCGTGCATCGTGTGATCCTTGATCGGAGGGGTGGCTAACGGGTCGGCAGATTTGTATAGACCATCGGGCATGTTCTTGAGGCACTGCTCGATAATTCGCAAGCTCTGGCGCATCTCTTCCACACGCACCAACGCTCGGTCATAGCAATCACCGTTGTGTCCAGTGGGAATCTCGAAGTCAAGCTGGTCATAGCCGGAATATGGCTGCTTCTTGCGAAAGTCCCAGGCAAAACCGGTCGCCCGCAAGTTTGGCCCAGTAACGCCCCACTCGATTCCTTCTTCGGTCGTGAAGCTGCCCACTCCCTTGGTGCGAGCCTGGAAAATCCGGTTGCGCAGCACCATACGGTCATACTCACGCAGCCGAGGAGGAAAGTAGTTCAGGAAGTCACGGATCATGTGCTCCCAACCAAGGGGAAGGTCCTGGGCTACCCCTCCAATGCGGAACCAGTTGGGATGCATGCGAGCGCCGGTCACGGCCTCCACGATGCCAAAGGCCCGCTCCCGATCATTGAAGGTGAAGAAGACGGGTGACATTTGTCCCAGGTCCTGGGCAAATGTGCCGTACCAAACCAGGTGACTGATGATGCGAAACAGCTCTGCCATCATCACCCGAATCACCTGCCCTCGCGGCGGCACTTCGATGCCAGCCAATTTTTCAAGAGCGATGAGGTAGGCGAGATTGTTCATCACGCCGCCGAGATAGTCGACTCGATCGGTGTATGGAATGTAGGTGTGCCAGCTCTGGCGCTCTCCCATCTTCTCGGCGCCGCGATGGTGAAAACCGATTTCCGGTACCGTGTCGACAATCATCTCGCCGTCCAACTGCAGCACTATGCGCAGCACACCGTGCGTTCCCGGATGCTGCGGACCCACATTGAGAAAGATGAAGTCTGTATCTTCGTGGGCACGCTTCATTCCCCATTCCTCGGGGCGGAAACGCAGTGCCTCCTGCTCGGCCTCTTCTTTCTCCTCAGGGAGGCGGAAAGGCTCCATCTCGGTGGCGCGTGCAGGATGGTCCTTGCGCAGAGGATGTCCGATCCAGGTCTTGGGCATGAGGATCCGCGCCAGGTGCGGATGGCCTTTGAATGAAACGCCGAACATGTCCCAGACTTCGCGTTCATACCAATTCGCCGCAGGCCAAATGTCGGTGATAGTGTCTAAGCTCGGGCGTTCCCCTTTGAGTGGAACTTTGATGCGGACGTATTCGTTGCGCTCGAGAGAGAGCAGGTGATAAATGACAGTGAAGTTACTGTCGGGTTGGCCCTCGCGGTACTTTCTTGGCCGCTCGTCAATGGCAGTTACGTCGTAGAGCATGCGGAAAGGACGCGGAATTTCGCTCTTGAGATAGCGCAGTAGATCGTGAACACTCCCTTGGTCTATCCAGAAGGTTGGAATGCCGTCCGGCGTCGCTTGCGACGCAAGCAGCCCATCACGCACCCTGCCTTGGACATCTTCGTGAATACTGGGCTCGGCGATCGCCGGCATCATCAAACATCCTCCGGTGAGCGAAGCGTGGTGGCTTTCGCGCGTTCTGCCCACTTGAGGTCGCGCATCGACGGCATCTCGGGACGCGCCACTCCTTGAGGACCAACCACCCAACTCAATGGTCGACGTTCTCTGCCCACTGCCTTTTGCAGGAGTGTCAGTCCTTCCAGGAAAGCGTCAGGACGTGGCGGGCAGCCAGGAACATAAACATCGACCGGAAGAAACTTATCGACGCCTTGCACTACGCTGTAGATGTCGTACATGCCGCCTGAATTCGCGCATGATCCCATGGAGATGACCCAGCGCGGCTCCATCATCTGCTCGTACAATCGCTGGATCACGGGCGCCATCTTGATGAAGACCGTTCCCGCAATCACCATCAAATCTGCTTCCCGGGGCGTCCCTCGAATCACTTCCGCCCCGAAGCGGGCAAGGTCGTACTTGCTGGTGATGCTGGTGGCCATTTCCACATAGCAGCAAGAAAGGCCGAAGTTGAATGGCCAAATGGAATTCTTTCGGCCCCAGGCAAGGAGGTCCTCGAGACGCGAGAGGATCAGGCTACGACGCACTGCCTGTTCCATGGGCGCGCGGTCAGATTCCGCCGTTGATGGGTGGGAGTCGGTTTTAGTAATCGACCAGCGCATAAATTACTCAAGCTGCCGGATGCGGCGAGATCGTGGGCTCCAATCCAGCGCTCCCAGCCGCCAGAGGTAAGTCAACGCTGCAACGAGAATTGCGACGAAGACTGCAAGCTCGACATAGCCAGTCCAGCCCAGTTCACGGGCGGAAACGGCCCAGGCAAAGATAAAAACTGCTTCCAAGTCGAAAATCACAAAGAACAGTGCAGTGAGATAGAACTTTGCCGCTAGGCGGATTCGGGCGGAGCCTTCAGAGAGAATTCCAGATTCGTAGGGCGATCCCGTGGCTGGCTCGTTATGCCGCTGTCCCAACACGAAGGACACCGCTAGCATTGATGCAACCAGGAATAGCACCACCACGAAATAGAGGCCTAGAACCCAAAGATTTTCTGCTTGATCGTTCAGAAGCATGGCATGTAACCGTTTCGACCTCGATGCGCCTAAGCTTGCACTGAAAAGAAACTACGCTCGACAGAAATACTAGCTGTTGAGCGAGAAGAGAATTCCCTTCAAAGACACCATAATCAGGCGCTGCAGCATATCCTCACAATGGAAGGTTCGTACCAGAGCGCGAGACAATCGTAACGACGACAGATCGCCCGCGAAAAGTGCAGCATGAAATGTGAGGAAGCTAGTGGCGTGCTGTCTTCGATGATGAAAACTTCCTTGTAGTTGGTGGGAAACCGAGGAGCAGAGGAGCGTCTGTGAAGCGGATCAGCTTTGTGCTCATGTCCGTCCCGCCCTTCCGGTTGGATCTTACGGTGTGGGCTCTTCGCCGGCGGCCGACAAACCAAATTGACTGCTGGGATGGAGCTACATATCGACGTGTGCTGGAAGTCAATGGCGAACCCGTGGAGGTTTCTGTGCAGCAGGATGGACCTGCTGACAAGGCGCACCTATTAGTCAACATGACCGCACACCGCCTGCCGCGGTCGGCACAAGAGGAAGTGAAGAGTCAACTGGAGCGAATGTTGGGCTCGCGGCGGGATCTTTCTTCCTTCTATCGGCTGGCGAGGCAGGATCCGAAAATAGCACCTCTCGTTGTAGAGTTTCGTGGACTCAAGCCGCCACGTTTTCCTACGGTGTTTGAAGCAGTGGCCAACGGCATCGCCTGCCAGCAGCTGTCGTTGTTGGTCGGCATTCTGTTACTCAGCCGCCTGGCAGGTAAATATGGCCAAGCGATCGGTAGCTCGGATGTTGCATTGCGCTCTTTTGCCAGCCCAGAGGACTTGTCTGGCGCACGTTCCAATTCGCTAAAAGAACTGGGCTTCAGCCGTCATAAGGCCGAGTTCTTGCTGGCATTGGCGTCGAAGCAGCGCCATGGGAATCTGAACCTCGAGAAGCTGGAATGTTGCAACGACGAGACAGCAGTCGAATTTCTGGAACAGTTACCCGGCATCGGCAGATGGACAGCGGAATATGTTCTGCTCCGCGGCCTTGGGCGCCTGAATGTATTTCCTGGTGATGACGTTGGAGCTCGTAACAATCTCGCGCGATTCCTGGACCGGCGAAAGCCATTGGATTATGAGGGGGTGCGTCGTGCCGTCGCGAAGTGGCAACCCTACGCGGGTTTCATCTACTTCCATCTGCTGCTGGCCCGCATCAGAGATGCGGGGTGGATGAACGGGACGAAGTGAAGGGCGCTTCAGCAGAGAGCGGCATGGATATCAGGAACACAAAACGGCCATTTCGAACTCGCGAAGCTCTTGCGAGTCGAGTGTTAAGACCTAAGAACCAAGGTCAACAATCGAGGTGGTAGTCATGAACATTTTGGACACCGTCGGCATTAGCCTGCCCTGCCGTTCCTGCGGGAGCACCTATCAGGTGCCACTCAGGGATGTGCTGCTCTCCCACACCATACTTCACGACGGCTGTCCGGCCTCCCAGGAGACAGAGTGCCCTCCGGTATTTCAGTCACGCCTGTTCGAGAGCAAGGACATTGAAGAGCTACAGCACGCCTGGAATCAGTTGGAACAGCGAGCGCGGGCTGACGGAGGCGAACTTGTTTTTATGGCAGCGGGCCCGTCAAGTGAAATGCAGCCCACTGATCTTGGCAAGGCAGTCGCGAGCTTAAGAGGGCAATCGCAGGCATCTGTTCCGATCCCCCTCGCGTCCGCACATACTCGAGAGCGGGTCGCAAAGCAATCCGGAAAACCCAAAAAGGCAAGGGTTGGCAAGCAGGCACATTCGAAATCGAGAACACGAAAAAACAGGAAGGTTGCATGACGGGCAAACGTTCAAGATCCGGCAGTGGCAAAGGGGATTGGGCATGAACGAGATCGAAAAGTCCACACGCATACTGCGCGAGGAACATCAGCTGATCGAGAATGCGCTCATAGCTATGGCCGACATTATCAAGAGACTTGAGAAGGACAATACGTTAGATCGTCACCAGCTCTGTGAAATGGCACACGCGTTCGCAACTTTCGTGGGCAGGTCGCATCACACGAAGGAAGATTTTCTGCTCTCCATGATACGTGCACGAAGAGGCTGCTCTGACGAGTACGCTGTTCGGACTTTCTACCAAGAACATCATTGCGTCGAAGTGCTTCTCGCCAGGCTCAGAAAAACAGCCGACGAATACTTGGACACTGCCGACCAGAGTACGGAACCGCTCGTTGGATCCCTGCGGGACGTGGTGGTTTTTATCCAGGGCACATGTGGAAGGCCGATCACGTCTTGTTCCCACTTGCGGATGATCTCCTGTCTGAAACGGATCAGGGAGTACTCGTCGAGCAGTTCAGTTGGATCGAGTCTGCCGTCGGCGGGGATGCTGACGAAGAATTGCGCGCCATTGTTGCGGAATTTATTCCCAAACCGAAAGCCGCATAATGAAGTGCATAGAACTGGAGCTGTGTTGCGAGGCTTCTTGTGCCTCGAGAAAGGCGGTACAACATGCTAGCCAAAAAGCCGACAACGAAAATTCTCGTGGATGGTGGTGATCCTGCCGAAACCCGTCGGATCAAGGATCTGCTCGGATTTGTCGATGGCCAGACGTCGAATCCGTCGCTGGTGGCGAAAAACCCTGAGATTCGAAAGCTTGTAGCCTCTGGCCGCCGATTGAGCGGCCAAGAAGAGAAGGAAGAGTACAGAAATATCGTTCGAAGCATCTCTCCTCTCGTCGGGGAAGCCGGAGTTTCGATTGAGGTATTTGCCGATCTCGGCACTACGGCGGAACAGATGTTTGCGCAAGCCAAAGAGATGTTTACCTGGATCCCCAACGCCTACATCAAGTACCCGTGCACGCACGAAGGTCTGCGAGCCGCGCAAATGTCAGTACGAGACCGAATTCGAGTCAACATGACATTGTGTTTTTCGCAGGAGCAAGCGGCCGCGGTGTATGCCGCGACCAAAGGATCGGTTGAACCTGTGTATGTGTCGCCTTTTATAGGAAGGCTGGATGACCGCGGGGAAGACGGCATGGATCTGGTCAAGAACATCAAGACGATGTACCAAACAAGCGACGGGCACGTCCATGTGCTGGCCGCCAGCATCCGTCATCTAGAACACTTGCTCTGCGCTTTTGCCCTGGAAGTGCAGCTTGTCACCGTACCAGCGCGGGTCCTCGAAGAGTGGGCAGCAAAGAGCTTTCCGATGCCAAATCGTGACTTTGCCTACAAAGCTGTCGGGGCAAGTGGTAAACCCCTGAACCAGCTGCCCTACAGGGTGCTGAAGCTAAACCAGCCGTGGGAGAATTTTGACATCGCACACGAGCTCACCACGAAGGGGATCGAGAAGTTTGTGGAAGATTATCAGAGCACCCTGAGGAGAACTGCGTGAAAACCAACAGAGGCCTTTGCCGCAGTTACATTGACCTGATGCCCTGATGTCTTTGTTTTCGAGATGAAGCGCCCGGTTGAATGCTTCAAGGCGATGTGCCCCGCATGACAGTGAAACTGGCTTCTCAATGTGTTTCATCGGCGGCCAGTGGTGACTTGAAGCTCGTTCGAAGGGGACACGCTGAAAAGCTGTTTACCCACTATTGCCGAGGGCCGTCCTGGTAACAACGCTCGCGGTCGCCTGACATCATGTGATTAATGGATCAGCTGATCTGGGTTAGACTCGTACTTTATAGGGCTTCAATTTTGGGTTCCTCATGTCAAAAAACCATCTCCACCTAAAACCACTTCAGGCGAAACTTTTGGTTTGTGCCTTGGGGCTGCTGGTATTCGTAATCGATATGGCGGTTTCCGCTGACCTCGATATCGCCATCTTCTATTGCTTCGTCATTGTCCTGTGTTCCTGGAGCGGTTCGCTGGCCTTCTTGTGGACGGCGGCAGCAGTGTTCGCGGCAGCGACATTGCCGGGATTACTGGTATCCCCGTCTCCGGTTACACCTCTCTCCTGGGTGGATTGGGCGAATCGCATATTTGGGATGGGTGCTCTCTTGCTGCTCGCCGTATTTATCCACCTTAGGATGCAGAACTTTCAGTTGCTGGAAGACACGATCAATGCAAAGAACAAAGCTGAAAAGGAATTCCGGGAGAGCGAAGCACGACTAAGACTGGCGCGGGTAGCCGGGCGTATCGGAAGTTGGGAATGGACTCCGATTCAGGATGCATATCGATGGATGCAGAAGCAGTGATCCTTACGGTTCGGGATTACGGTCGAGGAATCCCTCATGAGATCGTAAGGCAGTTTCGCGAGCATGGATCGGGCGTGGGAGTCGGACTGTCCGGCATGCGTGAGCGCATGAATGAGCTTGGCGGGAGTCTGGAAATCGTATCCGATCATGGCGAGACGACCGTCTCCGCCAAGCTACCGCTCTCGATGCCTGAAGTGAAACAGGTACACCTCACAAGCGTGGCATGATTGGTCTTCTGTGTTGCAGCCAGAACATCCTATGATTACCAAGGGCGCTGAAGCCAGATCTCCTGCGCGATAGTCTAGCCTCTCCGGTTTTTTAACGTCTCCGATTTCGGCATTGGTCTTGAACTCGCGTACGTGCTAATGCCCTTATGGGCTGTCCTGCTGGCCATTCAGTTGGGTGTTTCCGAAGGCCGTCGCAATCGAATCGCACCTTCAAGTTCGTTCGTGCCGCTTACATTTGGCTGCTGATTTCATGGGCTGCTGATTTCGTGCGGTATGATGCCGTTCTTCCCGCTCTATGGAGCGCTCACGCACCAGGTGTTCGCGCACACGTATATGGGATCTCACCGGCACGCCTTCACCGTCGGCTTTATCAGCATGATGATCCTGGGAGTCTCTGCCCGCGTGGTTCCGATCCTGGCTGGCGTCGACGCGAAAAGGATGAACTCCTTGAGGGCACCGTTTGCGTGGTGGCATCGAGCTATGGCGCACGATGAATCTAGCCGCGAAAGTCCGGCCGACATCGATGCCCACGCCATTTCCAGCTCCGGTCCGTTAGCCTAGCCGCCGCCTACGCTTCCGAGTATGGCTTCGCACAATAAACTCCACGCCGGAAACGAAGGTCAATCACGCTCAGACGCTGGCGAAAGTCCCGCAGGCACGGTTCCGCGCCACTATGGCATGCTGAAGGCGTAATCGAGCTAGACGGTCGCACGGTGCTTATCCGGGACTCGAAAGCCTTGGAAGCGGAGATGGAAAACGAAGAGTAACCGCTCACAGATTGTTTGCTTCGCTGCAACGAAGTGGATCTGGTCTCCCACATCAACGGTACACACCGCAAATACACGAGGGAAGAAATCGCGAGAGTCGGGCTAGCGGACTTTGAGAAAGACCAGCACCAGCACATTCATTTAGAAAACAACCTCCTATTTCCTCGGGCAATTGAGATGGAACGAGCGCACCGAAAGGAGCAAGCCCAAGTTGTTCGCACCGGCAACGTGCATCGAGAACCAGGTAGGGGGTCGCTAACGGTCGAGGAGATTTTCGAGATTTCGCGGGCGCGGGAGAAAAGTCTCTCACGCCTGCTGATTCTCTACATCACGACCGGCGCTTTCATGCTGCTGAGGGGACTTGCTCGGCGTTTGGAATCTGCTCGCGATCAGCAGCCATCGTACCGTCAGTCGGCGCGTCGCGATGACGCGATTCAAATGGCGTGGCAACCTTTTTCGGGAGACCGAAGGGTGGTCGGCAAGCGGCAACAGTGCCTGGTCTCCCAGGTAGCGCTCGAATGAACAGTGTTGTCGCCGGGCGGGACTTTCGCAGGGTAGACAGCTTGCAATCACTGCTGATGAGGATCTTCCAACACCCGTGATCGATGGTTCTTGTCGACCCCACGAGACTGCCAGCCAGGCTGGAGTGCGCAGGCTTTGGAGACGTCAGAGTAGAACCTGGTGCGGGACGATTTCGGTTCTCTGCCCACCGTCCTTACTCTTAAAATCATCAAAGACGACGGTCAGCATTTGCTGGCAGTGAACGAAGAACTGATTGGCCGAACCTCCACTTGGGTTTGCCCCATCACATTTGCGTTGGCTTGAACACTTGTCTCTCTCGAACAAGGCTTTGCCTCCTGTGACAGACATCCTTCCCAAACGGTACGAATGAACCATTTAACCGATGAGTGCCAGGTGCGGAAATATAGACAAGACAAACGAACTTACGAGGAGAAAAGCTGATGACAGCAAAATGCGCCAACCCATCCTGCCCAGCGTCATTTCATCGATTGCGCGGAGGCAGACTGTTTCGTTTTGAGGTGCAATTACCTTCGAGTTCCTGCCGCGATGTACCGGAAACCGTTCGCAGCATGAAATCGGGAGTTGCTTCTGTTTACTTCTGGTTGTGTGAAAAATGCGCGTTAACCAAGACTTTGAGCTTCGATGCCGCTCGAGGGCTGAGTATCGAGCCAATTGAAGAAATTTGCTGTCTTGCGGAGAGCACGCAAAATCGGCTTGCGGCAACGATGGATCAAGCCGCGTGACGTTTGGACGGAAAGGTATCTCAGGACGAGGAGGGCTCGGTTCTCATGGCTTATGTAATTGCTGAACCCTGTATTGGAACGAAAGATACGGCATGCGTAGATGCCTGCCCGGTTGATTGCATTCATCCGAAGAAGAACGACGATGAGTTTGCCACGGAAACTCAACTGTACATCGATCCAGTGGAATGTATCGATTGCGGCGCTTGTGTGCCGGTTTGTCCTGTTTCCGCGATCTTCGCCCTCGATGATCTGCCGGGAAAATGGAATCAGTACGGCGAAATCAATGCGAAGCATTATACGCGCTGAGCAAGACCGAAACATCCTTAGGAGGAGCAGTCGAGGGATGAACGCAAAGGCAACGCAAGACGAACACCGCATCATTGATCAGGTTGTAGGTAGCATGGCTGTGCTCGTCGAAAAGCTCGAATCGGGTCGGGAAGTCGAGCAATCGTATTCACCGATTTATCCGAATTTCTTCAGACCTTTGGGACATGTGCCACCATGGTAAGGAGGAGGCTTATCTCTTCAAGTTTCTCGAGAGAAAGGGAGTCCCGGTGAGTTGCAGTTCTCGTTCAGGAGCATGAGAGAAGCCGAAAGCTGATCTCTGATCTGACGTTCGAGTCGGAGCCCCTACCGTCGCATTCCGAATGATACGGCAGCTATAGCACCATGTTTTCTTTTTCAACATCGTGTACTAAGCCGCACGATCCTTCACGTCAGCTGACGTTGTGGAGCGAGCGCAGTGGGCGCAACAAAAGAAGTGACCCTTGACCTCCACGCCGTGGCCGATGACCCGGCATTTGCAGTGCTCGCAAATCGGGGCCATCGCCTGGATCGCGCACTCGAAGCTGTCGAAAACATGACGTACACCGGCTGCCGTCACCTCGAAAGCCTTGTCGTACTCGTTGCCACAAACTTCACAAATGGGCATGTGCAAACCTCCGTGGGACAGATTTAATAGTATTTATCAAACGGCGTATCGCGCGTGCCGCTGCTCTTTTGTTCCTCCGGGCCAGGAGATGGAGATCAGAAAGGCACTTTCCTCTAGCGCTTCGACGTGATGGAGGAGTCCGTATTCCAGCGCCAACAGATCGCCAGCACAGATCTCAACCTTTTGATCGGGCAGACGTACTCGAGCTCTGCCCTGAAGCAACTGAATCGACACCCGGCCATCTACATGATGCTCATTCATTTTCGAGCCGGGCTTCATAAGGACAAGGACGATATGAAAATCGGGATACTTCGCGAGTGTCCTGGAACTGCGGCCCGTGCTTCGTTGCCACGACTCTTGGTTTCGCAGTTTCCCAAGCTCATCTTCGAGATGAAATTGCAGCGCGGCTCCCGCCAGGAAAGGTAGCCTGTTTAGAGCAGCGCGGCTTACATCGAGGGCCGACAAATTGGTTGTCATGTTCACTTCCTTCTTTATGCTTTTTATGATTCTTATGATGCGCCCTGACCGGAGGGAGTTCGAGAATGATTAAGACGACCTGTGCGCGGTGGCTGTACGGGACCTGCTCATGGATCCAGACCAGGCTAGATGCGGGAGGGCGGTGCGTTTATGAGCGCCCGTCCGCATTGGCATTCAATAAATGGCCCTTCCTACTCGTAACGCTGATCTGCCTGACTCAATGAGATCGCGGTAGAGGGTCACCTCTGTCCCGGGTCTTCCCGCACTTGCCGAGGATTGCTGGAAGGCAACGAAGACCCAAGCTGGGATTCCAACCACGTTCGGAAGGCGTTCCATCCGGCAGTTTTTCTGGTTTGATCGAATAGGCGACCTCGGCTCCTGCATACGGCGGGTTTTTCACCACTGAATGAAATTGCCACTGAGTATTCCAAAGTCTCGGACGCTCATAGCAGGCGAAAACCTTGTTTCGTATTGATGGATTGATCACACACCACATGGTGGTCGTCGATAAAATTTCCCGAAAAAGGCGAAGAGAAGGCGCAAGGTCTGCAAATTGGATGATTATGCACTTGACACAGATGGCTGTCAAGATATAAGATTTCCACATGACAGAGGCTCAGGCAAGACTGATTGCTTCATTGGAAAAGGAAATCAAATCTGCGCTTGAAAGAGCGAAATGGCTTGATGATCTCGCGGCCGCAGGTTCGCTCGATAGGCAGATGGCAGCACTGCAATCAGAAGCAGAAAAGCAGTCAGCAGAAAGTTATCGCAAGATACGCCAGACGATGATTGAAAGGTGGGGCCTATGAAACTGATAGATGTACACAAGGCATTCGCAACTGACGAACAATGCCTCTCCTACCTCGAAAACAAGCGCTGGCCGAATGGGGTTCGCTGCCCAATCTGCGGACACGCTGAAGTCTCGAAGATCACGCGCAAGAGCAAGACGAAGAACAAGCGTGCACAGATCTATCAGTGCTTAGAGAAAACCTGCAAGCAGCAGTTCTCGGTCACCACTGGAACAATTTTCCATGATTCGCACCTCCCCTTATGGAAATGGTTCACAGCGATTGCGCTAATTGTGGATGCGCGAAAAGGAATGTCAGCCAATCAACTGAAACGCCATTTGGGCTGCAACTACCGCACAGCATGGTACCTCTCGCATCGCATCCGTGAGGCGATGACGGAGCCCGACGCCGAGAAGCTCACAGGCACCGTAGAAATTGATGAGACCTATATCGGCGGAAGGCAGCGCGGCTATCGCGGGAAATTGAAGAATAAAGATGTGGTTATGGGCCTTCGTCAACGCGGCGGTGGTCTTCGGCTAGTTCATGTGCAGAGCAATTCCGCCGAGCACCTTGGAGAGCAGGTAAAAAAGCACGTCGCGCCGGATGTGAAGCAGGTCATCACTGATGAATGGCCAGCCTACATTCCTGCTTTCATAGATGCAGGCATTAAGGGCGGCCAGCACAAGACGATCCGCCATAGGGACAAAATTTACGTCAAGGGCGAAGTGCATACGAACACTGTGGAATCGGCATTCTCTCTATTCAAGCGCGGAATCGTGGGGCAATACCACAAGGTCTCTATAAAGCATTTGCAGCGCTACCTGAACGAGTTTTCATTCCGTTTCAATCGTCGCGAGGATGCCGATTTGTTTGAGCAGACCGTCAACAGAATGGCAACAGTTAAGCATTTGCCATATACCAAATTGACGGAGGAACATGCATTCACGCCTTTTGTAAGACCTAGCTAAACTGTTGAAAATATTCAACAATATCCTATAAATCCTTTAATTTCAATGGTTCACGTCACCTCCGTAACCCAACTACTGGCTTGACAGAGTTGTCATCTCCGTAGCATTATCCCTTCTGGGTTTAGGTGCATTTGTAGCGATTATGTCGGATATTGCATCTAATACCAATAGGAGGGAACTAGGGAGAACATGGCAGTAGCGGAAACAATTCGCATAAGCCCCACTGATGATGAACAGCCCAAAATGGCAGAGCTGTACCGCCTGCTCGTCCATTCTGGGAAAGCTGCATTAATTGGACCTGGGCCGGAGTGCGAAAAAATCGACCTTCCGGATTCGGTCTATCAAACCCTGCTTAAAGTAGTGGAAACGATGCAGGAGGGCAAATCCATAGCCGTTATGCCCCTCATGCAGCAAATGACAACGCAATCGGCCGCTAACTACTTGGGTATTTCACGCCAGTTTTTGGTGAGGGAAATTGAGGGGGGGAAGATTCAATTCCACTACGTGGGAACCCATCGCCGTATCTATTTGAAAGACATTCTGGAATATAGGGAGACACGAATGCGAAATCGCCGTGCCTCAATTCAGCGCATGGCGCGGAAAGCAGAAGAGTTGGGCGATTACGATACATTCGTTCCGCCCGACCAAGACTGATGACGGATGGCAAACTTTCCAGTCATCATTGATGCTTGTGTTTTGGTTCAAGCTGCCGTTCGGGACACGCTTTTGCGGTTAGCCGAACGGCGGCTTTTTATTTGTCGGTGGACGGATGAAATCATCGATGAAGTTGTTGGCGTTCTAAAAAACAGATTGCAGCGCTCACCAGAGCAAATTGAGCATTTGACATCAGAACTGCGAACGTATTTTGCTGACGCGTGGGTGGAGAGTGGTTACAAGCTGCTAGTTCCAGCGATGTCGAACGACCTCAAGGATCGTCATGTCCTAGCCGCTGCAGTTAAAGGTGGGTGCGAGGTGATCGTCACGTACAACATCCGCCATTTTCCCAAAGAAGCTTTAGCTCCTTTGGACGTAGAGGCAATGACGCCAGATGAGTTTTTGTTGGGTCTATATTTCCTCAGCCCAGAGATAGTTGTCCACGAACTACATGAACAAGGTGCGGCGCTCAAAGAAAAGAAAAGCTTGGCTCAGGTGCTCGCAAGTCTAGAAATTTGCCAGTGTCAGAAATTTGCCGCACTGATCAGAGAAAAACATAATCTATCTACTTGAGCCTCTTGTCTGATTGTGGACCACTCTGAATCAGCCTTCCCAAAACTTCATCGAAAGCCTTCTTTTCAACCTTGACACGAACCTTGGGCATGTCCCGGTGCAAGGTTTTACGACGCTTTTTGCCCGGTTTGGTTGATTTTTTTTGCATTTCGCCCTTGTTTTCCACAATCCGCACTCGGCTTGCACAGGTGCACTCTGGGCTACTATCCGAGGCGGTGGAGGGTGACTGCTTGGTAGCAGGCCCGGTCTTATAAACCGGAATTCCGACGAGGAACGGTGTTCGATTCACCCACCCTCCGCCAGCCTCTCGCAGAAGTTTATAACATTTCTTCTGCGCTCCCGACGAGGGAATCTGATATAAATTTCGCCTTCCCCGAAAACTTAAAAGGAAAGGTGTTTATTAAATGCCAATTTCCGTCCATCAGAACGAGACCATAACCGCTGCCAGCTTCGTAATCGAGGAACATTATTTTGTGAACTGCAAGCTGAAAAATTGCCGCCTGATCTACTCTGGCGGAGGCTACGAATTCATCAATACGTCCTTCGAGAATTGCGCTTGGACGTTTGTCGAACGGGCAAAGGATACGGTGCAATTGTTAATGACGATTGGGATGTTGAAGCAGGGACAAACTCCACCTGCAAACATACAGGGAGCATCTGGTTCACCATCCAAAATGAATTAGAGTTGCGCTTCCCCACGCGCTTCTTTTCTGCCCTGTCACGGTTCTCAGACATTACGATTTTCTCCCTTCTGTGTCAAATGCATAATCGTCGCAAATTGCCTGGTCTAGAAGAAGAGATTGTCAAGGACGGGGTTGGAAGCGAGGAACAAACCTGTCCTTCTAGTCGGGGGGAGAAAAACGTTTACTACACCCGCCATCGCCAGCAGTGGTTGGACAAGATCCAGGAACCTGGAGTGCGCCGGCGAGCCGAGCGACTTTATCTAGAACTCGACATGTTGCAGCACTTGCGTCAACAAGCCCGCCGCGAGCTATTAGCGGAGAGTCGGAAGCACAGCATCACCTCCAAACTACGGCAGATTCCCTCGCTGGGGCCGATTCGATCGGCTTTGGCGATAGCACTGATTCAGACTCCGAATCGTTTTCGCACGAAACGTCAGCTGTGGACCTACGGCGGACTGGGCTTGGAGACTCGCGACAGCGGCGAATACCACTATGTCAAAGGGCAAGTGCGACGGCGCAAAAAGCAAAAGTTCGTCCGCGGTCTGAACAGGGACTACAACCACGATCTGAAAGGCTTGTTCAAAGGTGCCGCGATACGAGCCAGTATCCTCCCCGGACCGTTTCAAGATTTTTACCAACGCTCCGTGGCCAAAGGCATCGAGCCGACCATGGTGCGGCTGACGCTGGCACGGAAGATCGCCGCCATCAATTTAACTCTGTGGAAGAAAGGAGAGAACTTCGACGCCGACAAGGTGAAACCGCAAGCAGCTTGAGCGTCTCGGTAAAAGAGCCCTGCTCCATCTCTGATGATTCCTCGTCGGGTGATGGTCGATCGCTTCTTGAAACACTCGGGTTCGAGAGTGAGCATCCTTATCGCCTGTAGGCCCACACAAGTGTCATTGGCACTGGGCCTCCGTGAAATCCCTTTGCCCTCTCGGATAACCTAAAAAAGCACTAGGCCACCGAGCCTCAGATAGGTCTATGTGTTGCCACCAAGCAACACCACCGCTTGCCAGTTTCAAGACCGGGATCGGCGTTGTCGCGACTCGACAAGCATGCAGCTGAGACGGAATGACGCAGAATCTGCACCACTAGAGGGCAGAAAACCGAAAACCCGCGCACCTCTTCGAAGAAAAGGGTCTGGAAGCGAAGGAACCAACCTATCATTCCAGTCGAGGGAGAAAACTGTCCTTGACATTCCCCTCTTATAGGCCAGGCGATAGCGCACCCAAAATCGGTTTTCGCCGCTACCGTTTTGTTATCACTCCACAGGCAATGCGGTCACCGGCATTCCCGGCAGGATCGGTTTTCATGTCGTCAGCGTGGGCATGGATAACCAGTGCTGTTCCGCCATTGCTGAAAATCGAGTGGCTGTCGCTGCCCCAATTCACGTCTTTGTTGACAATCTGCGTCATGGCCTTGCCATGCGCATCTACGGTAAAGTTTTGCATGTCGCCAGCGTGGTGGCCCTCAGGATTTTCCAGCCCGTGTTTCTTGTTGTCTGGATTGAAATGAGGCCCGGCTGACTTGAAATCGGGGGCATCACACTTGGCATTTTGATGGATGTGGATGGCATGTTCTCCCGGAGGCAAATCATGCAAATTGAGTTGGATCACCATGCCGTCGCTCTCATACATAAGCGCGGAACCTACGCTCTTGCCCTGCGCGTCCTTCAGTTCGACGCCAACCTTGGCGGCGCTAGGCAAGGCCAGCGTTAAGACGGTGAGAAACAGCGCGGCTACAAACGAAGTGTGAGTTCTCATGCCAAAATTATAGCGACGCAGGCAGTCGCGGCGATGATTGTTGTTAGCAGGCGTATCATGGCGCTTTGCACTTTTGGATCCGCCTGAATCGGAGGGGAGAGAGCATTTTGCCGTCTGTATACCATCCCAACAACTGACGCGCGGCGTGGCCAAAGCTGGTCGACGAACACAAACGGCAGTCGCAACGTTTTTCTTTAGACGGCTTGCTTTTCGTCCTTCGTTGCAGATTAGGTAAGAGAAAGCGCTTCGCTGCGAACAAATCCAGAAGTGAAGATGCTGGGCTTCGAATGTCAGGAAATGGGTTCATTCCCAGGCTGCTGCTTCCGCCTTTCTTGAATGCGACTTTCAACCGCAAGTCTGTTCATGACGGCATTCATCACGTAGCCCGAGATGGTTCGGCGGTCCCGCTTGGCGGCGAGTCGAATTCGTTCCGCTTCCTCTGAGGTGCAGTAAATCAGAAGAGCAGTCCGCTTATGGATATTCCCGGTCATCGCCCACCAAAGCCATAATAGCAAGTGCTATCAAAAGATGATGAACTGTCTATATTGACAGTTGCGGTTTGAAGAGATGTTCGAATACTGTATTACTAAGCTGAGTAGCGCGAATGTATCTGCTGTAGCCAACGCGCTGGAAAACTCGCCCGCTTCGGCCAGCCCTTGCCGCGTTATTCGTTGGAGTTCTTCCTTTTGCGGCTTTGCCTATTAGCCATGAACTTCAGGTGCGCTTCCGGTTAAGCGAATCCACCGAATTATTGCAAGAAGTCCTCCTTGGTCGAGAGCAAAATGACTACGACGACCGTTCAAGCGCCGATTCGCTCACTAGTAGGGCAATGATCTGGAGCCAAGAATTCAATAGTGAACATGAATACGGAGAGTTCTTATGCACTTGATAGCGTTTCCAGGGGCGAGACAGAGCGAGAGAGAGAATCTTTCCAGAGTTGTCGAGAATCAAACGAGACTGCATAACGCGTTGAAGTTGCTGTTCGATCTTCTCGAAAACTACGGCCCAATTTGGTATACGCAGCGATACCACGATGCGGCAAAATCCGCCCTAAGGCTGCCAGTCTCGCACGCGCACACATTGAATAAACGCAATAAAGCCTTAAAAAAGGCTGCATGATCGCATTGAGGTTGCTTGTAGGATTTTAGGCAAGAATGGGTCGGCCATTGGACGGTATTACACGGTTGCCAAAAGCGCAGATGTGGCAAGTGAAGAATTTGGCCCTTTGGAAAGCCTACGCGAAGCCACTGCAAGACGCAGGCCGGGTGGAGATCACAAATCTCGATGTGCTCGGCCCGCGCGTGGATGGTTCGAAATGACAGAGTTTAGCAAAGTTGGGCAACAACCCTAACGCGGATGAAAGAGAGAATTGACATGAGTGTCTCTCCGCGTACTCCGGATGTTTTGCTGAGGGAAACGTTTTTTACCCCTCATACTTCCGTAATAAGTTTCCTAAACAAGATCCACGCTGGCGAACGAGAGAAGAAAGAGCTAGTTGAGTGGGGTGAAAACCTAGAAATCACTGGACGGAATACGAAAATCACTGCTTGGCGATGGAGTTTCAACACAGGATTGTTGGAGTACGCACCTCGCTTCCGGGAGGTTTTCGGTTTCGCTCCATTCGAACCTGTGACTTATGACACATGGGTCGGCCATATGCATCCTGACTCCCGCGAAAGGGCCAAGAGTTCATTGGCGGACTTTCTCGCCGGCAGCACACGAGAATATCATAACGAACAGGCGTATGTTACTGCTGGCGGCGAAATTCACTGGGTGGAAACGCGCGGCCTAGTGGAACGCACTCACTTGGGAAAGCCTAAGCGGCTAACTGCGATCTGCTTTGACGTTACTAAAGCGAAGAACCTGGAATTGGCGTTACGCGAAAGCGAGCAGCACTTTCGTGCCTTGTTTGAGCAAACCGCTGTCGGCATGGCACGCCTTGATTTGAAGGGTAGCTACATACAAGTTAATGATAGGTTTTGTGACATCACGAAATATTCGCGGGAAGAGCTGCTGCGGATGGGCGTGTCTGAAATACGCACGGGGGAGACCACTAAAGACCTCGACCTGCGCAATAGACTCCTCTCCGGGGAAATTCCGCGCTTTACCACAGAGGAGCGCTATGCTCGGAAAGATGGAAGTATAGCTTGGGTTCTCCGTACTCTGTCCTTGGCGAGGAACGGTCTGCTCGCCCCACAATACTTTATTGCTGTTATTGACGACATCACGGACCGGAAACAAATGGAACAGGAGTTGAAAGACGGAAGACAGCGCCTGGAGGCTGCGATAGCCGCCTCCGGCACCGCAACGTTCCGTTTGGGACCTCTAACTGATGAATGGAGCTGGGATGAAAACATGGCTCGGCTGTTTGGCCTCGCTCCTGGACAAGCTCTGAAAAGCTTCGACGACGTCCTGAGCGCCGTTGTGGCCGAGGACCGCAACGAACTTATTGAATGTTGCAATCAGTGCGCGAAGGAAGGCAACAACTGCGAAAGTGAGTTTCGCGTGAATTGGCCTGATGGTTCCGTTCACCATCTTTATGCCAGAGGAGAGGCATTTTGCGATGAGAACCGGGGGTTGACGCACATAACCGGGGCATTTCTGGACTTGACGGCACGAAGACAGATGGAGGTACAAATCGAAACCTCAGCGCGACTTTCCGCCCTGGGCACGATGGCTGGAGGGGTAGCCCACGAGATCAACAATCCTCTTTCCATCGTTCATGCAGCAGCGGCGGACCTTCTTCGTAGAGCTAAGAGCAGAACTGCGCTTTCGAGGGAAATTGTTCTGAGAAACAGCGAACGCATCGTTCAGATGGCTGATCGCATCGCCAAGATCGTTAAGAGCATGCGCAATCTTGCTCGCGAAGGATCGCAAGACAAAGTGCGCGCTACTCGCGTCGCCAAAATCGTCGAAGAAGTTCTAGAGGTTTGCAAAGAGCGCTTCAAGAATCACTCTGTGAAGCTGTTCGTCGCGAGCCTTGATCCGACCATAACCGTTTACTGCCGCGAGGTTCAAATTGCCCAGGTGTTGCTGAACGTGCTGCAGAACGCATTCGAGGCTGTTAGGGAACAGACGGGAGAAAAGTGGGTGCGTGTTGCTGTGGTGGTGCAAGGTAGCGCAGTCGAGTTTTCCGTGACCGACAATGGGCCGGAAATTCCGTCGCACCTCCAGTCAAAGATCATGGAACCTTTCTTTACTACCAAGGATGTGGGTAAAGGAATGGGGTTGGGACTCAGCCTTTCCCGGAAGATCGTGGAGGACCACGGAGGCAAGCTGGAACTTCTCAACGATGAGGGCCATACTTGTTTTGCCTTCCGACTCCCGCTATCTCTTCACAAGGAGCTTTATGCAGCTTAGCGAGGCGTCAATTCTTCTCGTAGATGATGAGCCTCTGCTACTAGATCTCATGAGAGAGTGGCTTCAAGAAATCGCTGCTGTTGTGTTCTGTGCCAGAGACGGCGTGCAGGCGCTACAAGTTATGGACGCGCAAAGGGTCGACTTGATTATTACGGATATCCGTATGCCGGTGATGGACGGCATTACCTTGCTTAGAAGAGTGAAAACCCACGCGTCGTATTCACCCAGTCTAATTTTCATTACGGGGTTCGCTGATATTCAAGTCCGCGACGCATACGACCTGGGCGCCGAAGCCCTGGTGGAGAAACCGATTGATTATGAGCGACTAATCGAGATAATGCGGCGAAGCGTTGTGAAGCCTCCGGGCAGATGGAAAAGGCGATTAGACCGCTCCGATTTCCGTTTTTTCAGTCGAAGATTTGAGAGTGTGTCTACTGCGTTGCAACAGCAGCAGATTGCGTTCGGTCGTGGCGGATTTTGCATTAGCAACGCCGGCTCCCTGGAATCGGGAGAGCAGATTAATATAGCGTTGGAGTTCATGGCAGACGGCTATACTCTCATTGGTCAAGGTATCATTCAATGGCTAGCGGCCCAAGAGGGGCGAATGGGCGTAGAGCTTAACTATGTCGCTAAGGAATCCCAATCACGCACCGTCCAACTTACGGAAGAAGCCACCAGCTTCATCCCGCGTACGACAGAAAGTAAACCTCAGGTCTTGGCTGCGTAGGCCCGCGTTTTCACCCCTAGGCTCCCTTATTGGAGCATGTATTGGCATTTCACTCGGACTCGGATTGACAGAGCAGTCCTATGCCGATTCACAGGACCGGGCCAACTCGTAATTATCCTTCTCTCGATATCAAGTGCTAACCCCATGAACATGCTTGCCGTGCCGCAAGGCGGTATGTACTCGGGCGTAACGCTGCGTAAAAGGCTAGTTTACTAAGAAGGTAATTTGCTTGCCGCAATCGCGGTCAAGAAAGGCGAAATCGCTACAGCCTGAATATCGGGAACGAGGATAAGCAGGTTCTCGTCGCGTTTACGCCTAGGTTGCCCAGAGCAACTTCGATCGGATTTATTTTGAAGGCTCTGCGGCTTCTGCTCCGATCGTTGCCGAGGATTATGTCATCGGTCTATCTGTGATTCTCACTTCACCTCTTGGTTTTTTTGTCGGACGCAGCGGTCCTATTTCTTTCTTTCGGACAGATTAGGTAAGAGGAAGCTCTCCGGGCGGACTGGCCTAATGGTCGCTGTATGTAAGCGAGAACCGAACCGGTAATAATTCAAAAACTTTCAGAGAGAGATTCCGAGCCTGTCATATCACGAGCATTAATCACAGAATCGCGACGCCGGGCCGCGCCGGGCCGAGCAGTGAGGAGCAGGAAATGGAAACCAAACCAGTCTTTCAGACAATTAGATTTCCTGAGCGGATCAAAGTTGGCGGCTCGGAACTGCCACGATCAGACAGTGAAGGAGCTTCAGCCGCGATCCGGTTGCTTACGCCTCAGGAGGTTGCGAACCGCCTTGGGATATCGGAAAGGTGGGTTCGAGATCATGCTACCCGTCGTTTTCCAGGGATTCCAGCTGTAAAGCTGGGGCCTCTGTTGCGATTCCGCTTATCCGATATCGAAGATTTCCTCATCGAGAACAGTGTTCCCGTCTCTTCCAAAAAGCGGGCTGCTGGTGTATGAAAAAGACTGTTCTCCGCGACCAGCGATGGACCATTAAGGAGAATGCCTAATGGCAATGGTCTATCAGAAAGGCAGAATTTTCGAAAAAGGAAAGCGGGTCAAGAAGTGGTATGGCCAGTTCCGCGTCTACAGAATTGATCGCGAAGGGAAGGAGGTCGAAAGGACTCGCAAAGTTGTTCTCGGGCTTAAGTCGGAACTTCGCAAATATGAAGCAGAGCAAAAGCTTACGCAGATCGTCGACAAGAAAATGGCAGGGATGGAAATGCCGGCTCGGCTGTGTCGACCATTCAGGCAGATGATGCAGTGACGTTCGGTTGGTTCGTCAAGGAGAAATATCTACCAATCAAACGTGGGCGATGGCGTCGTGCTACCAGAGACAAAACCGAATTTGAGATCAACAAGTATTTGGTCAAAGAATTCAACGACGCCCCGCTTAGGACTGTAGGACTCTTCGAATTGCAAAAGGTACTCAACGATTTGGCTGAGAAGTATTCAGAGTCGGTCGTGAAGCATGCGTTTGTAAACCTGAGATCCATTAAGAAGACGGCACAAAGGTTGAAATTCATCTCAGACAACCCTGGAGAGGAAACCAGGATGCGGCCACCAGGCCCGTCGAGAGGCCCACGATGACTTCAGAGCAGATCAATAGCCTGATCGGCGCCATCGAAGACCCGCACGACTTGTGCCTGATGTGTATTGGCCTGTTTTGTGCCACCAGAACCAGCGAAACATTCGGTCTTCAATGGAAGTCGTACCTAGAGGACAGACTGATCATCCACAGCACCGCCTACGAGGGAGAGTTGTATCGAGGTCGGGTCAAGACCGATGCCAGCCGGAGTGCAGTGCCAATCCCGGATGACATCATCCCGATCGTCGAGGCTTGGCGGCGTGCATGTCCCGACTCGTCAGACGAGGCGCTCATGTTCCCACTTTTGGTCGGGCAGAACGTAAGAAACAGAAGGTGCCGCGGCGGGCAAAGAACTTTCTCAAATGGCGAATCTACCCGATCGCAGACAAGCTGAAAATTCCAAGGAAGCTGGTCACGTTCCAAGTGATGCGGCGGACTCTGGGCACTGATCTCCAGAAGCATGGGACCATGAAGGACGCTCAAGGAGCCTTGCGTCATGCAAGCATCAAGACCACAGCTGATGTGTACGTCCAGGAAATTCCGGAGAGCGTGCGGGCAGCAATTAACTCGAGGACGCGCGCAATTTTGGCGAAGCAGCGACAGGCTTTGCCAAAACCTCAAACTAGAACGTGTCCCAATTGGGAGAAGCGAGCAGTGCAAGTGCCTGAAAAGAATGGCTCCTCAGGTAGGACTCGAACCTACAACCCTCCGGTTAACAGCCGGATGCTCTGCCATTGAGCTACTGAGGAGTGTGGTGATGCGGGATTGTCGTTACCAATAATATCATTGATATAGCACCTCGGGGAATCTGGCGGCCGCGCAAATCGGATCGTTTGCGGAGGACCTGCCCGGGGTGCTGAACTCGCACCGTGAGAAAATCGTAGACATTCATGCCGAACACCAGCCTGCGCACGGCCGCGTTTGCCGAGTCCGTGATTCGAGGAATGACGCGACTTGCCAACCAGTACGGCGCAATTAATCTGTCGCAAGGTTTTCCCGATTTTCAACCTCCAGACGTGGTCCTGCAGGCTCTCGAGCGTGTGTCCCAAAAAGGGCCGCATCAGTACGCAGTGACCTGGGGAGCGCCGAATTTCCGTGCCGCGCTCGCTCGAAAACAGTCGCGTTTCATGCAGCTGCCACTCGATCCTGATGAGAACATCGTCGTCACCTGCGGCAGCACGGAAGCCATGATGGTTGCGATGATGACCGCCTGCAATCCGGGTGACAAGGTCATCGTCTTTTCGCCTTTCTATGAGAACTATGCGGCCGACGCAATCCTCTGTGGTGCGGTCCCTGTTCATGTCGAACTGCGACCGCCGGAGTTTTCGTTCGATCCTGAGGAGTTGCGTCGGGCTTTTGCGCAAGGAGCGAAAGCGCTGGTCTTGTGCAATCCCTCGAATCCTTCGGGGAAGGTGTTCACCCGCGAGGAACTGCTTGTCATCGCGAATTTCGCCGAAGAGTTCGACGCATTTGTGCTGACTGACGAGGTTTACGAGCACATCGTCTATGCTCCGCACGAGCACGTATACTTCGCGTCCTTACCAGGAATGTTCGACCGCACTCTCTCCTGCAGTTCGCTCTCCAAGACATATTCCATGACAGGATGGCGTTTGGGGTACGTGATCGCTTCACCGACCGTGATCAACGAAGCTCGAAAAGTGCACGACTTTCTCACCGTGGGGGCTGCTGCGCCACTGCAAGAAGCTGCGGTGCCCGCATTGGAACTTCCGGATACCTACTACCACGATCTGCAGCAGCAATACACGGAGAAACGGAAAGTGTTTCTGCAATATCTCGCCGCCGCCGACCTCACCTACAGCGAACCGCAAGGCGCATACTACGTTATGGTGGACATCTCGGAATTCGGCTGGCAGCGTGATCTTGCGTTTTGTGAATGGATGGCGCGAGACGTTGGGGTCGCCGTGGTTCCAGGATCAAGTTTTTTCCACGAGCCCGTAAACCACTTGATTCGGTTTCACTTTGCCAAGCGTGCAGACACGCTGGCAGCCGCCGGCGAGCGGCTTCTGAATCTCCGAAAAAAACTGGCCGCTGCCGTCTCAGTGTGAAGACGTCCTTACCGGGTCAAAATCCCCATCGATTGGTTGGACCTCAACCGGTTCCTCGATCTTAAGGACGCCGTTATTGGCTGGGGCAACACTGATCCTCCGACCCTGTTTCAGGTACGGTCGCAGTGCATCTGGGCTTGACCACTCGAGGTTCCAGCCATTTTCGATTGCCACCAGCGTGTAGTCTCCCGGTACAACCGCGTTCACGGTAAAGGTCCCATCAAGATCGGTCTGGTCGCGGCGAAAAAGGTCTATGTGCTCGCTGGCGTTTGCAGGAACCAGAACCACCATGGCGCCGGCGATGGCCTTTCCATCATGCTTCACGATTCCTTCTACGGTCGCGTGACCCCGAATTAAGGTCACTGAAGCCTCGGCGGAGGCTCCCGCTTCCAATTCGACCTCCTGGCCAGCCCAATCCCCTCCCCTGACAGCCGCACTCGAAACCGAGTAACGGCCACGGTTGTCCCAGGCCACGACTTCGTAGCGCCCGGCGGCAACGCTCTTCAAGTGAGCCACTCCTTTAGCGTCGCAATTGTCCAAATAGCGCAAGATTCCATGGGGGACGCGCAAGCCCACGAAGAGGGGCCCTGTGGGATGGCCTTCGTCGGGTATTTGCACAGAGATGTTCATCGACCCAAGCGGCTCAGCAGCAGTGGCATCAATCTCCTGACCTTCCGTGATTGCGCTCAAAGCGCTCACCGTCGTGGTGCCACCAATCTGGGCGCCGGAGATCGAGAGGTCATATTTTCCCTGAGGCACACCGGATACATCCCATAAGCCTGTGTCCAACCGTTGCATGTTCGCCGGAACAGCATGGGTCTCTCCTCCCAGGCCAGATTCCAGTATCTGGGGGACGCCATCTTGCGATGTTCGAATCAAAACATGCAGGGAGGGTACGGGCGCAAGGTGAAGATCGGCTTGCACACGATCTCCCCCATCGACCTGGATCGGCGTCGCCGCATCGGGATCAACGGTATCGCCATAATACGTGACGGGGTAAGCAACATCGAGCGCGGAATCGATTTGCTTTGGGATTCCGTTCCTGTCAGGGAGCGTAGTCGCTGGCGATCGGACCGCGTACCATGCCGCCAGCGGTTAAAACGACTGTCGGAGAGCTTACTTCATGGCTGGAAATTGTGAAGGTTGCGTTTCCGCTCGCGGGCGCGGGTGTCCAGCTTTGCACCTGGATACTGAATGTGCCATTGGGCAGGAGTCCCTCAACCTTGTGGCTGCCCGGATTGTACCCGAGAGAATATCCCGGGCCGGGATGCGCTTGAGCGAGTACGCTGACATTCAGCGCGGGCAGGCTCTCTGCGTTCAGTACGGGAAGGCTTACACGATAATACGGCTGGCGGGAGAGTGGAATGTCGGTCTGAAGTTTTTGGCCTGCAGTTAGGGTGATCGTGGTTCCGGAGGCGAAGTCAGGTACTCCGGGAAAGCAGGCGGGAGGGAACCCATATAGCTGGCTCCCGGGCGCCAGGGTCTCCGGGTCGGTGTCCATGAGTTCCTGCGTCATTATCTTGTATTCGCCTGGGGCAAGCTCGGCAAACCGGTACTCACCGTTGGAGTTGGTACGCCTCATTTGTGAAGGGGCCCATCGCAGAATGCCGTCATGAACTTCGCGCTTGAATAACTGAACATTCATGCCGATAGCAAGCTCGGCCGAATTCGTTAACACGCGGCCGTGAATGGCGCTCTCTGGGATTAATCGGATGATAAGATCGGCGGCTGCGGGATCTTGGGGTCCGTCAGGGTCCTCGAGGAATCCAGGTTTTCGCGCTGCAAGCGTGCTTGCTGCCATCTCTCTTGCAAACTGGAATACTTCATCGGCCGTTTGACGCTTCGGCACCTCGAACTGAAAACGCCCATCGTCGCCAGTGAAGGTGGCCAGCCGGTTATCCGAAGAGAAAACAAGGGCTCTCGAGATAGGCTCACGGGTCAGCTTATTTACTACTGTGCCCGAGATGGTTTCTAACTTCGAGGTCTCCTCGGAAGCGTTTTGAGCAAGACAGAGGCAGGCCCAAGATACAAAGCAAAACAGCAAACCAGAACGTAAGACGTTACGGCGCCTGCCTGAATTTGAAAGAATCCGGCGACAAGCGGCTATCTCCGGGGAGGGCGGCGTAGTAGCTCGATCTTTCTCAGACACCTTCTTCGGGAGAACCCCGCTATTGTAGTAGAAGCAGAGCTGTTACTCCCGAGTTGCCGGCGGTTTGTGGTTTTTCCTTCCTCAGTATTGGGCGGCGTGTCGTGCCGGGCGCCCTCTGAGGAGCCGCCGATCTGACCTATTGGAACGTCGACCGAGCCACATTGGGGGTTGAGCCTGACGGGGTGGAAGTGAGAATCGGCAGTTCGTCTGCTGACATTAAGGTTAGAACATCGCTGAAAGTGCAGACCGCCAGAGAATAGAAGGTGCTGAGTTAATGGGATGAATCGGCAAACTCGATGTGATAGTTGTCGATCGTGTTGGTTTTTGAATCCAGCGTGCCAACCACTCTTACCTTCTGACCGGCGAACTGTTCTACTCCCGCCTGGTAAAGCAAGTGGTATACATCTTCCCCGGAGCGCAGTACCCACTCTCCGCCTCTCCGTACACACGCCTTAGAGCACGATGCGGCATCGGTCCCCAGGGTTCTTCGCTTGATCATCTCCTCGTGCGACCGGCTCAAGGAATGCACGTTCATGGCACACTGCGAATCGGAGATCTCGCCCAAATACGAGTTTCTTTGAGTGCCTCCGGTAGCAGGTCCGACAAGTAGCACTGCAACCAGCAACGTTCCAAGCAACTTCATACTTACTCCTTCACCTTGCGCTGGGTTGGGTCACAACCAGCGTAAAACCCATGTCCTCGTGCATGTCACTGCAGATGACGATGCACACAGCCTCATAACGCCCAGGCTGTTGTGGTGCTGTGGCCTCCAGCTCTTGAACCCCAGGATGCAGGTAAAATCTCCAGCCCGGAACGACGTTCTCATCCTTGTCCAGCAACGCCAGCCCGTGCACACTGCCGTCTCGCGCGACCTGTCGTGCGCGTACAGCGGTGATGCGCAGGATCAGGTGCTCCCCCGGCGAGACTTCAATGGTGGGGGCTACTTTGTCGCCGAGCCTGTATTTGCTGTCCTTGTCGGCGGTTAGTTCGATGATACGCGGAGTTGGCGAACTCGCCTGCCCGCCTGACAGGAGGCACCAACCCATAAGGCCAATTGCCGCAATTTTCTTCAGTGGATTGAACATCAGTGGGTCACGTAGTAGAGCACGTACGTCATATCATCTTCGGTCAGCATGCCGCGAACCCGCATGTGCCGCACCGCCGTGGCCATGACGCGCGGTTGAAATTTGTGAGGGGACTGGTGGCAGCGTCCGCAATTGGCGCGGAATCGCTTTTCGCCTTCCGCGATCCACTGGGGGTTCAGATCAGCCACGACGGCCGCCGGCTGCGTGACCGGAGGCGGGGCTTCAGCCGCTGACCCTGCATTTGCGGTGCCGGTCGCTATCGTGATGCCGAGAAAGATCGTCCACAGGGTTTTCATTGTGCCGGCCCCAAAGGAATCACGAACCGATAGGTCATGCCGACCGTCCAAATGTTGCTTTCACCTGAGGACGTGAAGGTGCGGCCATAGGTCGCTAACGCCTTCCATCCGTCATTCAAGTAGTAGTTCACTCCAAACTCAGTTCGTTTTGTGTCGAGATCCGGAAGATCCGGATTGATTCCGGCAAGCGTCCCCGTGTGAAATATCTGGGTTCGTCCGACGACCTGCGCACGGCGGAGAAGGGATGCGGGAGCATTCCGAAAGCGGTAGGCGCCTTCTACCCACAATCCGTTGCCTTCCTCGCGTGAGTACGTCCCTTCCGCGCGAAGGTCGAATGGAACGCGAACCGGTTGCCACTCCAGGTAGGATCCAAAGCGGTTGAAACGGGAATCCTGCAATTGATGTTGCTCGCTCACTCCGATTTCAAGCCGCCGATGTGGGAAAAATAGACCAGCGCGAAGACCGGCATGGCGTTCTGATTCAAAGTGGTCAATCGTTGAAAGGGCGGAAAAATATACCGCGTAATTCAGGGTCACGTCCTTGTCCAGGCTCACACCGCCGCGCACCATCAATCCGTTGTCGCTCCCAGTTGCGATCGGATAGATCAAGGGGTCTGTTTGCGTATTCCTTATCCAGTTCGGATAAAGCCGTTCGTTGAAGATGTTGAAAGGCGTGAGAAATCGTCCGACCGTAAACGTAACGTACTTGTTGCCGATGTAGTCGAATTCCGCGTACTCAAGAGACTTCCCGATGGCTCCGGTGAAGTCGCCAGAATTTCCATTGCGGCGGACGAAGTCGCCTTCGAACTCAGCTCGCGATTCAAAGATCAGGTTGCGGTTCACTGGCACCAGCAACACAGGAGAAATGATGGACACTAAATCAGGATTTCCGGAATCCCACGTGGGCACAAAGGCGGCTCCACCCGACAAGACCGGCACCGGTTTTGTTTCTTCCGCAGCCGCGCGAAGCTCAGTATTGTCTTGAGCTGTTGCGGGCGGAGCGAAGCCGCTATAAACCATGGCGGCGACGCACAGTTTGGCGAGTGCCTGTTTCATGCAGTCTGCATATTTTCGCGGACGCCGCGAGCATCATTTGTAACGCCCAGGTCAAGAGCCATTACGGTCGTAATGGCTGGCGTGGTAACAGTTACCTTGAACCTTGAACAAAGAAGGGTTGTCCGCGAAAACGGGCCGTCAAAGGATTAGGCGAAGGCTCACCATAAGAATAAAGAGAGAGGCTGGGATCTCTCTTTGCGAAATTTTAGCCTCGGCTCCGGGAGGCGGTGGTTGATACCCCAAGTTTCCGTAGTCGGTCCCGTGCCTGAAGTGCTTCATTGGAACGAGGATACCGCTGCACAACGTGGCGAAGGGCCGCGATGCCACCGTCTTTATCTCCGGACTCGATCAGGGCAAATCCCTTCTTCAGTTCAGCGGAAGCCGCTTTATTGCCATCCGGAAAACTCTGCAGCACTTGATCGTAGTTCTTTACGGCGTCGGGATATTTTCCGGCGTGGTAATCCATTTCCGCGAGGTAGAAATACGCATTTCCTGCAAGGTCGGTGTTGGAGTAGTTCTTGATGTAGTCGTTGAACTCCTGCCGTGCCAGATCCATATTCCCGCCGTTGTAGTCGCGAAGAGCGTTGTTGTAGAGGACATCTGGGGGTAGGGCCGCCATGGCTTTTTGCTGTTCTTGGGCGGCCGCAGCTTGTTGGTTGGCCTGGGCGGCAAATGTTTGTTGCGCCACCTGCATGTCTTCCAGTTGCTTTGTAACCTTGCCCAGCCGTGCTTTGAGCTCGTCGAGGCTATCGTTTAATGCCTGCAACTGTCCCGACAGTTGGTCCACGTGATTGCTGGAGTCGCTCTGCTCCTTCTGCAGGGCGGTCTGCATATTGGTGATTGCTGTGGTCACCTTGTTGATGCTGTCGGTGTTCTGGTCCATCAGGTGACGGAACACGCCCATGCGCTCATCGAGCGACGTCTGAATTTGGGTGAGCTGAGTTTGCAGGTTCTGCACCTGGGTCTGCAGTTCGACGATTTCACGATTGACGGCCCAGGCAGGGCTGCAGCAAACGACTGCAACAGCCAGAAAAAGCACGGCGAAACGGGGGGTCAGATTCTTCATGTCCATTCCTAAGATGCGGAAAAGGTCTTTTAGAGAGTGCAACAGATTGCGCTTCTTTAGGTCAAGTTTACCGTAGGGCAACTGTTGGTGAGCTTGGTGCGGGTTTGTAGGAGGCCAAAAGGCTCAGAGATAGCTCAACCACGCCCAGTCTCGATGCTGCTGCTTCAACTCCATGAACCAGCGGCATGGCAGGTACAAAATCACCAAAACCATGAACCAGATTCCGTAGATAAGAGGCAGGCCATGGCCATATCCGGCGGGTACGCCGAGCACGAACATTCCTCCATGCCACAACCAAGACACCGGCTGATGGAAGAACGCAGCCACTACGATCGCCAGGATGTGAATGAGATAGAGGTGCAGGACGTAATAGAACAGCGGCACCCGGCCATAGACCAGCAGGATTCGCCCCAGTCCTCTTTCTGCCTTGATTCCGTCAAACACGGCCAGCAGCGTCAGCGAGGGTCCAAGCGTCATCAGCAAATAGTCGAGCGACGGCGGGTACTTGAGGGTATTGAAGAAGGAGATGATGGTGAGGGTGGTTGTGGACTCGACGCTCCACCCTCCCGTTGAAAACGGGAAGCCATATCCCAGGCCAGCCGTGCTGTTGCCGTACAGATTGAACCCACGCAAGAGGAAGAAGAGCGAGGTCATGGCCAGCCCGAGCGCCAAGGTCCACTTACGACGGTCTGGCCTTTGCAAGATCGTCCCGAAGGCGTAGCCTGCCGCCATTACTCCTACCCAGGGAATCAGCACGTAGAGGTTGAAGAAATTGAAGTGCGGGGTGACCTGAATGCCTCCGGGTACGTGCAGCATCATCCATAGCCATGAGAGTTTTCCAAAAGATGCTGGACTCATGCGGTCAAGCAGGTTGTGCAAGGCAATCATGGCAATGCCAAAAATGCCGACCCACCGAACCGGCATTCGCACCAGCAACGCCATCGCGACCATGCTCCAGCCGAGAATCCAGATCACCCCGGCAACCGGCCAGAAGATAAAGGTCCATGCAAAGTCGACGATCGTGACCTCCAGCAACACCAGCCAGAGCCCGCGAGTCAGGAAGAAGCGCGACACCTGCGACACCGACTTTCCTCGCGTGGTCGCCAGGTATGCGCCGGTTCCCGCCAAAAATGAAAATATCGGAGCGCAATAGTGAGTGACAAAGCGGGTGAAGAACAGCCAGCCATAGGTGTGGCTCATGTCCTCCGGCTCGAACGGCAAGTAGGAGAAGAAGTCCCGCGTGTGGTCGAGCGCCATAACCACCATCGCCAGACCGCGGAGAACATCTACCGACGCAAGTCGCGCGGTGTGAGAAGCCAGGCCAGAAACGCGGCCTTTTGCCGCCGCCAGCGCCTGAGAAGAGGCTGTGATAGCCATGGAGGTTTCAAAGAGTGGAGGAAGTGTACCACGCGGTAGGTATTTGGGTTGTTATCTGTCGAGACCAGGCGGGTGAGGGTTCGGCTACTTGATATCCTTCATTGCTAGCATGGAGCCGTAGTCCCTGCCCGACATCTCCACCGCCCTCGCCACGATACCTTCAAAGGCGTCCCGCAATTCAGGGAACTTGGCGAGAATCGCCTTCATGACATTGGTGTTTTCCTGAAAGGTCTGTGCCGTATCCGACACATCTTGGGTCAGATACTTAACGATCAGGTTCAAGTTTTGATCGACGGGCAATACAAAAATTGCGGTCAGCTTGTACGTCTTTCCATTCGGACCAGCGAGTTGCACCGTGCTGCCATCGAGCGGGAAGTCATCCGGGCGCACGGTCTGTTGCTCGTCGTAAATCTTGTCGGTTGCGAGCGTGTACATGAACGACAGAGGCATGGCCAGATCTCGAGCCTGCCAAAAGTACAGGAAGGCGTTGTGAGTCTGCCCTTTGGTCTTAAACTCCCGAGCTTTCTCCAGGAACCAATTAGCATCATGCCCGAGTAGGCGGTTGGGATGAAGGAAGAAGCCCCCGAGTTTCCAGTCGGTCCCCTGTTGCTGAAGAATCAGCGACAGAGTGTAGGGGTCCTTTTGCGTTTGGAAGTCAAGCATCACGACGCCATAGGCGCCGGGGGGCAGGTTGGGAATAACGAATTCTGCGCTCTTGGCGGCTTGCGGTCCGTTGAACACGCCGCAAAGAAAATCTGCCCTCTCGAGCGGCGCGGAGCCCTCAGCCTTCAATAGATAGGGCGACTGCGGCGTGGCATGCACTCCGGCAAACTCTGACTGCTTCCCCTTCACGGTATTTTCGATTCCAGAAAAGTTGTTGGCGACAGCGGGAATTGAGTTCTGCCTAAGCCCCGCCGTGTCTCCGCGCGTCACCATATCGAAATACCGCATGGCGGCGTTCTGGATCGCGGTACGGGTGGCGGCATCCATGTCGTCCGCCGTGAAACACGTTTGTCCAATCGCTGGCAAGTTGCAGGCGAGTAGAACCGCAGTTGCGTAGAAAGCACAAACGACAGGGCGAAAAGCCTTCATGGAGAGATTTCCTTTGTTCATAACCGCATAGATAGAATACCGGAAAGTTAGATGCGAGTTGCCGGAAAGGGAAGACCTGCCTCGAAGAAGGCTCGTGAATGTCTTCCGGTTTTGCTCGATCATCGCACGATGAAGTTCAAGTTCCTCCTTCTAAGCCTCGCGTTTACCTACTGTAAACAATGCGCGTTGACCGAACTTGACCCGGGCATAAACCAACCGGATGGGTGCTCTCTACATCCAAGTTCAAGCTGAAACAGTGAGGAATTTCTTGCATGGTGTGCAGGTTCTTTGCAGCTACCGGTGTGTTTCTTTCACTCATGTTGCTGGGTGGTTGTCAGGGCCTGGTGAAAGGTGTTTCACAACTCACCGTCAATGTCGGCGGTCCGGGCAGCGGAACCGTCACCAGCAGTCCACCGGGAATCAATTGCCCTCCCAGCTGCTCTGCAACGTTCAACGGCGTTTCGCAAGTCACGCTGACGGCTATGCCCGCAACAAGCTTTGGGTTCGGCAGCTGGACGGGGAACTGCACTGGCACCAATCCAACCTGTGCCGTCACCCTTGACGCAAGCAACGTTACCGCCAACTTCACCGCAAGCCTGCAGAGCGTGAATCACATTATCTTCCTCTCTCAGGAGAACCGCTCCTTTGACAGCTACTTCGGAGCGATGCGGCAGTATTGGGCGCAGAGCGGGATCGCCGACCAGCCTTTCGACGGACTGGCGCAGTTCAATCCATCGGGTGATCCTAAGGCAGGACCTACACCTACCAACCCCGGTTGTGATCCCGCCTTTCCCTTTCCGAGTAACGTTTTTTGTCAGATCAATAGCAGCAGCCCTCTCATCCAGTCGTTCCATTTTCAATCGATGTGCGTCGAGAATCCCAGCCCCTCCTGGTCAGAATCCCATCGTGACTGGAATGTGCACGATCCCGTTTCCCCGCAGGCAACGCTCGATGGATTTGTCGATACAGCGGCCAATGACGCACGCCAGCACACCGACAGCACCGGCGCGCCGGCCCCCTTTTTCGATACTGATGGAATCCGCGCCATGGGCCACTACGAGGGCAACGACCTCAACTACTACTATGCTCTGGCCTCGGCGTTTGCCACATCCGATACCTGGTTTGCCCCGGTGATGACACGCACCCCACCAAACCGAGAGTTCTTGATCGCGGGAACGTCGAATGGCTACGTCTATCAGCGCGGGGCCAATCCCCCGGCTGACAGCGCCCTTATACCGAAAAAGACCATCTTTGAAGCCTTGCAGAGCGCTGGCATCAGCTGGAAGATCTATGTGAACCCATTCGGAACCAGTTGCCAGAACAATCCCACCGACGTAGCTTGCCTGGTGAGCCAAAGTTATATCCACGACTTTGCGTTTGGCGCGCAGATCAAAGCAAATCCTTCGCAGTACACCAACAATATTGTTCCGATTTCGCAGTTTTATACCGACGCGGTAAACGGCACGCTCCCGGCTGTCGCCCAGATCGAGCCTGCCTCATCGGCTGGTCTTGACGAACATCCGACCGACAATGATCCGCCAGTGGGAACTCCGCCGTGCTGCACCATCCAGGCTGGAGCAAATTATGTTTCTACCCTGATCAATGCCGTCATGTGCGGACAGGACAATAGTCCGCCCTCGGGAAGCTGTACTCCCGGCCCAAGCTGGAAGGACTCAGTTTTCATTCTGACCTTCGACGAACCGGGCGGATTCTACGATCACGTGGTGCCTCAGCCGGCAGTCAGCCCGGACGGGATCCCGCCCGTCGATCTGTTCCCGAATGATCCCTGTTTCGGAACTCCCTCTGCGAGTCCGGCCTGCGATTTCACAGTTACCGGTTTTCGAGTGCCGCTCGTCGTGGTCTCGCCCTTTACCAGGAAGAACTTCGTCTCCCACCAGGTGCGCGACGCTACAGCCATTCTTAAACTGATCGAAAAAAGGTTTAACCTAGCGGCCCTGACCAAGCGCGACGCCGCGCAGGTCGATATGGATGATGCGACTACCGGGTTCTTCGATTTTACGAACACGCAGTGGCAGGTGCCGCCGACCAATTTGCCCGCTCAGGTGGTACTACCGCAGGCGGCGTGCTTTGTGAACCCACCGCCCACCTCACCCTAGGCTACTTGTTCGGCTTGTTTTTCCCAGGTAAAGCAGCCGGGTTCTCATGCGTGCGTTCGCGGAAGCCGCCTTTCATCCCGGTCCCCAGGGTGATGCTGGACTCGCCGAACCTGTCGCGCACGCGATCGGCGGCCGAAAGCGCATGCTCCCACTTTACCCTGGTGTTTTCTCCCAGCAGACTCGCTTGGGCGGGTTCATGGCCGAAGGATGACGCGTGAACTCCCAGGAGGCGAATCTCTGATCCTCGGCGCCAGTTCATGTGAAACAGTTTGTAGATTTCGCCGTAAATTTCGTTGTCGAGCTGGGTGGGCTGTTCTAAGGAGTGTGCCCGGGTGATGGTGGTGAAATCCTTGTAGCGAAGCTTTAATTGAAGAGTGCGGGCATGGAGTTGTTGCTCGCGCAAGCGCCGCCCAACCATTTCCGATAAACGCATGAGCGTCGCTTCAATCTCTACCAGGTTGGCGGTGTCGAGGTCGTAAGTGTGTTCATGGCTGATCGACTTCGGACCTTCAAACTCGCCGATCTCCCCAGCAAACCACGCGCCAGCATCTTCGCCCTTGGCCTTACCAGCAAGCGCGAGCCCCCATTTCCCGAGATGCTGCTCCAAAAGGCTCTCGTCCAGTTTTGCCATGTCGCCGACGGTTAAGATTCCAAGTTCGTGGAGTTTCTGCTCTGTAACTTTGCCGACGCCCGGGATCTCTCGAATGCCGAGCGGCGCGAGAAAGGCCGGTTCCTGCCCCGGCATGGCGTACAGCACGCCATGAGGCTTGGCCTTTCCGGAACACACTTTTGCCACAAGCCGCGACGTACCAATCCCAATGGAGCAATTGAGTTGCGTCCGGTCTTTCATCTTCTGGTGCAGTTTGTCGGCGGCGAGCAGAGGTGGCCCATGCAGACGCTCGGTGCCGGTCATATCGAGGTAGGCCTCGTCGATTGAAACCATCTCAACCTGGGGAGAAAAGGATTCCAGTACCTCGTGGACCTTCGCCGAGCATTCACGATACCGATCAGGGTGACCATCGACAAAAATCGCCTGGGGGCAAAGCTTTGCCGCTGTGCGCAGCGGCATGGCAGAATGGACGCCGAATTTGCGAGCCTCGTAGGAAGCTGCCGAGACCACTCCTCGCTCGTTTCGCTGGCCGCCGACAACGACGGGCTTTCCTTTCAGAGAGGGATCAAACAACTCCTCCACTGACACGAAGAAGGCGTCCATGTCGACATGGAATACGGTCTTGGGGAGGGAAGACATGGAATGCTCGCCCTTCAAACCAGAATCGTCTGGGCGTGCTGTTGCCGCACTCGCTCGTACACGCGATTGTATTCCCGCGATTCCACCTTCCACGAGAAGTCTTTTGCCATGCCATTTCGCATGAGCTTTTGCCATGCCTCTCGGTCGCGATACACGGTGAGGGCCTGATGGATGGCCCGCATGAGGGCGTCTCCCATGTATTCCTGGAACTTAAAGCCCGTACCCTTCTTGCTTCGCGTGTCCCAGGGATCAATGGTGTCGTCGAGACCGCCCGTTGCCCGCACCACCGGAACGGTACCGTACTTCAGTCCGTAGATCTGCGTCAGTCCCGCGGGTTCGTAACGCGAGGGTATGAGCAACATGTCCGCCCCGGCGATGATCTTGTGAGCAAGAACATTGTCGTATGCGACCTTGACCCCGAATTTCTCCGGTACCCGGCGCACCAGCCGCATGAACATTTCTTCGTACAGTCGGTCCCCATTCCCCAGTATCGCAAAGTGAATGTCCTCGAGCGCAAGCCTATCGATGACCTGTCCGATCAGGTCAAACCCCTTCTGTGCCGCGAAGCGAGATACGATCCCAATCAGCGGGATCTCTAGGTCTTTTTCGGATAAACCAAAAGTGGTGAGCAGATCGCGCTTACATTGCTGCTTGCCGCTCAAATCCTCGGGGTTGTAATGCGCAGCGATCAGCCTGTCGCGCGCGGGATCCCACTCTTCATAATCGACGCCGTTGGGGATGCCGGCGATGGTTTCTGCGCGGTCCTTCAGTACGCCTTCGAGACCAAAGCCAAATTCGGTTGTCTGGATTTCCTGTGCATACCTACGGCTCACGGTGGTCACAAAGTCTGAGTAAACCAGCGCGCCCTTCAGATAGTTCACATTACCGAAAAACTCCATCTTGGTGATGGTGAACAAGTCCCATGGCAAAGTGAGCAAAGGTAGGATCTCGGGAGGAAATAGGCCCTGGTATCCGATGTTGTGGATCGTGAACACCGTTCCCGCACCACGAAAGGCTGGGTCTTCCGAGTATTGCGTTTTAAGCAGGACGGGGACCAGGGCCGACTGCCAGTCGTGGCAATGAAAAATGTCGGGAACGCCGAGAACCTTCGAGCCTTCGAGCACGGCCCGGCAAAATAATGCGAACCGCTCGGCATTGTCGGGAAAGTCCCCGGAAGCGGTCCCATAAAGTCCGTCGCGATCAAAGAAGGGTGGGTAGTCCACAAAGAAAAACCGCACCCCGGGATAGCCCGTTCCCTCCACAATCGAACAAAATCGATAGCGGTCATCAAATGGGATGGTGATGCTTTGAACCACCGTATGCTCATCGGGTACGCGGGTGAGCCGGTAACGCGGCGTAAACACGCTGATCTGATGACCCGCTGCGGCCAACGCGCGCGGCAAAGCGCCGACCACGTCGGCCAACCCGCCAGTCTTAGAGAAGGGAACGCATTCGGAAGCGACGAACGCGATATGCATGGGGCCCGCCCGATCTTCGGCTATGATAGCGTGTTAACTTTTCGGTCGGGTCACAGTCTAACTGGCAGGGCGAACGAGGGTCAATGAAGACATCCAGCGCGCGAGCAGCCCGCAAAAAACCGAAGCTGGGGCAGCATTTCCTGAAAGACGTTTCTGCTGCCGCGCGCATTGTTGATGCACTTGGCGACATCTGGCAAAGCACCGTGCTTGAGATCGGGCCAGGTGGCGGCGCGCTCACTTCGATGCTGGTCAAGCGAGCGCGGCGTGTGATCGCGGTTGAAACCGACCGCGTTTTGGCGGCGCAACTCAGGATGAATTTCTCACTCACCCCGAATATCGAAGTCATCGAAGGGGACATTCTTGCCATTGATCTGGACACGTTGTTCGGTCCCCGTCCAGGGAGCACGCGCCCAGGGATGGAACACGCGCCCGAGCGTGTGCGGGTTGTTGGCAACCTGCCTTACTACATTACGTCGGACATTCTCCTTCGGCTCTTCCAGTACCGGAAATATTTCGAGCTGATGGTGCTGATGGTGCAGAAGGAGGTTGCTGATCGGCTGGCCGCGGAGCCGGGATCGAGGGACTACGGCCTGCTCTCGGCAACAACGCAGCTCTATGCGAGCGTCGATCAATTGTTTACAGTCCCTCCGGGAGCATTTGCGCCGCCTCCAAAAGTTCACTCCGCGGTGGTGCGCCTCACACCCTCCCGGCAACTGGATGAACTGGCGGTTGAGGAAGCCGAGTTCCTGCGATTCCTGAAACTTTCCTTCGGCCAGAAACGTAAGACGCTCTGGAACAACCTCAAGACGCGCTATGCATCCGAAGACCTCACGCGGGCCATGTTACGCGCGAAGATCAAGCCGTCGGTTCGGGCCGAAGCGCTCTCGCTAGAACAAAATGCCAAGCTGTTTCTCGCCCTGACACGACCTGCGGTAGCACAAGTCAGTTAAGGAGGAGACATGGTGCGGGAACCTGCGGTCGCAGGGAAGTTCTATTCTGCCAATCCCGAGGTTCTTCGTTCCGATCTCTCGTCCTACCTATCGCCCACCCCGGAACGGGTTTTTGCCCTGGGTTGCATCGCTCCACATGCTGGTTACATGTACTCGGGAAGGGTTGCAGGCGCCGTATTCTCGTCGATCGAAATTCCTTCAAGGTGCATCATCCTGTGTCCAAACCACACCGGCCGCGGGCACGCGTTAGCCGTGATGACGGAAGGGGCGTGGCGTACGCCTCTTGGAGAAGTGGCCATTGATGCGGAGTTAGCAGCCCGGGTTTTGAAGTCATGCCCGGCGCTGGCGGATGACAGCGCTGCTCACCGCTTCGAGCATGCGATTGAAGTCGAGTTGCCGTTCCTGCAGGCGCTGTCTCCCGGGCTGCAGATCGTGCCCATTGCCGTCGGCACCTCCAGTTTGCAGTTGCTTGAGGATTTGGGGAGGGCTTTGGCCGAAGTTGTGCGATCTTCGCCCTGCGAGGTCCTGATGATCGCCTCGAGCGACATGAATCACTATGAGGATGACGACACTACTCGGATCAAGGATCACAAGGCGATCAAGCCGATCCTCGCTCTCGATCCGCGCGGCCTCTATGAGACGGTCATCAACGAAAGCATCAGCATGTGCGGCTTCGGGCCCGCGGTTGCCATGCTGACTGCGACCAAACTGCTGGGCGCAACCAGCGCGGAACTGATGCAATATGCAACCTCGGCTGAGACTTCCGGCGATAAAGAAATGTGTGTTGGTTATGCAGGGATTCGAATCCGATAGCTATTGTCCGGCGGCGGCCAGTAAGCGCAAGGCTCGCGCGCGCGTCATCCTCATCACCGCCTGATCATTGGCGATCTGTTTCAGTACGGGTGTGATGGGCTCCAGGTCTCCCAAAGTTTTTGACCGCTGACGGTCTTCCATCTGTTTCAAATCGTCCTCAAGCGCAAGCTTTTGATACTTGTGGAACCAGGTCAGACGCCGTCCGAACTCGAGAACGGTGGAGAGATCCTGAAGAATCCCCGTGATCTGCTGTACTGCAGGATCCAAGGAATAGTTGTAGGTCGCGGATGTATTGTGCGCACCATCCTTGTAGATCAGCGTCTTTGAGCCCATGTTGGCAATCCGGGTGTTACCCGAATCGACTTTCCCGCTGAAATAATTCGCCTTCTTGGCGAGCTCAAAGATGTCCCGGCGGGTTTTTTCAGCAATCGAAAACTCAAATGGTTCCGTGTCATCGCTCGTGCTGTTCCCCAGGTCTCCGTTCGAAAGATAGGCGGCTCGCCCGTCACTTTGAACCGTGATTTCATAGTGCGCGGGGTTGGAGTGGGGGAAGTCAAACTTGAATTGGACAGTTGCCGTGGGGGTGGTGTCTGCCGCGAGCACCAATCCCAGCGCGAGCAGTAACGCCACGGTTGCAATGTGGAATCCGGTTCTTTTCATGACTAAGAATTATGCCAAAAGATCGCTCTATCGGCTTGCCGCCTGACGGCGTAGTGTGGCCGCGGTATGGAGGTCGCAAATCGCGATCGCGAGCGCGTCCGCAGCATCCGCCGGCCGTGGAATCTCCTCAAGCCGCAGCAATCGAGCCACCATCAATTGCACCTGTTCCTTTTCCGCTTTTCCATAACCGACCACCGCAGATTTAATGCTGAGCGGCGCATATTCGGTGACCGGCAGGTGTTTGGATGCTGCCGCCAGCATGGCGACTCCCCGCGCTTGCCCGAGTTTTAAGGCCGACTTTACGTTCACCGCATAAAAAACCTCTTCAATCGCCACCTGATCCGGCCGGTGCTCCTCGATGACTTGTGTGAGCCTCTCAAAAATCGTTCGCAGCTTCTCCGCCATGCGGGCATGGCGGTCAAAGGTAATGCCTCCAAAAGCGATACATCGCAGCTCGCCGCGGGAATCGATTTCAACCACTCCGTAACCGGTGCACTCAGTGCCGCAATCAATTCCCAGGATGCGCATTCTCCAGAGTTTACTCCACAGAACTCACTCGGATTTGCGCGTAGCGTTAACTGAGTCAGTGCGTCCTGCGCAGTGTTTTCGTCTTTGTTGATGCCTGCTGCGGATGATAATCTACATGCTTCCATGCTGCGAAGACTGCGCAGGAGTGTACCCAACCTCGTTGGGCTCTGCGGCGGGAAAATACGCACTCATACAAAAGGAGCAAGAAATGAAAATTGGCGTGCTGACCGGGGGGGGCGATTGTCCTGGGTTGAACGCGGTGATACGTGCCGCAGTTCGCAAGGGGGCTTTTCACTATCGCGACACCTTCGTCGGTTTTTTGGAAGGATGGCGGGGGTTGGTCGATGACAAGAGCATGCCGCTCGATCTGCACGCCGTTGCGGGAATTCTGCCCCGAGGCGGCACAATTCTGCGCACCTCGCGCACGAATCCTGCCAAGAAGGAAGGCGGTCTCGAAAAATGCGAAGCCACAATTAAGAAACACGGTATTGATGCCCTCATCGCCATCGGCGGCGACGACACGCTTGGGGTTGCAACCAAGCTCGGCGCCCGGGGCGTGAAGGTCGTCGGCGTGCCCAAGACCATTGATAACGATCTTTCAGGCACGGACTTCACCTTCGGATTCGACACCGCGGTGAATATTGTGACCGAGGCGATCGACCGCGTTCACACCACCGCCGAAGCACACAACCGTGTCATGGTGGTGGAGGTCATGGGGCGGGACGCAGGCTGGATCGCCATTTACAGCGGCATCGCAGGCGGCGCCGACGTCATTCTGATTCCTGAAGAGCCCTTTGATGTCGACAAGGTGGCGGCAAAGATACGCCAGCGCCATGATCGTGGGCGCTACTTCAGCATCGTCGTCGTTGCCGAGGGCGCAAAATTCGCGGAGAAGGCCGGCGGCCCGGTAACGATGGGGGGAGAAAAAGACGAATTCGGGCACGCTCGTCTTGGCGGAATTGGCAGCGCCCTGGCTCAGGAACTCGAGAAGCGCACCGGTTTTGAGACCCGCACGGTGGTTCTCGGCCATATTCAGCGTGGCGGTTCGCCGACGGCTTTTGATCGGGTGCTTGCCACCCGTTACGGGCTGGGCGCAATCGACATGGTCCATCGCAACGAGTTCGGCCGCATGGTGTCGCTGAAGGGAAACAAGATCACCTCCATTCCTTTGGCGGAGGCGACTTCCACCAACCGCAAGGTTGATCACGAGATGATGGACGTTGCGCTCGGCATTCTGGAAGGCGAGGGAGAGTAGTCCCGCGCCCGGATCAAGGCACTGTTTTCAAAACTGCTACCGTCTGCGCTTTTCGTGAGGATTGGCATTTTATGAGTGGAGGCATCATGCGCAATTTGATCGTAGCCGTCTTCCTGCTAACTGCGACTCTTCCGCTGGCCTGCCAAGGCGCACCGCCCCAGGGCGGCGCGAACGAGCCCTACGCGGTGGAGTACTACTATAAAACCCAGTGGGGACACCAGCAGGAGTTCTTGCAGCTTTTCCTGAAAAATCATTACCCGCTCCTCAAGAAGGACGCTGAAAGCGGACGAATTCTCACCGTGAAAATCGAGACTCCGGCAGATCACATGACCGAAGATGCGCGCTGGGACTACCGGGTCACGATTCGCTTCAAGAATTCAACCATCGCCACGACGGCGAACCCGGACGAGGAGAAAACCATCAAACAACTCTGGCCTGATCAGGAAACCTACAAAAAAGAAGAGCAGCGCCGGTTCGAGATCCTGCTGGCGCATTGGGATCTTCCGGTGACCGACATCACGCCGGGAAATAAATAGAAGACGAAAGACGGAAGACGGAAGACGCTTGCAACGCGTAGCAGCCCTTGCAATAGCCCCTCGTCAAAGCTAGGAACATCTCCTTAGGTTCAGGGCCTGACATTAAAGACAAAAAAGGAAAGGCCAGTCAGCCTGAGGATGACTGGCCAGACGGCTTCGAACCTCGCTTACTTTACCTTAGCGAAGATAATTACCAGCGTGTACAGCGCGAGGGACTCAATTAGCGCCAGACCAAGAATCAGCGCGAACTGAATGCCAGCGCGGGCGGAAGGATTCCGTGCCAGAGCTTCGGTTGCAGAAGCCGTGGCCTTGCCCTGGCCAATCCCGCACCCGGCGGATGCGATCGCCATCGAGAACCCGGCGGCGATAGCCACCCAATTGGCCCCGCCCCCTTCTCCACCCTGCGCGAAGGCAGGAACAGCGAAGCACAGCGCAGACAGTGCCATCAGCACATTGCTCAGTACTCGTCTCATGTTTCTTCTCCTATGAATCGCCGCCAGTAGGTGGTTGACGTTACCGTGCAAACGCCCTCACGCTGAACGGCGTGAAACTCGATCTTCGAGCTTCAAGTTTCGAGTTTCCTATGGCTCGAAACTCGAAGCTTGAAACCTGAAAAGAATTCTAGTGCTCGGTCGCAACTGCGCCGGCCAAATACACCGTCGTCAGGAGTACAAAAATATAAGCTTGCAGCAGGGCAACGCCGATGTGAAGCCCAAGGAAAATGACTGGAATGGCGACAGGAATCAGCGAGAAAAAGACCAAGGTGACCATGTCACCTGCGAACATGTTCGCGTAAAGACGAATCGTCAGCGACATGACCCTTGCCAAATGGCTGATGATTTCCAGCGGCAACATGAGCGGTGACAGCCACCACATCGGTCCAAGAAAATGCTTCAGGTAGCCAATGCCGTTCTGGCGCAGCCCTTGGTATTGGTAGTAGCAGAACGCGCAAAGAGCCAGCCCGAGCGGCACCACTGGCGAAGCGGTTGGTGACTCCAGCCCGGGAACAATCCCAAACAAATTAGCGAGCAAGATGAATAAACCCAACGCCACCAGGAACGGCGTGAATCGTTCACTATGATCGCCGATCACGTCTCGGCTCTGCCCCTCAATGAACCCGTGGATTCCCTCGAACATATGCTGCAATCCGCCAGGGCTTTCGATGGACAGGCTGCTGCGGACCAGGACGAATGTGACCAGCAGAATGGCACATACGAGTATTTCCATGGCGACCGCATTCGAAATCGGCGCGTCGGGAAATGCCGGTGTAACGTGAAACGCCCGCAGGAGAGCATCCGCAGGGGCGGCGAAGAGGTGGTTCAGAACTCGAGTTAGGAAGAGTTGCTCAGGCATGAAAGTCAGGGCCAGCGGCCAGTTGCAGGTGTTTCACCCAGGAATACCCGAAAGTGATCATCGCCGGCTGAACACTTTGTATGTTTCGTACCCCGCCTCGCACAACATCGCCGCCACGGGCAGGAACAGCCCCGCAAAGAATCCATAGAGGCTATCGCGGGAAACAGTAAGTATAACAAACGCAGCTAGGGCCATCAAAAAGTAGCGGAGCAGGAAGCGGTGCACGACGCCACGGCTCGAGGCCGGCGTTCCGGATTCCACCGTTGCCGCCGTCACCCCGGCAATCGCCTTTTTCAGCCAGTGGAAATTCAGGAAAGAAACCCCGCCCCCCACGGCAAATCCCGCGGCAATTCGCCACCCCAGCATGGCGAATGCGGTTGCCATCGCCGCAGCCCCAAGGACGAGCATGAATTTGTGCACGCGATCGAGCGCCCCGGCGGAGAAATCGTTGGTAGTGGGGGGCGATGGTTCCATCACGCGAGAATTGTAAACGCCGGACGAGCGGGACCTCAGGAGGTCCGTTATTTGTTCTTGGCTGCGGTCCGAATCAGCTCCAAAAACCCGGCGAGGATCCCTAGCAGCAGCCCCACGATATAAAGCCAGGTGGTATGCAGCCACTTGTCAAGCGCGACACCGATAAGCCAACCCACCACCGTCGCAACCGGGAAAATAAATGCCAGTTGAGCATAGTTGCTGACCTGCACCCAATCCGTCTTGTTGGAATCCCGGTTGGCCTGCTTCTGCTCGCGGGGATCGGGAGGGTCTGCCGGCATCTACGCGCTCCCCGAATCGCGCCGCGCCTGATAGGTCTCGATCAACTCACGGATGCGAACGGCGTCGGCCTTGCGGTGGCCATGGCTGGTGATCGGTTCTGCCCCGCCGGTCGAATCAATGCGGATTACCGACCAGATCACGCCCGTCCTGATTTCCACCGACGCGACCTGCGAAATTGCGATGCTTTCTTCGGTGGTCCCGAACAGCCGCGACTTTACGCGGCTCACATGGAGAGGGGTGACCACAATGCGAGTGGGAAAGATGTGATTGCCACGGGTCCAGCGGCTGGCGGCAAAGGTTTGGCCTGAGGCGGAAGGGACGGTGGCAGATGGTGTGGCCATTTCACACTCCGGTCTAATCATACATAAGGCTTGAACCATTGAGCCCCCGAATCAGCACGATCGCTCGTTGGGGAAGCTTCCCGTACCCGGAATCCGGTGATCCACAGACTCAATCCTCTATAATCGCTGTTTCACTCAACGCGAAGGTCTCCCTCTTGGCTCTCGACGAAAACATATATCAGCTCCGGTTGGAAAAGCTGAAGCAGATTGAGGCACTCGGGCAAGGCTCCTACCCGACCAAGTACGAATTCACCCACACCATTCCCCAGATTCTCGCCGAGCACTCATCCCAAAGCGGTGAACAGCTTGAAGCCGCGCGCATGAACGTGCGGGTGGCAGGCCGAATCATGGCCATTCGGCTGATGGGTAAGGCAGGATTCGCGCACCTCCAGCAGAATGGAGAGCGGCTGCAGATCTACGTGAAGAAAGATGCTGTCGGAGAGAAGGCTTTTGAACTCTATAAGCTGCTGGACCTTGGCGACCATGTAGGCGTGAAAGGGTATTTGTTCCGAACGAGGACTGGCGAACTGTCCGTCCACGTAGAGGAGATCACGTTCCTGTCCAAGGACTTACTCCCACTCCCAGAAAAATGGCATGGACTGACTGACGTCGAGCTCCGTTATCGACAACGCTATGTCGATCTATTCATGAATCCGGAAGTGCGGGAGGCATTCTTGAAGCGCGCTAAGCTCGTGCAGTCCGTGCGACGATTTCTGGATGCGCAAGGTTTCGTCGAAGTCGAAACCCC